>Ga0207797_1000089_pt1 | contig 60037 bp, 47 predicted proteins | sample PRCRCaboRojoPR_6_FD_187275 | JGI IMG/M metagenome (GOLD analysis project Ga0207797, IMG submission 187275) | Marine sediment microbial community from Cabo Rojo, Puerto Rico - PR CR 10% Liquid 1 (SPAdes) | ecosystem: Environmental > Aquatic > Marine > Coastal > Sediment | place: Cabo Rojo, Puerto...
GGAGCGCATGCGTGACGGAACTCGAAAAGTGGTCACGGTGAGCGAGATCCAGGGGATGGAGGGCGACGTGGTCACGATGTCTGACATCTTTAAGTTCGAGAGGGTGGGGTACGAGAATGGCCGAGTGATCGGTAAGTTGCGCCCTACGGGCTTGCGTCCCAAGTTCATGGAGAAGATCGAGGCGGAGAGTATACGCCTGCCGTCCAGTATCTTTGGAGCAGATCGCAGGAGACGATTCTAGGAGCCTAGGGGCAGATAGGAAGGTTAAAGCAGATGCTTTTGTTCGTTCTAGCAGCGCTTGCAGTGGTCGGTGTGGGGTCCGTGATTGGCGGTATCGTTATCTCCCAACGGTCCGATGAAGAGTTGATCGAAGAGCGGCTGGGATTGATGGAGTCGACCGAGGAGCCGGTGTCTCAAGGGGAGAAGCCTTCGCCCCTAACGGATGCTTTGGACCGAGCTCTGGCAGAACGCGGCATAGGCGCCAGCTTGGCCACCCAGCTAGCACGGGCGGACTTGAAGCTCACCGTTGGCGAGTTCATGGCTCTGACGGTCATTACGGTTATGATGGGCGGTGGACTGGCGTACGCCTGGAGACGAGACGTTCTCGTCACTGCCGTGGCGGCGCTGGCGGGTTTCTTCGCCCCGCGAGCATACGTCGCGTTCCGGCGCGGCCGTCGGCTCCGGTCGTTCAACGAGCAGCTGGGCGATACGATCAACCTCATGGTGAACAGTATCCGAGCGGGTTACAGCATCCTACAGGCCATGAGGGCGGTCTCCGAGGAGATGGGCCCACCAGCGTCCGAGGAGTTCGGACGCGTGGTACAGGAGGTGCAGCTCGGCATTCCGTTGGAGGAGGCCCTGCGCCATATGCTGCGGCGCGTGCCGAGCGAGGACCTGGACATGATGATCACCGCCATCAACGTGCAGCGGGAGGTGGGCGGCAACCTCGCCGAGGTGCTGGAATCCATAAGCTTCACCATCAGAGAGCGGATACGGATCAAGGGCGAGATCCGGGCCCTTACCGCTCAGAGCCGGATTTCCGGCTATATGGTGGCTGTGGTTCCTGTGGCCCTGGCCGGCATCATCTACCTGATCAACCCGGAGTTCATGGGTCTGCTGTTCGAACACACGTGCGGCCACATCATGATCGGTGTGGCGGTGGTCGGAATCGCTGCGGGCTTCTTCGTCATCGGCAAGGTCGTGGATATCGACGTATAGCGCCTGAGCAACGGCGCAGGGCTCAGCGTTCGACTTTGACGCGTTAGCTGGATAGGTGAACCATTACGGAGAGATAGATGTCACCACTCTTACTGATCGTTCTTGGTCTGATCGTCGTGGCGGGACTGATTCTGCTGGTCATTGGGCTCTCCAACGCTGGAGAGTCCGGCTCGGTTGATGACCGTCTGGACACGTTTGCTACCTTCGACAAGCCGCCCACGCTGGAGGAGATTGAGCTGTCCCAGCCCTTCACTCACCGTGTGCTGGTTCCCCTCGTCGAGGGTTTGTCGCGACTGGCGAAGCGCTACACGCCCCAGAAGAGCATGGAGGCTATTCAGCGCAACCTGGAGCTGGCCGGAAGGCCGTACGGGTGGAGTGCTATCCACTTCATGGGATTCCGATTCCTGGCGGCGATTCTCCTGGGAGGGCTCGGTGGACTCTTGGTGCTGGTTTCCAGCATGTCGCTTCCCCGGCGCATGCTGATCATGGGAGGGCTCGGCGTAGGAGGGTACTATCTGCCAACACTGTGGCTGAAGAGCAAGACGAGCAAGCGACAGCGAGAGATCCTTCGGTCCTTGCCAGACGCTCTTGATCTGCTTACAATCTGTGTGGAGGCGGGCCTCGGCTTTGACGGCGCCATGGCTCGCGTGGCTGAGAAGTGGGATAATGAGCTGAGCAGAGAGTTCGCTCGTGTCCTCCAGGAGGTTCAGCTGGGCAAGCTTCGCCGCGAGGCTCTGCGTGCCATGGCGAATCGAGCCGACGTCCAGGAGGTGTCAACGTTCGTCGCAGCCATCGTTCAGGCCGAGGAGCTGGGTGTAAGCATCGCTAAGGTCTTGCGTATCCAGGCTGAGGAAATGCGCAGACGTCGGCGGCAGCGAGCCGAGGAGCTCGCCCGCCAGGCACCGATCAAGATGCTGCCGGCTATCGCCTTCTTGATCTTCCCGGCCATTTTCATCGTTCTGCTGGGGCCGGCGGTCATCCGGATCATGACCATGGAAATCGGCTTCGGCGGACTGGGGGGCGGGGGAGGGTTACCGTAGGACGAACAAACGGGTGCATACGACCTCTGTATCATGTGATATGAATCACGTGATAATCCGCAGTCTATGGGCGTCGGTCCTTGATCTCCTCTACCCTCCGCGCTGTGTCGGCTGTGGGGAGGAGGGGGTTTGGTTCTGCGACGAATGTCTGAGCGGAGTCCCTCGCGTTGAACCCCCTCTCTGCATACGGTGCGGAAGCGGGCTGGGGGAATCGACCTCTCACCTGTGCGCCCGCTGTCGTTCCACCCCACCGCAGATAGAACGCATTCGCTCGGCCGTCTACTCTGAAGGCGCCCTCCGAGAAGCTATCCATGCGTTCAAGTACGAAGGCATCACTGCCCTCGCTACCCCTTTAGCCAATCTGATGGTAGACTATTGGTCCAGGCGCCCGATGCTGGTGGATGTTGTCGTGCCCGTACCATTGCACAGAGGGCGCCTGCGGAGGCGTGGGTTCAACCAGGCTGCGATGCTGGCGCGCGAGTTCTCGCATCAGGTTCACCTGGCGGTAGACGACGTGAGCTTGCAGCGGCACCGCGCGACGGCTGCCCAGGTCGATCTCGATGCTGAGCAGAGGAAGGAGAACGTGCGAGACGCCTTTCGCTGCGTCGGCGACGAACTGAGAGGCAAACACGTGCTCCTCATCGATGACGTCTGTACGACGGGCTCGACGCTGGGGGCCTGTGCTGCAGCGCTTCGGCAGGGAGGAGCCGAGAGCGTCCAAGCACTGACGTTGGCTCGCGCACGCTGAGTCGTTTCGCGCACGCTGAGTCGTTTCGCGCACGCTGAGTCGTCTCGCGCACGCTGAGTCGTCCCGCGCACGCTGAGGTGGGTTTCAAGGGACGTTTACAAGGATCGTAGCTGTTCATCGGTTCGCGGTTAGGGGGGTGGTGCGTCGGGATTGGCGGAGGTCGCCCCGTGGGCACCGGATGAGAGGACTAACGTCTCCCTCGCTCTCTGGGGACCGAGACAGGTGCATTGAACAGCTATCAGAAGTGTTAGCGCAAGGAGGTTACTGTGGAAGTATCTATCTTCACCCGAAAGCTAGACCTGACGCCGCGTTTAAGAGACTACGTAGAAGGGAAAGTAGAGAGACTCGATCGCTACCTGCCGACTATCGACGAAGCGCGCATTGACCTGGAGGTGCAGGACACGCGCAGCGATGAGGATCGGCACGTGGCTCAGCTGACCGTCTGGACGCGCGGCACGATTCTTCGCGCCGAGGAGCGGACCGGAGACATCTTCGCCTCGATTGACGCCGTATTGGATAAGATGTACCGTCAGATCGCGCGCTACAAGGGCAAGCGCCTGGACCGCTGGCAGTCCTCTGCTGAGCCCTTGCCGCTCGAAGAGCCCGTGGAGGAAGAGCCAGAGGGTGAGATCGTTCGTGTCAAGCGTTTTGAGGTCAGGCCGATGACTCCCGAGGAAGCCATCGAACAGATGGAGCTTCTGGGACACCATTTCTTCGTATTCCTGAACGCGGAGGACGGAACGATCAACACAGTCTACAAGCGAAGGGATGAGAATTACGGGCTGCTTCAACCTCAGGTCGGTTGAGGCTGACGGGGCGAGCATCTCGGCGGCGGATGAATGAGCGTGGGAGAGAAAGGGCTCGGTGCCGTCCAGGCCCTTTCTCTGACTGTCGGGTCACCGGTTGGGGCGAGACGTCTCCAAGGCCTGATCGGCGGCTTCGCTGTGGATCCTCCGGCGGCAGTGAGCAAGGAGGAGGATGATCGTCAAAGAGGACGATGATGATCGTCGAAGACGACGATGATCATCGAACAGGGTGATTAGGGAGAAGACGACGCTTCTCCTCCTAAGCGGAGGGTGGGGGGAGAGCAGCGTGGAGCGAGCTCTGGCGGGAGCCCATCGCGCCGCCGCGCGGGACCTGCTGGAGGTGCTCTCGACTATCGAGTCTGTGGGACGAATCATCGTTGCTACCGATGACCCGCGTTGGGGGCGTACGCTGAGCGACCTACCGGTGACGCTCGACGTCGATCCAGTGAATGTGCGTTTTCACTTCGGACGGCGCTTGAACGACCTGATCGAACGGTACGGCGTCCGGCGAGTGTTGTATACCGGCGGGGGATCGGCCCCGCTCCTGGGATTGGAACAATGGACCGAGATTCTGGACCGTCTGGGACGCGCCGAGCGTCTGGTGATCACCAACAACGTGCATTCTTGCGATTGGGCCGCTTTCACGCCCGCTGCAGAGGCTGCATCGCTCATCGCCAAGCAGTCGAACGATAATGCTATCGCCTGGACGCTGGCCAACGAAGCCGGCTTCCCCGTTCAGGCGCTCCCGCCCTCGGCTGGCTCTCGTTTCGATATTGACACGCCGGTCGACCTGCTGATTGCGCAGCGGCACGGGGGGATTGGGCCCTGTCTGCGCCGCTATCTGGATGATCTCGGGTGGGAATCGCCGCAGCTTGACCAGGTAGAGGCGGAGATGAGACGGGAAGGGGGGAGCTTGATCGTCGCCGGCCGAGCATCCGCCACGTCCTGGGAAGCGCTCCAGCAGGCGACCCGGTGTTGGGTGCGGGTGTTCTCCGAGGAGCGGGGTATGCGAGCCAGCGGCCGGCAGCGGCGGGGAGAGGTTCGCTCGCTCCTGGCCACGCATCTAGCGTTGGTTGGTTTTGACGCGTTCTTTGAAACGTTGGCAGACCTCGCCAGCGGGGTTTTACTGGACAACCGGGTTATTCTGGCCAGTCGAGGGCTGTGGCCCTCAACGCTCGACCGCTTTAACTCGGACCTCTACCGCTGGCGTGACGTTGAGGATCCTTTTTTGCGGAGCTTGACTCGGGCGGCAGCGCAGGCCGCCGTGCCGGTGGTAATGGGCGGGCATACGGTTGTAGCTGGCGGGCTTATGGCGTTGGCTGAGACGGTGCGTGCCGGCCGAACGGTCTCGGAGGGAGACAGCGAGCAGTGACAACGATACTCATAGTTTGTACGGGAAATATATGTCGGTCCCCGATGGCGGAAGGGCTGCTCCGGGCTCGGCTGGCGGAGGACGAGAAGCGGCAGGATTGGGACGTCATCTCGGCCGGCACCTGGATGGTGGAGGGCCGACGGGCGAGTGGGTATGCCATTGAGGAGATGGCTGAGCGGGAGATCGACATCCGAGACCACCGCTCGCAGAGCGTTAACGCTGAGTTGATGCGGAAGGCCGATCTTGTCCTGGTGATGACGCGTGATCACGCCGAGGCGCTTTCAGCGGCTTTCCCGGATCAAGCCGACAAGGTGCACCTGCTAAGCGAGATGGTTGGACGCACCTACGACATCTCCGATCCGTACGGCGGCACGCGGCTGGAGTATTCGTACATCGCTCAAGAGTTGGAGCAGTTGATCGACGAGGGGTACGAGCGGATCGTCTCGCTGGCCGAGGCGGAATCCAGCTCCTAACGGTCCCGCCGCCAACCCCCGGCAGGCGGGGCGTTGCGCCAGCGGTCGTCAGGCTGGTCGGGCTGTGGGTGGGGACGACGGTCTCCCGGTCGGTTCCCTCTCCCTGGGCCACCGGGTCCCCGGGTTCCATCTGGTGGGGGCAGTAGCGACTTCGGCCGTTGTGCCTCTCTGCAGTCTGACCGAAATCGCTACCTTTCAGTGTGCGGCCTAGCAGCTCATACGGCTTGGTAGCTCCGTAGAAGCTCCTGCACGGCGGTCGCCAGTTGCCCAGGCGCAACAACTTCCATGTCGTCCGCCCAGCGCGCCTTCAGCTCCACGCCTCCCCTTTCGAGGCTGCGCCGACTCACTGTGGCTCGCACGGGACAGCCGATCAGGTCGGCGTCGGTGAACTTGACGCCGGCGCTCTCCTCCCGATCATCGAACAGCACCTGCAGACCGGCATCCTCAAGTTGAGCAGAGAACGCTTCAGCCTGCTCTAGGCTCTTCTCGTCGGTTCCCAGCGTCAGCAGGTAGACGTCGAAGGGGGCGAGCGACGGAGGCCAGATGATCCCGTAGTCGTCGTGATGCATCTCGATGACCGCTGCCAGGAGCCGCCCGACTCCGATCCCATAGGATCCCATCATGATGGGATGCTCCTGCCCATCAGCATCCAGGTAGGTGGCACCGACAGACTCGGCGTAGTGCGTGCCCAGCTTGAAGCAGTGTCCCAGCTCGATAGCCGAGTCCGCTGTCAGCGTTCCCTCGCACTCGGGGCAAAGATGGCCCTCCTCAGCCTGGGCTATGTCCTCCATCATCGTGACCGTGAAGTCGCGAGGGTAGTTGACGCCGACCAGGTGGTACCCGGGCCGATTGGCACCGGCGACGAAGTTGCTCCCCTCCTGGATCGAGGGATCGGCTACGACGAGCACCCCGGCGTCGTCCGGGGATTGCCGCACCTGCAGGCCGACGGGTGAACCATAGCCGGGTTCGGCGCCCAGCCGACGGACGTTCTCCTCAAGAGCAGGCTCGAGGGTGGCTCCACCCAGGGCGTTTCGCAGTTTCGTCTCATTGACGTCGAGGTCGCCGCGAATGACGACGAGCACCAGCGTGCCGTCATCCTTGGTGTAGAAGACCGCCTTGAGCGTCTTGCGCGTGGGCACGCCAACGAAGTCGGCTACGTCGGCGATCGTCTCGCAGTCCGGTGTTGCCAGGGGCACAGCCTCCTCCAGCGGTTCGGATTCGACCTCCGGCAGCCGGAAGACCGCCCGTTCCGCATTGGCGGCATAGTCACATGCTTCACAATGGATGAAGGTGTCCTCGCCGTCCGGGTGGGAAAGCATGAACTCGTGCGAGTCGGCTCCCCCCATCATGCCTGTGTCGGCTTCCACGGCGATGGGGTCGAGTTCGCAGCGAGCGAAGATCCGCTCGTAGGCCTCAAGAATCCGCGGATAGAAGTCGTCCAACCCTTCGGCATTGGCATCGAGACTGTAGGCATCCTTCATACGGAACTCGCGCACCCGGAGAAGCCCGCCTCGCGGGCGGGGCTCGTCCCGCAGCTTCGTCTGAATGTGATAGACGACCTTTGGAAGATCGCGGTAGGAGAGAATCTCCTGCCGCGCCAGCTCCGCCACGACCTCCTCGTGTGTCATAGCCAACGCGTATTCTCGGTCTCCTCGGTCCGTGACGCACATGAGCGCGGGTCCCACGCTGTCCCAGCGGCCGGTGGCCTTCCAGAGCTCGGCTGGGTGGAGGACGGGCATCTTCATCTCCTGGGCACCGACGGACTCCATCTCCTGGTGGAGAATGGTCTCGATCTTTCGAGCGACGCGCCAACCGAGCGGCAGGTAGCTGTAGAGTCCAGCACCTACGAAGCGCACCAGACCGGCACGAATGGCCAGTTTGTGGCTGGTGAGCTCCGTTCCTGCGGGAGCTTCCCGCAACGTACGTCCGAAGAGTTGCGACATCTTCAGCATCGACGGCCTCCTTTCGTACAAAAACAAAACCAGCCTCCGGGATCGGAAGGCTGGCGGTCGGGCAGACTCCATGACCCATGCAGCGCTAACCGAATCCCGGAAGCGAGTGGGATCGATACGGGGCCCGGGGGGCCGGACCCTGGGGGCTGCTGGGGATCGTGACGTTCAGACTCAGCATCCTATCGATCTCTTCAATCAACAGCTATGGTAGCATGGCGGACGAGAGCTGTCAAACCTCGAGAATTTGGCCCATCCTATAGCGGCCCGCGCCGCGCCCTTGGCATACCGAGGGCGCTTGAGGTATAATGAGGATCAGCATGGATAGCCCCTGGGTGCTCGTTCTGTTTCTTTCCGTCTTCCACGTCATCGGCGCCGCCGTCTTGGCCCGTGCGCTGCGCGACCTCTGGCGGAACCTGCGCGAACGGAAGCCGGAGGGGTGTCGATCCGTTTTTCTCATTGTCTGGGCTGCGATGTTCGGGTGCGTTCCTTTCGCCTTCGGCTTCGACTTCGCGGGTGCGGAAGGCGGAACCTGGCTTCTAGTCGCCGCCCAGGTAGTGGTGTGGACGAGCACGTTCCTGGTGACGCTGCTGGCCGGGGAGGCCCTGAAGGAAGCGCTGGAGCCGTTTCTCCAAGAGGAGACCCGGTTGATGCTCTTTGGCGGCGGCTTTCTCGTCGGCGGTCTGATTGTCGCCGTTTTTGTGACGCGAGAGGCCGGGTTCAGCGGACTGCTGCTGGGCGGCCTGTTTGCTCTGACCGGGGCTGGTATCTTCGGGTACGGCGTATGGAAGCTCTGGCGCTCAACCCGCTGAGCGCATCCGGCTCGCGCGCTCGCTGGCCGACCGTTTCCTCTCGATGAAGCTGCCGCCGCTGATTCCCGCTCGTTTCGTGAGGCGCGTCAACCGCTTCCGTGTGACCGTCCGGCTCGAGGGTGAGGCGGTCGACGCCCACCTACCTAACTCCGGGCGGCTGACGGAGCTTCTCACCCCCGGTCGCCCCTGTTGGCTCAAGCCTGCTGCCAGTCCTCAGCGGAAGACCGATTTCGACCTCAAGCTGGTCGAATATGCCGGTGTCCTCGTATCGGTCGATGCCCGCCTTCCCAACCCGCTCTTCGCTGAGGCACTGGCGGAAGGGCGGTTGGCTCCTTTCGAAGGGTGTGCGGATTTCGTCCCCGAGGTGCCGCTGGAGGGGAGCAGGATCGACTTCCGCCTGACGATGCCCGAGGGCGTTCTGTGGGTGGAGGCGAAGTCCGTCACGCTCGTCGAAGACGGGGTTGCTCTCTTTCCGGATGCTCCCACCATCCGCGGGAGCCGCCACGTGCAGACCCTGGCCGACGCAGCCGGCGGGGAGGGCGGGGCAGCTGTCGTCTTTGTCGTGCAGCGGCCTGATGCACGCTCGTTCAGTCCCTATGACGAGGCCGACCCGGTATTTGGAGAGACTCTTCGGGCTGCCGCCGAGGTCGGCGTTGGACTCTATGCCTGGACGTGCCGGGTGAGCAAAGAGGAGATCGCCATCGCCAGACAGATCCCAGTCGACCTGGCGTGACCCCCGGTCCTGGCTCCGGTCCGCTTCTCGCGTGCTCTACCCGATGGTGGGTTGGATAGGGCCCGGGACGAAGAGGGAGTCTACGTCTCGCACCCGGCGTCGAGGATTCGTTCCATCATCTCCGGATCATCGCGCAGCAATCCAGAGGCGGGGAGCCGCTGGACCAGCTCACACCAGTCTGCGTTCTTCTCAAAGACCTCGCGGAAGATGGGGAGCGCTTCGTCAACCCGTCCCAGGTCCGCCAGGGTCACCGCCTGCCAGAAGGGAAGCTCCTCGATCTGAGGGGCCATCTCGGCAGCGGTTCGGTATGCCTCCAGCGCTGCCTCCACTCGGCCCTTGCCCAGCAGCGCATCGCCACGATTCATGTGCTCGTAGGCGCGGTGGAGCCTGAGAAGCCGCGCTAGCTCCTCGATTGGCTCCTCGTGATCCTCCACGCGCAGCTCGACGACCCGATCGGCCCAGGGCCGCCCGCTGGGTTCGGCCTTGACGATGAGAATAGCCGCGCTCTGCCGCCCGCGGATGTCCCCGCCGGCCGCCTGCCCGGCTTGCAGGGCGGTCAGCATACGCTCGGCCAGATCACCGCTCGAACCGGTGTAGGCATCGGCCATGGCCGGCCAGACGTCCGCCGTCGCCATCATGTTAGCCTGGGCGGAGAAGGTGTCTCCGACGGTATGCCCCGCGTGGGCGATGCAGCGCTCTCCGGTGTGGGCTGCGACTTGGCCCTCAGCGTTGACCAGGGCCACCTGGCGCAGCGCACGCCCCTCGTCGGCGGCGAGCAATGCCTCCAGCGCTTGCCGGGGGGATTTCCCGGCCCGCATCAGCTCCAGCCCCAGCGGCCCGTAGTCGATCTCCACCATGGCCTGGGTCGCCACAGCGCCAACGCCAGCCTCGGCCCAGGTCACCACGGAGCCGACGGAGAACCAGTGCGACTGTACCGCGACGCCCATGTGCCCGCTCTCGGGATCGCGAGCCACGATGGAGAACGTGTGAGCTAGATCAGACGGTCGTCCTGCCCTTTCCTTACCGGTCACGTTGCCTCCTCCTTGAACAGCTTCGCCTGTAGTGCTTTGACGAGTATAGTCGACTTCTCCCCGCCGGTCAAAGAGGATAGCTGAGCCGACAGGGGCGATGTACTTGCAACTTCCCCCCGTCCGGGTACAATGCTCACCATCCCTTGCTGGCCGCGGCGCGAGCGAGGTTCGAGCGCTTAGTACGGGAGTAACAGACGTGATTCCATTGAGGGACAACATCCCCTCACGGCGAGGCCCGATCGTCAACACGAGTCTCATTGCCCTCAACGTCCTCGTCTTCCTGTTCGAGATCGTCGTGTTGGGTTCGGATCACCTCCAGGGCTTCGCCTACAGGTGGGGGCTGGTACCGGCGGAGTTCTGGCAGATGGGCGATCTGCGCACCTGGGTCACGCTGTTCACGTCGATGTTCCTCCACGGCGGCTGGTGGCACTTGATCTCCAACATGCTGGCCCTTTACATCTTCGGAGACAACATCGAGGACCGCGTGGGGCACGTGAGGTACTTAATCTTCTATCTGCTGGGCGGCCTGGCGGCAAGCGGTGCCCATCTCGTGGCCTATTCGAGCTCCACCCTCCCCACCGTTGGAGCCAGCGGGGCCATCGCCGGTGTGCTGGGAGCGTATCTTGTGCTCTTTCCCCAGGCTCGGGTGCTCACGCTGATACCCATCTTCTACTTCGTTCGCCTGATAGAGATTCCGGCTTTTGTCTACTTGGGCTTCTGGTTCATCTCCCAATTGTTCAACGGCATCTTCGCTTTGGCCGCTGCCGACGTCTTCCAGAGCGGCGGCGTCGCCTGGTGGGCCCACATCGGCGGGTTCGTCTTCGGACTTGCGGTCATCCGTCTTCTCGCGTCGCGACCGAAGGCCCAGGTGATGGGGCGGTATCACCCGTGGCAGGATGGTCGCTGGTAGAATGGGTGATCGTCTTCTGTTCGTGATCGTGACCAGCCTGACCATCCTGTTGATCGGGTCTGTGCTCGGCTTCGAGGCTTGGTACGGTGACCGCATCTACCCGGGTGTGTCGGTCTGGGGTATTGAGCTCGGCGGGATGCACCCGACCGGGGCAGCGAGTCGATTGGAGCCGCCCGCCCGGCTGCGGGAGCCGCTGATAACGCTGCACGGCCCCGACCGTTCCTGGGAGGTGCGTCCCCAGGATCTCGGGCTCCGTCTTGATACGTCCTCCACGCTGGCGTACGCCTACCAGCTGGGCCGGGAGCCATCGTTATCTCGGAGCTTGGTCTCTCATCTCCGGCTGCTTGCGCTGGGCGCGAACGTGCCTCCGATCGTCGTTTACGATGAGGCTGATGCTCGACACTACCTGGAAGCCCTGGCTGACGACCTGAGGGTCGCGCCAACCGACGCCAGCCTTTCCCTCCAGGGTACCACCCCTGTGGTGGAGCCGGCCCAGGCAGGACGCCGGCTCGACGTGGAGGCGACGCTCTCCTTGGTCTCCCCGGCGCTGACGTCGCTGACCCCAGCGGAGATTGACCTGGTTATGGAGGAGGTGCCGCCGACGGTCAAGGACGCCGAGCAGGCGCAGGCTGAGGTTGAGCGCCTCCTTGACGGTCCGCTGACCCTGACCCTGGCCGACCCCAACGAGGGAGACCCCGGGCCCTGGACGATCCCTCCAGAGCGTCTGGTCGAGATGGTAGATGTGCGGGTCGAAGGCGAGGCACTGCACGCCAGCCTCAATCAGGACGACATCCGACTTTACCTGGAGAAACTGGCGCCAGCTCTGGTCATCGAGCCCGTCGACGCCCGGTTCCATTTCAACGAGGCGACGAGCCAGCTGGAGCCGATCTCTGAGAGTCGAGAAGGGCGAGCCTTGGACGTGGCGGCCAGCGTCTCCCGCATCGTGGAGGCACTGGAGGCTGGTGAGAGGTACACGTCGCTGGTGGTTAGCGATATCGCGCCGCGCTATCCGGACACCGCCAGCGCAGAGGAGGTGGGCATCGTCGATCTGGTGTCTACGGGTGAGTCATACTTCATCGGTTCGCCCTCCGGGCGCGATCACAACATCCGCCTCGCAGCCACTAAGTTCGACGGCTTAGTTATTCCACCCGGTGAGACCTTCTCCTTCAACCACTACCTGGGCGAGGTGACGGCAGAGGCTGGCTATGATGAGTCGTACATCACCGCTGGCGAGCAATTGGCGATGGGAGTCGGCGGCGGGATCTGTCAGGTGAGCACGACGGCTTTTCGAGCGGCCTTCTGGGGCGGTTACCCGATCACCGAGCGCTGGTATCACAGCCAGCGCGTGGGCTACTATGAGCTCCGCGGCGGAGGGGTTGGGATGGACGCTACGGTCTACTCGCCCCACGTCGACCTCAAGTTCGTCAACGACCGCTCGGCGCCCCTGTTGATTGAGACGGAGGTAGGGGAGACGACGCACCGGCTGGTCTTCCGCTTCTACTCCACCGATGACGGTCGGCGCATCGAGAAAGAGGGTCCCGAGGTTTCCGATGAGACCGAACCCGGCCCCCCGATCTACGAACTGGATGAGGACCGGGAGCCGGGGACGGTCATCAAATGGCAGTCGGCCGTGGGCGGATTGACAGCCACCATCGAGCGCTGGGTCTATGACGCCGAGGGCGAGGTGCTTCACCACGACACGTTCATCAGCAAGTACGAGCCGCGACGCGCGGCTTACCACTACGGTCCGGGTTACCAGCCCCCGACGGATACGTCGGAGGAGTAGCGTCCCTCGACGCTTGCTCCTGGCTTCTTCACGGCGCGCGCCATGCGCGATCCAGCGGGGGCCTTCAAGACCCGGATCCCCCAAGCGACACATCTAACGCCTGACCCTTCCGCAGCCTGTTCCAACCCCAGCCGTCGCGACAACCAGAGCCGGTAAGCCCGGCGACGAAAGGCCTTCCCGATAGCCTCGGACGCTCCGGCGTTAGGGCCGGCGTTCGCTGGTGCATCCGAACCGTGTCCAGTGCAATGGACAGTAGTGGACAGCGGTCCCGACCTCTTGTATAATCGGCCGAACTGATAAACCCCTGGCGGGTGCCGATTCAGGAACCCAGCCGCACAGTCTATCTCCTCAGATCTGACTGAGTTGCCTGGAACCGCGATAAGTGCATCGATCAGCAGTGATCAAGAGAAGCTTCACCCTCATAGGGTTTCCGGAATTCCCACAGGGGAAAGGAGTAGGCGATGAGATGCGAGAATTGTGGCGTTGAGCTGCTTCCTGAGGACAAGTTCTGTGGTGAATGCGGCGCGCCCCGGCCTTCGCCGGCTCGTCCTGTTACGCTGCCTGAGCGTGGAGCGGATCCCCCACGGCACGGTGTTCCGTCCCTCCAACGATCGGTCTCGAGAGCGGCGCCTGGAGCTGCGGTCGATGGTCCACTGCCGGGCCGGTCAAAGGAGGACGGTCACAAGCGTAGATTCCTGCTGCCCATACTGGCCCTGGCGGCAGTGGGGCTCGCGGTCACAGTCGCGGTCGCCGTTGGCTGGCTCGCCCTCAGGTCGGGAAGGCTGGACGTGGTCGGGTGGATAGGGCAGCCAGCCGCCGAGCCGGCGCCCGTTCCAGCCGGGCAGGTCTCCCTGGCGGCATTTCAGGCCGCTGCGAGGGAATGCCGGCCTGTCGCGGCCGTCACCGGTATCTACGAGGGTATTGAGTTGGACGTGTTGATCAGCGTTGAGCGCCAGGTGCGCGACGCCTGTGAGATCACCATGGAGGTGGTCGACGACAGAACAGGTTACGAGCTGGTCGGTAAGCATATGACGTGCCGCATTCCGATGGAGGCCCTCGCCGGGGAGAGCCAGCCCGCGGGCGACCTGGGGGACTACTGCAGGGGACCTCTCGTGAACGCCGTAACGGAGCTGTCGCAGGAGGGACGCTAAGATGAAGCAGCAAAGAAGGAAGCTCAGTCGACTTCTTATCGTATTCATCGTTCTCTCCCTGATGAACGTCTGCTCGTCCACCGCCGTGGGCCACGGGTTGCAGTCCCAGCCTCGTTCCTGGACCGGTGGTGAACCTCTGTCTGGACCGTCGACGCTCGATGAGGCCGTTATTGAGATCCGAGGCCTGATCGATCAGGGTAAATCGAGAGAGGAGATTGCCAGACGAGTAACCGAGATCGTGGATGATCGGATCACGAACGCCAATGACCTGGAGAGGCTGTCCATTGGATGGAACTGGCTCTCCCTCATCGTGCAGTCGGACGAGGACAAGGTATTCGCACAATGGCGGGATCAGGGTGGGGGCGACAAGCCGTACGATCACGCGGCAGACTGGGCGTGGGAGTCCGGCTATGGGCAATGCAGCGAGAATGCCTCGCTGACTTACTATCTTCTCAAGAAGGCCGGAATCGATGACGCTCGGATCTTCACGCAGGGCGATCACGCCTACGTCGTCTGGGGGATGGGTGAGGAAGCAGACCCCAACGATCCAGCTAGTTGGACGGATAGGGTCATCGCTTTGGACAGCTGGCAGGGCAAGACGCTTACAGGGAGCGACGCGTTGAACGATGCGCGCTGCGGCGCCGGTGGAAAGGGAAATGAGGAGGTGACCTACCTCAAGGACGGGGAGGTCTCACCCCCCTGCGGCTATCGATCGATGGCGGCGGTCAAGTACCCGTGCTGTACGCAGCCGCCCCACGCGCCCTGCCGCGGCGACTCCCGGCTTGTCTGTCGGGGTGGCTTCTGTGTCTCCTGTGGGGCGATCAACATGCCGTGCTGTACGGGCGAGTTGTGCAGTTTCGATAACCTGACCTGCAAGGGTGATGTGTGCGTCTGGTGTGGAGAGGAAGGCCAGCCCTGCTGCGAGGGCGACACGTGCGGCCTAGACACGCTGGTCTGCCAGTCCGGTGTGTGTGCGCCACCGCCGACTCCGACGCCTACACCGACCGCAACGCCGACGCCAACCCCAACACCGACGCCGACGCCGACCGCAACGTCGACATCGACTCCCACACCGACGAGCACTGCAGAACCGACCAGCACGCCGACACCCAGGCCGAGCCCGACACCGTACACCCAGGGCATCTTCACCGTCAGCATCGTGCCACCTGATCCCGCTCCCGACCAGGACTATCAGGTTGTCGTCACCCTGAGTCCGCCCACGACCGGAACGTTGATCGAGATCCAGATCTCCGGGACCGACGGCTACGGCTATGTGGACTCGGCCGTCACTGGAGACGGCGGAAGTGTCAGTTTTGGGCCGATCCCCGGTGGAGAACAGGGCGTGGTGGACACTGTGATCGTCACCGCGCCGGAGTTAGATCAGCAGGAGACGTTCGTCTTCACGTTCTAGCGGCTCTACATCGGCTCGGTCAGGGTGGGGTAGAGACCGGGCGTTGACAGTGACTAGGGAGCATCGGCTGAGCCGATATGGGGGCCGTGCATTCACGAGGAGGACGGGATATGAGATGTACCAACTGTGGGGCCACGCTCTCGCCTGAGGACAAGTTCTGCCGTGAGTGCGGCGCGGCTCGGCCTGAGCCTGGTCCGACGCTGCCTCCCGGCTTCGCCGAGGTGCGGCGGCAATTCGCCGATGTTCAGCGGCAGTATCAGGCCGGGGATATGGACGAGGCGGCGTACGAGGCCAGACTTCAGGAGCTCGTGGTCGAGGACGAGAAAGGCGGTTACTGGGCGCCAGGTGCCGACAGCGGTGACTGGTACTGGTACGACGGCAGCCAATGGGTCCGCCGGGACCCCGTAACCGGTTCCCCTCCAGCTCCCGGCGCTCCGCCACCCTCGAGGAGGGCTTTCCCGTGGCTATGGGTCGCGGTGGGGGGCGGCGGGTTTATGGTTTTGGTCATCGTCGCCGGCCTGCTGCTCGTCCCGCGCCTGCTCTCTGCTTCGCGCCAGAGCCCTCCACCCGCTCTCATTGTGACGGACACCCCAACCCCGGTGGCGACCGCCGCTTCGTCCGCCGCGGAGGTGACACCCGTCGCGGCGCTTCAAGCCTCGGCGACAGTGACGGCTGCCCCGCAGCCAACGGCGACTGGATCCCCGACCGCGGCTCCAACCTCCTCGCCCACGTCAGCCCCGACGGACGAACCGACGTCGACGCTGACGCCATCCCCAGAGCCTACAACGACTCCGACGGCGACGCCGCAACCGCAGGCGACGCCGACACAACCGGAACCGACCGCAGCCCCGGCCTCCGGGGCTCTGATCGACTTCGAGCAGTGGGGGACCTGGCGCAGGGGAGACCAGCCCTACGGCGAGCTATCCCAGACCGAAAGCCAGGTCCATTCAGGCCGCTACGCCGCGGAGCTGCGGTACGATTTTCCAGCTACCGACGACGACTTCGTGGTCTTCGTACGTCCGGTGTCCCTGGCAGGACAACCAAACAAGTTCAGCGCTTGGGTCTACGGCGATGGATCGGGCAACTACTTGAATATCTGGGTAGAGGATGCCCAGGGTGAGACTTGGGCCGTCCATCTGGGGCAAATAGGCAGCGCCGGGTGGCAGTTCATGGCGGGCACCCTCAGTCCGGACTTGGCCTGGCCGTCGGGGCACGTTTACGGCCCGGACAACGGCACCATCGACTATCCGGTGAGGTTCTACGCGCTGGTGTTAGATCGGGTGGGAAGCGGTTCCCGGACAGGCCGGATTATGATCGATGACGTTTCAGCCTCGCGGGGCGCCGCCGCGGAGCCACCAGCGGCGACGGCGGTGCCCAACACCCCCGTCGCTACCGCCGAGACGCCGGTAAGTGCCGGTCCTCTGGACTTCCCCGAACCAACGTGGCTGGACGGGTGGCAGCCGGTGGCGAACGGGCGGGAGGTGACCATCGTGGTGCATATCAGCGGGGGAGCGCCGCCTTTCACTGTCTCCCATCAAGGGCAGAGCTTCCAAACGCAGCAGCGCGACTACCCTCTCAAGTTCGTCGTGAACCGATGCGAGATCTTCGGGACCATCACCGTCGAATCGGCTGATGGACAACGGGTCTCTCACGACTATTGGATTGACGCGCCCTGGTGCAACTGAGACAGGAGATGGGCCGGTCCGGGTGCCCACGCAAGGATCCGAACCGGCCCAGAGCACGACGTCGATCCTCGCCCGCCGTGCCAACCGCTATCCAAATATGACGATGGCGGCCCCCGTCGCTAGAGCGAGCACGGCCACGATAGCGAGGCCGTAGCGCATCACGGATTGCAGCGCCGAGCCCTCCTCGGCGTTTACCGTGCTGCATCCGACGATCACCTTGGCTGGCGCGAAGGCGGACCCGATAGCGGCGCCGGCCGTCTGACCCGCCAGGATGATGAAGGGGCTGACGCCCACGAGCGCCGCCACGCTCTGCTGCAGATCCCCGAAAATGACGTTCGAGTTCGTGTTCGACCCGGTCATGAAGGCGCCCAGCGCGCCGATGAAGGGTCCCGCCAGCGGAAACGCCGGGCCGGCCAACCGGGCGATGCCGTCGGCGAGCTGGTGCGTCATTCCCGCGTGCTCCATTGTGACTGCCATGCCGACCATAGCCGCCGTCCCCAGACTTGAGCGCACCGCGCGACTCACGACCCCGCGACCGATGCGCGCTGCTGCTCCCGGTTCGTAGTAGCCGCGCCGCCGGAAGAGCGCGTACGTGGCAAGAGAAGCGTAGATCAAGAGGGCCCCTGGATGCCCGAAGACGTTGATGGTCCGTCCCACCTCCGCCGGCACCTCCCAACCGCGGGCCGTGGTCAGGCGGGGGAACTGGATGCGAATCACGACTTGCCCCAGGAAGTCGCGCACAGGAGGGACGAGCTGGGCAGTCAGCACGATGGCTATCAGCAAGCCATAAGGGGCAAGCGCCCAGCCGAGCGGCAGGGTTCCTTCGCGATCTTCTTCCACCGTCTGAATTTCGTCGACCCGACCATCGGCGCGCCAGCGGGCCCAGGCCACGCCTATGACCAGTCCAACCAGCCCCGCGGACATCGCGCCGATGGACCAGAGGCCGTTGGTGACTACGACGTACTGGGTCACGGCCATCGGCACGCCGATGACGAAGACGGCGGCGAGGCCGGACTGGAGCGCTCGCTTGCCGCCGGCCGCCCAGAGCGTCGCGGCCCCGCAGCAGAGGCAGGCCAGCCCGAGAAGCGCCGCGCTCCAGGGGGCCAGCGACGCGCCACTTCGCCCGGTAGCTGCCATCAGGGCGAAGAAGGACGAGCCCAGCGAGCCGAAGGTCACGGCCCATGGGTGGCCGACGGATGGTATCACGATGGCAGCCAGAGGCGGAAAACCGAGGCCGACCAGGAGCGGGGCGGTGACGGCGACGGGCACCCCAAAGCCTCCCACCCCCTGCAGAAACGCGCTGAACACCCAGCCAAGAAGAAGGGCCTGCATACCCCGGTCCGGCGTCAATCGGGGGAGGCCTTCGCCGATGGCCTCTACTGCACCCGCTTCATCCGTGGTGCGGTAGAATAGGAGAGCACCCCAGATGATGTAAAGCACGAAGAAGGTCAGGAGCAGCCCCTTCAACTGAGCGTAACCGAGAACTTCGAGTCCGGCGCCGAAGCGGGCTGCCGCTACGATGAGCGCGATGGTCCACCCGACTGCTCCGGCCTGTGCGCCTCCCCAGCGGAAGCGCAGCATCAGGATCAAGACGGCCAGAACGGGCAGGGAAGCGAGAAACCAGTCGAGTGCGTAGGTCATGAAGGGCTCCTGTGTCAGTCTGAGAATGGGTTAGCGTAGAAGCGTGTCATTGCAGAGCCTGCGGTGCCCGGCCCTGGAGCAAGCCTGTTCGATGGATACAGCGTACGGCGAGAGACCCCGAAGACATCTTGATGGAGCATGTCGCCGGTCTCCTTGGCACCAGACCTACTCCGCCACCGAGATCGTCTGGAGGGTGACAGCGTTATCCTCGTCGTTCTCAATGGAGAGCCGGATCCCGTCTTCGGCGGTGTACATCCCCACTTTGAGGCGGTGTTCGCCCGGTGGCGCCGCGGCGTCTATGGGGATACGGTAGACGTCCGTTACCACCTCGCCGCGAGCCCACAGACTGGTGGGATACGTCCCCTCCCTCGGCTGCTGGTCCCGCTGCCCGACCATCGAGCCGTCCGGCGCTTCGAGATGGGTGAAGACTGTGTAGTCTGTCACCATGTCGGTCAGGGCACGCCACGTGAGGGTGAGCGTCAGCGTCTCTCCCGCCGCGGGCGAGTCGGACGATAGATCGTAGCCGAGAAGCTCCACTCGATCGCTCAAGGTGGCGGTCACCGGATGGGAGATGGGAGGTACCTCGAAGATGCGGTCCGTGGCCTGGACCGTGACGTTCCCGAGGTCCAGCGTGCCCTGATCGCCTATCTGGATCCTCAGAGGGTGCGTGCCGGCCGGCATGTCGAGCGGTAGACGGGGGCTGTAGCGGTCGGCGACTACCTCCTGGGGCCTCCACTCACTGAACGGGTACGTATCATGAACGGGGCCGCCTTCGTAGAGCGTCCTCCCGCCTAAGCGAAGGGAGAGCCGGTGAGACGGCGGTGCGGTGTTCCCGACCCGCCAGAAGAGCGTGGCGTGCAGCCGTTCGCCAGGCCGGGCCGTCTTCGTATTCACAGACGCTCCCAGCAGCGTCAGCCCGTCGAGGCTGGCGCCTATGCGGTCCTGGATGCCCATCTCTTCAGTAGATGGGGGTGTGGCGGCGCGCGCAACTTCTATCGGAATCTCGGTATAGAGACCGGCGTAGGCTCCGCTTTCGTCGAGCACAGGCAGCCGGGTGTCGGCGCCAGGGGCATACAGGCCAAATCGAACGGCGTACTCACCCGGCGGCGCCCCGGGCTCGATGGGTACCGACAGATGGTCGATGATCAGCTCTCCCTCCGTCCACTGCTCGGAAGGGTAGTGGGACGGCTGACGGGTGCCCCAGACGGATCCCCACCGGTCGTGCAGGCGGGCGACAGCGCGGTAGTCCGGGTGCTCCGGGCTCCCGGTCACCTTCCACCAGAGAGCGATATCCGCCGTCTCCCCGGCTTGGGGCTGATTCGTCACGCCGTAGCCGAGGAACCGGACCACGTGACCCAGGTTCACGCTCCGCCGCTCCGGGGCCGCTGGAGCCTCGCTGATACGGCTCCGATAGACGTAGAAGGCGGGGCTCCCGTCGGGCCCGGGCGGCGCTGACACGAAACTGTCCTCCGACAGCATCGAACGCATCCACGCCAGATCGTCCGATGCGGAGCGAGGCATCAGGTAGAGGGCATTGCCGCTGGGAGGGAAAGCGAGCGTCTGCCCGCCGACGAGCCAGCGGACGGCCTCGTAGTCGTCGGATAGGAAGGCCAGCGTCGGATGGCGGTAGTGCTGGCTGGCAACGTAGGGCGTGGTCGAGGAGAGGTCGGCGCCGCTAAGGTAGTCAGCTGCGTCACTGAGGTCGCCGTCTGCAGCATAGTAGAGCGACGGCGACGAGGCCCAGGCGAGGTAGCTGGACGCGACGCTGACGCCCATCGTGACGAGCAGCAGGAAGCCGGCGGCGGGGAGAAGGACGTGCTTCACGGACGAGCGGTCTGCGTAGAGGGGGCGAAGAAGGCCGAGAAAGGTCCACAGCCCCAGCGCCGGAAAGACGTAGACGAAGGGCAGCAGGCCGACCGTACGGAGGTTGCTCGGCGTGATCTCGTCGGTAGCCAGCGCGCTGGGAAGGAGCATCACGGGAAGCAGGACGAAGAGGAAGACCCCGGCACCGACAGAAAGGGATCTAGCCTCATCCTCTGACGACCGCAGCACGCGGACCAACCGGTAGAGCCCCGCGCCGAGGCCCACGACAAACAGGACGGCCAGCGGGGGGCCGAAGAGGGGGCGGCCGGGAACGTTGAAGCGGATGTAGGGATCTCCCTCCCAGAAGAACATCTTGAGACAAGCGACCCAACCTCTCCATGCCTCCGCCCAGTTGTCGGCAGCGACTTGCCTCGCCCTGACCATAAAGCTGCCGGGGTGCGTATACCAATAGCGGGCCAGAGGCGTGAGGACGAGGGCAGCGACTGCGACAAAGACACCGGTCTGAACCAGCCGCTGCTTTCGCTTATGCCGATCCGTCACGAGAAGCGCCGCCAAGGCCGCAGCTAATGGTATGGGAAAGGCTCGCGCAGCCAGGTACGTGTAGGCAGTGAGGCCGCAGAAGAGCCCGGCTAGGGCCGGCCACATCATCTGCGCCAGGGGACGCTGTCTCCCCTGCCCCTGCCGGAATCCCCGCCAGAGCGCTGCCACGGTGAGAGCCTGGAGGAGCGGCTGGGTGATGGCACGAAACCCGTAACGGCTCAAGACGATGTGCCAGAAGGAGACGGCGAGAGCCGCGGCGGCGGTGAGGGCGATCCATCGTCCGTCCGCCCACTCCTGGAGGAGTTCGTGACCTGCCCAGACGGTTGCCGCCACGGTCGCCACACCGATCAGAGCTGCACTGAGGCGGAGGGCCCAGGGCGTCACGCCGCAGAGCTTCATCCAGAGAGCGGCCCAGTAGAAGAAGAGGACCTCTTTGCCGGTATACGAGGCGATGAAGATGGGCGTCTTTAGGCCGCGTGCGATCTCGCCAGCCAGGATGCCGTTGGCTGCCTCATCGTAGTGGAGTCCAAGCGGTCGCTCAGGCAGTTGATAGAGACGCAGGCCCGCCGCGACGAAGAGAACAGCCACCAGTGCAGCGAGAAAGATCCAGCGCGAGGAGGCAGGAGAGACGGTCATCGGGGTAAGCTAGAGCAGAATACCGCTAGGGAGAGCAAGGAGAGCTTCTTCGCGGCTCTCAACAGGGCCTCAGGTCATTGGACGGTGTCGGAGATGGGAATCTGAAGCGAACCAATCTCCTTCACCTCTACGTGGAGGGTCAGCTCATGCTCGCCTGGCTCCAGCGATTCATCGGCAATCTGAATGGTGACGACCAACCCGACCGGGAAATGGAGAGGTCTGCCCGAGGAGATTCGGTCTGCAGAGCGCGAATTGCCGCTGGGAGGCACGACTGTCACTTGGGATTCATCAACCGCTTCGCCGTCTACACTGAGACCGGTGATCTCAATGATCGTCGCGGGCGCAATCAAGTTCTTGAGTTCGAAGGCAAAGCCCTCGTCCTCGAGTCGCAGCGACCCCCCGACGTAAAGCTTCTTCAGGACAGGTGGTGGAATAACGGGCATAACGTCTCCATGATATCTCCTTAACGTTTCCTTTTCAACGCTAGTTGTAACACATACTGATAGACTCCGCAAGTACCCAGGTCGACGCAGCTACCCATCGCGTGGAGCGCGAAAACGACTGAACCCGGCGTCTGTCGCGCCGGCTGCGCAACGTCGGGCGATGCCCTGCCTGCGTGTCCTCCACAGTCAGGACGGAGAGCGATGGAGCCGCTGCACCAGCATCTCTGCTGACGAACTCTACGTCAAAGCAGCGGATGGTCCCGAGATGCTAACGCAGGAGCAGCACCGCCGCCGTGACCGCGACAAGAAGGGTCGAGGGAGCGATTCGACGATAGACAGGTCCCCATTCAGCTTCGAAGTAGATGCGGGTGAGAGAGAGGCAGAGGTGAACAGGGGAGCACATCACCCCCAGGAACGCCCCGGCCATCATCCACGCTGCCCATCCCGAAGCGAGCGTCGTTCCGGCTTCGGTAACGAGGGGTATCACCACCGGGAAACCGATGCTGAAGGCCGCCGTGGAAAGACCGGTCAGCAGTCCAGCGACAAAGGGGACTGCGAAAGCGATAAGCGCCAAGGGCACCTGAGATTCTATCAGAGCTTCGGACACGCCGTGAACTGCTCCGCTGTTATCGAGGACGCGGCGGAAGGCCAGAGCGCCGAAGAGCACGAAGACCGTCTTCCACGGAATCCGCTCGCGGAAAACGTCTCGCAGCGTCCGCAGTGGGATCCGTTTCAAGATGGTCACCAACGTGATGGTCACCACCAGGCTGAGAATCAGCGTGACGCGCTCGTCGAGGGGAAGAGCCAGAGAGAGGATGATCACCAGAGCGATGGGCCAGACGTTTGCCGCCAGGGCGCGCAGTTTCCGCATCGGGGGCGATGTTGAGCTCGGCGTATTCGACGACCTCGGGATGCCGAGGAGCCCGAAGACAGCACCGCCGATGACGGCCGCCGCTGTTAGCGGCCAGGTCGTGCTTGCCAGCTCAAAGGTCTCCATGTTGAGGAGAGCAGCTGCCAGCATCATCGAGGGGTAGAGCGGGAAGACGTACTCCCAGATGTGGCGGAACCAGTAGTTGACGAACGTCTTGCGGGCTCGATCCGCCTTGAGTCGGTCGCCTACTTCGTTGACCATGGGCGCCGAGAACATCGCGCCGCCCACCATGGGCAGGAGCCCTACCAGGGCTGGAAGGGCTGCAAGAACGAGCCGCCCGCTGGGAATCAGGCTTTCCAGGGCCTTCACCATGCCCTCAAGGCTAGCCGTCTCGCGCAGCAACTCGCTGAGGGCCATGATCAGAACGACCGAGAACGCCAACCGCAGCGTCAACGGGTCAACGCTTGCCAGCAGGAGGTCGCGGCCGACTGCCGGGAGCGAGTGCCCGAACAGGAGCCCTACCGCCAGCGAGGCGAGGAGCAGGACCAGTCCCAGGTTCCAGCGACGGCTGAGCAAGAGGACGATGGCGACAAAGACGACGCCGAGCTTGACGAGAGGCATCAATGTGGGAACCCGAGGGGTCGATGAGACGAGACTGACTCTGCACCGGGGTGGGCTGGACTCAGCCGATCGTACTCGTCTCTCTGTAAAGAAGCCATGGCAGCCGAGAGTATACCTAGGAATCCAGAAGAAGTCCAGCGAAGGCCCCCACCTTCGGTGGGATGAACCGGGGATTCGTCCTCTGGCACGTCCACACCGCTGCGCGGAGCGTGCAAGACGTCACCTGACAATAGTCCTTTTTCGTGGTATCATAGGCCCTGTTCCGCGCGATGGAGGGTGCGTCGGAAGACGTGTCTGAGGACGTGTCTGAAGACGTGTCCGAGGACGTGTCCGAGGACATGACCGAGGACATGACCAAAGACGTGTCATCGGACATAGCAGAACCTCATCCACCAAGCAGAGACGAATTCTCCCATCCTTGCACCTGCAAGAAGGAGGAAGAGATGGTCAAGATCATCACCGATACAACGGCAGGCCTCTCCGATCAGATCGTCGAGCGGTACGACATCCCCGTCATTCCTCAGGTCATCATCTTCGGGACTGATTCCTATCTAGAGGGCCGGGAGATCGACCACGCGACCTTCATGGAGAAGCTGCAGGCGTCGAAGCAGCTCCCCAAGACCTCGGCCCCGCCGCCAGAGCTCTTCGTTGAAGCCTTCGAGCGTCTCGTGCCCCGCGGGGAGCCCATCCTCTGCATCCATCCGTCGACGGACCTGAGCGGGACCGTTCGTTCGGCGACGGTGGCGGCCGCGGACTTCCCCGATGCGGATATCCGAATCATCGATACCCGGCTCATCGGCAGTCCTATGGCGACCTTGGTGAAGCTTGGCGCGCAATGGGCGGAGGCCGGGCACGAAGCCGATGCCATCGAGGAGCGGCTGTGCGATATGATTCCCCGCAGCCGCGTCTACTTTCTGGTGGCGACGCTGGAATACCTGGCGAAGAACGGACGCATCGGCGACGCAGCAGCGCTGCTGGGAAGCGTGCTGCAGGTCAAGCCTATTCTCACACTGCGCGATGGACGTGCGGACCAATTCGAGCGAACCCGGACGCAGAAGCGCGCCGTGGCCCGCCTGAAGGATCTGGTGCTGGAGCAGATACCGGGGGACGGCAGCGGCCATCTGTCCGTTATGCACGCCGCCGTGCCGGACGAGGCGCAGGCTCTGGCCGACGATCTGCGCAGCACGCTCGATCTGGACGACGTCCCGATCCTTGACGTGCCGCCTGCCATCGTCACCCACGCGGGTCCGGGCGTGCTGGCCGTCGCCTTCTTCGTCGCCGACTAGAACCAAGATAACACTATGCAAGTACGAAGAATCGATACCTCTCTCCGCCGTGACGTGCGGCAGTTCACCACGTTTCCCTTTGAGCTCTACCGCGACTGCGACCAATGGGTACCACCGATCGTGCCTGACATGAAGACGGCCTTGAACCGCGATGAGTACCCTTTCTACGACCATTCGACCGCTGATTTCTTCGTCGCCGAGGAGGATGGGAGAACGGTGGGGCGCATCGCGGCGATTGATAACCGGCGTTACAACGCGTACCATCAGAGTAGGACGGCGTTCTTCTACTTCTTTGAGGTGGTAGAGGATCTTCGAGTGGCCCGGGCGCTCTTCGATGCTGCCTCTCAGTGGGCAGTCGATCGTGACTTGACCACGATGATTGGGCCGCGGGGTCTCCTGCGGGGCGACGGGCACGGCTTGCTGGTGGAGGGTTTCGAACACCGGCCGGCGATGGGTATTCCGTACAACCCGCCGTACTACGGCCCCTTTCTCGAGGCAGTCGGGTTCGAGAAGGAGATCGACTTCCTTTCTGCGCACCTGAGCGGCGAGCTTGATCTGCCACAGCGTTTCTACGATGTGGCCGAGAGGGTGAAGGAGCGTCGGGGCTTCTCGGTCAAGTCTTTCACCAGCAAGCGCGAGCTGCGCCGTTGGGTGCCGCAGGTGCAGGAGATTAACAACCAGGCTTTCAAGGACGTCTGGGGATATTATCCCATCGACGAGGCGGAGGCTGACGCCGTCGCCGACCGCTTCCTGACTGCTGCCGATCCTCGGCTGATCAAACTGGTGATGAAGGGCGAGGACGTGGTGGGCTTTGTTATTGGCTATCCAGACGTCTCGGCGGGAATACAGCGCGCGAACGGGCGACTCTGGCCACTGGGATGGCTGCATCTGCTGATCGCGTCCAGGCGCACCCAATGGATCAACTTCAACGGGGCGGGGATCCTGCCGAAGCACCAGGGCGCGGGAGCCAGCGCCGTGCTCTTCGCTGAGCTGGCGAAAACAGTGCTCGACTTCGGCTTCAAGCACGCCGACCTGGTGCAGGTGGCGGAGGATAACGTGGAGAGCAGAGCCGAGGTCACCGGCGTTGGCGGCGAGTGGTATAAGTGCCACCGCATCTATCGGCGGAGCCTCTGACAGCCGCGCCCAGGAGACCACGTGACATCCCAAACCTCGTGCCCCGACGCGGCGCCCCCTTCCTCCGTGACCGCGGAGGGTTCCAACTTATCTTTCTGGACCAAGGTCGTCTATGGAAGCGGCGACTGGTCGCTGTCCAGTTTCGTCACCTTGCGTCAGATCTTCTACGCCATCTTCCTCACCGATGCCGTGGGCCTAGAGCCCCGTTTGGCGTCGCTAGCGGCTCTGCTGGGGATCATCTGGGATGCCGTCAACGACCCTCTGGTCGGCACGCTGAGCGATCGGGTGCGGACGCGCTGGGGGCGGCGTCGTCCCTTCCTGCTGCTCTTCTCGCTGCCTTTCGGCGCCGGGTTTCTGTTACTCTGGTGGGCGCCGCCGTGGCAGAGCCAGCTGGGATTGATGGTGCACGTGACGTTGGCGTACATGATAAGCGACACGCTCCAATCACTGGTCTCCGTGCCATTCTACGCCCTCACGCCGGATATGACGTCCGACTACGACGAGCGGACGAGACTGATCGGCTATCGGATGCTCTTCAACTTGCTTGCCTCGCTGGCGGCGGCGGTGTCCGCACCGCTTATCGTGGACGGGGCTCTGGCCGCCGGGTTCACCCTGCGCCAGGGGTATCTGACTGTGGCGGCCGTCTTCGGGGGACTGGCGGCAGTTCCTTTCCTTCTGATGTTCTTCGTCGTCCGCGAGCGGTTCGACGACGTTGCAGTGCAGTCCCTGAGCGTCCGGGACGTGCTGCGCAGCGCCTGGAGGAATGTGCCCTTCCGCTACGCCACGGGCATCTACATCCTGAACTGGATCACGTTCGATCTCGTAGGACTGATGCTCCCCTTCCTGCTGGTCTACTGGGTGGCGGGCGGCGATCTCCTGGCCACTGTGAGGGTGTTCGGGAGCGGGGTGGCGCTCGAGTCGGTCGTGTTGGGGCTGATGCTGGTCACGGCCGTTGCTGCCCTGCCCATCTGGACGTGGCTAGCGGGGGTAATCGGGAAGCGTCTGGCATACGTGGCCGGGATGAGTTTCTGGGCTCTCGTTCAGATGCTGATCATCTTCGTCCAGCCGGGTCAGCTGGCCTTTATTCTGGTTCTATCAGTGCTGGCTGGGCTCAGCGTCTCCACGGCGCACGTGCTGCCGGATGCCATCTTCCCCGACGTCATCGAATGGGATGAACTGCGCACGCGGCGGCGGCGTGAGGGGGGCTACTACGGACTGAAGAACTTCCTTCGAAAGGCGGCCGGGGCCATTGCCGTCTTTCTAGGACTCCAGGTTCTGGGCTGGTTCGGCTATGAAGCGCCGCCTCAGTCAGCGACCCAGTTCGCCCAGTCGCCGGCAACGCTGAGAGCGATCCGGATCTTGACCGGCCCTGTGGGGGCTCTGCTCCTGATCAGTGCGATTGTTATCGCTTGGTTCTACCCCATCACCCGTCAGCGGTATGCGCGGATGCGCCGGCTGCTGATCCGACAGCGAAAGCGTGACGCGCAAGCCTGACGCACCTCTCGTTCGTGTCCAGGCCCCTGCGGTTTCCGGACCGTTCGCGGCAAAGACGACAAAAAAGACCGCGGGTGGGGCGGGGGTTCCTCTGGAGAGGGGGACTCAAGAGCGCACAGCTCGAGCAATGGCCGCGATGTGATCCGGCGTCGATCCGCAGCAGCCGCCCACGATCCGAGCGCCCCGAGCGACGTACTGCCGTGCGTAGTCGGCCATATCCGCCGGCGTGGCGTCATAGACGACCTCGCCCTCAACCATCCGCGGCGTGCCCGCGTTCGGTTTGACGATCAGGGGCATGTCGGGTGTGACCCTGCCCATAGCTTCCACGGCCTCCAGCGTCATATCGAACGACTTGCCGCAGTTAGCCCCCAACGCCTGCACGCCCCGCTTATTTAGCGTCTCGGCTGCCTCCTCCGGGCGCACGCCCATGCTCGTCCGACCGTGGCTGTCGAAGGAGAGGGTAGCGGTGACAGGCGTGCCGTTCGCCGCCTGCAGAGCGCCTTCGACGGCAGCCTTCGCTTCATCCAGGGCGGACATGGTCTCGATGTAGAGGACGTCGACGCCGGCTCGAGCCAATGCCTCTGCCTGCTCGGCGAAGACCTCCACAGCCTCCTCATAGGAGAGTGCGCCCAAGGGCTCCAGGAGTTCGCCCGTCGGACCGATGTCTCCGGCCACGAAGACCTCATCGCCGGCAGCTTCTCGGGCAATCTCCACCGCCCGACGGTTGATCTCGCTCAGCCGGTCGCTCAGCCCGCTCCGTTCCAGCCGCGGCCGGGTGGCCCCGAAGGTGCAGGTTAAGATCAGATCAGAGCCAGCGTCGATATAGGCCCGGTGGACCTGGCGCACAGCCTCGGCGTTTTCCAGCAGCCATCCCTCGGGCGGGGTCCCGGAGGGCAGACCCGCCTCCTGCAGCATGGTGCCCATGGCGCCGTCGGCGACAATGACCGAGCCTGAGCCCGCCTGCCCGGTCTCCAGTGCGGCAAGAAAGCTCTCTCTTCTCACTGCGCTCCCTCCTTGCGTACTACGGGCAGCGTCAACAGGGCGTGGGGGACGATGAGGGCTTCCAGTTGACTGCCGAGCTCACGCGACGCCAGAGCCAGGGCCTCGTCCATAGTGGCGGCCGGTGTCATTTTGCAAGCAGAGATCACCTCAGGGCATTCACCGCCCACAATGACGACTCGAGCCTCTTCCAGCACCTTGGCCATGACGAAGGCACGTTGCTGTCCCGGCGGATATCCGTCCTCCCGCGCGTCGCAGAGGATCGCTTGGACGTCAGGAGCGTCTCGCATTGCCTCGAAGAACCGCTGCTCTCCCACACCCTCGCCTGCCCCTTCGTCGCAGCGCGCGGGCACGATTAAGAACCCGCCCGGCTTCACGACGGGCGTCGGCGCGAAGAACAGGTACGAGGCTGCTCGACTGGCCTGGTAAAGGTTGGCATCTTTCGGGTATCCGACCCCGCCAATGGCGACGTCGACCCGATGGGGAATGGGTACCTCGTAGATGGAACGGGCAAAGGCGACGAGCTGACGGTGCGTCTCCACCGGTTCCCCGGCCTTTATGCAGACGATGTTCTTTTCGTCGTCCAGCACGACGTTCAGGATGAAGTCCAGGCCGGCGCGGCGGGCCGCCTCCGTGATCGCTTCGTGGAAGGGGTTGCCTTCGATGCGGCCGAGGCGGGTACCGGGATGGTCCACGAAGGCCGGTCCGTGCGTGTGGGCGATAAGCGGCTCTCCTGCGGCGCCGACGGCCACCGTCTTCCGTCCCCCCGAATAACCAGCATACTGGTGCGGCTCTACCAGTCCGGTGGCGATGAGAAGATCCGCCTCCACGGCGGCTCGATGGGCGGAGACAGGGACCCCGCCATCAGTTACGCCCAGGTCGACCAACGCGTCCTCATTCTGAGGTTCGTTGTCGATGACGCGGTAGCGATCGACCACCGACTGTCCCAGCTTCGTCAGCTTCTCCTCCGGCGTTGAGGCCCGGTGCATGCCGATGCCGCAGAGGAGGGTGACATTCTCATCGCGCACGCCGGCCGCCTCCAGCTCTCGGAGCAGTGCGGGTACTAGCAGGTCATCGGGACTGGCGCGCGTGATGTCCGTGAAAACGATACACGCCTTCAGCGAAGCAGCCCCGCGGCGACGTGCGAGATCCTGTATCGGCGGTGCGTCCACCGGATGGGACAACGCCTCTTGAACCGCCGCCTGTGGATCCTCCACCGGCTCGGCCGGTTTGGAGGCCACGACGGTGCCTGTCATGTTCGGAGGAAGCTCAAACGAGATCGAAGAGCGGCCGTAAGGGACTTCGTAGATAGAGGGTTCCACGGGTATGCGGACTCCTTCGTCATCTCTCCCCGGCTCTGTACGCGGCCAGGGTCGCTGTCACAATAGCGAGGGTTGCTCTGAACGTTGATAGGGCAGGTCGAGATGCTCGTAGGCGCGTGCCGTAGCCACGCGGCCGCGAGGCGTTCGATCCAGGAATCCCAGCCGGAGGAGATACGGCTCGATCACATCCATAATGGTGTCCGATTCCTCGCTCACGGCTGCCGCGATCGTGTCGAGTCCCACAGGGCCGCCTTCGAACTTGTCGATGATCGTGGTGAGGACCCGCCGGTCGACGTCGTCCAGCCCTCGTCTATCGACGTTCAGCAGCTCCAGCGCCTGACACGCTATCCTAGCTGTGATGCGTCCTTCGGCACGAACCTGGGCGTAATCGCGAACGCGCTTCAGCAATCGGAGCGCGACGCGCGGCGTGCCCCGTCCCCGGCGGGCGATCTCAGCGGCTCCACCTCTGTCGATCTCGACTTCGAGGACTCGGGCGGCACGGCGGACGATAGCGGCCAGCGCCTCCTCCTCGTAGAAATCGACGCGGAAGGTGGCCCCGAAGCGTGAGCGGAGCGGAGCAGTGAGCAAAGCCAGTCGGGTGGTGGCGCCTACCACCGTGAACCGAGGCAGGTTGAGTCGAATCGAGCGCGCGCTGGGCCCCTTGCCGATGACGAAATCTAGGGCGAAGTCCTCCATCGCCGGGTAGAGAATCTCCTCTACGGCGTGCCCCAGACGGTGCACCTCGTCGATGAAGAAGATCTCCTTGTGACGAAGGTTGCTCAGAATGGCCGCGAGATCGCCGGTCCGCTCGATGGCGGGACCGGACGTCACGCGGATGGGCACGTCCATCTCGTTGGCGATGATGTGAGAGAGGGTGGTTTTCCCCAAGCCGGGAGGTCCGTACAGCAGTACGTGATCGATGGCCTCGTCCCGTTTCTTGGCTGCCTCAATGAGAATGGAGAGATTGGCGCAGACGTGTTCTTGTCCGATCAGGTCGTCCAGGCGCTGCGGGCGAAGAGCGTGGTCGAGAAGAACTTCCTCTTCTTCAGGTTCTGGCGAGATTACTCGTTCATCCATCATACTATGCTGTATTATACTTGGAATGATGGAGAGGGAAAGTACTCTTTGACAAGCCGGGGGTTCGGAAGTACAATCGACTGTCGATATCCAAGGAGGTGAACGACGATGCCCCAGGTGAACGTCTCGTCCCATCCGCTGGTCAAGCACAAGATCGGCCTTCTGCGCGATCAGCGCACGGATCCGAAGAAGTTCCGCGAGTTACTGAGAGAGATATCGATCTTCCTTGCGTACGAGGCGACGGCGGATCTCGCGACGGAGAAGATCCACGTCACCACGCCGTTGGGTCAGTCAGAAGAGCAGACGCTCCAAGAGCGTGTTGGCCTTGCCCCCATTCTCCGAGCCGGGTTGGGCATGGTGGAAGGGATCTGGAACATGATGCCAAACGCGGAGGTCTGGCACATCGGACTCCGTCGGGACGAGCAAACCCTGGAGCCGATCGAGTACTATGCGCGTCTGCCGGTCAGCCCCACTGTGGATCTTTGCCTGGTGCTCGATCCGATGCTCGCCACCGGGGGGTCTGCGGTCGCCGCCGTGAATCTGCTCAAAGATTGGGGGGCTGAGCGCATCAAGTTCGTGGGCGTCATCGCCTCGGCGGAGGGGATGCAGACCCTCACGGAAGCCCACCCCGACGTCCCCCTTTACCTGGCTGCTGTCGATGAGCAGCTCAATGATGCCGGTCTCATTGTCCCCGGCCTGGGAGATGCGGGGGATCGCCTCTTTGGTACGGCGTAGCGAAGATGAGGCAACCTCTGATCGGGCTGACGCAGCGCTTCTCGTGCGGGGCCCGACGGAGCACGAAGGGGGTCTCAAAGGTCCGAGGCCGGGAGACCTGAAGCTGCCCGTCGACAGCGACTAGTATGTACCTCTATCACTACGCTCTTGTCGTCTCCGTCGCGTTGGGACTATCTGCGCTTCTCACCCCGCTGGCCGGCTATCTCGGCAAGAAGTTGGACATCGTCGACTATCCCGGGGGGCGGCGCCGCCATCGAGGGACAGTGCCCCGCCCGGGTGGTATCGCCGTCCTCATTGCGTTTGTGGCTGCGGTGGGGGTGGCGGGCTGGCGAGGGATCCTCACGGCAGGGTATGGGCCGGACGATGTGCTGCGTCTGAAGGGGCTTCTTATCGGCGGGGTCGCCGCCGCGCTCTTCGGACTTCTGGACGACTGGTTTGACCTACCCCCTGGACCCCAATTCGCGTTCCAGTTCGTACTGTCCCTGACTGCTCTGGCCACGCTTCTCTGGCTTGAGCGCTTCACGGTGCCCTTCATCGGTACCATCCGGCTGAATGAGTACGCGTGGGGAGCTCTGGTCTTCGCTCCTTTGACGATCCTCTGGACGATGGGCATGATTAACACCGTCAACTGGCTGGATGGTCTGGACGGTCTAGCTGCTGGCGTTGGGGTGATCCTTTGTCTGGTTCTGGCGACTCATATGCGTTATCTCGCCGATCAGCCTCAGCCTAGTGTGGCGCTCCTGCCGCTGGCCCTGATGGGCGCGCTGGTGGGGTTCTTGCCCTATAACGTGGCTCCAGCACGGGTCTTCCTGGGGAGCGCCGGTGCGTTCTTCCTGGGGTACGCGCTGGCTGCTTTAGGCCTCATCGCCGGCGGCCGAACGGCGACGGTGCTGATGGTGATGGGTCTGCCCATCGTCGATGTGGCCTGGCAGATTTTCGATCGCGTGCGCCGCAATCGGTCGCCCGTTCAAGCCGATCGCGGTCATCTTCACTACCGCTTGCTTGATCTCGGTCTCTCTAAACGAGCGATCGTGGTGCTCTATTGGGGCTTCTGTGCCCTGTTTGGACTCCTGGCTCTTGTCGCAGCGCCGTGGCAGAAGCTGATCGCCCTACTGAGCATCGCTGGCATCGTGGTCTTTGTGCTCGTCTTCCTCTCCCGCGAGACCTGATGCTGTTTAACAGAATAGACCCTGGCTTCTCCCCTGCTCCCAGCTTCCGCCTGTCCCGAGCGAAGTCGAGGGATCTCGGGTCAGCCGCCCCGAGACGGGGCTCATAGCAATCGAGAAGCCCAGGCTACATGTGTGACATAGCACCAAGCTTCTCCGTCCAGGTCTCTGCTCCTATCGGACGCGGTGGAGCTCTCTAACCCCAGGGACGACCTCCGGCGGCGCACGACGTGGGAACGGCAGGCGGACGGATCTACAGCGGCTCAAACCGGGCTGTGAAGTGCCGCAGGAGCTCAGGCGCGTACGTGTACCGCAGTCCCTTGATCTCTTCCTGATGATCATAGAGACGTCTGCACGTCTCAACCACGTAGTCGAGATGGGCTTGCGTGTAGACGCGGCGGGGAATAGCCAGGCGCACCAGTTCCAGTTCCGGGTAGATCACCTCGCCGGTCTCGGGATCCTCTCGGGCGAACATCACGCTCCCGATCTCCACACCTCGGACTCCGCCCTCCCGGTAGAGGGCGCAGACGAGGGCTTGACCAGGTAAGTCCTGTTGGGGGATGTGAGGGAGGAATCGTCTCGCATCCAGATAGACGGCGTGCCCTCCGGCCGGTTTCAGAATGGGAATACCCTCTTCTACCAGCCGTTCAGCCAGGTATCTGGTGTGCCCAATGCGGTAGGCGAGATAGTCTTCGTCGATACCCTCCCAGAGACCACGAGCAACAGCTTCCAGGTCGCGACCAGCCAACCCTCCGTACGTGGGGAATCCCTCTCGAATGATCAGCTCCTGCCGCGCCTGCTCGAAGAGCGATTCGTCGTTCATTGCGAGAAAGCCACCGATATTGACCAGGGCATCCTTCTTGGCAGACATGGTGCAACCGTCGGCGTAGGAGAACATCTCGCGGGCGATCTCCAGGACAGGCGTGTCGGCGTACTTGGGGTCACGCATTTTGATGAAGTAGGCGTTCTCGGCGTAACGGCAGGCATCCAGGAAGAACGGAATGTCGTAGCTGTGGAGCATGTCGCCGGTCGCCTTGATATTCTCCATGGAAACGGGTTGTCCGCCCCCCGAGTTGTTCGTCACCGTCAACATACCCAAGGGGATGTTTTCCGGTCCCGTCTCTTTGATGAACTCCTTCAGTTTTTGGAGGTCGATGTTCCCCTTGAATGGAGCGTCCAACGTAGGATCGAGGCCCTGATCGCTTATCAGGTCTACCGGCTTGCCACCCCGGGCTATGACATTGGCTTGTGTCGTGTCGAAGTGCATATTGCTGGGCACTGAGTCGCCAGGTTCCACGGTACAGGTAAAAAGCACATTCTCGGCAGCTCGTCCTTGATGGGTGGGCACGAAGTGCTCGAAACCGGTGATAGAGACAACGGCTTCCTCCAGGTTGAAGAAGTTGCGACAGCCGGCATAGCTCTCGTCGCCGATCATCATGCCCGCCCATTGATTGTCGGACATAGCGGCTGTCCCGGAGTCGGTCAGTAGGTCGATATAGACGTCCCTCGCTCGTACGGCAAACAGGTTGTACCCAGCCTCTTCCAGGATCCGCTCGCGCTCTTGGGCACTGGGCTGACGAATCGGCTCGACGGTCTTGATCCTAAAGGGTTCCACGGGGAATTCTGCCACTAAGCACTCCTTTACTCGTTTTCAACGCCATTAGATCGCGACATATGGCGGAACGGATGGTTCTAGTGTACACTAGTTCTCCGCCAAGGGCAATTGACATGTGTTCCGTTCTCGTTTAGAATAAGGTGTCGTCACGGTTCGTCTGGACCAACGGGCCTGGGAAGCGGTATCGGTTCGTTGTGGGCTTTGTTATCTGATTCTGCATAATGCGTTCTACACACTAGATGTAAGGGAGTTACAGTCTCGATGAAGGACTATCACACCGAACAACTGCGAAACATTGTTCTACTCGGCCACGGCAGCTCCGGCAAGACCTCTCTGGCGGAAGCGATGCTGTACACCAGCGGTGCCATCAACCGTATGGGAGAGGTCGAGGACGGCACCACTGTTGCCGACTATGATGAGGAGGAGAGGAATCGTCATATCTCTCTCAACCTGGCCGTCGTGCCGGTCGAATGGAAGGGCCACAAGGTCAATGTGTTGGATACCCCGGGCTACACGGACTTCGTCGGGGAGGCCAAGAGCGCTGTTCGGGTGGCGGACGCGGCCTTGATCGTGGTGGATGCCGTGTCTGGCGTCGAGGTGGGGACTGAGCTCGTCTGGGGGTTCGCCGACGAGCAGAGCTTGTCCCGGCTGGTGGTTATCAACAAGATCAATCGGGAGAACGTCGACGTTGACCGCACGTTGGGGGAGCTCGAGGAGAGGTTTGGAGAGAACTTCGTTCTTACTCACCTCCCGATGGGCACCGGAGAGGACTGCTCAGGCGTTGTTGACCTGGTCAATATGCGGGCGCTGACCGGGCCGGAAGGAGCCGCTGCAGATATTCCCACCAACTTGGTTGATCGGGCGGAAGAGGCGCGCGTTCAGTTGATCGAGGCTGCCGCGGAGTCCGACGATGAGTTGATCATGAAGTACCTGGAAGGTGAGGAGCTGACCGAAGACGAGATTCGTCGCGGCCTCCGTACGGCAATCCTGGAGGGCTCAGCCGTTCCGGTGCTGGTCACTGCCGCGACGCAGGGCATCGGGGCTAAGGCCGTGCTGGAGACGGTGGTCGACTATGCTCCTTCTCCTGAAGATCGGGAACCGGTGATGGCGGAAGGCCCTGAGGGTGAAGAGCAGATAGCAGCCGATGAGGATGGGGCCTTAGCTGCGTTGGTCTTCAAGACCACGGCCGATCCATACGTGGGTAAGCTGACCTACTTCCGTGTCTACCGGGGTGTGATGGCCTCTGACACGCGCGTGCTCAACGCGAGGACTAAGGACGAAGAGCGCCTGGGGCAGCTCTACGTGATGCGCGGTAAGGAGCAGATCAGTGTCTCTCATCTGCCGGCCGGGGACATCGGTGCGGTGGCGAAGCTGGCCGACACGTCGACCGGCGATACGCTGTGCAGTGAAGAGCATCCCGTCACCCTTCCAGGGCCAGAATTTCCGGCTCCGGTTTACAGCGTGGCCGTTTCGCCCAAGAGCAAGGCCGATCAGGCCAAGCTCGGCCCCACCATGAGCCGCATTTGCGAGGAGGATCCTACGCTTCGCTGGCGCCAGGAACCCAGCACGAAGGAGATGCTCCTCCAGGGAATGGGAGGCGCCCACGTCGATATCGCTGTCCGGCGTATGGCGAATCGCTTCGACGTGCAGGTCGAGACATCCACGCCGAAGGTTCCCTATCGGGAGACGATCTCCCGTACGCACGCGGACCAGTACCGTCATAAGAAGCAGACGGGGGGCGCTGGTCAGTTTGCTGAAGTTCATCTGCGGCTTGAGCCTTTGCCACGCGGGTCCGGATTTGAATACGAATGGGCGGTGACCGGGGGCGCGATCTCGACCGGCTTCCAGAGCTCTATCGAAAAGGGCATTAAGCAGGTGATGGAGCAGGGTGTGATCGCCGGTTATCCGGTGGTGGACTTGAGAGCCGTGGTGTACGACGGCAAGGAGCACCCCGTCGACTCCAAGGACATCGCCTTCCAGATTGCGGGTCGTGAGGTCTTCAAGAAGGTGGTGAAGGGGGCGGCTCCAGTCCTCCTAGAGCCGATCTACACGGTCTCTGTCACGGTGCCTGAGGAGTACACGGGAGACATCATAGGCGATCTCAACACGAGGCGAGCACAGGTTCAGGGAATGGACCAGCGAGCGGGTAAGACGATTATCAACGCCCTGGCCCCATTTGCTGAGATGCAGCGCTACGCCACGGACCTTCGCAGCCTGACGCAGGGGCGGGGCTTGTTCTCAATGGCGTTCGATCACTATGAGCCTGTTCCATCCCACCTGATGGAGGAGATCGTCGAGGCACACCAACGCGAGCAGGAGCAGTAGATTCGCCTGCGACAGCAGAACGGAGAGCGTCGCGCAGAAGCCGGGTTCGGTGTCAGGACAACTCATGGTCCGGCACCGAAAGCGTCAACGTGAGGAGCTCTTAGGGAACCCGGGGAGGCTCGCTCCTTTTCAGAGTCGGAGCGGGCCTCTCGTTTCTTGAAGAACCTTGACACCAGAGACACCCTCAGCGACTAATCCCGATATCAAGCGGTCGGATGACGCGGCGGTCTCGTCCGTCGGGGCCGTATGGGTGATCGCCGCCTACGTCGCCGCACAGATGCTGGCCGATGTGCTCAGTCTGAAGATCGCCCGGGTGGGGAGCTTCAGCGTGGACGCCGGCACCTTCGTCTATCCCTTCACCTTCACCCTGCGCGATATGGTGCACAAGTTGTTGGGGCGGCGCGCGGCTCGAGCTGTCATTCTGGCGGCGGCAGCCATCAATCTGATCATGGCCGCGCTCTTCGCGTTTGCCGCCTGGCTTCCCGCTGATCCCGACTGGCCATTGCAGGGAGAGTTTGCCGCCGTGCTCTCGCCCGTGTGGCGGATCGTGATGGCCTCCATCGCAGCCGAGCTGATCAGCGAGTTCACGGATACAGAGATCTACCACCTCTGGGTCACCAGAGTCACGCAGCGCTTCCAATGGGCGAGGGTGCTCGTCAGCAACAGTGTCAGCATACCTCTGGACAGCCTGGTGTTCAGTTGGGGGGCCTTCGGGGGGCGATATGCGAGCGCGACCGTCTGGTCGATCTTCCTCTCCAATATCATCGTGAAAGGCGCTGTGACGCTGGCGAGCTTGCCAGGTATCTATCTGGTGCCGAGCGGGCGTGAGACGCGATCTGCTTCGTGAGCTCCTTGAGCCCGGGACTGTGCGGTCTGATTGGAGGGCGCGTGTTGGCATCTCTCTTCCTGGCGGGCAGCTGGGCGACAGGACATCAGGCGGTGATAGACATAGGGTTTGAGGCTGAGGTCTGATATGAGCAATGAAGGCCTGTCCGATCCATACGCGGTTCCCGAGGGTCACCGATCCGGCTTCGTTGCGGTGATCGGTCGGCCGAACGTCGGCAAGTCGACCTTGATCAACCACTATGTGGGGGAGAAGGTCGCCATCGTCTCATCGAAGCCCCAGACCACCCGAAGCCGCATCCTGGGTATCCTGACTCAGGAGACGTTTCAAGTGATCTTCGTGGACACACCGGGTATTCACCGACCATTTCACACCCTGGGCGAGATCATGGTCAGCACTGCGACCAACGTCATCCCCGATGCGGACGTGGTGCTGTTCATGGTCGATGTCTCGGTGATGCCTGGTGAGGAAGATCAGATGATCGCTGATATTCTCGAGAAACAGGCCGAAGCGCCAGTTATCCTGGTGCTCAACAAGATGGATCGTCTACCGCCAGAGAAGGTCGAGGTCCATACTGAAGCGTACTGGGAGCTGGCGCCTTTCTACGATGAATGGATGATGACCATCGCCACGGAAGGGGAGAATCTGGGGACGCTGCTCGAGAGAATCACCGACGCGCTGCCGGAGGGTCCTCGCTACTATCCGGGGGAGTATATCACCGATCAGACCGAGCGTGAGATCGTCGCCGAGCTTGTCCGGGAGCAGGTGCTCCGCCACACCTATCAGGAGGTGCCACATTCCGTTGCTGTCGTGGTAGAGGAGTTCACGGAGCGGGAGAAGGGTGCGATTTATATCGCTGCCAACGTATTCGTGGAGAAAGAGTCGCAGAAGGGCATCATCATCGGACGCGGAGGACGGATGATCCGCAAGATCGGCTCGCAAGCGCGAAAGGCTGTCGAGCGTCTGGTCGGCGGTACCGTCTATCTCGATCTCTGGGTGAAGGTGCGCAAAGGGTGGCGGGAAGATGAGAGGGAGCTGCGGAGGCTCGGCTTTGAGCCCTCCTGATGTTGAGATGACGGCGCATATCTGCAAAGTAAACTACACCGAAGCTTGAACTCCGTCCTGGTTTGTGGTATAGTAGCTTAACGCTGCTATGCTAGGCGTCGGGGCGAGGAGGCATGCATCCATGAAACGATCTTATTTGATCATAGCGGTAGTCGTCGCAAGCGCGGGCCTGCTGGCTACCATCTTCTTGGCCCTTCCTAGCTACTCATCTCCAGCCATGGCGGCTCCCCAGGCGAGACAGAACCCCTTCGAGCAGCTCAGAGACGGCGTATACGCACCCCTTTACCAGGCACAGCAGATAAGCTGCACGGTCTCGTATACGACGACGGATGCTTTGAACAACGTCAACGCCTGTCCAATCGAAGAGGGCTTAGCGTTTTGCGATGACAGGGCGGTGAGTCTAGAGCCCAGCTACGATGGATTGGCACTGATAGACAATGTCAATGTACCACCCGGGCAGTTGAGAGAGGTCCCGGCTCACGCTGACTGGTTCCTGATCAGCAGCACTGGAACTGGGGATGAGTACACTGTAGAAGCTTACCCGGCTAGAGGTGACAACTACAACCTCGGGATCGTGGTCTATGGTCCGGATGGAACGCCAGTTGCTAGTGACGAGCGTCCGGCCGACAACTACACGGCTGCAGTCTCCTTCGCGCTAGACAGCGTTGGTGCTTACTACGTGAGGGTGTACCCGATTCCAGCCACAACCTGTAGCGGGCGAACGTACTCACTGGAGACCACTGTGGTGGAGCCAACACCCCTTCCCAGTACCGATGAAGACGACTACGAGCCGAACGATTCCTTTGCGCAAGCGCAGGCGGATGATCCGACGCTGCCCATCCAAGTGCCGATTCTACTGGACTTGACCTTTCATTCTATAGCGGATGTAGACTACTTCCGGTTCTACACCAAACAGGGGCAGTGGTACGAGGCCCGGACCACGGATTTGAGCGGCGTTGATACGCTGATTCAAGTCTACGAAGAGGACGAGAGCGAGATCGCGCGGGACGACGACGGAGGCGAAGGTCTGGCCTCCCGAGTTGTGTGGCAGTCGACGGCGGACGGCTACGACTACGTTGTGGTCCGGAACAACGGCGCGTCGGTGGGCAGCTACGATCTGACGTTGGACACGACGGGCGCTCCGGCGACGGCGACGCCCGGCCCTTCGCCGACACCCCGTGCGACACCGCGCGGTCAGGCCGACGACTGCGAGCCCAACCCGGATTTCGAGGCTGCTTGCGTCCTTCCTTTGGGTGAGACCTTGTCCTTCAACTTCGTGCCTGGGGTTGGTCAGGGGCCGGACAACGATTTCTACAAGATCTGGGTCAAGCCCGGCCTGCACTATCGGTGCAAGACGTCGGATCTGTCACCCGGCATCGACCCCAACATGATTGTGTTCACGGGTCCTTCGTGGGACCAGTCCATTGGCGGGAACGATGACATCGCCCCCTGCAATTTCAACAGTGCCTTCAACTACTATGCTACCTACTCAGGCTGGCTCTACGTGCTCGTCGGTACGGGGGATCGCACGCCGAGCGACATCCTGGACAGTGGTTACGACCTGACGTGTGAGAAGAGCACCACGCCGTTCGTCGCAACGAGCACACCCGGACCGCAGAGGACCCCGGACCCTTCGGGAAAACTGCCGACGGCCGAACCGACCGCGAGACAACCGACGCCCACGCCAACGCCGACGAGAGCCGAGTCGCCTGTCTCCACCCCGACGCCGGAACCGCAAGCGCTGTCTGTGCGGGCGCTGACCACGCCGACACCGGTCCCGTCGCCTGCCGCACGCTTCGTGCCGATCAATCTTCTGGTCTACTACGATGCGGACGGTGATCGTGAACCTGGCCTTGGAGAAGGCATCACGGGTATCTCGGTACAGGCTTACGACGCGACGACGAATGAGTTGCTGGCCCAGGGCTTCACAGATACAGACGGGAGACTGGCTTTCACAGTCTCGTCCCAAGGCCCGGTGCGGATCTCCATTCCTTTCCTCGGTTTCAGCCACCTGATTCCAGCCCGCGCAGAGACTGAAGGAGAAGCGAGCATCGAAGTCCGCGTGCCACCCCGTTCACTTTCCGGAGGAACCCCGTAACCTATGAACAATTCTCCGTCGGCAGCGGATCAGCATCCTCAGTCTGGCCCCCCATATCGTCGTCAGCTTTTGATTCTCTCGGTCGTTGTTGGTGCTATTCTGTTGTTTATCGCCGTCGCGATTCTCGTCTACCTCGGGCTGCGAGGGCGGGCCCGGCCCGGCGCCCTGACGCCAACACCCCCTCGGACCATGGACCCGACGGGGACTAGGGCGGTCTCTCCCATTTCGCCGCCAGACTGCCGGGCCATCGTCAGTACAGGCAACGTCGAGGTAAGCCTGGCTCTCCCTGTCTCAGTTAGGGTGGGGGACACAGCGTCCTACCCGGTAGAACCGATCATACCACAGGTAGAAGCCTGGACCTACCCCTCAGGTTATTCCGACAGCGCGGTCTGGGTGTGCGGCACGGTGGTCAACTATATCGTCGGTCTGCAGTCCACGGGGGCGAATCAGGATCTGATGGCTAACACGGAGCCCGGCGAGCAGATCACCCTCCAGCTCTCCAATGGAACGGTTCTACTGTTCCGTGTGGCGGAGAAGCGGGAGGTGGCACCCGGGGCTGAGGCCGCTGTCGCTCAGCAGCAACCCAGGCTGACGCTGGTGTTGCCCGGTGATGAGACCTGGGAGATTGCCGTTGCTGACTATGCCGCGGAAGCGGCGTCTGCCGAGCCCGGCCCGACCGGTACGACCGCCGAGCCGGGCCAAGCTGCGGAGGTAGATGGGGCGCGAGTCACGCTGATGAGAAGCTACGTCGAAGAGGGCGACGATGCGCCGCCTGATACGACCTACTTCCTTGTCGAGTTCTCCGTTCAGAATGTCGGGGAGGGCCCTCTGCAGACAGACGCGTTCTCGATGAAACTCCGAGACAGTTTAGGAAACACCTATCTGGTCTCGCCGAGAGTTGGTGAGAGGGGAGAGTTCGGTCCTCTAAGCGGGGAGATTCCATCCGGGGCCACTGCACAGGGATCGGCCGGTTACGTCGTACCGAGACCCCTTCCCACGGGAGAGCTCAACTGGATCTTCTCACCTCGTCCGGATGCCGAGAGCGTCAACGTGAGTATCCCTTACGAGGCAGCGGGAGATGTCGTCGCTTTGCAGCCCGACGTAACGATCACCGATGCCTTCTTGAGCGATGATGGCGATACTCTAGTGATCGAGGGAGAGGTACTGAATCGAGATACCGACGTTCTTGTGGTCGATCGCTCCGAGATTCGCCTCTCCTCAGGCGGGGGAACGGCCGAGCCAATCACAACGGCGCCTCCGCTCCCGTGGAGGATCCAGCCGGGACAGGTCCAGGTCATTGAACTGCAATATCAGAGGCCCGACGCTGCAACCGTCGTGTTACAGTTGCTGGGTTATTCCTTCGAGATCGGCGGACTCTAGCAGGGGCTGACCCACTGCGGAGAGCTTACTGCTCGTTCAGAAGATCCTCAGTCTGTGCGATATCCTCTCGCATCTGAGCCACCAGTGCATTTAACGTTGGGTAGGCGCGCTCGTCTCGCAGACGAGCGATGAAATCAAGACCCAGTACCTGGTCGTACAAGTCGCGATCGAAATCCAGGAGATGGGCCTCCACAGTGAGCCCCTGTGGAGCGGTTCGTCCCGTGAAGGTCGGCCGGGTGCCGACGTTGACGGCGGCGGCATACGTTCCCCAGCGTTCTGTGTGTGCTCGACACGCGTAAACGCCGCCGGCAGGAATGAGACGATCTGGCGGTGGGGCGATGTTGGCTGTCGGTACGCCAATATCCTGTCCAAGACCGCGTCCATGGATGACCACGCCCGCCAGCCGATAGGGCCGATCCAAACACCCGTTCGCTTCGTCGAGGTCGCCGTCCCGGAGCGCGGCACGTATCCGGCTGCTGTGAACCACATCGCCCCGCCACATAACCGGCTCGACGACTTGGACCCGGAATCCCAGCTTGGCTCCCAGGCGCCTAAGATACGGAATGTCCCCCCGCTGCTCGTGACCGAGGGTGAAATCTCGTCCCACTCGAATCTCGACGAGATTGAGGTGACGAGTCAGGTCATTGACGAAATCGCCAGCGCTCGTCTCGATCACTGCGTCCGTAAACGGAAAGACTACCACCGTATCCAACCCCAGTCCCGCCATCAGGTCGAGACGCTCCCCGATGGTGGTCAGGAGGAGCGGTGCATTCTCTCCGAGGACGGTCGCCGGGTGTGGATCGAAGGTGATGGCCACCGCCTCTCCCCCGGCCCCGTTCGCTTTCTCCACCAACCCGTTGATAATCCGTTGGTGGCCTCGATGGAGACCGTCGAACACGCCAATGGTCACGTACGAAGGTGTACCGGTGGACCGGGGTGTCGGATAGACCTCTCTCAGGTGGTGAACGACGCGCATGGTGACGGTTCAGTCGTGGCCTTCAACGGGAGGGCTGGGATAAGGGGAGACGAAGACCTTATGGGGTCGCCAGACATCCTGTTGGGCGTCATAGGCTGCCAGGGCGAGGAATCGGCCTTCGGGCCCGTACGCACGAGCCAGGGCTCCGTCCTGATCCTCGCCATGTCCGGAGTGCACAGATTGTCCGGAGCACAGCCGGCGTGCCTGGTTCACGTCCAGGTGCAGAGGGGGGAATTGATGCGCGAGGGCCTCGTCGACCGGGTGCAGCAACTGGGGCCAGTGTCCCTTTTCGGCCGCCTCAGTGAGTAGGTCCAGGCTGACGGCGTTCTCCAAGCGGAAGCTGCCGCTGGCGAGACGAGTCAGGCCGGTCACGTACGCACCACAGCCGAGCCGCTGGCCGAGGTCGTGGACCAAGACACGCACGTAAGTCCCAGGCGAGCATTCCATCTCCAACGTACACGATGCCTGGCGTCGGTGCGTTTCCCACGCGGTTAACTCGAGTCGATAGATCTCTACCTGCCGAGCTTCGCGCTCTACTTCGATTCCCCGGCGCGCCAACTGGTAAAGGGGCTTCCCCTTGTGCTTCACCGCGGAGAACATGGGAGGGATCTGTTCGATGGGACCTCGGAACTGGTCGAGCGCCCGCTCAACGTCGTGTCGACCCACCTCAACGGGCGACGTGGAGACGATCTCCCCCTCGGCATCGAATGTATCGGTGACCACGCCGAGCCGGACATCCGTCCGGTACGTCTTCGGTTCATCCATCAAGTACTCGACGACCCGGGTCGCCGTGCGGCCCACGCAGATGACGAGCACACCGGTCGCCAATGGGTCGAGCGTGCCAGCGTGCCCGACGCGGCGCCGGTTTGTCAATGCACGGACGTGCTCCACCACATTGTGAGAGCTCTGCCCGAGGGGTTTGTCGACGTTGAGGATGCCGCTTGGCCTATCTTTCTTCAAAGGACGCCGCTCTTCACTTGCTCTTGTCGAGAGATGCTGCTAGGACCGATGTGCGCGCTGGCGCGCTATGTCAGCCAATAGCGCCTCCAAGACCTGCTGCTTTGCTGCCCGAAGAGGTCCGTCAACATGGAACCCGGCAGCGAGAGCGTGGCCGCCTCCACCAGACCGGAGGGCAAACTGTGCCACGTCAAAGCCGGGGACGGCGCGCATCCCTACATCGATGCTGCCGTCTTCTTGTTCGACGAAGACGACGGAAACGTCGGCTTCATCGGCACTGACGAGGAAACTGGCCAATCCGGCATCTCCATTGCCTTGGTAGCCGATCTCGCGCCGCATAGCCAACGGCACACTGGTCCAGATGACCCCATCCTCATATCCCAGGTGGGAGAGTGCGTTTCCCCACAACCGCATGACCACCATGGGACGCCGGTCAAGACCATATTGGCTGATGTAGGGGAGTGAGGCGCCGGCTTCCATCAAGCGCAAAGCCGCCTCGATGACCCGGGGAGTCACGTTATTCGTGCGAAATCCCCGCGTATCCGTAACTATGCCAGCCAGCAAGCTGGTGGCCAGCGTCTCATCCAGTGCCACGTCCATCTGGTCTAGGAGACGGAGAAGCACCTCCGCGGTCGAGGAGGCCTGGGGATCGACGAGGTTGACGTCGCCAAAGTCGACGTTAGTGATGTGGTGATCAATGTTGACCAGAGGATGCTCACTGAAATGAGGCAACTCAGATAGCGTGCCAAGCCGCTGGAGATCCGAGCAGTCAAGCGTGACGACCAGATCGAAGGAAGAGGCGACGTCCTGGACAACAGCCTCGGCCCCGGGGATATAGTCGAACCTCGAGGGGATGGGATCCGCACAGGCGGCGATAGGTGCTCGATCCAGCTGCCGCAAGGCGCGGTGAAGGCCAGTTAGACTGCCGAGCGCATCACCATCAGGCGCGACATGGCATATGAGAAGGGGGCGATGAGCCCGGCGAATAACCTGGCTAGCTTGCCGTAGTGTCGGTGTCTTGGTCACCAAGGCCCAGGTCGTCAAGAATATTGGAGATGCGTTCGCCTCGCTCCACCGAGCGGTCGTAATGGAAGATCAGTTCCGGTGTGCGTCGCAGACGGAGCTGCTTTCCCAGCTCGCGTCGCAACCAACCCGCCGCGCTCTCCAGACCCTCTTTGGCCTCCTCACGCGACTGATCGCCGCCGAGCGCGCTGAAGTATACGTCAGCGCGCGATGCATCGGGGGACACTTCCACGTCGGTGATGGTCACCATCTCTAAGCGTGGGTCCTTGATCTTCCGCTCCAGAAGATTTGACAGGCGGATGTGGATCAGCTCCGACACGCGGCGTTGGTATTTTCTACCCACTGGTCTCTCTACCTCGATTGGACTCGGCCAACACCTATCCGCTGCGCGCGTACTCGACAGCGATACAGGCTTTGACCGCTAGCCCTGGTTCTCCGTCTGGCTCTACTCGGGTGATTTCTCCCGCTCTTCGTAGAACTGGATGACGTCACCCACCTGGAAGTCGTCGAATCCGGAAAGCCCTACACCGCACTCGTAGCCCTTCCGGACCTCTCGGACATCCTCCGCGAACCGCTTCAGCGACGACACCGAGCCATCGTGCAGCGAGCCACCATCTCGCACGACGCGAGCCTTCGCATTCCGTCTCGCTTCGCCCTTGCGGATGTAGCAGCCTGCTACGGTGCCTACGTCGGGAATGGTGAAGGTATCCCGCACGACCGCTTCCCCGACGAGGACCTTGACGTAGGTGGGCTCAAGTAGGCCTTTGAGCGCCTGGTCGACTTCGTCGATGAGCTTGTAGATGATGTCATACGTGCGGATATCCACACCCTCGGTCTCGGCCAGGCGTCGCGCTGCTGGATCCGGCTTCACATTGAAGCCGATGATGATTGCCTGCGAGGCGATAGCCAGGTTGACGTCGGACTTCCCGATGCCGCCGGCCGCTGCGTGCAGGATGTTGACTTTCAGTTCTTCGTCGCCCAATTGCTCCAAAGAGCTGACGATCGGATCGATAGAGCCCTGGGCATCCGTCTTGACGATGAGATTGAGCTCCTTCGCTCGACCCGCCTTGATCCGACTGGCAAAGTCGTCCAGCGTGAAGGTTCGGATCGGCCCCGGGGCTTGGTCCGCTAGTTCCTCTTCGCGTTCGGAGACGATATCGCGCGCGACACAGGACTCAGAAACCACCTCGAAGACCTCGCCCGCTTCTGGTACATCGGACAGTCCCAGGATGAGAACCGGCGTAGAAGGCCCGGCCTCCTTCATCGGGTTTCCGTGTTCATCGATCATCTGCCGCACACGCCCACACGTCAGGCCGGCTACAAGATCATCGCCGATCCGTAGCGTCCCGTTCTGGACCAGGACGGTGGCTGTAGCGCCCCGCGTTCGGTCCAATCGTCCCTCCAGCACAGATCCCATGGCCGGTCGGTTCGGGTTCGCCTTGATCTGATCTGAGGCTTCTGCCACCAACAACACGGCATCGAGGAGATCGCCGAGCCCAGTCTTCTCCTTGGCCGACACTGGGATGCAGAGCGTGTCGCCTCCCCAATCATCCGGCAAGAGGCCCTGATCGGCCAATTCCTGCTTCGTTTTCTCTGGCTGAGCGGTGGGAAGGTCCATCTTATTCAGCGCTACCACGATGGGAACTTGAGCAGCCCGGGCATGGTCAATGGCCTCGACCGTCTGGGGCATTACCCCGTCATCGGCTGCAACCACCAAAATGGCGATATCGGTGGTGTGCGCGCCCCGAGCCCGCATCTCAGTGAAGGCCTCGTGACCGGGCGTATCGATGAAGGTAATGGTCTGTCCTTCGTGATCAACCTGATAGGCGCCGATGTGCTGGGTGATCCCCCCGGCCTCTCCCGCTTGTACGTCGGTCTGTCGAACGGCGTCCAGCAGTGACGTCTTGCCGTGATCAACGTGCCCCAGCGTGGTTACTACGGGAGCGCGGGCCTGGAGATCTTCGGGTTTCTCGCCAGCGTAGAAGCGTTCCCATAGAGGCGTAGGCCCTTCTTCGGCCACTTCCTCGGCGGCTACTTCCGATTCCTCGACTGGCTCATAGCCCATTTCCTGGGCTACAATCGCTGCTGTCTCGTAGTCGATCTCCTGGTTGATGTTCGCCATCACGCCAGCGCTCATCAGCTCCTTGATGACGTCGATGGGGCTGACGTCGAGCAATTGAGCCAGCTGGCGCACCGTCAGAAAATCTGGGATTTCGACGACGCCTTCTTCCTTAACCATTACCTCTTCACTCATTCTACCCACTCCCTTACTACCTAAGGCGCTGCCCGTCAAACCTTCCGTGCCTCATCAGCAACAGGCCTGCTGCTGATCAGAGGTCGGCTGCATAGTCTCTAAGTCGAGCCTTCATCTCCTCCGTCAATTTGGTGCGAAGGGCGCGATCCAGCAGCCCTCTTGACAGGGCCGTTTCCCAGCAAGCGGGGGTTGGACAGAGGTAGGCTCCCCGCCCGCTCTGCTTACCCGTCTCATCGACGGAGACGGAGCCCGCCGGAGTGCGCACGATGCGCACCAACTCCCGCTTGGGACGCAAGGCGCGACAGGCAACACACGTGCGCTGTGGACTGTGCTTCGTCTTGCGCGATCGCGCCACGCCATTCCCTTTCGCTAGATGAGGGCGTACGAGCAGCACTCCTGCTGGGAGACGTTGTCCCTTATGCGGTGTATGGGGGATAAGACCGTGTCTCGTCTCCCTAGAAGTCTATGTACTCTCTCCAGTCCTCGGCATCTTCCGCGCGCTTGCGCCGCCGACGAGGCACCAATTCTCCGGTCTCTTCATCGTAGACCAGCTGGACTCGGCGCCTCCGCTCTCGCTTCAGCTTCTCGTCGCGGCTGAGCGGCTCTCCGTCTTCGAAGAAGTACTCCTCTTCTTCGTCCTCGATGTCCATTCCTTCTTCGACATCCTCTTCTTCGACCAACCTCTCTTCGCTCTCCGCACCACCTCGCATGGCTTTTTCTAGCATCTCCGCTCGGCTCTCTTCAGCCGGCTCTTCTTCCTCTGCTGCAACCGGTTCGCGCTGACGCTCTTCGTCACCGACGGGGGCTTCAGCTTCCTCAGCAACCTCTGGAGCGCCGGCCTCTTCGGTCGGAACGGGCTCTGCCTCAAGCAGAGCGAGCTCGGTGATGGTTTCCTTGATCCGTTCCAGGGTCTCGGGCTCGATGCCCGCCAGGGTGAGCAAACTCTCGTCGCCTTCAACGATCAGCCACTCCATCACCCGGCCCGCAGTCACTAACTCGGCTTCCTCGAGACGCTCGACGGTGCTCGGCTCGAGCCCCATATCCGCGACGGCGGTCCCATAGGCCTTAGCGGGAATGACCTGGCGCGCCTGCTCAAAAGCTTCGCGACGGGCCTTCTCTTCTGGTTCTATCTCTGGCTCTACCTCTGCTTCTGCCTCCAGAACCTCTTCCGCAGCGCCCTCTTCCTCGGCCTCAGCCGGCGCGGGTTCTCTCTCAACCAGGGAGAGATCGGCAATGCCTTCCTTGACGTCATCCAGCGTCTTAGGCCCAACGCCGTCCAGCGCCAGCAATCCTTCATCTCCCTGAGCGATCAGCCGCTCCATGACCTGTCCTGCCGTGACCAGGCCCACGTCCTCCAGGCGACTCACGACACGCGCGTCGAACTCCATATCCTCGATGGATGTATGGTAAGCTTCGTCCGGTATGACCTCGCGCGCTTCCTCCAGCGCCTCGCGCCGGGCTTCCTCCTCCGCCTTGAGGCGATGGCGCTCAGCCTCACGGAGTGAGAGGTAGTGTTTGCGTACGGACTCAATCACCCGCCGCATCTTGAGCAGTTCCTCGCTCGAGTACGGCATGTCCTCTTCTTCGTGCCGCTGAAGGATACTGGCGACCGAGGGCAACAACTCGGCTGTCTTGCCGAGACTTGGCAGCACCTCGGCATCCTCGTTGACCCGCTGCAGGGCCCACGTGGCTGCCTCGGTGACGCCCTGAATATCGATCCGGTGATCGCTCAGCTTCGCTGCCAGGCGAGCATTCTGGCCCGCTCGCCCAATGGCCAACGAGAGCTGGTCGTCAGGGACGACGACACTGGCGGATTTCCTACCGTCTGGATCCTCGTCCAACTGGACGCTGAGGACCTTGGCCGGGCTGAGAGCTTTAGCGATGAACGTCGATGTGTCCGGGCTCCATTCAATGACGTCGATCTTCTCGCCACCAAGCTCGTTGACGATAGACTTGATGCGCACCCCGCGCATACCGACACAGGCGCCTACAGGGTCAACGCCGGGTTGCCGAGCCGCTACGGCCACCTTAGACCGCGACCCTGCCTCACGGGCGATGGCCTTGATCTCTACGGTGCCGTTGAAGATCTCGGGGACCTCAAGCTCCAGCAGTCGACGGAGCATCTTCTGATGGCTGCGGGACAGGACGATCTTCGGCCCTCGGTTGGTGTTCCGCACCTCAAGCACGTAGGCACGCAGACGCTGGTGAATGTGGTACTTCTCTCCGGGAACCTGCTGGCTGCGGGGGAGGATCGCCTCGGCGCCACCTAGATTCACCAGGACGACGTTCGAGCGAATGCTCTGCACGGTACCATGAACGATCTCGCCCTCCTGCTCGACGTAATGCTCATACTGGGCGTCACGTTCGGCCTCTCGTATGCGCTGGAGAATGACCTGTTTCGCGGTCTGCGCCGCGATACGGCCGAAGTTATCAGGTGTGTCTTCGACCGTGATCAACTCTCCAAGCTCGGCATCGGGATCAATCACGCGCGCTTCCGCAAGCGTGATCTCCCAACTGGGGTCGGTGACTTCTTCAACTACCTCTTTGTCGACGAATATCTTCGCCTCTCCGCTGCTCGGGTCGATCTTAGCTGAGACGTTCTCCACTGTATTGGCATCGATGTTGCGACGGTAAGCGGAGACCAGCGCGTTCTCCACAGCGTCAAGGACGACCGCTCTAGGAAGCCCGCGGTCACTGCATATTTCGTTAAACGCCAATAAGAACTCCGACTTCATACTCTTCTCCTGCCACCCGAGCCTCTCAGGCCAGTCCGGAACGGCCTGAGATAACCACTGTGCTCCGCCCAAGCGTCGGGACTCTATCACCCGACGAACAGATCCTCCGCCACGCAATTCTATAAAAAAAAGTGGGGGTTGCCCACTTCTAACGCTTCGCTTATGCGAGGGAGATTATAACACGTGCCGGGGCAAGACGCAAGTTAAGAATGCATCAGATACCCCGTCTGTTCTCCTTACATGTGCGCTGGCGGACCCAAAGAGAAACCGCTGCACCAGGGCTCCAGTGGGCTCCCTCATATGAGACGCTGGCAGCCGCTCGTCGATGACTGAGGGCGCGGGCGGGCTCCGGGGCGTCGCTGTCGCTCACCACGAAAGTGGCGGCGGACGCTGGCGCTACTGGTCACCCGGCCCTATCATTCTCGAGGATCTGGCTGAGGTCGCTTTGACGACTTGATGTCAGTGGAGACCTGGAGCGAAACCTCTGCAAGGTTCGGCTCGAACGTGATGACGCCTCGGACTGGTCGTGCGTGTCATTGACAGGGTGGTCACGGTCCGCTATAGTCTATTGGTGATGAACGAACTGACACGTGAGGTGAAGAGGGAAGCCCGGCGTATCGGCTTCGACCTGGTGGGGATTGCAGGGATTCGCCCCAGCGTCTACGCGGAGCATTACCGCGACTGGCTGGCGCGCGGGTATCACGCGGAGATGGGGTATTTGGCGCGTCCCGACGCCGTCGAAAAACGTGTGGATCCCCGAGTCCTGATGCCCGAGATTCGTTCTGTCATTGTGGTAGGGATGGCATACTATCCTGGCGACTTCCCGCCTGTCAAGCCCTGGCAGGGCCGCGTGGCCCGGTATGCCTGGGGCGTCGACTACCACGATGTGATGATGGAAAGGCTGCGAGAGCTGGCCGCCTGGATTGAGGTCCGTTTGGGACGGCCCGCGGCCCACCGGCCCTACGTCGACTTCGGGCCCTTGCTGGAGCGAGAGCTGGCCCAGCGCGCGGGGCTGGGGTGGTTTGGGAAGAATACGAACCTCATTCATCCTTCTCTCGGATCATACGTGTTCCTGGGTGAGCTGCTTCTGGACTTGGAGCTCGAAACGGATGATCCGTCTATCAACGACCGCTGTGGGAGCTGCACCGCATGCCTTGATGCCTGTCCTACCGGTGCGCTGGTGGCGCCCCGCGTTCTGGATGCTCGGAAGTGCCTTTCCTACTTAACCATCGAGCACCGGGGGGCTATCCCCGAACACCTGCGCCCGCGGATGGACGATTGGGTCTTCGGGTGCGACGTCTGTCAGGAGGTCTGTCCCTGGAACCAGCGCTTTGCGCGGCCTGCGGACGAGTCGCTTTTCAGACCGACGCGCCCCACGCTGAACTTGCCCGATTTACTGACCCTGGACGAATCTGCATTCCGCTCCCGTTTCCGCCACACGCCGCTCTGGCGTCCTCGACGCTCTGGCCTCCTGCGGAACGCCGCGGTGGCTCTAGGGAATGCGGGGGCATCCGGCGCTGTCCCGGTGCTGGAGCGAGCTTGCCTCGATGAGAGCGCGTTGGTCGCTGAGCACGCTGCGTGGGCTCTGGAGAAGGTTAGGCGCAGTTGACAATCCCCCGCCGCTCCGTATAATCAATGACCGTGGTCATCTTTATCCTCTGGTCATATTTCTCTTGGTATGAATAGACACCTTTCCCGGCGTGAACGGAAGAAACGAGAGACACGTCGCAGCTTGATGGATGCTGCTCTGCGGCTGTTCAGCGAACACGGCTACGATGCTACGACGGTCAAGGATATCACCGATGCGGCCGACGTGGCCAAAGGGACCTTCTTCAACTACTTTGATACGAAGGAAGCGATTCTGCCGGCCATCGCAGCGCATCGGTTGGACCAGATAGAGGCAGCATTGACGCCCCAACAAGGCGCTCCCTCCAGTCCGACTGCTCGCATCAAACTGGCGCTTCGCCTGGTGGCTCAGGATCCGCTTTGTGAGAAGCAGCTGGCCCATCAGCTTTTTGCGGCGGTGATTCATCGACGGGATAGTGAGCCCGGGCATGCCTTGCGCGATCTGCTGGTGCAGCAGGTGGAGCAGGCTCAGGCAATGGGCGAGATGCGTGAGGAGTTGGATCCACTCCATCTGGCTGTCGTCATCCGTTCGCTCTTCTTCCAACGTCTCGCTATGTGGCACCACGGTCACCGACCTGGTCCCCTGCCTGAGCTGATTGACAGCTCAGTAGATCTCCTGCTGGATGGAGTTGGAGGACCCGCCTGGTCCCGATCTACTGCCGCTGCGTCCGGGAGCGTCGAACCGGGCTGCAAACAGAAGACCTGAGCCCCGCCTAACAGGGGCCGCCGCCGAGCGCTCCAGCGCTGTTCTCTGCACCCCCGCCGTTTTCAGCATAGCCCTTGGTGTGAGCCATCATCGGGCCCCTTGACGGCGGGATGCTTCGTGGTAGACTGGAGCGCTATGACAGAAACTACCGACGCCACGCCCCTTCACTACCGCTGGAACTTCATCGCTTTCGTCGTCGACTACGTCTTCTTCGGCATAGCGATCTCTTTCGCCCGACTGGATAGCGTCCTTCCGGCCTTCGTCGGACAGTTCACCCAATCGGCGCCCATCATCGGTCTTGTGTCGACTGTGTGGACCGGAACCTGGCTTCTTCCTCAGGTGGTCTCGGCACGGTGGATCAACGATAAGCCCCGCAAGAAGCCCTACCTTATCGCGGGCCTCAGCGGCCGAGTTTCGTTTTGGATCATCGCCCTTCTCCTGTGGCTTGGGTTGGCTCGAAACCCCGCCTTCATCTTGGCAGCATTCTTCGCCTGCATCGGGCTGTTTGGCATCACCGACGGCTTTGCTAGCGTTGCCTGGTTCGACCTTCTGGCCCGAGCCATTCCCCTGAAGCGACGCGGGCGGTTGATGGGACTAGCCCAGATTCTAAGTGGGCTGGCGGGCCTCGGTGTGGGCTGGGTGATCAGCTCTATCCTGAGGAGTGGGCGATTCTCGTTCCCCGACGACTACGCTCTGATCTTCACACTGGCAGGCGCAGCCTTCATCCCGTCCACCATCGCCCTGCTTCTACTGCGCGAGGTGGCTGCCGATGCGCCGGAAAGTTCCTCCGAGAGAAGTGAGTGTAACGGGTGGTTCACGCCCTGGCGCCAGGATCCCGTGTTCCGTCAGCTGATGGTCTGCCGCGTCCTCACCGGCATGGTGGCCCTGGTTTCGCCATTCTACGTCATCCACGCGACCACTAGCTTGAACCTCTCAGAGGCCGTAGTCGGCAGTTTCGTGGCCGCGCAACAGGTGGCCGGGCTGGCCTCGGGGGCGCTGCTTGGTCTGATCAGCGATCGCTGGGGTCCGTCCCATACCATCAGAGTTAGCAGTATCCTGGCTATGGCCGGTCCGCTGTTTGCTCTGGCCACGCACGTGACCGATGGAGCCCTCCTTGTTCGTGCCTATCCTCTCGTCTACGTAGCGCTGGGAGCCTATCAGAGCTCTACAATGCTCGGCTTCTATAACTATCTGCTGGAGCTCGCGCCCGACGACGTGCGACCATCTTACATCGGTTTGGGAAATACAATCACAGGGGTGTTGACGCTGGCGCCTACCGTGGGGGGGTGGGTGTTGGAGACGACGTCCTATACCACGCTCTTCGCTATCACGGCCGTCCTGATATCGCTGGGGTTGGTCGTGGCCCTGCGGTTGAGTCCCGCTTTGGAGGTGGAGGGGCATCCGTGAGCGAGCCCGAGAAACGGACCCGATCCTGGCTACAGGTTGTCTTGATCATCCTGTCTCTGGTCGGGGGCGGTGTGGTCCTGTGGTTGTGGGGCCCGACTTTCTGGGCCGTCATCAGGGATCGGGAGCGCCTCCAGGGCTGGGTGGACCAACTGGGCCCCTGGGGGCCGGTGGCGACGATTGCCCTTAACGTGGGCCAGGTCATCCTGGCTCCTGTACCGGGGCAATTCGTGGGGGTGATCAACGGCTATCTGTATGGACTTGCAGCGGGCACGCTTTACAGCATGATCGGGCTGCTGATCGGAACGGCGATCGCTATGGTTCTAGCCCGGCGTTTTGGCCGTCCTCTGGTGGAGCAGCTTGTGCCCGAACCACAGGTCTCTCGCTGGGATGAACTGACCGCGAACCAAGGGCCGGTCTTCTTCTTTCTCGTCTTTCTTTTCCCCTTTGTGCCGGACGATGTGACCAGCTTCCTGGTCGGCCTGAGTCCGCTCTCTATCCCGCGCATGCTGGTCCTGGCAACGCTGGGGCGGCTCCCCGGCGTGTTCGTCTCGTCCTGGGTTGGGGCTCGCGCGGCAGCCCTTCCGTGGTGGGCCTGGTTCCCACTGGGTGGCGGAGCCGCCGGCTTGGCCTGGCTATTCTGGCGCTACCAGAGCGAGCTGGAGAACCTCGTCGTTCATCTTATCCAACGTTTGACGAAGGACTAGGACGAGACGTTCCTCACGCTTCCTCGCCTGCCAGTTCCAGCTGCCTTTGGTAGAGTTGGCTGTACAGGCCGTCCTGGGCCAGCAGAGCCCGATGGCTGCCTACCTCACGGATATGCCCCTCTTCCAGGGCGATGATTCTGTCGGCATCCCGTACGGTGCTCAACCGATGGGCGATGACCAAGGCTGTCCGGCCCTGGAGCACCTCATCCAGCGCCTGCTGGATCAGATACTCCGCCTCCGCATCCACTGACGACGTCGCCTCGTCGAGAATGAGGATGCGGGGGTCGGCCAAGATCGCTCGTGCCAGCGCCAGGCGTTGCTTCTGACCGCCGCTGAGTCTCACCCCTCTTTCTCCGATCTCCGTCTCGTATCCCTTCGGAAGCTCCTGGATGAACTCGTGAGCATAGGCCGCTGTGGCGGCGGCGATCATGTCCTCCTCCGTTGCGTCGGGCTTACCGTAGCGCAGATTGTCACGCACTGTGGTGTTGAAAAGGAAGGTATCCTGGAGCACCACAGCAATGTGCTGCCGCAGACTCTGCACCTTCACGTCTCGCACGTCATAGCCGTCGACGCGGACCTGACCGCGCTCCGGGTCGTAGAAGCGGCAGAGAAGGTTGGCGATGCTGGTCTTGCCTGCGCCGCTGGGGCCGACCAGAGCCACCATCTCGCCGGGAGCGATGTGGAAGCTGACGTCCTTCAGGACCTTATCGCCCTCGCCGTAGCGGAAGTGGACGTGGTCGAAGACGACGTCACCCTCGATCTCATCGAGATAGGTCGCTCCCGGCTTATCCTGAATGTCTGACCTGGTATCCAACAGTTCGAAGATGCGTTCCCCGGCAGCGATGGCCTGCTGGAAGGTGTTATCCACCTCGGTGAGCCGTCGAAGAGGCTCATAGAAGGAGACGATGTAAGAAAGGAAGGCGACCAGGGTGCCCAGGGTGAGCTGGTCGTTGACCACCATCCGCGCCCCGAAGCCCAGAACCAGTGCGCCTCCCAGGGCCGAGATGAAATGGAGCGAGGGGAAGAAGATCGACCAGGTGCGGATCGCTTCTACCCGTTCATCCAGATAGTCGCGGCTCACCTGGCGGAAGTGCTGTAGTTCCTCCGCCTCGCGCTCGAAGGCCTGCACCACGCGGATGCCGGCCAGCTTGTCCTGAAGCGTGGCGTTGATGTCCCCCAGCCGGTCTCGCACACGTCGGTAAACAGGTCGGACGCGATGATTGAAGACCCACAGTCCGCCGGCCATAAAGGGCAGCGGGACGAGCATGACCAGCGCCAGCCGCCAGTTGAGCACCAGCAGAACAGCTGATGCGCCGAGGAGACGTAGGAGATCGACCACGGTGAGGGCCACTCCGTGGGTCACGAATTGCTCCAGGGCGTTGACATCGTTCGTGACTCGGGACATCAGCTCGCCGGTCGAGGTGCCCTCGTAGAAGGCGAGGGAGAGCTGTTGGAGATGCTCATAGATCCGTACGCGCAGGTCGAAGATGAAACGCGCTCCGATGGCATGGCGAAGATAGAGGTCCCCGAAGTTGACCAACTGCGACAGGGCATGGATGATGATCAGGGCGCCGATGAGGATTGCGAGACGGGAAAGGTCGTTGTCAGCGATCACCTGGTCCACCACCCGCCTCTGGATCAGCGGGGGGAGAAGGGTCAGGCCGGTGCGCGTGAGAAGGATCACGCTGACCCCGACGAGGGCCTGCCAGTAGGGCCGCACGTATTTCAGCAGTCGTTTCAGTACATCCAACGGTCTTCTCTCTCCTTACAATGACTGGGCACCGCACCTCGGTACTGTCTGATCAGCAGACGTACGCTTGCCGAGATGCCGCGTTTCTGGAACGGTCGGTTCTCAGCAGATTATAGCCCACCGCTACTGCCTACACAAACGCCCACGCTCATTTCTGCCTTCTTGAGCCATGTCCCACTATTACACGACGATCTCATGACGATCTCATGACGATCGACCAGTAGAATAGAGCCAACGTAGCCGTTCATGACGATCTCATAACGGCTGCCGCTATCATAGACGATGCAATCAAGCCAACAACGATGACCAGCGATCGGGGGGAGAACTCGACGATGAAGAAGGATTCTGACCTGCCACGCCACCGTGCCTATCTGCTCCGCTTCTGGGAGACGAGGAGCCTCCCATCAGATTCCGGCTCCCAATGGCGTTACAGCCTGGAGAATCTGCACGGGTCAGGTGAACATAAGTTTTCGGGTCTGGACGCCTTGACGGCCTTCCTGGAGAAAGAGACCGGTCAGGGCGCTGGGACAGTGAGTGCCGCGGCCGAGTCAGAGGCAGAATCAGGGGAGAAGGGAGGGTGCGGGGCGATCAGCTTCGATTCCTCCGGTCTCTCGATTCTTCTGGTGGAGGAGGATCGAGCCATTCGCGAGTCCGTGTCGCGCTGGCTCAAGGAGACGATGCCGGATGCCGTTGTCATCGGCGCTGAAGATGACGAGACGGCCGAAGCCCTGGCCCGAGCAGAGTCGCCGGACGTGGTTCTCATTGACGTCGCGCCGCCCAAGGAGGACAGCGGTCAAGCCATTAGTCGTCTTCGGGCGGCGGCGCCGGAGGCGGAGATCGTGGCACTGACGATGGACGAGCCGAAGCCCCGCCGCGCTTTGGTGATGGAGGCCGGTGCCAATGCCTGTGTGCGGATTTGGGAGATGCGGCGGCAGCTGCTTCATGTCCTGAACGAGCTGCTGAGTGGCAGGGAGGGGGAACCTTCCCAGAGGACCGTGGTCTGCATCGAGGACGAGATCGATATGCTGAGCCTGATCAAGTTCACCCTGGAGCGGCACAACATCGAGTTGGTCAGCGCTCTGGGTGGGAAGGAGGGCTTGCAGACGGTGCTTCAGACCGAGCCGGACCTGGTTCTGCTCGACCTGATGATGCCCGATGTCGACGGCCTAGAGGTATATCACAGTTTGCGAAACCACGAGGAGACGAGGGATATCCCCGTGATTGTGCTCACGGTGCTCGATCCGCACTGGGTGGAGAGCCGAGGCATGGATCTGTCGGGGATCGCGGATTACGTGACGAAGCCGTTTGTGCCGCAGGATTTGGTCAAGCGGGTCAGTCGGGCGCTGGAGGTTGTGGCGTAAGTGGGATCGGGACGGACTGTGCCTGGTTCCATCGGATACCGCATCTCTCATGACGATCTCATGACGGTTGATGGTTATACTAGAAGACGTAGAGTTAATAGTCTGAATCCAGATCATCTATGAAGGGAATACGACGCGCAGGTCGAGTGGGCTTCAGAGCTGGGGGACCGAGTGTCTCCCAGTTTCTGCTGCCTATGACGAGCGTCGGTTCTGGGAGAATCGGAAAGCGGGAGTGCTCAGACGAAGCGTTAGTGAGGGCGGCTGGCTTGGCATTGATACAGTGGGATATAGGAGGAACAGGATGAAGGCGCAATCATCGCAGACATTGGGAATAAACGAAGGTCTCGCTAGGAAAGAAGTGATCCGCCTCAAGGGCCGCCGCCGTCGCCGGTGGATGGTTATGCTCGCAGCCGCGCTGGTGCTGACGGCGCTCTTGGGCGCGGTGAATGGGGGCGCGGCCTGGGCCGCACCGCCAGCACCGGGGGCGGGCGAGGATGGTGGGTTGAGGTATGTCCCGCTGCACGAGCGGTGGTGGCTGCAGAGCGAAACGGAGACGAGAACAGGACAAGTTGTTGGCCACCCCAGGTTGAAAAAGGTTCGCGGAGAACTCGACGGCAGCGCCTGGAGTGGACATGCTGGGACCATCGAGTTCAAGATCGATGGTGGTTCCAAGGTACCTGTCTTCTGCACGGATATAAAGCATGAGGTGAGGAAGTGGGACGAGTTCACGACGAGCGATGATGAGATGAACTGCTCGGTGAGATGGCTGCTGCTGCACTATCCTCCTGTGCTGAAGGGGTCAACTGGCTGGAATGCTCAGGAGATGGCCGCGCGACAGGTGGCTGTCTGGCACTTCTCGGACGGTCTCGAGCCCGACAAGTCGCCCATAGGGCTACGAGCCAGGGACATCATCCAGCAGGTGCCTGACGATCCTTGTGCGGCTGACGCTCCCAATGTTGCGGTGACGCCGACCAGCGCAAACAACCCAGTGGGTGCAACGCAGACCTTCACGGTTACTGTCACTCAAGGAGGGGGGCCGGTCGACGGGCAAGAAGTAGCCATAACAAGCAGCAATGGTGTCCCTGTGCCTGGGATAGTGACGACCGATTCCGACGGTAAGGCCAACTTCACGCTGACCTTGGGTATCTCTGGAACGGCGGAGATCAAGGCTCAGACGTCCATGACGTTGCCTTTGGGCACAATTTTTGAGGGTGTCGATCCGAATCGACAGAAGCTGGTTCTCGGAGAAACGACCACGGGGCCAGTGTCCGATCGGGCCGTCGCCACCTGGAGCGGGAATGGAACAATCACCACCTACACCTTTAACGATTACGATATGGATGGTCAACATGACTCCGGAGAGCCGAAGCTGTCAGGGTGGTCTGTTGAGCTTTGGAAGGACGACACTCTAATAACCACGAAGACGTCAGATAGCGACGGCAGGGTTGTCTTCGATGGTTTGTACGGTGACTATGTGGTCAGACACGAAGAGCGCAATGGTTGGTACGCCACAAATCCCACTTCGCATGAGGTCACAGTCGCGAACGATGTGAAAACGCTATGGTTTGGCCAGATCAAGCTTCCGGTCATTGTTGTCGAGAAGTATGAGGACCTGAATGCGGATGGTCAACAGAACAGTGGTGAAGGTGCCTTATCAGGCTGGCACATGCAGTTGTTCGAATCCGGAGGCACAGCTGTCATAGGTATGCAGGGCGATACCAGTACAGATGGTACGATAGTGTTCAGTAACGATCCACAACGTGATCCTCCTGACATTCTGCCGGGCAGCTACTACGTAAAGGAGACGCAGGAGCCTGGCTGGGTTGCCACAACAGGTGTTTCGCAGACGGTTGACATCGGTCCGAGTGACATCGTTACCGTCTCGTTCGGCAATCTCAGACATGACATGACGACCGTAGAAGGGCCAGATCCCGGCTGTAGGCAGACCTACGCATACACGGTAGAACACATAGGGCCGCCTGCTCTGAGCCACTGGGTGCTTGGCGGTTGCTTCGGCACGACAGATGACGACGGTCACATCGTAGGCGTGTACATTGACGGTGACCAGATCCCGCATTGTGAAGACGACGACTCGGCTGAATGCTGGGAGGTCGTCGACGCTGCGAACCCCCAGGGGTGCCAATTCGCAGGCTTGAAATGGGACAATCTGAATTGGCCAGACAGTCATTCCGCGGTGTTCTCAGTCACGCTTGACCAACCGTACGTTACTCAAGAGGTGGAGTGGCGGAGCAAGGCGGGCGTTTCACCTTGTGGTGGTGCTGGCGAATCTGTGAACG
>Ga0207797_1000090_pt1 | contig 59908 bp, 50 predicted proteins | sample PRCRCaboRojoPR_6_FD_187275 | JGI IMG/M metagenome (GOLD analysis project Ga0207797, IMG submission 187275) | Marine sediment microbial community from Cabo Rojo, Puerto Rico - PR CR 10% Liquid 1 (SPAdes) | ecosystem: Environmental > Aquatic > Marine > Coastal > Sediment | place: Cabo Rojo, Puerto...
GGCCGCCACCGGCTCGTAGACCACAACGTACTCCGTCTTCGACGCGACGTCCGACCCGCCGGGGCCGCTGACCTCCAGCGTCACCGCGTAGGTCCCCGGCGCCTGGTAGGTGTGCGTCACGGCGCCACAGTCGGCGCCAGTCTCGCCGTCCCCGAAACCCCAGGCGCAGGCGTCGTAGTCGCCCGTCGACAGGTCCGTGAACGCCACCTCCAGCGGCGCCACCCCCTCCAGTGGCTCCCCGCTGAAGTCGGCCTGAGCAATCTCGACAGTGGCGAAGTCCCAGATCGAACTCACGGCCGTCGCTCCGTGGCTGTCCTCCGCCACGATCCTCCAGTAGTAGCGTCTACCGTCGTCTAACGTCCCGGGATCGCAATCGGAGCTGGAGACGTCGCTACAGATGAGGTTGTCCGGCGAGCTGTCTCCAGCCTCCAGGTAGACGTCGTAAGAGACCTCATCACCGTCCGGGTCGCCTCCGGACCAAGCAAGATCAACGTCCACGCTTTGCCCCGAAGCTCCATCGGATGGGGTGGGACGGTAAGGCGTGTAGGGCGGATTGTTCGGCTCAGACTCCGTGGTGAAGTCCCACACCGAGCTCGTGGTCGTGTCGCCGTGGCTGTCCCGCGCTCTCACCTTCCAGTAGTAATGGGAACCATAGCTCAGCGTGCCAGGATCGCAATCGGTGCTGGAGACGTCGTTGCAGACGAGGTCGTTCGGTGAGCTGTCTCCTGCCTCCAGGTAGACGTCGTAAGTCACCCCATCCCCGTCCGGGTCGCCCCCGGACCAAGTGAGGTTGACGTTCACGCTGTGCCCAGAAGAGCCGTCGGACGGAGTGGGAGAGTAAGGCGTGTAGGGCGGATCGTTCGGATCGGACTCCGTGGTGAAATCCCAGATCGAGCCCGTGGTCGTCTCGCCGTGGCTGTCCCGCGCTCTCACCTTCCAGTAGTAGTGGGAACCGTGGTTCAGTGCGCCAGGATCGCAATCGGGGCTGGAGACGTCGTTGCAGATGAGGTCATCCGGCGAGCTGTCTCCTGCCTCCAGGTAGACGTCGTAAGTCACCCCATCTCCGTCCGGGTCGCCTCCTGACCAACTCAGGGTTGCGTTCACGCTCTCTCCCGTCGACCCATCCACGGGGTCAGGACTACTGGGCGAATAAGGAGGGCTATTGGAACCGCCGCCTCCACCGCCCTCGTAGTTGACGTACGCAGCGCCGTAGCCCACATTGGAGATACCGTATCCGATCCACATATAGCCACTGTCACCCCACCAGCGCCCCCAGGAGTTCTTCAACCGCCACGCGCCATTGCTCCCGAGAGAATCGTCCCAGCCCACCAGAACGACACCGTGGTTGACTGGATCGCACGACGAGCTTTCATCGGTCTCCATGACGCCCCCGGAATAGTTGCGGAAGGCAGAATCGACGCAAACACTGACAGCTACTGGCCCGTGGTCTTGTATGGCCTGCTTGATCGCATCTACGGAGGAGGAGGCATTGCCCCAATAGGATATCGTCTCATGGTGGGGGTATGGAGGATCGCAGTTAACATCAGCCGCCTGATAGGGGAAGTCCGCCTCATAGACCACACCGTCATCGCTCCGCCCTTCATCGACGTAGTAGTCAAAGGCCCACCAACCTCCAGCCGCACAGCTCCAGCCCTCTGTGTTGCAGGAGACAAGATACTGCTCAGAAAGGTCACGCCCAACGCCATCCTCAATCTTGATCACCGATTCCATCACGGCGTTCGTAGCGAAGGCCCAGCAACTGCCGCACCTTCCCTGATCCTTGACGCTGGTGCAACCACTCTGATTGCACCAGTTGAAGGATGACGGGAGATCTAGAGTCGACTGAACGGTCTCAGCAGGCGCGTTACCAGAAGCCTCAGAGAGGCGTGTTTGCGGGTCACCAAAGAGATACTTGGGCCCCTCGGTGAAGGTCCCCACGCCTCTCAGCTGGACCGAGAAACGCTTCAACGGTTCCTCCCCCTCTTGCCAGGGACGACGGTAGACCAAGGGGAGCGTGGCCTCACCAGCTTCCAGGACCTTGAACTGCATAATCTGCTTGCCGGCCGCGCCGAGTTGCTCAGGGCCTGCCTCATACCTGCTCTTTCCAATCTGTCGCACCTGCGACGGGGTCGATCCCGCAACCTCCCATGCATATCCAGTCGAAGGCGTGGCGGGCAAGCTGATGACCAAGGCCTGGTGCTCCTTGATCTCAACGAGCCGACCATTGTCCGCCTCTTGGAGAAGGATTTCTCCCCCAGAGGGCGTCTTGACTGTAGGGACGGCAGACCCCAGGCCATCACGCACGGGGAGGAATCCTGTGCGTTCCGAGCCTGACGCAAACCACATCGGCATCAGAGGGTCTCCGGCGGAGCTACTCTCAGCTGAGAGTGGCACAAGCCCGCCGAGCGTTAACGCGATGACGATTGCAGAAAGAACGATAGCAGAAAGCTTTCTCATCAACCAAACCTCACACAGGGATTTCCACCTACCAAGTCGATACACTTGATGATAGCACTCACAGTGACCACTTTCAATAGTAGGTTATTCCTACAATCACGGGGGATGGGACTGGGGAGCAGCACTACGCGTGGGGCGAGAGACAGCCGTACGCGAGGGGATGCGACACCGGCCCCATCGAGAGAGACCCCTGAGATCGTGGCTAGCTGACGAGCCCCGCGGGGGCCCGAGCCCTTTTGGGACAGAGCCGAGACCAGGATTATGAAGCGAACGCAAGCCGCACGGCTCTCTGGGGGCCGTGCGGCTGTGTCATCTGAGCGTGAGGCAAGAATAGGCTACTCGTCGTCCCGGCCGGATAACGCGCGCGCCTGCGCCTCCGCGTTGTAGGAACTTCGTACCAAAGGAGCGCTCTCCACCCAGCGGAAACCCATCTGGTAACCGCGCTCCTCAAGCATCTCGAACACCTCGGGCTCGTAGTAGCGGATGATCGGCGCGTGTTGCCGCGACGGCTGAAGGTACTGCCCGATAGTGAGAATGTCCACGTCAATGTCCCGCAGATCCCGCATGGTAGCCAGCACCTCGTCCACCGTCTCACCAAGGCCGACCATAATCCCGCTCTTGGTGATGGCCCCTGACCAGAGCTCCTTGGCGTTTCTCAGGACCTCCAGCGACCAATCATAGCGACACTGCGGTTGGATCTCAGAGAAAAGCCTCGGCACCGTCTCGACGTTATGATTGAGGATCTCAGGACGCTCTTCCATAACCAATCGCAACGGCTCGAGCTTTGCACGAAAATCGGGTATGAGCACCTCCACGCTACAGCCGGGCTGGAGCTGGCGGATGCGCCGTATCACCGCAGCGAAGACAGAAGCTCCACCATCAGGCAAGTCGTCTCGATCTACCGATGTGATGACAGCGTGTCTCAGATCCATGGCCTTGACGGCCTGAGCGACGTGTTCAGCTTCCTCGGGATCGAGAGGGCCTGGACGCCCAGTCTCAACGTCGCAGAAGCGACAGTTGCGCGTACACGTATCGCCCAGAATAAGGAACGTGGCGGTGCGGTTGCCCCAGCATTCAGCGATGTTGGGACAGTGAGCCTCCTCACAGACGGTGTGCAAGACCTTGGATCGCATCAACCGCTTAAGCCAGTGATAGGACTCACCGCCAGGGGCACGGACCCGAATCCAAGCTGGGCGGCGCCCCGGACGTTTGCTCCCATGCTGCTCAACGTCTTCCATCGTGTCAGATCCCTTTCCAATCCATTTGACGGTTTCTGAAAGTCACCAGTCGCGTGAAGCCGGCCGCCTTCGCCATATCGACAGCTACATCAAGATCCGAACCAACCGCGTCTGGCGCGTGGGCATCAGAACCTAACGTCAGGATCTCTCCGCCCAACTCACGATACCAGCGCAGAACCTCCAACGAGGGGCACGGCTCCGGCTGCCCACGGCGGAGCGGAGACGTGTTCAGCTCAAGGCCTTTGCCCCGTTCCACGAGGGATCGAAGAGCAGTTCGGATCATCTCGGCATAAGGCCGGGGGCCATCATAGGGCCAACCGAACTTGCGCGCATCGCGCTTGACCAAGTCGAGATGGGCCAAGACATCGAACTCGCCTTCCGCGGCCAGATCAACAACCTGCCTGAAGTAGGACTCATACGCCCGATGCAGCGGTTGCTGGAAGAACTCCTCCATCCAGGCAGCCTGCATGCCATCGGCGTAGTGCGCCGACCCGAGCACGACATCGAAATCTCCGCTCGCAAGCACCGTAGAGGCCTCTGCCGCAAACAGGTGGGGCTCTCCCACCTCCACGCCGGCCCGAACGATCAGGCTTCCCGCGAATCGCTCGCCACAGCGTTCAATGGCGCTCAAATACTCCGCGGTGCGGAGGTAACCAGCTGAGTCGTCGGGTCCGAAGTCGAGATGATCGGTGAAGGCGATCTCAGTGATGCCACGGTCGACAGCGGCCTGACAGGCGGCTGCCATACTCGCCCCGCTATCGACGGAGAACCGAGTGTGGATGTGATAATCCTGTTTATACTGCTTCATTAATCTCCGAAAGGACCTCCTCGCCACCCTCTCCGATCTCCACTGCTGAGTTACCTCCCATGGAGCGTCTTCCAGATCGGTCATGCTCAGGAGATTATACCGTGGTGTGTCCTGCGGCGACAGCAAAGAGCTCCCCAGGCATACACACTGGGAAGCTCTCGAGCTCCGGCTGTCTCATCCATCTCTCCGGAGCTAAGTCCGCCGTCCTCAGACCTCAATGACGGATCACCACGTTTCCAATGGCCTGGTTCACCTGCAGGTCGACGCGATTGTCGGCCGCCTCATAGCCACGCGACGTGCAGACCTCATCCTGGCAACGGTAGTCCTCGGGCAATTGTCGTCCCGTGATCCCCGTGTCCCATCGCACGCGAGCGGCCAGCTCCTCCGGGATGACGACAATGGTCTGACCAATCGCCCCTTCAACTCGAGCTGTGAACCGTCCCTCCGGCGGCAGCGTGACGACCGTCTGCCCGATACCCAGCTCCACGCTCAGGTCCTCCAACGTCAACTCGGAGAGGTCGAGGTTCATCTCCCCCACGCCCAGATCGGCGTTGATCTGCAAGGGGACTCGAGGACTGAGGCGCAGGTCCCAAAGCCGTGCCGCAGCCCACCCGGTGGTGAAAGGGCCGAAAGACGTACTCTGAGTACCGAGGTTGAAGGCCGCTCCCTGCTCCCGAACCGCAAAATCCTGAGTGAGCTCCTCCTGACGGGCCAGGTCGACGCTGCCCTCAACCAAGTAGGGCGAATCCACAGCCACGCCGACGTCCAATCTCCCAACACCGGGCGCGATGGTCAACTCGGCCTGCTGCACGTCGCCAAGAGGCTGGCCGATTTCCTTCGTGCGGGCTGCGTGGGCGGCTCTTGCTCCCGTTTGGGACAGCCATAAGGCCGCCCCCAACACCGCAAGGGTCAGCACCAGAGCCAAGAGGGACCCCCAGACCGAGCGACGGCCCAGAATCAGGTCCAGGCCCGCAGCGATGAGGAGGACGGGCCAGAGGCGAAGGAGAATCCCCCAGACACTCCAGCTGACGACGCCCAGGTTGTTCAAGAGGAAGACAACCCCCAAGCCAATGAGAATCAGAGGCCCCACCACACCGCCGTGTCGCTTATGCTCTCTCTCATCCATTGCACTCTCTCCCCATTATCTGCGCTAGCGAGACCTAAGAACACGATAGAGCAAGTAGAGCCCCCCCAGGATCATCAAGGCGGGCCAGAGGTAGTTGATGAGCTGAGCAGCGGCTGCCGTGACCAGGGCCCCCATAACAAGCAACACGATAGCCGGGATAAGGGCCCACTTCAACCGGCCCTCCGGGGTGGGCAAGAACGCCAGCAAGCCGAAGGTCAGGCCCAAGCCGAAGAAGAAAACACCGCCCATCTCGACGCCCTCCATGACCTCAGAGAGCCCTGCTACCACGGCCAGGGTAAGAAGCACACCGCCGGGGATGACAGCCCACCAGTAGTCCGTGTTGACCAAGTAGATTACCCAGAAGGCCAACGCAATTCCCCCGAGAAAGAGAGAACCGCTCCAGGTCTCACCAACCGCAGGGGCAAGCTCGTCGAGAGCTATGGTTCCAGTCAGGCCGAGCAGGACGAATCCGGGAATAGCGGCCCACCAGTTGCTCTGCGGCGCGGTCAGAAAGATAAACAGGAAGACCAGGCTCGCGATACCGATGAGGATTGGCCAGATGATATCTCCCACGGTGACGATCCCCAGGCTCTCCAGCAGGAACAAGACGCCACCAGCGATCAAGAGCACGCCCCAGAGAATTCGAGATTCCAAGTTCTTCATATCAGCTCCTTTTCTCTCACATTCATCAACCGATAGCATCAGCTCACACGGAGAGAGCCGACACCGGCCTCGACCTTGATATCGACCTTATTCTGCGCCGTATCGTAGTCCGAGGAAAGGTAGACATCGCCAGTGCGAGGGAAACGATTCCGATCTACCTCGACGGAGGCAAGGGCACTCTCGAGCCGGACGCGTGCCGCCACGTCGGGGGGAACACGGAGCGAGACTGACGCTGCCCCAGCCTCGACACGGACGCGAGTACGGCCAGCGCGGGCCGGTAGGTCGACACTGACCGAACTGGCCCCGGTCTGCAGCTGCAGATCAGAGATACGTAACTCGGTCAGGTCAAGGCGTACATCGCTGGCCCCGGTCTCGACAGCCAAAACCACAGGGATCTGATCGTTCAAGCGGAAGCTCCAGCGGAGACCTCCCCGCCCCCAGTTCCACGGCGCCATCCCGTAAGGGAAATCGCGGGGCGATAACTCAACATCGAGTTCGTTGCCCTTGCTTCGCGTTCGGTGGCTTATGCCGCCGCTGCACGAGCCCACCAACAGAGTATCCGGCGGGGCGCCGGCGCTCACACGAAGGCGCCCTGCCCCGTGTTTGACCTGTACGCGGCCGCTCGCCGCACCTCCCAGAGGAATCGTCAACTCCTCGCCTTCAAGAGAGCCAGGGCCGAGGACGATGCCCCAGAGAATCCCTATCCCCAAGGCGATCAAGACCACGGCCCAGACCGCGCTCCAGACATCGACGGTGATCAGATCCAGGTTGTTGAGCAAGAGGAGCAGACCGATCAGAAGGAGAAGGATACCCCAGAACAGACCGCTTCTTCTCATAGCACCTCCTTAGATAGCGAGCAAGTAGCTCGATCTCCCGATTAACGTAGGTTGTCGATGGACCTACCCGTTCGTTCGTGGCATAGTATACTTGAAACCTGCAGAAACGGAAACAACAGAGGCTCGGCGAGCGACAACTGTACAGCCTATTCGTGGATGTTCACCAAGGTGCCCACGTCGGCCCATTCGAAGAGCCAAGCAGCTTCGGGCGTCGGCAAGTTAACGCAGCCGTGGCTCATCGGGTGGCCAAAATTGCCGTGCCAGGTGACGCCGTGCAGCCCGTAGCCCTGGTGAAAGTACATAACGTAGGGCACGTCCTCGATGTAGTAGTCGGCGCCGGCCATGTCGTCGTAGCGGAACTTGACCCAGATCCGGAACTGCCCCACCGGCGTGGGCGTGTTGGGCAAACCGGTGGAGACCAGGGTCGTGCGCACGGGTATATCGTCCTCGTACGCCGTCAGCCGCTGATCGGAGATGTCCACATCGATCCAACGTCCCTCCAGAATCTCGTCCGGCGAAGCCAACGACAAGATAGGCGTCGATTCAAGAGAGGGAGGCGTCGAGCTGGGCTCCGGCGCCATGGGGGCTGCGGCAGAGCGCGGCAGCACGAGCTTCTGGCCGACGTAGACCAGGTCTGGATCCGCCAGCTCATTGATGAGCACCAACTCCTCGACGGAGACGTCGTGTGCACGCGCAATAACCGTCAACGTCTCCCCCGCCTGGACGACGTGGAAGGATAGCTCGGCAGTCGAACTGAGCGTCGGACTAGGCGTCACTTGAGGGGCGACAGCGGTAGGCCTTGGCGTCGGACTAGGGGTCGAGGTAGGATCGTTCGTCAGAGGTAGCGACGTAGCCTCAACCGTGGCAACGGGGGTGATCATCGCTTCTGCAAGCACTTCCTGTCCCGGGCGCTCAACGAGCCGTTCGGCGACCACCGCCAGCAGGCATACGAGAGCAAGGGCGATCAGAACGCGCTGCAGTAGTTGTATCAATGCACTGGGTCTGAGTTTGGGTTTCAGTTCGTTCCCCTTGATCTTGGACATCGTTGGTCTCCTTTTCTGCGCTGACTCCTTACGTCCGATCTCTCGACTGCCTCTAGTATAGCTTCAGGCGTCCGTCAGCGCATCGGTCAAGGGTTGGGTTGTGATGCTGTCCAAGCGGTCAGGGTGAGCCCTGGTCGACTGACCAGGGCTCACGCGGCGAGAAGGCCGACGTTGGGCCAAGGGGACGTCCGGGGAGGTGGACTCTGCTACAGGCTCTCAGATATCCAGCCTAGGCACTGGGATCCATGACGCGGCCAACAAAGAGGACGGCACCGGTCTCCATATCACGGATCAAGAACAAGAAGGGATGGTCCATGGTGAACGCGACCGGCTCCTCCGGCATCGCCGACAGCTTCATCACGACAGCCGTAGCGGCCGCCGCCTCCGTGCCCTCCTCATCCACCGATACGAACGCCTTGTGCAGCACATCGGAGATGAAGAGGTCCGGACTGCCCGTCATGCCGGAGAAGTCGGCGCCGGTGGAGAACGCGTCTGGCATGCCCATCGCGGCCAGGGTCTGGCTGAGCCCGAAACGGGAATCAAATTCGAACGTGGGCATGGTCAGGCTGACTTGCTTATGCTCCAGTTGGGCAAGTATGGCCTGCACCCGCTTCGCATTCAGGGCATCCTCAAACGCCTCGAAGCCCTCCCTTTCGGGGAGCAGGATCACCATGGACATCTCTCCCCCATCATAAGGCAGCTCCAGTGCCTGATAGCCGTCGCCCTCGGCGTAGCCAAAGGATTCGGTCTGATGCATCATAGAAGCCGTGATCTCACTGCCATCGAGCAGCGTGAAAGGGCCCTTCTCGGTCCCCGCCTCCTCGAAAGGATGGGCCCAGGCAGCGTTGAAGTAGATAGCGTTGGACAGCACCAACCGGGTCAGAGGGTCAATAGCGCCCTGAGGAATCAGATTCTCGATTTTGCCCTCGGTCTCCTCGGCGACCCACTCGTTGATCCTCTGCCGAGCCTCCTCCGGCGCCTCCTCGAAGTTGAGCACGCGGAGGCCGGCACCGTAGTTGGTAGCCAGCACATCCAGGAACGCCTCGCGGAACTGGTAGTCTTTCTGCCCCCAAATGGCATTGGCGATATTGAGGCGGAATCCTTTCTCATCCTTCCCCTCGGCGCCCTCCCCTCGCCTAGCGAGCTCCTGATCCAGCGCGTTAAACGCGGGATGGAGATCATCCTGGGGGAGGCTGAAATGGAGGGCATCAGCCATCTGCTCCTCCGTCTCAGCCCGCGCGCCAGCATACGTCATAGCCAGCGCCAGGGAGATGCTGTAGGGTGAGTAGAAGAGATTCTCGTCGCCCTGTTCCTCAACCAGGTGTCGGTAGAGATCGAAGGCGAACGCGCTGTTTCCCTCGACCAACTCGCTCATCTCCGACTGGGAGACGTCAGGGGTGACACGCTCCTTCTGCGAGGCAAGGACCGCGCCGGAGGCCGGTACCTGGCTCGACTCTTCAGGGCCCCCACAGCTGGTCATAGCCAACACCGAGAACAACACAGCAATCAGCACCATCTCCTTCATCCTCTTCCTCCTTTTCCTTTTGATCTACAGGTCATCTCTTTTTCCGCATCGATCGGTTGCCTATCTGATCACCGATCCAGCCCGTCATGTCTAAGACGGCTCAATGAGGGAGAAGGTTCCGCGCAGGACGTCGATGATGGGGACCTGAGTTCCTGTACGAGGCTCAATTGAGTCCGCTGCAGAGCGTTCACACACCCCCGATGGCGAGGAAACCGGCCGACGAGGAACGCCCAAAGCAAGCCTGGTCGTGGTCCCCGTGGAAGCGCCTAGACAAAGACAGATGCCGGTCTGGCGCTTCAGATGGCGTAGGTGTAGACCTGGTATCGGGTAGGATTATGGAACCCCACCTTCTCCGCCACCCGGATTGAGGGTAGGTTCTGCTCGTCACAATGCCAGTGGAGCTTGAACCCTCGCGCGACCCCGTGCTCAACGGAGGCCGCCGCTGTCAGGGTGGCATAGCCGCGGTTCCGATAGCCGGGAGCCGTGGCCAGCCCAAGCTCGACGTCGTGACCGGCGGCATAGACGGTCAGACACCAGCTGGCAATGACTCCATCCCGCACGAGACAGAAGCCAAAGCCCGTCTCTGCGAAGTCCTCCACGCCGTGCCAGAAGGAATGGATCCACCCGAGGACGCGATCGAGGTTCTCGAGGTGATCCCTCTGTAGCAATCGAGCATCTATGGGTTGCACAACAGAGTCGGAGGGAAGTCGCTCCCTCCAGTCAACCGACGGCTGATCGAAGACGTAGAAACGGCGCCACATCCGACGGGGTTTTACACCAGGTAGCAGGGAATCGACTTCGTCCTCCCAGGCAGACGGCGAGTAGTGCAACGTGAGCAGAGGAACCTGACGACGTCGAGCGTCAGGTGCCACACCCTCGACGAGACGTGCAGACAGAGCCCGATTGAACGGATTGTTATCAGGCTCTCCGGCCAAGAGCATCGTACCCATCCGATTCCACATCCAGCCGGTTTGCGGGCTCACCAGATCATCGGCGTAGACCCAAGCGGGCGTGTTGCCCGCTACGATGGAATCGATCACCAGGTTGTAGCGCAGGTCATCAAACAGGGGCAAAAGCCGTTCGTAGTCAGGTCTTCGCAGCTTGCGCATCGGGCTACCCGTGCTCACGGATGGCGCTCAACGTCCTGACCGCCTCTTGTTCAGCCCTGCGACCGGACGATGGGAAGGGTGATGATCTCCAGCGTCACGGGACGGTTCAGAGTCTCCCGCAACGCACCAGCGATCTCGTCGACGGTAGAGCTTTCGAGTTGCTCAACAGATCGGACGGTGGCGACGACCATCACGCGCCGCCGGTCCATCTGATGCTCGAAATCGACCAGACTTCCCTCTTTGGCAGCCATCTGCTCGGTCAACACGCCTCGGATATCACGCCGCGCTTCGGCATGACGCACGATACCCGTCATGATGATCCCGAGGGGGACAGCGATAATCAGGACGAGAAGCACAAAGCCGATCAAGCCGCGTCGTATTCGGCGGTTCGTCTCCGGCTGCCAGGTTTGAGAGCGAACGCCCAGAAGGATGAAGACAATCACGCCGGCCAAGCTGATAGCAGCGATGTTGGCGAGGAAGAGCAGAAAGGCTCCGCCAGCCACCTGAGGCTTTCCCAGCGACAGCCCCAGACCTGCCACACCCAGAGGCGGCATCAAGGCAGCAGAGATAGCTACGCCGGGCAGAGCGGCGCTCACCTCCTCACGAGATATGGCGTAGGCTCCGGCCATTCCCGACGCCAAGGCTATGACGAGGTCGATCAACGTGGGCTGGGTGCGCATCATGATCTCATCCGTCAGATCCTTGAACGGAGAGAGGACGCCAATGAAGACGGCAAGGACGAGAGCTAACGCCACGCCTTTGAACATCGATTCGATAGCCAGACGGACCAGACGCACATCGCCCAGGACCATGCCCAGGGAGAAGCCCAGGATAGGCGACATAAGCGGAGCCACGAGCATCGCACCGATCACCACGGCGGCGCTGTCCAGCAACAGGCCCAGCGTAGCGATGACGGACGACAGAACGATGAGCACGAAGAAATTGACTCCGGGCCGTGCGCTATCCCGCATCGCCTCGCGTAGCTCCAGCTGTTCCTCGACGTTCAAACGGGGGAAGAGCTCGAAGAGGCTGCGTGTCAGCTTGCGGCTCCAGAACTGAGTCGCCCCCCCGTAGCGCCGAACGATCACCGCTGTCTTGGGGACGCGCGCCGCAATCTGCTGAGGGATGCTGCCGAAGACGAACTGATCAAAAAGGCCCTCCTCCGAAGCACCGAGCAGCACCAGGTCATACTTCTCCGCCTCGCGGACGATTCCCTCCACCACGCTGTCGGCGACGATGACCTTCTGCTCTGGAGGCCGCTGGAACTCGAGCCCGTTCAACGTCTTGGCTATGCGCTGCTTGTTCTCCTCCATCTGATGATGGGTGGCTCGACCCAACTGAACATAGAGGGCCGTCACCTCTGACCCGAAAGCCTCGGAAAGGAGCATAGCCAATCGCGCCGCGATAGGGGCGTGCGGGCCACCGGCGGTGGGTACGAGAATCTTACGAGCTTCGTGCCACTTCTCACCCTTGACAACCGTGACCTCGCACGGTGCATCTCGAATGACGGCATCGATGACGGGTCCCATCGACGCACCGGCCGAGCGGGTATAGCCGCGCCAGCCGAGAAGGATTAAGTCCACACCCTCCTCACGCGCTGTATCCAGAATGCCCTCAGCCACGCTGTGAGCCACACGCGTCATCGTCTGAACGGCGAAACCCTCCTCCTTCGCCTGCATCATAGCCCGCTCCAGCAGGACTCGACCGACAGCTGCTCGATGGCGGCCCTCCTCCAGCGGGACTTGGTCCGGCACTGTCACTACCTGCAGGGCAACGACTTTCCCGCCCTCCTGACGTGCCAGAACACCCGCCAGACGGAGCAGCGTGCCAGCGGTGGCGGGATTAGCAACCGGAACCAGCACCTGGTAGCCAGGCTTACCCTTCTTCTCGGAGGCAGGTTTAAAGACAGTGACCCCTTCCTGAGCCTGGATGTGATGACCGCGGGCATAGATAAGGTAGAGGAGAACGCCAGAGACGAGGCAGACGGCTCCCCACGTCAGGGCGGTCGTCCCCCAGAGGGAGACGACCATGACGTCGATGACGAGGGTCAGACCTGGCAACCAGGGATGGAAGGGCAATCTAAAGGAGGAAGCCTGGGCTTGTGGTTGGAGAGCCAGAGCCAAATTGACGCCCATCAGGACAAAGAGGTAGAGCAGCCCAGTCAGCTGGCTCAAGAGGGGGATGGGAAGGATCGTCACAAACAACAGAGCGGTCGCAACGAGAGCGATGATCCAGACAGGCGTGCCAAAGCGGGGGTGCATCTGGAGTAGACCCGATGGCCAGTAGCCATCTTTACTCATAGCGTAGACCTGGCGCACCACGAGCACGAAGACGTTGTTGAACGCCAGAGCAAGGGCCAACGTTCCCACAGCGAGGATCAGCGGCCGGCCGGCCCCACCAGCCACCCTGGCCCCGAGCGAGGCCAGGGGTAGCTGAGACTCGGTCAGAGTCCCGGGCTCCACGACGCCGATGACGACGAGGGCAACCAGCGTCCCAATGACCGCGACCAATACCGGGGTGAGGAACAAGGCTCTAGGAGCGCCGTGTTCACGCCGCCGCATCTCATTCTGGAGCGTGGCTGTGATCTCCAGCGCTACGAAGGAGGTCATCAACAGAGGGAGTGCCCGTTGCCAGTTCTGGGGACCTACTCGGTAACGCGCGAGATCGATCTTAGGGACAGCCAAGAGGGTGAAACCAGCGAGAAGCACCATAACGAATAGGAAGGCGGTGACCAGACCACTCCGCCCCTCCTGCGTACCGAGGGCGTTGTTGATGGCGAGCAGGAGCACCGATCCCGCCGCCCACGGCCAGACAGGAAGCGCCAGGTTAAGGTGATCGCGGAGCAGAGTGGTGATCTGGACCCCCAACCCGTGCACGAGAAGGGCACACACGCCTAAGCCCGAGAGGATCAGCATCCAACCAGTCAGGAAGGCCAGCCAACCGCCCTCGGCCTCGTGAACCTGGCTATACGCGCCACCCCGCCTGCGACCGCTGAGGGCTAGTTCGACGTAACCCAGCAGATTGGCCAACAGCAGCAGGAGAGCCAGCAGGAACGCCAAGGGGGTGAGCGGTCCGGCCGCGGCGATGACCTCGTCCATAAGGACGAAGACAGCGACAACGACCATCACGCCCAACCCCCGGGCAATGACCTGACGGAGGCTGAGGCCTCGACTATAGCGAATCTCACTCAAGCGTGCCTAACTCCCCTCAGGAGAGAACGCCTGGCCAAGTCGTCGGATGACCGGCATGCCCCCCTACGCAGAAGCCAACCTCACCGAGCTAGGGTGAAGGCGTCGGTGTAGGAAGCGGCGAGGTCATCTGGGACCCTGTGATGACCGACTGGACCTCCAATGGGGTCACGAGATCCATCGTGTCCGCCCACAGAGCCTCCAAGCTTGGACGCGCGCGGAAGGAGCGCTCGGCGATCAGATCGTCGACCTCCGACATGCGCTCACGCAGATCATCCAGCACCTCGGCTTGCGAAGGTATTAGCTCGCGAGCCCGAGCAAGGTGGGCAACGGCGAGTTGAAGTGTATCTCGAGCTGCTCCAGGATTATCCTCAACCAGCAGAAGACGCACCTTCAGGAGATCCTGCGCGGTCTGAAGGAGCGAAAGACGCCCCAGAGAGGCGTCCAGCTGTCCCTGGGTGTCCTTCAAAGCCTCCTCGGACACCTCCATCTGGCCAGCGAGTTCCCGTTGGACCTCCGCGAGCTGCTCTTGGACCCCCGCGATCTCCTCCAGGGCCGACGCTGTATCGGCGACCTCCAACCGAACCTGATCGATCTCCTGCTGCTGGGCCTCTACATCTTCCTCGAGAACAGTCAGGGCCTCCTCAAAACCTGTGACACGCTCCGTCAGCCGTTGCTCCGCCTCCCGGAGCGTCTCCTGGTCCTGAGCTTGAGCGGCCATCTCCTCCTGGAGCTCGGTGACCTCGATTTCCAGATCTACGATGCGACCCTGCAGGGCTCGCTGATTGTCGAATATGCTCTCTGAGTTCTTCGCCACCTGCTCCTCCAGGATAGCGACGCGAGCACTATTCTCCTGAACCGGCCAGATCAAGCGTCGATAGGCCCACGGCACGCCGTAGAAGAGCCCCAGCCCGATCAGCGTGCCGATGACGAGAACGAAGATAAGGCGAACCAGGAAGCGGAGGAAGGCCCCCAAGGCCCGTACGAAGGGACTGCGCGACGAACGTGTCTGCTCTGTCATTGCCTGCCCCCTCACTTCCCCTCAGGCGTCGGCGTGGGAGTCGGCATCATCTCTCCCTCCATCTCACCGAAGACGTCGTTGAGCAACACCTGCAGCCCACCAAAGAAGGTCTCCGTGCGCTCGGCCTGCTCCTGCAGCATCTGGACATCCTCTGAGAGCGTCTGCAGTTCCTCAGCCAGGGCGGCGATCTCCCTCTCCATAGCGTCGGCCTGATCCCGGAGCTCCGTGGTCTCCTCACGCAGATTATCCACGGATGATTCGACCTGCTCCACCCTGTCCTTGAGACCTTCGAGAGCGTCGAGCCGCTTCTGCAGCCCTTCGACCTCGGACCCTATCGCCCCCACGTCGGTCGCCAGACCGTCTACCTCGCTTTCCAGATCGAGGACGGCCCAGCTGTGTCCGACATCAAGAGAGCCATTGACGCCTGCCCAGACGACCAGGGCGAAGATCATGCCGAGCAGCCCCCCCAAGATCGCGGTCCAGAGCCAGGATAGACGGCGCCACCAAGGCGATGGAGGCGCTGTCTCAACTGGCGTCGCCAGGGTACTGGGTGGGAAACCGTACTCTGCCGGCTCATCCTGGGCTGGCTCTTCCTGAGGCGGCTCCTCCTGGACTGGCTCCTTCTGAGGCTCGCCAGGCCGCTCCTCACCCGGTTCTTGATCGGGTTCAAGTTCGGCCTCCTCGGGTGGCTCTGTCGTCGCCTCAGGCTCGACAGGGGAGACCTCCTCCTCTTCTCGCGAGGTCTCCTCCTCTAGGGGCAGGGGCTCCTCAGAGACCGACTCTCCCGGAGGAGCGGCTCTGACGTCAAGCCCCATCTCCTCCTCCGACGGGATCCTCTCCTCCAGCTCCAGTTCAGGTTCAGCCTGAGGCTCCTCCTCGGCTTCGAAGGGATCCGACGTCAGATCCTCCTCCCTTTGATCGGGGGAAGCATCTGGTGCCGCGGGGACATCCTCAGCGGGTCGCGTGACTGTCAGGCGATCAGCAATCGCACGATAGCCTTGCTGGCCGATGCCAGACACGGCGGTGATGTCCGCAGGCTCATCATAAGGGTGGACGGTTTCGCGATAAGTAACGACGCGCCGGGCGAGCACCGGGCCGATGCCCGGGAGCTGCGCCAACTCCTCAACGCTCGCAGTGTTTAAGTCTATCCTCTGCTCGGCCATCGAAACCTCCTTTCGCTTCTTCAAGGGCGCTCAGCGTGCGGTACACGGATGAGTTGATTGCTGAAAGCGCGATGATATCGAGCTCAGTTCTCAAGGTTAGCTCCGCCCTCCTCGGCCGTGTCGGGTGGCGGTGCGGGCTCGGAAGGCTCGAATGCCTCAAGTGCCTCCGACTCCTCGGCTGTCTCCGGCGGCGCGGGCTCTGAGAAGAGCAAACCGGGGTCAACCTTGAGGAGAGCTTGCTCGGCCTTCGGGAGGTCTATCGTCATCATTCCCTCCTCATTCTCCACATCGACCAAGGCCCGACGGGCGACAGCGTCAGCCTCGGCCACGGGGCCCTTCACAGATAGGTTCGCCAAACTGAAGCCGGTGACACGGGCTTCCTCATCCAGAACCACATCGGCAACCTTCCCAATCCTGGTGCCACCAGGCGTCTGCACCTCCCGACCCAGGAGCTGATCGAGACGGAGCCAGCCGGGGGGTTCAGGCGCCTGGTCCCCCTCATAGACAGTGAAGGTGCTCTCGGCCAGCAAGGCATCGATGCCGAAGAGAGCGATGTCCTTCCGCTCTACGAAACGCGGCGTGGGCCTGAGCAGGCCCTCCCGCCCGAGATATATACCGACGACAGACGTCAAGCTGTCGTCGAGATAGAGATCCTTCACCTCACCCAGCCTACGACCATCCGTGCCGCCGAATACCGGGTTACCGATCAAGCTTTTTCCCAAGCGCATCGTGTTCCTCCTTGTATACTGTTGTTGGCCCCCAGCTGGTGCTGAGGGTATACTAAGCCCGTGGGAGTCGAGGTGCGGCGTAGGTCCTCCTTGAGGGTGAGCCTCGTAAGATAGACTGCTGCCTCGCCTTCCGCGGGCGGCTACGAATAAGCAGGTTGTGGTTCGGCCACGCATCACCTACAAGGCTGTAGGGAGCCCCGGAAGGTGGAGGATTGCCTCGACATCGTCATTCGTACCAGTGCATTGGAGGTAACTGATGTATTTCATAGGGATTGATGTCGGTAAGCGCCACCACCAGGCCGTGATCGTTGACGACCAGGGTGAGCATTGTGGAGATCCACTTGGGTTCTCCAACACTCGCTCAGGAATCAAGGTCCTGGTCGAGAGGCTGGAGAGCCTTGATGAACCTGTCAAGGTTGCCCTGGAGTCCTCCGGTCAGTACTGGCTGTGCCTGTACGATCAACTGACCTCTCTTGGTTATAGCGTGGCGGTACTCAACCCGCTGCAGATCAACGCCTACCGCAATATCGGAATCCGTAAGGCGAAGACGGATCCCATCGACGCCTTCTGGATCGCCGATCTACTGCGCATCAACCGAGCTAGACCCAATCAGATTCCCGAAGACATCCGTTTGCAACTCCGCGAACTAAGCCGTCTTCGGTTCAGCCTGGTGGATCGCACCGGCGATCTCAAGCGTAAGGTGCTCTCCGTCCTGGACCGCGTCTTCCCCGAGTATGAGTCCCTCTTCTCAAGCGTCTTCCTGAAGAGCTCCCGTCGGCTCCTGGAAGAAGCAGCTAGCGCCAGTGAGTTCGCTGAGTTCGATCTCTCGGAGCTAACCCAGATGCTGCGAGAGGCCAGCCGTGGGCACTTCGGCGAGCGCAAAGCCCAGGAGATCATCGCTCAAGCCCAATCGTCCATCGGGATCTCCTTCCTGGCAGACGCCGCCCATGTGGAGCTGCGGTGCTTGCTCGAGCAGATCCGCCTCCTGGAAGACCAGATCGAACTCATCGATGAGCATCTCTCCATCCTACTCGAGGACGCCAACCAGTATCTGACCACCATCCCCGGCATCGGGGTGGTGCTCGCGGCGGCGATCTTGGGCGAAATCGGCGATGTAAACCGCTTTCCAGAGCTAGAGAAGCTCGTGGCCTATGCTGGTATCGACCCCACCGTTCACGAGAGCGGCCAATTCGGGGCCACTGAGGTCCATATGAGCAAACGTGGATCTCCCTATCTCCGCCGAGCCTTGTGGTTGGCTGCCAGTATGGCCCGCCGGTACGATCCTGACTTGAAAGCCTACTACCACAAGAAGAAGCGAGAGGGCAAGCACCACAACACCGTCATCGGCGCCTTGTGCCGCAAACTCCTGGCCCGCATCTACGTCATCCTACAGGAGGAGCGACCCTACGTCGTGCGTTGATCCAATTGTTAAGGTTCAGCCTCTTGACAATCTATAGCAGGTCTATCTCTGGTATCTATGAGATTATCCACGGGGGCCGATCAACGATATAAGCGTCGTCCAGAAAGACCCCTGTAACCATGAGCGGCTGCCGATTAGGCCCATTGGACAACCAGCAGCTCCCAGTGAGACGGCGGGGATGATCCGATCTATCACGCCCTTCCGAGGAGAACAAGGTTAGTCAGATGGCACTTCCTGCGCTGCCTCTGCTGTCTCCTCCCGGCGCTCCTTGACCCGCCATATCTTCTCCGGATCATCAATATAGTCCATGAAGAGGACACCCTGACAGTGGTCGATCTCGTGCTGGAGAACCCGGGCCAGGAGACCTTCAGCCTGGATACGGACCTGTTGACCGCTGCGATCCATCCCCTCCACCGTGACAGAACGGTGCCGTTCAACCTCCCCCGCCCAGTCGGGCACAGAGAGACATCCCTCGATCCCCTCCTCTAACTCGTCGGAGGTGTGGACGAGCTCCGGGTTGATAAGAACGTGAAGCTCGGTCCCCGAGGGCTCCTGAGGTTCCCCGTCTGCCTCCTCGCCTACCACGGGGATCTCGACAACGATGACGCGCTCGGGGACGCCAATCTGAACAGCAGCCAGACCAATGCCGTCCACCTCGCGCATAGTCTCAATCATATCCTCAATGAGCCCTTGCACACGAGCGTCGATGCGCCGGACGCGGCCCGACGCGTCGTGAAGCAACGGGTCATTGGAGAATACTATCTGACGAACAGTCATTCCCCCTCCTAACCAGACGACGGATTATGTCAGAGATGTCGCCAGTTTACGAAGCCGTCGGTAGCACGGGTCCATCCCTTGGTTGAGCCTCAGGGTGGCGCATCTGATCGTACACTGTGAACCATTCCAGCAGCTCATCTCGTCGCTGCTGGGCCTTCTTCTGACGCTCGCGCGCCTCGAACTCCTCGATGCGACGGAAGATCTCCGTCTGCACGGCCTCCGGACTCCTGACGTAGTCGAACGTGAAGGCTCCGGCGCCAGCGGTCTCGATGGTCACCGATCCATACCCGAAAATCCTACCAACTATGCCCGGCACCGTGAGGCTGACGTTCTGAATCATGCCCAGGCCCGCCTCACGACGCTCCTCACGGAGGCCGAAAGGAAGCTGCTCGATGTCGATGATGCGCGAGGACGTCACCTGGTAGATGTCGTTCTGCCAATCCTCGAAGATCCAGAGCCACCAGGGGATGAGAAACATAAGCACAACCCCGTAGCCAAGCAGAATCGAGATGGGATCCATATCGGTGCGGAGCAAGAAGGCGACGATAAGAGTCGCCAGCGCAATCAGCAGCGTGGGACGCGCTATCGGCCCGATCAAAGCAACCCAGTGCTTTCTCCAGGTGATGGTATCACCCTCCTCATAGCGCAGAGCGGGGAAGAAGTAGCGGACGACGCGCAGGGGCGCCGCGAGCCACGAAGACAGGTCGAAACCGCCATCCTCCTCAACGGGCTTCTCCTCCTCGTCCGCTCTCGCCTCCTGCTCCCTCTTCTCGCCTCGGTTCAATCGGTAGTGGAGCGCCTCCTGAATAGCAGTTCGCTCCTCGGCCCGAGCCTGGGCCTCAAGCCGGTCCCTCTGCTCGAAGATGGCCTGCTGTACGACGGTGGGATCCGAGACCTGTCGAAAGGCGACGAGCCCGCCCGGTTCTCCCGCCGTCTGGATGAGCAGGTCACCATAGTTGAAGTACTGCGCGAGGACCCCCTCCTGGACTCGTTGGATGCTCTGTATGTTGCCTAGAGGGGCCCCCACGCGGGAACGATGGATAAGATAGACGTGCTCATCGTGGATGACCCGTTTGTTGGTCAAGATGTAGTTGTCATTGAAATGATCCACGATTCGATAGAGGGCAAACAAAAGCGGAACTGCCGCAAGAAGACCACCGAGGATCAAGGCGGCGATCGAACCGACCCCCAGGAAGAAGAAGCCCACCAGGATGACGAACAGCGCGAGGGAGGGAAGGAGCAGCCTGCGGATCAGAATCACGTTGTGTTTGTGCCGGACGAAGACAACGACCTCATCGGGTTCCTGCCAAGCGAAGCGAGGCGCACGCCGCCTCCGCTCGACCTCGGGCGAGATCTGGAGGTCCGTGAGGATCGACGGATGCTCCGACACCAACCGATCGAAGTCCTTCCGGTCGATGGTCAACAACGCCACGTCCTCGGCTGCCTCAACGGTGGCGTCGTGGGGCTCTCCCAGCAGGAGTGAGCTCTCCCCAAAGAAATCCCCGGGCGAGAAGCGCCCGACCTCGCTCTCCACGCCATCGGGATCGATATGCAGCACACGGAGCTCGCCGCTCTCGACGATGTAGCAGCGGCGGCCCACCTCTCCTTGCTTGAAGAGGACGTCACCTCTGGAGTAGCGCTCTCTCTGCGCCAGTTCGGCCACCGCCTCCAGGTCGTCCCGGTCAAGCGCAGAAAAGAGCTCTACCCGCCCAAGCTGACTGACGATACTGTCGACCATGTCGAGCCTCCCCCCGTTTCAACAATTGTAGCACATTCTCAGCCCGGAGGAAAGGGAAACCAGAGAGGAGGACGCAGCTAGGCTACTCGGACACGGGCCAGGTGCCAAGCTCAACAACGGGCGTAAGCCGCTCATCGAGATGGGGGAGGGATCTCTGTGTGAAGTGATCGTAGATCAGAAAAGAACCTACAGCAGGGACAGCGGGGGAATCGTCTGGAATCCGCATCCGATGGGGATCAAGAACCGAGGTTTCACGGATCCATTTGAGTGTAGGAAGAGCACCCAGGGCAGGGACCGTGTCGTGGGACGCACGCCAGGCCCACGATCCATCGCTCTTGAGGGCAGTAAGCGATGTGGAGACAATGTAGTCCCGCTGCAAGGGTCGCTGGCTAAAGAAGCGAAGGGAAATCGTGGCCTCAGCACCCGGCTCTAGGCTTCCTGTGGGACCGCTGACGTGTGTGAGAACGACGGCATCGCCGAAGGGGACGTAGCGTTCACCGGCCTTGGGCGCAGGAAGACGGACCGGGCCACGGAAGAAGAAGTTCCAGCGTCGATTGCTCCCGTTCTGGACGACAAGCCGGGACGGAGTGTCGGGACGGTCGACGGCAATGGTGGCGTATTGACCTCGCTCCAGGGCCGGCACCTGGCTCTCAGTGACTGGGGCATCCTCCTCTCCCATCACCTGTAGCCAAAGGGGATCGCCAGCTCCTGCCCAGTGGAGATAGGTGCGCACGCCGCCATTCGCGCCAGCTTCGTGGTCGACACCGATCAGCGTGGGCCCACCCATAAAACGGACGAAGCACGGATGCTGGGTCACAGGTCGGACCGTGGTCGGTTGGACCCGCATCGCCTCAAGAGTCACGGCGTCGGCGCCAGTGGCGGTCGTCAACCGACCGTCCGACGTGTAGGCGCCGACGTCCAGGCGGTACTCACCCGGTGAAGCGTGAAGCCGCGGATAGAGCACGAAACGGTCAACCAGGATCCCACCGGGTGAGAGCGTCTCGGGGGCGTGACGGGGATCCTCCGCCGTGCTCCACAGCTTACCGTCGGGGCCGATGAGCTGGACGAAGAATGCGACCTCCTCAGCGGGAACCTCAATGGCCGACCAGGCCACGTCTACGATCAGGGGTTGAGCGGGATGGACTGCCTGGGAGACTCGTCGATAGCCGAGGAACTCAATCTGTGCATCCAGCACAGCATCGAGATGGATCATGTCGGCGGGCACGTCGTTCCGGGGCTCCGAACGAACCAGGAAGGCCTCTCCCAGCGGCTCAAAGACGTAGGGGAGAGGACCGTATTCGGCCTCGAAATAGCGCACCACGATGACCGGTCGCTCGCGGACGTGCTCCTCAATGGCCCGCACCCACGTCTGTGCCAACGGCTCCCCCCGCGGCGCCACATACTCCAGCGTGACGTCAGGCCGCCGGCCCTCGATCTGCTGCACGTACTGCAGTGGCGTGAACCAGTGCCAGTTCGAGAGCACCAAAGCCCCCTCAGGCGCCTTATGTAGCACGGTCTGGACGTAGCGGCGAGTGTCTTGACTGCGAGAGAGGCTGCGATAGCTGGGATAATGGGAAGCCAGATTGACGGCAGGAGCCACGAGGAGCGCAATGCCCGCCACGTAGAGGACGACGGAGAGCAGAGATCCTCTCTGGGCGAAGCCGCAATCCGCAACGTGCCAAACAGACTGGGAGCACCGGGCCCTGAGATCCACAAGCAGGCCGAAGGGCACGGCAACCAGCAAGGAGAGAGAGACGTAGGCTGGGATCTCGTACTCGACGGTCTGCGGCGCGTCGTAGGTCAGGGTGACGACGGTGTGGAGGAGGAAGCTCCCAATGAGAAGGAACGCGAACCTGGGATCCCGCCAGAGCAGGAGCAACGCTCCAAAAGCCATGACCAATAGCAGGGCCCGGTTGAACTGGAAGCCCAGCAGGGTGGGCAGCAACACTGATCGATCGAGCACCCCAAGAGCGAACATATCGCCGCGAAAGCCGCGGGCCAGGACGTGGTTCAGAAAGCCGGACGGTGTAGCTAGGCGTGGCGCACCTCGCAGTGGGAGGTAGATCAAGACGAGCAAGCCGGGAAGGAGAGCGATCAGGGGCTTCAGCCAGCGACCAGGCTGGCGTATCAGCGAGGAATCGACGATCACCAGGTAGATAAGAAAGACAATGCCCGGGAAGATGAGGGATGGATGATGGGTGAGGCCGAGGGAGAGAGCGAAAGAGAAGAGCACGAGGTAACGATCGTTTCCGCCACTATCCTGGCGCCGGACCTGCACTGTGTGCCGAACGAGGGCGTGAAGAGCGAGGGCAGCGAAGAAAGCTGTCAAGGGTCGAATGCTGGCCTTGGTCGCTGTGGCCCAGAAGGTGGTCGCAGAACCGAGGGTGAGAGCGGCTGCCAACCCACCCAGAAGAGAGCGGGTGATGTCGCGAGCCGTGGAGAAGACGAAAGCCACTGTAACCGCCGCAGTGAAGGCGGAGAACGCATTGATACGCCAGGCGGGTGTCGGTCCGAGCGGCACCTTCGAGAAGAGCCACCCTAGCATCGTATGAAGAGGATAGCCAGGTGGATGAGCAACGCCCGCCGTGGTCGCGACGGTCTGGAATTCGCCCGAGTCGGCGGGAAGGAGACCGGGACGGAGGGTGAGCACGTACAGACTTAGAAAGAAGAGGAAGATACCGAACGACAGGTGCCAGGGGGCCAGCGCAGCGAAGGTATGCCGCAGTCGGCGGAGCCAGCGGCGCACAACAGCACCCAGGCCTTGATCCGTCGCTTCAGGCATTTTCAGAAGCGCCTCTGCGCCGTGCGTCCTCATACGCCGTCAGCGTGGCTGCGGCGGTACGTTGCCAGGAAAACTTAGCCGCCTGGGCCAGCGCACGGCTGCTCATCTCGGCCCGGAACCGCTCGTCGACCGCGAGCTGAATCAGAGCGCCGGCCATACCCGCAGCGTCATCGGGCGGCAGCAGGATTCCGGCGTCGCCGACGATCTCGGGGAGCGAGGCCGCATTGCTCGCCACGACGGGCGTGCCGCAGGCCAGGGCCTCCAGCGGAGGAAGCCCGAAGCCCTCATAGCGACTGGGGAAGACGAAGGCGACGGCACCGCGATATAGAGCTGGCTTGTCCCGCTCTTCTACGAAGCCACTGAAATGGACAGAGCCTTCCAGCCGAGGGTGCTCCTGCATCAACCGCCGCGGATGAGGCGTGAGCAGCGTATCCTCCTTGGGCAGCTGTCCAGCGATGACCAGGGGACACTCCTCGGCGATGGCAGGAGCAGCCTCGCGATAGGCGGCAAACAGGGTAGCGAGGTTCTTGCGCCAATCGAACCCACCCAGGTAGAGCACGTACTGACCGGGCAGGCCGTAGGCAGCGCGAATCGCCGCGTCCCTGGAGGTGGGCTCGGGGTCGAAGCGACCGTCCGCCGCCAGGGGGACGGTGCGCACAGATCGATGCGAGAGGGCGAGCCGGCTTAGAATATCCCGCCGCGAGGCCTCGGAATCGGTGAGCACCAGCGTGGCACCTCGTGCAGCGGCGCTGACCAGCGCGGTATAGAGGCGCTGCAGCGGCCCGCCGCGATAACGGCGCAACACCAGGGGAATAAGGTCGTGAATCGTGACCACGGTCGGCAGGGAGGAACGAACTGGCGGCGCCCAGTAGGGCACGTGAGCGACTTCTGCATCGATGCGAGCGCACGCCCGAGGGAAAGCGATCTGCTCGAACCAGACCTTACCGAGGTTGGATCGATCACCCGGGACGGAATGGAGCGAGCACGACCCAGGGAGGGCCGAAGCGGCGGCCTCCTCGTTCTGTCCCTCCCGGGGCGAAACGATTAGGCTGATCTGTAGACCGGGGGCCAGATCTGCGAGCCCCTCCACCAGCCGCCGGGTGTATTGACCGCTGCCGGTGGTGGGACTATCCCAGAACCAGGCGTTAAGGGCAAGATGCATCAGGTAGATCTACGCCAGCTTCCCGGTAGGATGATCAAGCCTCATAGCCACGTGGATGGGAGCGATGCCACTCCCAGGCGTGCGCCACGATGGTCTTCAAGTCTGGATACTTGGGCTCCCATCCAAGCTCGCGACGTATCCTCTCGCTGCTGGCGATCAACACAGGGGGATCCCCCGGTCTGCGATCACCGACCTCCGCCGGGATGGGATGCCCCGTCACCTCGCGGCAGGTCTCTATCACCTCCTTGACGGTGAATCCCTGACCGTTGCCCAGATTGTAGGTCCGGCTGCCCTGGTCTAGGGCCTCCAGGGCCAAGATGTGAGCCTGGGCGAGGTCCACGACGTGGATATAGTCGCGAACGCAAGTGCCATCGCGGGTCGGGTAGTCGTCGCCAAAGATGACGATCTTGTCCCGCTGATCCAGTGCCACCTGAAGGGTGATGGGGATGAGATGGGTCTCCGGATCGTGATCCTCGCCGCGCTGACCCGTGGGGGCAGCCCCGGCGGCGTTGAAGTAGCGGAGAGCAGCGTAGCGGAAGTCATAGATGGAGTCCAGCCAGTGGAGGATACGTTCCAGCACGTGCTTGGACTCTCCGTAGGGACTACCAGGCACGATCTGTTCCTCCTCGTCGATGGGGATCGTCTCGGGCTCGTCGAAGAGATTGGCCGTGGAGGAGAGAATGAAGCGACGGACGCCGTGGTCGACCGCCTCACGCATGAGGTTTAAGCCATTGGTGACGTTGTCATCCAGATACATGAAAGGATGGTCCATAGACTCGCCCACGAGCGTATAGGAAGCGAAGTGCATCACGGCGTCGATATCGTACTGCTCAAACAGAGCCTTGACCTCGCCGCGATGAGCCAGGTCGCCCTCGACGAAACGCGCACGGGGATGAACAGCGGCTCGATGACCATAGGAGAGGTTGTCGAAGACGACGACGTCACGACCCCGCCCGATCAACTCCTCGGTAACGATGCTGCCGATGTAGCCTGCGCCACCAGTAACCAGGATACTCATATGCATGCCTCCTCTATGGCTAGGGATCGATAGATTGGCAAACCGACAGATCGGGCAGCGCTAGCTCGGGGACCCTACGAGCCCGTCCGCCAACGTACCAATCAACCAGCTTGATGCTACGTTCATAACCCTTCTGACGAAAGGACGCCAGTGCAGAGCGAGGAAAGTGACGGAATATCCGCTTCTGCATTTGTTCCGGAGACTGAGCCACGGCCTCGATCTCCTCGGCGGGGATGTCCATGCGCTCCGCGAGGACGGCCGCGGTCTCCATTCTCCGATCAGGGGCGAGCTGCTCGACCAGCCAATCGCGCCACACCCGAAGATGTTCGTCGTCCACAAAAGGCAACCAGCCCCGAAGCTCGACCTCGCGCAAGGTCGACGCCACGGCGTCGTCGAGGTCCTCCTGAGCGCGATCATCCATCCAGGTACGCAGCACGTTGTGGAGAAACAGACGCTCTCCCAGCGTGCCCCAATCCTGGAGGAGGAAGCGGTGGAAGATATCGTCAAGCCAGAGCTCATCCAACAGGAGGTGGGCGACATACCCAGCCATGAAAGCTATCTGGGGCGACGATAACGCGTCGATGCTTCGGAGCGAGGGATGCTCGTCGAAGAGGAGATGATACGCCGGACGGTCGGATGTGCGTGGGACGGTGTAGAAATGGCAGGCCTCACGCTTCTGACCGCTCACGGTTCTCACGTCAGGCGCCGTGTGACCGAGCAAGAACGGGCCTCGCTGTTCACGCAGCCGTCGACGCGCCGCAACGGAGAGATCGCTCCGTCTAAGCATCTCCTCGGCCAACGCCAAATGCATAGCTGGTGTGGGCATCGTGCGGTCCATTGTACATCGGCAGAGACAAGTTGGCTAGTGCCTCTGATGGGAGCCGGGCGGGAGAGACGAGACGTTGTGCTCCACGCGACTAACGCCTATAATAGGGGACATGGGTAGCCAGTGCGGATTGAGAGGGGATATTGACGTCTCAATCCCTTAGAGCGAGGAGGGGTCGCATGATGACTAAGGCACAGGTCACGTGGGTCGAGCCGGGGTTAAGACTTGTAGGCGAAGCGGAAGGTCCTGCGATCGTCGTGGATCACGTCTTGTCGGATGAGGAGCGAGAAGAGACCGGGCCACGGCCGATGCAGTTGCTGCTGATCGGACTCTGCGGTTGCACGGGGATGGACGTGATCTCGATCATGAAGAAGAAGAGGCAGGCTTTCAGTGGCCTCCGCGTGGAGGCCACCGCAGAGCGGGCAGAGGAGCATCCCAAGGTTTACACCAAGATCCATCTGGAGTTCGTCGTGACAGGGAAGGACGTTGACGCGCAAGCCGTGGAGCGATCCATCGAGCTCTCTCAGACGAAGTATTGCCCCGCATCGGCAATGTTGGGAGAAGTGGCAGAAATCACGACCTCTTTTCGCATCGAGGAGTCCTAGCCTATCGTCATGCATGACAAGAGGAAGACCATAGAAGAACTGGAGCAGCGTATCGCCGATCTGAAGGCGCGTATGCCGAAGCACTCAACTCCTCCCGCGATGCTGATTGAGCTAGAGGATCTGGAGGCAGCCCTGAAGCAAGCGCAATTGGATGGGAAGGCGGAGGAGCAGCCATGACGATTGGATCCTTCGAGGGTAAGTCACCACAGATCGGCTCGGGCACGTACGTGCATCCCTCAGCCGACGTCCTCGGCGACGTCACGATCGGGAAGGGCTGCTGGATCGGGCCTGGCGCGCGTATTCGTGGAGACTACGGGGCCATCCTCATCGGCGACTACTGCAGCGTGGAGGACAACTGCGTCATCCACGTGCGACCCGGCGAGCGAACGACGATCGGAAGCTGGGTGACCATCGGTCACAGTGCCGTCATCCATAACGTTAAGGAGATCCACGACTATGTGATCGTCGGGATGGGCGGGGTGGTCTCCGACTGGGCGATCGTTGGCGAGTGGAGCGTGGTGGGCGAGGGAGCCGTTGTCCGCCAAGGACAGCGTATCCCAGCAGAGCAGATCGCGGTCGGGGTGCCAGCGCGCGTGTTGGATAAGACCGTGAGCGACGACTACAAGGCAGAGTGGACCCACTTCAAGAAGACCTACGTGGATCTCGCCCGACGGTATCGAGAAGGGTATCGGGTGGAGAGAGACGCATGAGGCTGGGAGCTCACGAGTCGATCGCTGGGGGACTGCACAAGGCCTTCACGCGCGCAGCATCGGTGGGATGCGAGGCGGTACAGATCTTCGTCAAGCCCAACCGGGCGTGGGCGGTGCCTGCTCTGGGCGACGAAGATGTCGCGCTCTTCCGCGCCAGAGCCAAGGCCACCGGCATCCGACCGGCGGTGGCGCACACGTCCTACCTACTCAACCTGGCCTCGCCCAAGGACGACCTGTGGCACAAGTCGATCAAGACGCTGATCATTGAGCTCGAGCGATGTGACAGATTGGGGGTGCCCTGGTTGGTGCTGCACCCCGGAGCACACGTGGGTAGTGGTGAGGAAGCGGGGCTGACGCGGATGGCTCGCGCGCTGGGAGAGGTCCATAGGGCAACCCGATCATCGCAAACACGGGTCCTCTTGGAGACAACGGCCGGACAGGGGACGAAGCTCGGGTACTGCTTCGAGCACCTGGCCTGGCTGCTTGAGAAGACACCGGACGGGGAGCGACTGGGCATTTGCCTTGACACGTGTCACGTTTTCGCCGCCGGCTACGAACTCCGTACGCCGGAGGGGTACGCGGCGACGATGGACAGCTTCGACAACGTCATCGGTCTGGGGCGTCTGAAAGCCCTCCACCTGAACGACAGCAAAGGCGACCTGGGCAGCCGGAAGGATCGTCACGAGCACATCGGGGAGGGAGAGATCGGCCTGGAGGGCTTCCGTCACGTGCTCAACGATCCTCGACTGAAGGATCTGCCTGGCCTGTTGGAGACGCCCAAGAGCGACGACCTACACGAGGATAAGGAGAATCTGACCGTCTTGAGAGAGTTGATGGGAGCACAGCCGCCCGATCTCTCCGGAGGGGAAGGGCAGCTGTACGCATTGATGGAGGAAGAATGAGCCGATTGCTGCGCGAGAACTGGTTGACCTTGCTGGTCATCAGCCTAATCGTCGTCGGTTACGTCACTCTACGTACCCCAGGAGACGATCTAGCGTCGACGGCGGAGTTTGAAGCCCAGATCACTGATGGCACGCCGACACTCGTCGAGTTCTACTCCAACACCTGAAGCGCGTGCCTGGTGGCAAAACCCGTCGTGGACGGGATCGAACGTCATCTGGAGGACCGAGCACAGGTGTTACGACTGAGTGTGACCGACGGTGTGGGAAAAGAGCTGGCTATGCGCTACAGCGTGCGCCGTGTGCCAACCATGGTGCTGCTTGACGGAGACGGCAACGTGGTGCTGAAGCAAGCTGGAACGCCGAAGCGGAGGGAGATTGTAGAAGCGGTAGACAGGCTGACGAACTGAGGGCTGGTCGACTACGCCTCCAGGTCCCCGCCCCGCCAGTGCACCTCCCGGACCTCCCGCATTCCTCCAGAGGAGGGGAGAAGTCGGTCGATCATCTTGCCGAAGCACGTCCCGTCAGCGCTGGTGAGGAATAGGTGCTGCCCCAGGCTGTCCCTGCAGCCCTCCTCCTCTCGACGAGCCAACACAGAGCGAGTCTGACGGGCGACGGCGGGTGCAGGGTCGATGACGGAGACGTTCGCACCGACGATGCCCTCAATGGTGGGCCGCAAGAAGGGGTAATGGGTGCATCCCAACACCAGTTGGTCCACACCCGCATCGAGCAACGGCGTCAAACAGCTTCGCAGGAGCGCCTCAGTCTCCGGCGTGTCAAGGCCTCCCGCCTCTACCGCCTCAACCAGGCCCGGGCAGACTTGCGTGAGTACCTCCACGTCGTGTGCGTAGCGTTCCAACAGGCTGGCGAAGAGCTCCCCCTGGAACGTAGCCTTCGTGGCGATCACGGCTACGACACCGCTGCTGGTTCTCTCCACCGCGGGTTTGACAGCCGGCTCCATCCCCACGAAGGGAACCTGGGGAAAGCTGCTGCGCAGGGCATATAGCGCGGCGGCGGAGGCGGTGTTGCAAGCAACGACGATGATCTTCGCCCCATGATCAAGCAAGAAACGGGCGATCGACTTGGAGAACTCCCTTACCTCGGCCAGCGAGCGGCTGCCGTAGGGTACGTGGGCCTGGTCGGCCAGATAGAGCGTATCCTCGTGCGGCGCCAGACACACGATCTCGCGCCAGACCGTTAGCCCACCCACGCCAGAGTCGAAGACAGCTATCGAGCCGTGATCTGTCAGACTAGACGCCCTTCCCACGACGCAACACCCAGTAGACGGCCAGGACAAGCACCACTCCCTGCAGGATACCCACCGTGATCAAAGGCCTGCGATAATCACCTATGGCTGGCACGGCAAGCGCCGCCTCACCGGCTTCGTTGGACTCGGTGGGCGTGGGCTGAGGAGAGGGCAACGGGGTCCACGTGGGAAACGGAGTGGCTCGCGCCCCCGGCGGAGAGGCAGCGGGCTGGGTGATAGTCTCTGCCGCCGGCGGACTCGTTGGAGAAGCCGAAGGGTCGGCACTTGCATCGGATGTCGGCACCTCTGGCGTAGGCAGCGACGCCGACGTCGGACTGGGGGACAGTGGGGCATCCTTCGTCGGCGTCAGTGTGACAGTGAGCGGCGAAGCAGTCGGGACTCCCGGGGTCCCCGTATCGAGAACGATGCCGTCAGCAGAGGCGGCCGTGCGCCCGGCGGCATCGCGAAACTGAACGTAGACAGTGTGCTCCCCAGGCGTGTCCGGGAGAAGCCAGGAGACCAAACGGGCCCACGCCTGCCAAGGGAGTGCCTCGAAACTCGGTTCGTTGCTGATCCGAATCTCAATAGCCTCCCCGATGTAGCCGGCACCCTCCCCCTCCGGCCGCACACGCTCGTTTGTAAGGCGGATCGCCACCTCTCGGTTCTCGGTTCTGGCAGCGCCGTCGTTGATGAAGATGGGTAGAACGTTGGGACGAGCGCCGAAGTCAAGGACGTAGATACTGCGCCCGTCAGGATTCGTGGCAACACCGATGCCAATTTCCCGGTAAGCATCGCTGAGGAGATGGTCGCGATGGTCCTCATCCTCCAGAAAAGAGGCAAGAGCATCCTCTGGCGAGCCACGTCCTAGCCAGACGTTCTCGGCGACGACCAACTGCCCGTCGTTTTCGTTCCAGGCAGCATAGCCCGACTCTCTGACACGCTCCTGCTCATCGCTGCCATCTGATCCCTGGTGGAGATCATCGAGGTTGGCGAGGCCGTTCTCCGCAATGTCATCGGCGTGTCGCTGGGCTGCCTTGGCCAACAAGCGAGATTGACCATAGGGATCCAGGCCCTCGTCGAGTCGCGTCTCGTTCACCAGCGCCAACAAGAGAGCGGCAGTCCCCTCTTGAGCACGGGCAGCGGGGCCGCGGAGCACAGCGACGGTCGGAACCACGGTCCAAGCGGCGAATACGACGATCAAAGCAATACGCCGTGGAAGACGCATGAGCTGGATTGTAGCATACCCCATGGAGGATGCAAGAGAGCGTTAGACACGAACTGAAGCAGCTTTTCGACTTTGTCCGAATCGTGCTATAATCTAGTGTTGGAACGCCAGAAGGCGGGGAAGTTGCACGCCACTGGCGAGAGGTCTTGAGCCTTACGGTCTGGATTTGGATGACTTCTACTACGGGAGAGAGACGTATGCCTGAATACTTCTCATACTCACACTTCGCAGCCGCGGCCGCTATGATCCGCGAGGCGACTGAGATTGAGCCGCGGGTCGGTCTGGTCTTGGGCTCCGGGCTCAGTCCGTTGGCCGAGGGGGTCGAGGACAGCGTTAGCTTCGACTATCGGGACCTGCCTCACTTTCCTGCATCGACGGTGGTGGGCCACGCCGGTCGGTTCGTGCTCGGTCATCTGGAAGATCAGCCCGTAGCCGTGATGCAAGGGCGCGCGCACTATTACGAGGGATACTCCATGGCGGAGATCACGTTCCCGGTGCGCGTCATGCAGGTGCTTGGGATCGAGATACTGATCATCACCAACGCAGCAGGGGGGCTCGATCGAGCGTTTCGCCCCGGTGACGTGATGATGATCACGGACCACATCAACCTGATCGGCATGGCAGGCCTGAATCCGTTGCGCGGACCCAACTTGGACGAATTCGGGCCCCGCTTCCCCGACATGTCAGAGGTGTACGACGCGAAGCTGCGCTCCCAGGCCAAGGAGGTGGCGGCAGAGGAAGGCATCCCTATGCATCAAGGGGTCTACATCTGCCTGGCAGGCCCGAGCTATGAGACGATGGCTGACCTGGGGTTCCTACGCACGATCGGGGCGAACGCCGTCGGGATGTCCACCGTTCCAGAGGCGACAGTGGCGCGGCACGGTGGCACCCGGGTGCTAGGGCTCTCCGGCATCAGCAACGTCCTGCCGGCAGCGGGTGAACCGGTGGTGGAGACGAACCACGAGGAGGTGTTGGAGGCAGGAAAGAAACTGACACCACGACTGGAGGCTATCATCCGCGGAGTGCTGAGAGCACGGCGCTGAGAGCAACGTGCTGAGAGCACGAGCCTGAAAGCACAATGAACATCATTCTCCGATGGCTGATTGATCACGCCTGGATCCTTTACGTTGCATGCGCCATCGGGGCCCTGATCTACCTGGTACGCGCACTGGCCGCTCAGCGAGAGCGGAGCCTGGCGATGTTCACTCTCGAACACGAGACGGCAACGGTTCGCGCCGTCAGGGCTTGGGCCCTGGTCTTCCTATTCGTTGCGCTATCCCTCGTTGTCTTCATCGGCACCAGACTGGTGCTGGCGGGCATGCCTGCTTATGATCCGGGGTCGCCCCTGCCTACGTCGACCCCACGCTCTGGAGTGAGCCCCCCCACGCCGGAGGCCACGTCGACGGTCACGGATTCGATAGCCATGCCGACGCTGGGCTCGCAGACCACCACACCACCGTCAGCAACGCGCCCGCCGGACCCCACGGTCCCCCCGACGCCAGCTGCGACCGCGCCACCGACGCCAACGCCCACCGCGACCAGCCTGGCAGAAGGCCCTGTGTCGGGCGGTATGGAGGTTCGGTTCGGTGACTTCGGTGCGCTGGTTGGCTGGGAGCTATCCTCCGCCGAAGTTGTCGTGAACGAGCCGCTGGTCGTGACGCTCTACTGGCAGGGGCTAGAGGGTGAGAGCCCAACGGACTACACGGTCTTCACTCATCTCATTCTGGAGAACGGGCAACTGATCGCTCAGCACGACGGGCCTCCTGCTGGTGGAGCGAAGAACACCAGTGATTGGGAAGCGGGCGAGACGATCAGGGATACTCATCAGATGACCTTCAAATCGGGGGTCGACAACAACACGGGCCAGGCGACCGTCTACGTCGGCCTGTACGATCCCGAGAACGTGGGGAACCGAGTCATGACGAGCGAGGGGCAGGACTACGTCACTCTCCCTGTGACCGTCAACGTCGTCCCCGAGTGAGACGTCAAGCAGGCCTGGGCGCGGCAAGGAACCGCATAGAGAAGCCCGCTCCAATGGAGCGGGCTTCTCTATGCGGGAACACGGGCTACCACCAGGGTAGGAAGAAGGTCTGCGTGGTCGCTCCCAAGTCCTGGTAGGATGCTGTCACGTCGATAACGACGTACTTGCCGGGAGGCGTTGGGAGAATATCAAACTCCCCTTTGGTGAACCCAGTGTGATCCGTAGCATCAAGCTCGATAGATTGACGTCGGGAGGGATAACGAACCAGGACGGTCACAGCGGCATTCTCCAGGGGGCGCTGCTGCTGATCGTTGACGTAGACGAAGAGGGTCTGTGTCCCCCGTCGACCGGTAACTGTTGAGCCCACCGAGGCGTTGACCGTCAGCCTGGTGACCACTTGATCGGCAGCGGCCCCCTCCTCGGTGAACGTATAGGCACCGGTACCGAACTCCTTCGGTCGATTAGAGCGGGGAACGGGATCATCGTAGTTCCCGGGGAGGCCGAACTCCTCAATGTAGATCTCTCCCAGGTTAGCCAGCCGCATCTGAGAGCCCGTGGAGCTCTCCGGATGCCAAGCCATACGAGCACGCTGGAAGTACTGTACGATGCGCCCGCCCTCGTACATGAACTCAGAGCGGGGATAACCGAAGATGTCCAGCCCCCCGTGCTCACGGAAGTAGTCTAGAAACCCATAGGAGACGACGTGCTGCGTTTCGGGAAAATAGTGACGGAGCGGCCCGTTTGAGGATGGGATCTGATCCGGCTGAGCAGGGGGAAACTCGTAGCCAAGCTCATCGACCAACAGCCCCAGTTGCACATCGTGCGGCGCAGGATTGCCCGGATGCCATTCCATTCGGACCCGTTGGAAGTACTGAACGTGGAGGCCAGCGTGGGTACGGTCATCGAAGGCCTCTGTTAGAGGATAGCCGAAGATCTCCAATCCACCCCGAGCATTGAAGAACTCGAGGAACTCACCGCACACCCAGTGGCCCGTTTCATGGAAGTAGCGACAGTCAGACTGTGTAGTCTGAGCATCTGTGGCTGCCACTCCCGCAACGAGCAAGGCCGCCGCTAGCATCATTGTAAGAATCGAGCGCGTCCTTTGCATCCTCAGCCCTCCTTTGCCGAACAGCCAAGTCTAGTATACATGAAATCGATGCAGAAGTCAAAGCGCATGCCAAGATTTCGAAGATTTTTAAGATTACTGAGGATCAACCCAGCTCCTTCGTACGACTGCGATCACGGATCAGTACAGTTGTGCGAGTGCCACCGTTGGGCTATAATGATCAGCGGTCTGGGGAGTATGAGAACCTGATGCGGGAGCGGTCAAGATGAAGAGCATCCTACTAGCCTTCGAACCGGATACCCTCTCGCCCGATCAAGTGGCCCAGGTGAGAGAGGCCGCGCCGGATGAAGCCTCTGTCGTCATGACACGCGATCGCGACGAGATACGGGATATGCTCGACGATATCGAGGTTGCGGCGGGTTGGTTCCCCGCCGACCTGCTCCCCAAGGCCTCGAGTTTGCGCTGGCTCCAGCAATGGTCCGCGGGGGCTGACTGGCTTATGCGGCATTCCGAGGCAGCCGAAGCGGATTTCGTGCTCACCAGCACATCCGGGATCCACGCTATTCAGATTACAGAGCATATCTTCGCTTTTCTCCTGGCCCTGGCTCGGGAACTGCCCCAGGCGCTAGAAGCTCAGAGGCGCCGGCGATGGGTTCCCCAGGATGAGCACAACCAGCTCTTTGAACTGGCCAGGAAGACCATGCTCCTGATTGGCATTGGCGCCATTGGCGAGAGAACCGCTCAGGTCGCGGCTGCGATGCGTATGCACGTCTTGGGCGTTCGGCGCGACCCCAGGATCGGCGCCCCGGGTGTGGAAGCCATGTTCGGCCCTGACGATCTTCTCGACCTTATGCCGCAAGCCGACTTCGTGGTAGTGACCGTTCCGCTAACAGAGGAGACTCGAGGGATGATCGCAGAACGGGAGCTACAGGCCATGAAGCCAACGGCCTTCATCGTCAACATCGGTCGGGGCGGGACGATTGAGGAAGAGGCCTTGATCGAGGCCCTGCGAGAGGGCAGACTAGCAGGCGCAGGCCTCGACGTTTTCGAGACGGAACCGCTGCCGAGCGACTCGCCGCTGTGGGGACTTGAGAACGTGATCATAACCTCCCATTATGCTGGCATCACGCCTCACTATCACGAGCGTGCTCTGGCGGTCTTCCTGGATAATCTGGAGCGCTACGTGGCAGGGAAGCCCCTGAGAAACGTCGTCGACAGAGAGCTTGGATACTGAGAGAAAGGAAGGGATGAACTACCGTCAATTTGGGAGTCTAGACTGGAAGGTCTCCGCCTTAGGCTTCGGCTGCATGAGATTTCCAACGGAGAACGGAAACGAGGCCATCGACGAGGCGGAAGCAGCCAAGATGCTGCGCTACGCGATCGACCACGGTGTGAACTACATCGACACGGCGTATCCCTATCACGGAGGGAACAGCGAGCCCTTCTTGGGGCGTGCGCTCCAGGACGGCTATCGCGAGAGAGTACGGCTGGCCACGAAGCTGCCCTCGTGGAAGATCAAAGAGCGGAAGGACTTCGACCGGTATCTCAACGAGCAGCTTGAGAGACTACAGACGGATCAGATCGACTTCTACCTTCTCCACACACTGCAGGAGAAGTGGTGGTACAAACTGCGGGACCTGGGCGTCCTCGAATGGGCCGAAAAGGCGCAGAGAGACGGACGTATCGACCACCTGGGCTTCTCGTTCCACGACGAGTATGAGGTCTTCGAGGAGATCGTCGATGCCTATGACTGGGCTCTCTGTCAGATTCAATACAACTACATGGACATCGAGACCCAGGCCGGCACTAAGGGCCTGCACTATGCTGCGTCTAAAGACCTGGCGGTGGTCATCATGGAGCCTTTGCTCGGTGGACGGCTGGTCAACCCGCCGGAACCGGTGCAGGAGATCTGGGACGAAGCTCCGACGTCACGCACGCCAGCCGACTGGGCGCTCCAGTGGTTATGGCATCAGCCAGAGGTCTCGGTGGTACTCAGCGGGATGAGCACTATGCGGCACGTTGAGGAGAACGTGGCCAGCGCTGATGCATCCAGCATCGGAAGCCTCACGGAGGAGGAGCAAGAGATAATCGCTCGCGTGCGAGAGAGGTATGAAGCCTTGTGTCCTATTCCGTGCACGCAGTGCAACTACTGTATGCCCTGCCCTCACGGCGTCGATATTCCCCGGAACTTCGGGATCTACAACCGAGGCGCGATGTATGACAAACCAGATCACGCACGCCGGTCGTATGGTTTCCTGGACGAGGCGAAGCGCGCCAGTGCGTGCGTGGCCTGCCTCGAATGTGAGGATCAGTGTCCGCAGAGCATTCCCATCAGCGATTGGATGGTCCACGTCCACGAGGTGCTGGGTGAGGGCGCCCCGTACGTCTGCGAACTCCCGTGACCGGACCCTAAAGAGAGAGCCCAAACGAAGGAGAGACCATGCTGGAGGACTTAATTCGAAAGAACCGCAGCTATCGTCGCTTTGATCAGGAGACCGACATCAGCACAAAGACCCTTCGAGCATTGGTGAACCTGGCACGCCTATCGGCCTCTGGTGCCAATCAGCAACCGCTCAAGTACATCCTGATCTCTGACCCGGAGACCAACGCGTCGGTCTTTCCTCACACGCGATGGGCGGGTTATCTGAAGGACTGGGAGGGGCCTGCAGAAGGGGAGCGACCAGCCGCTTACATCATCATCTTGGGCGATACGAGCATCCGACCGACCTTTGGGTGCGACCACGGCATCGCGGCTCAGTCGATTATGTTGGGGGCGACGGAGCGTGGCCTGGGTGGCTGTATCCTGGGCGCGCTCGATCGTGGTGAGCTACGAGAGACGCTGGAGATTCCCGAACAGTATGAAATCCTCCTCGCTCTTGCCTTGGGCAAACCCAAGGAGAGGGTCGAGCTTGAAGAGGTGGGCTCCGACGGCGACATCAAGTACTACCGAGATGAGGACGGCGTCCATCACGTGCCCAAGCGCGCGCTTGAGACCATCATCCTTCAAGAGAGGTCGGCGTAAGAGGATCGCCACGCAGTCCTTGGGCCTCAGGCATGCTTAGTATGCTCAGGACCTTGAGCAGGAGCAACGCCTTGAGGCGTCCCTCACCGCGTGACGTAGAGCACCGATGGGAGCAGCGACGATGAAAGAGACACCCTCCATCCTGATCGTGGACAGCAATCCAGGCTTCGCTATGATGCTCAAGGAGAGCCTGGAGCAAGACAACGACTACCAGGCTACCGTCGCTCACGCTGGCGACGAGGCGCTGGCGCTGGCATCCGAGGAGTCGTTCGACCTGGCGATCGTGGACATGGGAATCGATGCTGTGGGTGACATGAACGGTGAGGCTGTCGCCCGTCAGCTACGCCACGAACAGGCCCATCTACGCCTGATGCTGATTCCGCTTCAGGGGGACGTGCTTCCCGAGGATCTGTCGGACTTGGAGGTCCAGGGCGTGCTGCCGAAACCCTTCTTCCTCCCCGACCTCCCTGACTTGCTCGACGCCGCCCTGACAAAACCGCTAAAAGAACGGGAAGAGCCCGCTGCGATCTCCGAACGAGAGGATGTGAAAGAGGAAGAGAAACGAGAGATCGGCGTCGAAGCAGCAGACGCATCGCAGCCAGGCTCGGCGCAGGTCATTCGCGAGCTGGAAGCCCTGGCGCGAGAGGTCAACGCCGATGCCGTGCTGGTCACGAGGGAGGACAGCGTACTGAGCGGCGTTGGCCGCATTGACGACGAGCGGCTCGAGACGCTGGCCGGCGTCATCTCGGAGAGCTGCCACCTCTCGAGTCAAGCAGCCCAAGCCCTGGGACGGGAGCAAAGGCACTTCGAACAGAACGTGGTGGGGGATGAGCATATGCTGTACTCGGTGACGATCCTGGAAAACATCCTCCTGTCGGTCATTCTGCGGCCCGACGTCACCTTGGGCTTCCTCCGTCATGAAGCGAGGGCAACGATGAAGCGCCTCCGCGATCTCCTGGCCGGGACTTGACGCTCCTACCGGAGGTGAGAGCCCGCTCGCCTTGCACAAGGAAGGTCGAGCGTAGGCTTCAGAGCTGGCTTGGCCATGATTGGACGGTATACGCACGAAGGTTATTGAAGATCTAGGGAGTTCTATGCCCGAAGAGAAGAGACTGGTCCTGATCGACGGACACGCCCTGGCCTATCGCGCCTTTCACGCTCTACCCAAAGAGCTGACAACCTCGAGGGGCGAACTGACGAACGCCGTCTATGGTTTCACCTCTATGCTCCTCAAGGTGTTGGAGGACGAAAAGCCCACGCACATCGCCGTGACCTTCGACAAAGGGCCGACCTTCCGCCACGAGGTGTACGAGGCGTACAAGGCTCACCGGGCCAAGATGCCGGACGAACTGCGCGCTCAAATGGACCGGGTTCGCCGAGTGGTCGAGACGCTCGATATCCCCGTTTATGAGCAGGAGGGGTACGAAGCCGACGACCTCCTGGGCACCTTGGCGCGGCAGGCGGGAGAACGAGGGGTGGATACGCTGATCGTGACCGGGGACATGGACCTCCTACAGCTGGTCGACCACCATACCCGCGTGCTGACCTCCCGGTGGCGGTTTTCCGACACCGTGATCTACGACGTGGAGAGGGTCGAAGAACGATACGACGGTCTTGAGCCCGACCGGCTGGTGGATTACAAGGCCTTGATGGGCGACAAATCGGACAACATCCCGGGCGTCTACGGCGTTGGCGAGAAGACGGCCACGAAGCTGCTGAAGCGATACGACTCGCTGGAGGATATCTACGAACACCTGGATGAGATCTCGACGCGCTTTCGGAACAGGCTGAAGGAGGGACGGACGGAAGCGTTTCTGAGCCGTCAACTGGCGCAGATCGTCCGTGACGTCCCGGTGACGCTCGACCTTGACGCGTGTCGGGTCAAGACGTTTGACTACGAGGAGGTGTTGGATCTCTTCCACGAGTTGGAGTTCAACTCGCTGATCGACCGACTGCCCGAGCCACGATCACTGCAGCCAGCAGGGGTCGCACACCAACTTAGTATGTTCAGCGAAGAGGGCAGTGAGACGGAAGAGGCCGCGGTCAGGGAAGACGAGATCGCCCAGTATGAGATCATCTCAGACGTGGAGGGGCTCCGCCAGCTGGTCAAGAGGCTGGAGGGGGCAACGACGCTGACGATCGACACAGAGACGACAAGCGTCGACCCCATGGCGGCTGAGCTGGTTGGGATAGCGCTCACAGACGGCGCTCAGCGAGGCTACTACCTGCCGATCAGCGCCCCCCTTGGCGACCCACGGCTGCCACTGGAGACGACGGTCGAGGCTTTGAAGCCCTTGTTGGGCGACGCAGGGATCGCCAAGCAGGGACACAACATCAAGTACGACCTGATTGTACTTGAGCGGCATGGCAGTGAGATCGACAACCTAGCTTTTGATACGATGATCGCCGAGTGGCTGCTGGACCCCTCCTCGCAGAATCTGGGGTTGAAGAACCTGGCCTGGACACGCCTTCACGAACGGATGACGCCCATTACGGATCTGATCGGCACAGGCAGGGACCAACTGACGATGCGCCAGGTGGCGGTCAGGCGGGCGGCCCCCTACGCGTGTGCAGACGTCGACATGACCCATCGACTGGGATCCGTCTTGACGTCGGACCTGAAGGAGAGGGAGCTCTGGTCACTGTTCACCGAGGTTGAGATGCCTCTGGTGCCCGTGTTGGCGGCGATGGAGCAGACCGGCGTTGGCTTCGACGTCGAGCAACTGGAACGGATGTCAGAACGATTGGCCGATCGGCTCAGCGAGATCGAGACTGAGATCTACGACCTGGTGGGGTACACGTTCAATGTAAACTCGACGCAACAACTCTCCGACGCCCTGTTCAAGACATTGGGCCTCCCCTCGCAGGGGGTCCGACGCACAAAGACGGGACACTACTCGACGGCGGCAAGCGTGCTGGAGCGCCTGCAGGAGAGACATCCGGTCATCGACCTGGTGTTGGAGCATCGATCTCTATCAAAACTGAAATCGACGTACGTCGACGCCCTTCCCCAGATGGTCAAGCCCGAGACCAGTCGGCTACACACGTCATACAATCAGACGGGGACGGTGACGGGACGTCTCAGCTCGAGCGATCCCAATCTCCAGAACATCCCCGTTCGGACAGAGCTGGGCCGGCACGTGCGACGCGCTTTCGTGGCCAAGGCGGGCTGGACCCTCATCGCCGCTGACTACTCACAGGTAGAGCTACGGGTGATGGCTCACGTCTCTGGCGATGAGGGGCTTCTGGGCGCCTTCGCCCGGGGGGAGGACATCCATGCCAGGACCGCCGCGGAGATCTTGGACATCCCGCTGGACGCTGTGACGGCTAATCAGCGCCGGCTGGCCAAGACGGTCAACTTCGGGCTCTCCTACGGTCAAACGGCCTATGGTCTGGCGCAGGCGACAGGCTTGACCCAGCCGGAGGCGGAGGATTTCATCGCCAGGTACTTCGAGCGCTTCCCCGGGGTGCGCACGTACATTCAACAAACGAAGGTGTTAGCCGCACGACAGGGGTACGTGGAAACCCTGCTGGGACGGCGACGGTACTTCCCAGAGCTACAGTCGGGCAGCAAGGCATCTCACTATGCACGTCAAGCCGCCGAGCGGATGGCGATCAACGCTCCCATCCAGGGGACCGCGGCGGACATCATCAAGATCGCGATGATCCGCCTCCATCAGGCGCTCCAACAGCGAGGGTGGCGCTCCCGTATGATCCTTCAAGTGCACGACGAGTTGATCGTGGAAGCGCCAGAGGACGAGGTAGAGAGCGTGAGCAAGCTGATGTGTGAGACTATGGAAGGCGCCTTCGAGCTGGACGCCCCACTCGAAGTCGACCTCAAAGCGGGACCGAACTGGGAGGAGATGGAGCCGCTCACGGTCGATGAATAGAGAGCAAAGATGCCACTGACTGACCATCTTGAGTGATCAATAAGCGCACGGGGTCTCGCCAAGCGAGGAACAGAAGAAAGGTCGTGACCGATGAGAGCCCGACAAGGTAAGCAGAGATTCATAGAGAGGAGACTGACATGCCTGACGTAGAAGACGTGAAGCAGATGCTGGGAACCCTGACGACCTCAGCTGATATCGAGAGGCTGAAGGATGTGGATGCCACGATACTGTTCGACGTTAAAGGCGGGGAAGGCGGTCTTTGGACGTTGGACATAGATCATGGCAACATCAGCTTCGAAGAGGGCGACACTGGGTCGCCGGACGTGACTGTCGAGTCCACAGCCGAGGACCTGAAGGCCCTGATCAGCGGTGATCTGAAGCCGATGGCTGCCTTCATGCGAGGCAAGCTCAAGGTCAAGGGAGATATGTCCGTCGCGATGCAGCTGCAGAAGCTCTTCAGCTAGGAGAGGAAGACCAGACACCGAACGTTCAGTCGCGATCCTGGCCTATGTTGACCGGTCAAATGGTTTCCGCGTTCTCGGCCAGGGACGGCACTGAACGGAGCCAACCAAGATAGACTGAAGCGGAGGTATGATTGGACACGGACCCGCGGTTGGATCCGATGGCGTGCAGAGGGGACTTTCCTATTCTGCAGCGGAAGATCCATGGTAAGCCCCTGGCTTACCTCGACAACGCAGCATCGACGCAGAAACCCGAGGTGGTCATCGACGCGCTGTGCGACTTCTACAGGCATCGGTACGCGAACATCCATCGCGGTGTGCACACCCTGAGTGAGGAGGCCACAGTAGCCTACGAAGCAGCGAGGGACAAGGTGGTGGCCTTCATCCATGCTCCGGATCGGCGGGGGCTGATCTTCACGCGCAATACGACGGAGGCGATCAACCTGGTGGCCTTCAGCTGGGGGCGTACGCACATCAGGGATGGGGATCGCATCATCGTCACCGAGATGGAGCATCACAGCAATCTCGTGCCCTGGCAGCGGCTGGCGCGGGACACCGGGGCTGAGCTGGCCTACGTGGCGGTCACCGATGACGGACGCCTGGATATGGCATCCCTCGACCGACTGCTGGATAGGCCGGCCAAGCTGGTGGCTTTCACCCACATCTCCAACGTCCTCGGCACGGTGAACCCGGCAGAGGAGATTATCGATCGCGCTCACAGGGCCGGCGCCCACGTGATGGTTGACGCAGCGCAAAGCGTGCCGCACCTGCCCATCGATCTGACGGTCCTGGACCCGGACTTCTTCGCCTTCTCCGGCCACAAGATGTGCGGCCCGACAGGTATCGGCGCGCTCTACGCTCGACCAGAGCTCTTGGCCGAGATGCTCCCTATGTTCACAGGCGGGGGGATGATCCAACGAGTCGAGCGCGAGAAGGCCACCTGGACTGATCTACCCACGAAGTTCGAGGCCGGCACACCCGCTATCGCGGAGGCGGTGGGGCTGGGGGCTGCGGTAGACTATTTGAGCGCTCAGGGCATGGAGGCTATCTGGGCTCACGAACAGGCGCTGGCGGCCTACTGCATGGAACGGCTGAGAGAGGTGCCCCAGGTGCGCGTGATCGGGCCACCAGCTGATCTTCGCAGCGGCGTCGTGGCATTCACGGTCGAATCCGTCCACCCCCACGACCTGGCCCAGATTCTGGATTCAGAGGGGGTAGCCATCCGGGCAGGCTATCACTGTGCACATCCTCTCCATCAATGCTTCGACCTACCCCCTACGGCGAGGGCCAGCTTCTACCTCTACAACACCGAGGACGAGGTGGATCGGCTGGTCGCCGGAATCCGAAAGGCATACGATCTCTTGGCAGCTACCCGCTGACCAGCGCGCCTAACGAGGAGACCAGTGAAGGCTGTGGCTCCGGGGTCGGCGTCAGAGATGGGACAGCACGCACGACGCAAGTGTATGAGCGAGGAGATATGACATCGAATCTGTATCGTGAGCACATCCTTGACCACTACGGCAACCCCCGGAATGAGGGGGTTCTGGAAGACCCCGACATCTCCCACGAGCGCGACAACCCGGTATGCGGCGACGTGGTGCGGCTCGACATCAAGCTAGAGGACGGGAGAGTGAGCGAGGCTCGATTCAACGGCGAGGGATGCGTCATCAGCATGGCAGCGGCTTCGATGTTCACTGAGAAGATCCAGGGGAAGACGCTCGCCGAACTGGAAGCTATGGATGACGCCGACATCTTCGAGATGATGGGGGTCGACCTGGGGCCCTCGCGCGCTAACTGCGCGGTGTTGCCTTTGAGGGTCCTGCAGGAGGCGTTAGCTCAGAGATAGTCGCTGCCCGTACGCTCTTTACGCTCCGGCTGAGTCGATGAACCGGTGGTTCCACGTCCAAGGCCGCGGGTCACAGACTCGCTCAGAGCGGAGGGGGGCAGGAGATGGCCGAGCTGATAGATGGGACTGACAGCCGCCAGTTCAACTAGGTCTCTCGCTCGAGCATCTCGACTAAGCTGATCGGCAGGCGGTCACGATTCTCTGGCGTCACCGATAGGGGCCGTAAGGAGCAGGCAGGAAGCCTCCCCTGAACCTGCCCAATCAACTCTGGCCTGACAACCAGAAGGGCCAGCACGTAGTCTCCGGTCCGCAGGACGTCGAGAGCAGCCACCCATCCTTTGCCGCGCTCCACCTCCAAGGGCCCCAGCTCGTCGACGACGAGCAGCTCACAGGGCACCGCCTCAACCAGCACCTCGTTCCCCCAACTCAAGGTCTCGGGATCGAAGCGAAAACGCCCCTGAGACACAGAAGGGCCGGCGTCGGTCGTCGTGAGGCGTCGACGACGGCCGCTGTGCACGTCGACGACATCTCGAACGCCTTGATGGGCCAAGGTAAGGATGCCACCGCACGTGTAGCCTCTCTGCTGCGCCAGCTCGACGGTCTTGCGGCAGACGGTGCTCTTGCCCAGGCGGCGCCCCCCCGTCAAGAGGACGATGCGGCTCATCTCACTCCTGACGCCCCGGGATAGGTCCAAAGGTCGACTCGATCTCCTCGGGCTCAAAGACCTCCAACATGCATGCCCACCATGTCAGGTCACCGGTCTTTCGATAGTCCCACCAGAGGATATCGGGCCAGAAGTGGCGCCAGCGCCACAGCGACGGTACTCGCTCCCACCCGTGGTCCCGAGCCAAGACGGTGAAGTCGACGTAGTAGCCAGCGGGAACCTGCTCACCGAGGGCACCACCCTCCACCTCGGCGCGCCCTCCCTCATCGCGAGCATTGAGGTCCCACGGCAGGAGACGGAGCGGTTCCCCCAAGCTCCCGTCCTGCTGGGCAGCGCGCAGGAAGACGCGCCAGTACGTGGCATTGCCGATGTCCTCGCGCACCAACGCGATGGGAGGCTCTTCCTCCTCATAGGGCTCTTGGTCCAGCGCGAAGGCACGTCCACAGAGGTGCCAGCTTCGACGCGAGTGACCGGACGGCGGCGTATAGGAAAGAGGCAGCCAGGCGCTGTCCAGCTCGGCCAGGTAGTCCCAGCCCGCCTCCTCCCTGACCCTTCGGCGTAGGGCGTTGAAGCTGTCGTTCACCCGATCTGAGAGCGACGACGATCCTTTCTCACAGCTCACCCCAGGGAGGGAGATCAACTCATAAGGGACGCCCTCAGCGGGCGTTGGCTGCATGACCTCGGCGTAGGACGAGAATGGTTGAGAGCCTCCACGCCTCCCGTCATCGGCCTCCTGTGCGCGGGCCACCACACGGGGCGGAAGAGGTGACTCGGTCCAGATGATATCATCCAGGAAGCCGTCAGCGCTATGGACCTCATGGAACAGCGCCCACCCCGTCATGCTGGCTGCAACGAGGTGGCTTCGTTTTCCCCTCTTGTGGACGTAGAGGAGGCTTTCCCCATCGGGCGCCCACGCTGGCGAGTCCCCCGTGCCGAAGAACTCCGTCTGAGCTCGATCAACCGAGAGAGTCTGCCAATCGAACGCCACGACCTGGACGGAGGGCTGTCCCTGCGGACCGCTGACGTACGCAAGCCGGGAGCCATCGACGGACCAGGCTGGCTTACCCTCGTTCAGATCGGGGCTCTGCGTCAGGTTAATCGGCCCGTCGGCATCCTGAGAGAGATGGAGGTAGATATCCCTGTTCCCATCCCGGAGGGAGGTGAACGCCAGACCTCGACCGTGGGGGGCCCAGGCAGGAGCGAAGTCGGCGGCCGGGTCCGTGGTGATGGGACGGAGCTGCTTCCCGGCGGTGCTCATCACATAGACGTCCAGATTGCCGTCCCGGTACGTCTCGAAGGCCAGCCACTTTCCATCGGGGGACCAACTTGGGTTGGCATCGAAGCTGACATGATGGGTCAATCGGATTAAGGCTCCACTAGCCAGATCCAGGAGATAGATATCCCAGTTGTCGGCGCGGTTCGAGGCGAAAGCGAGATAGTCGCCATCGGGAGACCAGGCCGGCGATCGGTCCTCAGCCGGGTGATGGGTGAGCCGCACGAGCTGGCGCGTCTGTTGATTGAGAGCGTAGATGTCGGCGTTGCCTTCTCGGCGCAGACTGAAGGCAATGGCGCCACCGCTGCCAAGCGCCGTCGGTGTGGGACCAGGGGTGGGCGTGGGCTGGTCAACAGGCGTGGGCAGTGCTGAGGATTGGACCGGTCGCACGATGTCGGGCATCGTGGAGGCCCGATAGAGCGCAACGCCCATCAGAATCAGAAGCGACAGGTGGCCGAGCCCCACCACGAGCAGAAGCCGGACGCTGCGTGGCCGCAGAGTGACTGGTTTTCCAGCTACATTCGGCGCCCACAACCAACGTAGGGTGAAGGCGAGACTGTTCCACAGCCTCCTAGCCAGACCCTGCCGTCTTTCGGCGCCCTCTTGCTCGCGCTCCCCGGTCCGCTCCTGTGCTCTCTCCGGCTGACTCATGCTGATGACAGAGTATAACGTGATGGAGATGCTTGTCAAGCCCACGTCTATCGTCTATACTTAGCCCAGCCACCGGACAGTCCTGGAAGCGGCGCGTCCTTCATGAGAGACCATAGCCCCCGCCACGAGAGAGCAGTTTACCACGTGTTTGTCGTCTCCGACGGCAGCGGCGCGACGGCCGAGCGTGTTGTTCAGGCCGCCCTGACTCAGTTCAAGGGGGCCTCGGTAGCGACCGAACGCCGCTCGACTGTCCGGAGCAAAGGACAGGTCCGACAGGTTGTGCGAGAGGCAGCCGAGGTAGGGGGCTGCATCGTTCACACGCTCGTGATGGATGGACTGCGCGAGGAGATGCTGCGGGAGGGCCGGTTGCACAACGTGGAGACCATCGACTTGATGGGGCCCTTGTTAGCGCGGCTGTCCCAACGGCTCTCGATCACCCCGGCGGAGAAACCCGGACTGTTCCGTCAGCTGAACAAGGAGTACTTCCGGCGCATTGAAACGATGGAGTTCGCCATCCATCACGACGATGGACGCCGGATACAGGAGCTGGAGAAGGCCGAGATCGTGCTCGTGGGCGTCTCTCGTACGTTCAAGACACCCCTGAGCATCTACCTGGCCTTCAAGGGCTGGTTTGTGGCGAACGTGCCCATCATATGGAATAGGAAGTTGCCGGCGAATCTGGGTGACGTGCCACCGAGCCGCGTCTTCGGGTTACGGATCGACCCTGTGCGCCTGACGGAGCTCCGCCAGGCGCGGCAGAAGCGCTGGGGGGAAGCGCTGGGCGAGTATGCCGACCCGGCCTTCGTGCAGCGTGAGGCAGCCTACGCGGAGGACATCTTCGGAAGCCACCCGGGGTGGCGCGTCGTCACGGTGACAGACAAACCGATTGAGGAGATCGCCTCTGAGATATTGGCCCTGAAGGAAGCGGGGGAAGGATGAGAAGGGGCCTGCGCTACACTCGAAGAGAGGCGCCTGACAGAAAACCGAACGGACCCAGCTTGCTCCAAGGCGAGCGGGCCGGGATCTACTGAATCTGCTTTTCGACTGATTATCACCAGGCATCAACTTATGGCAAAGGTAACTCCGCTGCGCAAACAGTACCTAGAGATCAAGTCCAAGCATCCCGACGCCATCGTATTCTTTCAACTGGGCGACTTCTACGAGGCCTTCGACGATGACGCCAAGACTGCGGCCGACGAGCTGGACGTAGTCCTCACGTCCAGGCCAGTCGCCAAGGAACAGCGCGTGCCGATGGCAGGGGTGCCCTGCCACGCCATAGAGGGGTACGTGGCCCGCCTGATCGAAAAGGGGTATCGGGTGGCCATCGCCGACCAGGTCGATGACACCACGAGCAGCGGTCTCGTGGTGCGCCAAGTGAGCCGAGTCGTCACGCCCGGCACTGTCGTGGAGCCCGCGCTCCTGGAGGAGAAACGATCGAACTACCTGGCCGCGGTCGTCACCGAGGACGATCGTGCCGGGCTGGCCTACGTTGACATCACCACCGGCGAGTTCGTGACGACCTCGGTGGATAGGGACGAGGTGGAACAAGAGCTGGCACGCATCCAGCCTCGTGAGTGCCTGGTACCAGAGAAAGGACGCTGGCAAGAGGGGGACCAGAGAGAAGAAGAGGAGGGGCAAGTACCCTATCTGCAGCGGCTGAGCCCGATCACGCACATCACGCCGCTACAGACGTACCGTTTTGAGCTCGGAACGGCGCGCCAGCGGCTCGAGGACCACTTCGAGGTAACGACGCTGGATGGATTCGGCTGCGCCGGACAGCCGCTGGCGATCCGCGCCGCCGGCGCGATCCTGCACTACCTGCGCGATACGCAGAGGAACGCGTTGAAGCAGATCGTGGGCCTCAGCACCTACTCGACGACGCGCTTCATGCAGCTTGACGCGAACACACGCCGCAACCTGGAGATCACGGAGACGATCCGGGACCGCAGCAAGCGGGGGTCTCTGCTCGGCGTGTTGGACAGAACGCTTACCCCCATGGGGGGGCGGCTCCTGCGCTCGCGCCTCGCCCAGCCGCTGCTTGACCGTCAGCAACTCGACGCGCGGCTGGATAGGGTGCAGGATTTCTACAGAGGGACCATCCTCCGGGGAAAGGTGCGAGAGTTTCTCCAGGATGTGCCTGACCTTGAGCGCCTAACCAACCGGGTTCTGGGTGGCACGGCCACGCCGCGTGACCTGGTAGGGGTGCGCAAGGCTCTGGAGGCGGTGCCGCAGCTCTCGGAGCTGCTGGAGGAAGCGGGGGGGCGGGAGGGGTCTGAGACCAGTGCTCAGTCCGGGGCACCCAGCGTCCTCGACCTGGCAGCCGCCCTCGACCCATGCGATGACGTCACGGCGCTGATAGCCTCGGCCATCGTGGACGACCCTCCCGGCAAGGCCTCCAGCGGGGGCGTGATCCGCCGCGGCTTCTCCGACGAGCTCGATGATCTGCTCCAGTCGGTGCACGAGGCACGGGAGTGGCTAGCCAACCTGGAGAAGCGGGAACAGAAGAGAACGGGCATTAAGAGCCTCAAGGTAGGCCACAACAAGGTCTACGGTTACTACATCGAGGTAACCAAGGCAAATATGGACGCCGTGCCCGACGATTATACCCGGAAGCAGACGTTAACGAACTCGGAACGGTACATCATCCCGGAGCTGAAGGAAGCGGAGGCGAAGATCCTGAGCGCGGAGGAGCGACAGTCGGAGGTCGAGGCACGGCTGTTCAGCGAGGTCTGCCAACAAGTAGGGGCGAGAGCGGAGGCCCTGTTAGGCACAGCTCGGACCATGGCGCGGCTTGACGTGACCGCGGCGCTGGCCGAGATCGCCGTGAGCAACCGCTACGTCCGACCGACGTTAACGGATGAGGATGTGCTGGAGATCACGGCCGGTCGTCACCCGGTGGTTGAGCAGGTGCAGAAGGATGAGCCCTTCACTCCCAACGATCTCAGACTGAACGACGAGGAGCGCATCCTGATCATCACCGGGCCGAACATGGCCGGGAAGTCCGTCTACCTGCGCCAGGCGGCGCTCATCGTCCTGATGGCGCAAATCGGGAGCTTCACGCCGGCTGACGAAGCACGGATCGGGATCGTGGACAGGATCTTCACCCGCATCGGGGCTCAGGACGAGGTGGCCTTCGGCCAGTCGACCTTCATGGTAGAGATGGTGGAGACAGCCAACATCCTGAATCATGCCACACCGCGCAGCCTGCTGATCCTCGACGAGGTGGGTCGTGGCACGAGCACGTACGACGGCCTCTCCATCGCCTGGGCCGTGGTCGAGTACCTGCACAACCACCCCGAGCGCCGCGCACGGACCCTGTTCGCCACGCACTATCACGAGCTGACGGAGATGGAGGAACGGCTACCGGCCGTACGCAACTACAACCTGGCCGTGGTGGAGGAGGGTAAACGAGTCATCTTCCTGCACAAGGTAGAACCAGGAGGAGCCGACCGTTCCTACGGGATCCACGTAGCCCAGTTAGCCGGCGTGCCGAAGCCCGTCATTCATCGCGCCGAGGACCTGCTGACCCAGCTGGAGAGCGGGGAGTTCCGCCCAGGCACGGAGAAGCCGGAGCCGTTCCAGCCGGTGCTGTTCGCCGATGAGCACCCCATCGTGAAGGCGCTACAGGGCCTGGACATATCGGCGATGACGCCCCTGGAGGCGATCAACAAGCTCTACGAGCTACAGAAGCAGGCGCAATCATAGCGACATCCGGAGAGGAATCTGACCCTGCAGAGGCGACGCGCAGACCGCGGCACCAGGCTATTGAGAGACGGTATGGGGATCGAGAGCGTCCCGCAGCGCGTCTCCCACGAGGTTGATGGAGAGCACGGCGAGCATCATCACGGCGCTGGGGGCCAGACTGACCCAGGGCGCGCGCCGTAGAAGCTCCCGCCCTTCGTCGATCATAGCTCCCCATTCGGGCGTCGGCGGCTGGGCGCCCAGCCCCAGGAAGCTAAGAGAGGTGGCCCGGAGGATGGCCCAAGCCACGTCCATCGTGACCAGCACCAAGACAGAGGCTGAGATGTTGGGCAGGATATGCCGGAGGATGATGCGGTGGTGGCGACAACCGACGGCCTGGGCAGCCTCGATGTACAACGCCTCCTTCACGCTGAGGACGTTGCCCCGCACCAGGCGGACGTAGCCAGGGATACCCGCCAAGCCCACAGCAATGGTGACGTTGACAAGCCCGGGCTCAAGGACGGCCACGATGCCCAAGGAGAGGATCAGGCTGGGAAAGGCCAAGGCCACATCGGTCAAGCGCATCATCAGTTGATCAAACGGCCCCCCGTAGTAGCCACTTATGAGGCCTAGGAGGAGGCCGGGCACAGCAGCGAGAAGAGCGGCCAGAACACCCACGGAAAGGGAGATGCGGGCACCGTACAGCACCCGGGTGAAGACGTCCCGGCCAAACAAGTCGGTCCCGAACAGGTGGGCGCTCGACGGGGGGAGAAGCTGGTCCTCATAATCCATGGTGAGAGGGTCATAGGGCGTAAGCCACGGCGCCAACAGCATGCTGAGGGCGATGACGGCCAAGACAGCGAGACTGACGACGCCAGCTATCGAGTAGCGATCTGATATCATAGCTGCCGCCTCAGCTGCGACGAATCCGCGGATCCAACAACCCGTAGCTCAGGTCAACCAGGAAGTTGACCACCACATAGATCGCCGCCCCCAAAATGACGACCCCCTGCACGAGAGGGTAGTCCTTCCAAGAGATAGCATCGACCACCAAGCGGCCGAGACCGCGTCGGGAGAAGAGGGACTCCGTGACAACCGTGCCCCCGAGCAGAGCCCCGAACTGTAGCCCGATGATGGTGATGACGGGGATCAGGGCGTTCCGCAGGGCATGGCGCCACAGAATCACCCGCTCCATCACCCCTTTCGCTCGCGCAACGGTGATGTAGTCCGCGGGCAGCACCTCAAGCATCTGAGTTCGAACGAGGCGAGCAATGGTACCCGTCGAGGCCAGGCTGAGGACCAGAGAGGGCATGACCAGATGACGCCAACTGCCCTGTCCCGTGGCGGGAAGCCAGCCCAGAACCAGACTGAAGAGGAGAATGAACAAGAGGCCAGATAGCAGGATGGGCAAGGAAACACCGAGGATGGCCAGGGTGATGCACAGCTGGTCAATCCACGAGCCGCGGTGTGTGGCGGCGAGGACGCCCATAGAGATCCCCAGGACCACGGAGAGAAGGGTCGCCGACGTGGCCAGCGCCAGGGTGTGGGGGAGTTGCTCCCCGATAATATCCGTGACCGGACGATGGCTGACCAAGGAGATGCCTAGGTCTCCTCGCACCAGCCCGCCCAGGAACTTCACGTACTGGATAGGTAACGGATCGTCCAAGCCGAGCTGCTCACGCAGATCAGCGATGTCCTGAGCGGAGCCGCCTCCCTGAGATATGAGCACTGTAGCGGGGTCCCCAGGCAGGAGACGGATGGCGAAGAAGGTCAACGTGACGACACCCCAAAGGACGAGACCCATCGACAACAAACGACGCAGTGTGAAAGCAAGCATCTCTTCAATCTAGCGACATGCACAGAAACGCCGGGGGACCCACGGAGCGTCGTGTCGGGCCACCCGGCAGTGCTTTGCACGTCAATCAGACAACCAGCCTAACAGAACAGTCGTGACTGAGCTTCTATCGCTCCTCCACGTCGACCTCGTACAGCCAGGGAAACCAGCCCTGTCGGTCATAGCGTAGGCCCTGAACGTCAGCAGAGGCCGCATTCAGGTTCACGTAGTCGCGGATGGGGAGGATCATGGCCTCCTCCATGATGTGCTGCTGGATCTCGGCGTAGATCCTGCGGCGCTCGACCTCGTCTATCGACTGCTTTCCATCCTCCAACCAAGCATCCAACTGCGAGTCAGAGACCTTCGACCAGTTGAACCCTCCGTCAACGTTGCCGGAATGGAAGGTGGTGCGAAGGATATCCGGGTCGCTGTTGGAGAAGAGAAAGGGCACCAGATGGTAGCTGCCCTCAGCGACGTCACCCAGAGCATTGGAGAACGTGGTCTGTCGGGACTGCAAAGCAACCCCGACCTGCTTCAACTGATCCTGGATCATCTGCCCCACCTCGGGGATGTATCCCCAGCCCATCAGGATGGTCTCCAGCTCCAGCGGTTGGCCGTCGCGATCGCGGATACCGTCACCGTCGGAGTCAGTCCAACCCGCCTCCTCCAACAGATCAGCAGCTCTCTCTGGATCGTAGGCGTAGGTCCCTTCGACCGCGGGGTCGTAGGCAAAGGTCGATCTGTTCAACGGCCCGTAGGACGGAGGAGAATAGGACTTGAAAACGGTCTGCACGATAGCAGGCCGGTTCACGGCATAGATCAAGGCCTTGCGCACCTGCTGGCTGTCCGTCGGAGGGCGACGGGTATTCATGAAGAACTGCAACGGCTGTCCAGGAATGGGAACGGCCATGAGCTGATAGTCGGAGCTGTCATCGAGCCGGACGGCATCCTGTGGCGGGATCTCCCCCATGACCTGAGCCTCATCAGACTCCAAGGCCAGGACCCGAGTGGCGGGATCGGTGTAGAAGCGGAAGGTGACCTCCTCCAGCTTAGGGGGACCCTGATGGTCGAAGAAGGACGGCGCCCAGTCGTAGTCCTCGTTCCGCACCAAGGTCAAATGGTCCTTGGGCACGTACTCCTCGAAGACAAAGGGGCCCGTACCGACCTGATGGAACTGGTATTCGTCGCCCCATTCTGCGACAGCCTCGGGAGAGACCATGGCCAGGTAGACCGTGCTCAGAGAGGCGAGAAAGGGCGCATAGGGTTCCTCGAAATGGATGCGGACGGTCTGCTCGTCGACGATCTCCGTGCGCTCGTAGGGGCCGAGCATGCCCCGGGCCTTGCGGGACTTCGTCTCTGGAGCAGCTATGCGATCCAAGCTGAAGCGCACAGCCTCGGCGTTGAAGGGTGTGCCGTCGTGGAACGTCACGTCATCGCGAAGGTGGAACGTATAGACCAGGCCGTCCTCCGAGACCTCCCAGCTCTCGGCCAGGCCCGGAACAAACTCGCCATCGGGCGTCAGCCAGACCAGAGGGTCATAGACGCTGGTGAGAGGGATGCCTAACTCTGAGGAGGCATCGATGTGGGGATCGATACCAGAGGGCGTCAGGGTGAGGCCGTAGACGATGCTGGCTCCAGAGGCCTGCGGGGATCCACACCCCGTGGTAGAAACCACCACAAGCATCGACATGGCTGCAAGCAGGATCAGATAACGCTTCACCGGATATCCTTTCCATTCTTCGTGTTCAATACGGCATAAGCCAACAGAGGCTCACACCTCTCAAAAAGGCGGAGGCCTCGGTCCTGAGATAGGATCTCCGCCCACCGCTGACCCGGGCTGTCTAGCCCGAGATAACGCGTCGACCCGGCATTATACCACTCCCCACCCTGGTTGACAATCCTCTTTCCCAAAGGTAGAATCCATACTATGCGAGGATACGACGGCAAGCCCGTAGATCGCGATCGTCTGAGCGTGCTCCTGGCAGTGCTCATCTTGGGAAACGTTCTCTTTCAATTCATCGAGCTACCGGGACGCGTCTACCGACTACAGGCCCTGGGCTCCCCGCTGCAGATACGCGCCTCCGACACGCTGCTCCTGATCACTCTGATGATAGGGTTGGCGTGCACCGGCACGAGCCTCGTCCTTCACGACCATCCCCTCCTGATAGCCCATCGGGAGCGCCCTGTCGCCATCTCCTGGATCCTGCCTGGGGTGTTGGCCGGCCTTTCGGGATACCTGCTTTCCCTGGCCCCGACGCTGCCGATCTGGATTGGCGGACTGGTGGTCTTCGGGATCAGCATCGGTCTGACTGTCTCCGCCGAGTACGCCGCGGTCCATCCCGACGCGCGGAGCTATGCGGGTGCGAGAATCGCCCTGAACGTGCTAGCCTATCTTATGGGGTTTGCGCTCTTCGTCCTCATCTACCAGACCCGTACCCGAAGCCTGGTGACGGCGACGCTGACACTCCTGATAGCCGCGGTCCTAGCCGTTGATCTGCTGAGCGTAGCGGACGTTCAGGTAGGGCGCGTACTCCCCTTCGCTGGTATCGTGGGCCTGATCATCGGCGAAAGCACGTGGGCGCTCAACTACTGGCAAGTCAGCGCCTGGGTGGGAGGGTTGTTGTTGCTGCTCATCTTCTACACCTCCATCAACGTGGCTCATCAGCATCTGCTGGACCGCTTGGACTTGTCGACGCTGGTTGAGCTAGCGGCGGTCACCGTGGCCGTGCTGGTGGTGGTCTTGATCAAGGGCCCGTAGTATCTCGGCATCATATGTCATTCTAGAGAGACATCGACGAATTGAGAGGAGAAGCTGTGAATCAAGAACGAACGTCCATAGCGGGCAAGCTACCCCCGCGCATCGCACGGCTGGAGGAGCTGGCCTACAATTTCTGGTGGAGTTGGCACCGGGAGGCTCGCGATCTGTTCAAGATGCTGGACTACACGTTGTGGCGCACCACCAGCCACAACCCGGTACAGATCCTATTGGAGGTCTCGCCAGAGCGTCTGACGGAAGCCGCCTCTGACCCTCTATTCCTACGGCATTACGACGCGGTGATGATGAGCCTTGACGCCGATATCAAGGACGGGCACCTGTGGTTCCCCAACAAGTACCCGGAGCTGACGGACCGCCCTGTGGCCTACTTCTCGGCCGAGTTCGGCCTGCATCGCTCGCTGCCCATCTACTCCGGCGGCCTGGGGGTGCTGGCGGGCGACCATTGCAAGGAGGCCAGCGACATCGGCCTGCCCTTTGTCGCCGTCGGTTTCCTCTATGAAATGGGGTACTTCCAGCAGCGGATCACGCCCGACGGGTGGCAAGAGGCCACGTATCCCCACTTCGAGCCTCAGGAGGTGGCTATCCAACAGGCGTTGTGTGACGACAACACCTGTCTGTTCGTGCCGGTCGACCTGAACGACCAGACCGTCCACCTCAAGGTCTGGCACGTCAAAGTTGGGCGCGCGCATCTCTACCTCATGGATGCGGATAACGAGCGGAACGCCCCTTGGGAGCGCGAGCTCACCCGCCGGCTGTATGGTGGTGACCAGGAGATGCGCATCCAGCAAGAGATCGTCCTGGGCATTGGCGGCCTGCACGTCGTGCGGGCGCTGGGAATCGAGCCCCTGGCCTATCACCTGAACGAGGGGCACTCCTCCTTCCTGGTGCTGGAACGCGTGCGGGAGCTGGTCGAGGCGGGGAAATCGTTCGAAGAGGCTCGAGAGCAGGTGCAGGAGACGACGTTGTTCACGACCCACACCCCGGTGGCGGCCGGTCACGACGTCTTCCATTTCCACCTGGTGGACAAGTACTTCCACACCTACTGGCCCCAGCTGGGCCTGAGCCGGGAGGAGTTCCTGAGTCTAGGACACCACGAGGGCGGTCGACCGGGCTTCAATATGACGGCCCTGGCGATGCGCATGTGCGGTCAGCGCAACGCGGTCAGCGAACTCCACGGCGAGGTCTCGCGGCGGATGTGGACCTCGCTCTGGCCCGACAAGGACGAGGAGGACGTACCGATCGACTCTGTGACCAACGGCATCCACGTGCCCTCTTGGATTGGCGGGGCGATGTACCGGTTGTACAGGAAACACCTGGGCCCGGACTGGATTGAGAAACATGACATTCCAGCGCTCTGGGAGCGGATCCTGGACGTGCCCAACGAGGAACTGTGGGATGCTCACGTCCACTTGAAGGGGAAGCTGATGACGTTTATGCGTGAGCGGTCGCGGAGGCGGCGTATCGAGGGCGGTCTGACGCCGGAGCAGGTCCTGTGTTCGGGAACGTTCCTCGATCCTGACGCGCTTACGATTGGCTTTGCGCGACGCTTCGCCACGTACAAACGAGCGACGCTGCTGTTCCACGATCTGGAGCGTCTCAAGGGGCTGCTTCACGATCGCTATCGCCCGGTCCAGTTCATCTTCTCCGGCAAGGCGCATCCGGCCGACGACGAGGGGAAGCGGCTGCTGCAAAAGATCTACAATCTGGCTAAGGACCCCTCGACGGGAGGGCGCATCGCTTTCATCGAGGACTATGATATGCAGGTGGCCCGCTACGCGGTCCAGGGCGTGGACGTGTGGCTGAACACGCCACGGCGGCCCTACGAGGCGAGCGGGACCAGTGGTCAGAAGGTGGCCCTGAACGGCATCCCCAACCTGAGTGTGCTGGACGGCTGGTGGGCCGAGGGCTACAACGGGGCGAACGGCTGGACCATCACCCCCGCCGAGTGGTACGATGACCCGGCTGCGCAGGATGCCGCCGACGCCGAGGCCCTGTATGAGCTCCTGGAGGACGAGGTGGTCCCGCTATTCTACGAGCGGGACGGCGACAACGTCCCCCGCGACTGGGTGCGGCTTATGAAGGAGGCGATTCGAACCGCCGTACCCACCTTCTGCACGCGCCGCATGGTAAAGGAGTACACAGAGAAGTTCTACGTGCCCGCGGCACGGCGGACGGAGGAGCTGGAGTAGGTAGGAGCAGAGAGCGGAGCGACTGCTCCATTCAGAACCGTACAGGCCCCGGATCTCTGGCGAGACCGGGGCCTGATGCTATCAAGCTATGGAGGTTCTAGCGCGACTTGGGTTCGAACACCCCCGGGGACGGAGGCTGCGAGCAAGAAGACGACCTAGGTAGAAGCTAGAAGACGCCCTAGCTCTATGGTAGGCTCGCGGTGCTCACCCCCTCGTGTCGAGAAACAGGCTGAGGTAGTCGGTCAGATGGCGGGTAGTGAGGAAATTCTTTCGCACGTGTTCCTTGGCCGCATGACCCATCTCTTCAGCTTCGTCCGGATGCTCAAGCAAGTAGAGGGTCTTCTCCGCGCATTCCTCGACCGAGTCGACCAGGAAGCCGGTATCGCCATCGATGATCTGCAGTGGAATCCCTCCCACGTTGCCGCCGACCACGGGCTTCCCCTTCCAGAGGGCCTCGGTGACGACGAGGCCAAAGCCCTCACGGGTCGATTTCTGAATCACGACGTCGCTGGCCGTCTGGAAGGCCCCCACCTCGTAGGCACCGACGCCGTGGTAGTTGTGAAGGATGTGTATGTCGAAATCCTCCCCGGCGTGACGGATGGTCTTGTCGAGATAGTACCAGCCCTCGGGATCGTCGGAAGCCATGGAGCCGACCAGAGCCAGCTGGACCTCCGGCATCTGCTTCTTGACGATGCGATAGGCGTCAATGACGCCTAGGGGGTCCTTCCAGGGATCGAAGCGGCTGACCTGGGTGATGATGGGCCGGTCGAGGTCGAGGCCGAAATCGCCCACTATCTGTTCTGCTTCATCGGGATCGATGGGCGCATTCTTGGGTGACAGGGGGTCGATGGTCGGTGTGACGATGGCGAGATGTTCGAAGTCCACCCCTGGCCCCACATACTGCTCCATGGTGAAGATAGCCGCCTCGTGCTCGTTGATGTACGGGGCGAAGAAATCCCAGTAGGCCGGGTTGGGCTCCGACGTGTCGATGTGACATCTCCAGATCCAGTGCTGATCCTCTCCACCGCCGTGATAGTGGAGGATCCCAGCCGGCTGCGGATCGTGCATCACGATGAACTCGTAGTCCCCCTCGAGCTTCTCGGCGTTCATCTCGTTGTAGCGCTGCCAGATCGCCTTCATCTCATCGGTGAAGTCGATGTCCATCCCCTGCAAACCGTTATGGGCGGCCTTGGTGACGTTGAAGAACTCGTCCGCGCCCTCAATGACCTGCCACTGGGCATCGAGCCCTACGTCGACCATCAAGGGCACCAGAGTCTGGAGCATCTCCGCCACGCCGCCACCGTAGGCGGTGGCGTTGACGTGCAGGACGCGGGCGCCCTGCAGAGGCTGGGCCATCTCTTTGATGTCCGCGATCACCTGGTCGCCGACGACGCTACGATAGTCAGAAAGATGCTTTTCCTCCAATTCAACCTGTTCCAACATAACTCCCTCCGTGGCTATTAAGACAAGGTGTGCGACAACGCAGCACCTAATCGACAGTAACCGTTCGCCCCGTAGCTCCCACGCCTCCGTCGGATCCAGGACTCGGCAATCAGATCGATAGCGCCGTCGCGGTCCAGATCGATCGAGTCAGCGACAGCAGGAAGATATCCTGACCCTGGTCGAAGACATCGAAAGCGAACAGGATCTATACATCGATCGGTCGAACGTCTCCTCAAATGGTCGTGTGTCGGCATCCCGCACCCAGAGGTTGCGGGACCGAGGAGGAGACCCAATGGTCGCCTATGACGTGGTGATATAGCGGTTCAGCTTGGCGGCCAGGTTGGGGAGCGGGAGAGACTGGAGCCACACCTTACCGGGCCCAGTTAGCCTGGCCAGGAAGAGGCCCTCGCCGCCCAACAGCATATTGCGCACGCCCTTAACCCGCGTGATGCTGAAGTCAACCGTCGGTTCGAACAAGGCAACGTGGCCCGGGTCGACCTGGAGCTCCGCCCCCGACGAAAGCGTGGTCTCGTGGGCCTCGCCGGCGATCTCGAAGAAGACGTGGCCCGGTCCCTCGACCTTCTGGAGAAAGAAGCCCTCACCACCGAAGAGGCCAGCCCCAAGGCGCTTGTGGAAGTGCATCGACAGATCGACGCTGTCCTCGGCACACATGAAGGCGTCCCGCTGGCAGAGCATGGCCTTACCGGCCTGAAGCTCCATCGACAAGACGCGGCCCGGCGCCTCCGGTGTGAACGCGATCGTGCCCCCGCCCCTCTTGGCGGTGTAGGTGGTCATGAAGAGGGACTCCCCGGAGACCATGCGGCCCAGTCCCTTCATCAGGCCGCCTCGGGCGCTGGTGTCCATATCCACGTTGGAGAGCCAAGCCATGCCACCTCTCTCGGTGAACATGGCCTCTCCTTGGCTCAACTCGACCAGCAGCGTCTGCATTGAACTACCGACGATCTCAAACTGCATACTACCTCCTCAGATTCGGGTACCGATAAGGCCCCTGCTTAAACACGTGTTTAGCGACCCTCGCCCGCCTGGAGCGACGGTGACGCGGCGTGATCTTCCGCCTTTGGTCGTCGATGACGCAGAAGAAGCTCCAGGGCAAACCCGGTCACAGCTCCGGCGACAGCCCCTACCAGAGACGCCCCCAACAGGCCCAGCATGCCCAAGGTCCAACCCAGCGTGCTAAGCAGGATCCACCACCAGGCCCGATAGACCTGCCAGCGCAGGACCAGCCATTGAGCCACGCCTATGCCAGCCCCGATGACGACCGGACCGAGAACAGGGCTCTGCGGTCGGAGCACGAGCGTAACCAGGGCCGCGCCCCCAGCCCAGCCGGCGGCGCTGGCCGGTATCCACCAGCCGTCTTCTCGGACTAGAGGGCGCAGGACGATCCATTGAAGAATCCCGACCGCCGCCCCGATCACGAACTCGATTCCCAGGGCCAAGCCGACGGCCCAGCCCAGCGTGGTGACCAGAATCCACTTAAGCCAGAGGATCCAGTCGAATGATTCTCGCTTTCGCTTCTCTTCCTTCCGAAGCTTCACCATACGATATAATCGGAAGGCAGGGGGCTAGACGACAGCCCCCTGCCTTCACACTTGTGATACTGACATCGACCGTGGACCAACTCGCCTAGCCCTTCACCGATCCGGCCATCATGCCGCGCACGAAGAAGCGCTGGAGGGAGAAGAAGACGATCAGGGGGAGCAGCATGGTGATGAAGGCGCCGGCGGTGAGCAGGTGCCAGTCCGACCCGCGCTCGCCGATCAACCCCTGGAGGTACTGAGTCAGCACCGCGACCTCCTT
>Ga0207797_1000091_pt1 | contig 59826 bp, 60 predicted proteins | sample PRCRCaboRojoPR_6_FD_187275 | JGI IMG/M metagenome (GOLD analysis project Ga0207797, IMG submission 187275) | Marine sediment microbial community from Cabo Rojo, Puerto Rico - PR CR 10% Liquid 1 (SPAdes) | ecosystem: Environmental > Aquatic > Marine > Coastal > Sediment | place: Cabo Rojo, Puerto...
GGCTCGTCGTCGATAGTGTCGACGATGGTGGTCTCGAGGCCTGGCGTCGGCTTCCCCATGGAGCCCGGTTTCACGTCGATGCCCGGGTAGTTGGTCACCAACGCGACGGTCTCTGTCTGTCCGTAGCCGTCACGCGGGGTCACGCCGAACGCGTCTTCGAACGCCTCGATCGGTTCGACGTTGAGCGGTTCCCCGGCCGAGAGGGCGTCGGTCAAGGAGAGCGACCACTCCGCCAGGTCTTCCTGGGCCCACATCCGATACTGGGTGGGAACGGCACAGATCCGTGTCACTCCCTCGGTCTCCATCACGTCCAGGAAGGTCGTGGGGTCGAACTCGCCCTCGTATACGAGTTGTGTCCCGCCCGTTGTCAGGGCCACGCCGACGGGGCTCCAGAACCACTTCGCCCAGCCGGTCCCCGTAGTCGCCCAGAGCAGTTCCTCGGAGAGATCATCATCGGGCTCGACGCCCCACCAGTACGGCCCGTTGACCCTGGTGAAGGCGTACATCCATCGGTGGCGGTGGAGTACCGGTTTCGGCTTCCCGGTGGTACCCGAGGTGTAGTTGATCGACATCGGGTCGTTGGCGGACAGTTCGGGGCCCTCGTGGGCGGTCTGCTGGCCAGAGAGCAGGTCGCCGAACCGCTCCCAGCCCGACACGTCCCCATCGAGCACGATGCGTAGCGAGATGGGCGTCTCGTCGACGACCGCGTCGACCATGTCCGTCAAGGAGGCGTGTGCGACGACGGTCGTGGCTTCGCAGTCGGTTGCCCGGAACCGGACGTCGTTCGGCTGGAGCATCTCCGAACTCGGGACCAGGAGTGCTCCTCGTTTCAGCGCGCCCAACTGCACCGCAAAAACGTCAGGATGCCGCGGCAAGAGATGCATCACCCGGTCGCCGGGGCCGACGCCACGGTCCGCGAGGGCGTTCGCGAACCGGTTCATGTCCTCGCGGAGGTCGGCATACGTCCGGCTGGCCCGGTACCCCGCAGCGTCCCGGAACTCCACGGCCACTCGGTCCGGGAACGAGGCCGCGTGAGACTCGATGACCGACGGAAGCGAGTAGTCCTCGGGGACGGCCCATTCGAAGTCCGCCACCGCGGCGTCGTAATCGAGGGTCATACAGCCGCGGTCGACTGAATCGGTCTTAATCCTTGGGACTGCTATCGTGTCTCACACTACCACGCGGCGGTTAACCGTCTCAGCGTGCTACAATCGCGCGTGAAGAACGTCTCCCGACGGACCCGGAACCCCTTCGATCTGGACCCGCCCTGCGACCGGTTCGTCCCGGGCTACGGCGACCCGAATGCGGACTTCCACGTGATCGGCGACCATCCGGGCCGCCACGGCGGCGAAACCACCGGCGTCCCGTTCACGGATTCGCCCGCCGGTCGCGAACTCCAGGCCGTGCTGGCCGACGTGGGACTGGTCCTGGAGTCGGGCGACGAGCCGCTGCTCCGCAACTGCTATCTCTCCTATCTACACCTCTGTGTTCCCGATTCCGAGCCCACCGCGGCCGACTACGCCGAGATGGAACGATTCTTCGACGCCGAACTGCGGGCCATAACCGCCCACGTACTCCTTCCCGTGGGGGAACGGGCGATCGAACACGTGCTGCGGAACTACAGTCCGGAACCGGTCGATGAAATCGACGTGACCGCGCTGCACGCGAATGAACTGACGAGCGGCGCCTGGGTCATCGTCCCCATCGTCGAGCCCGAGTCCTGGACCGGCGACCAGCGACGTACCCTGATCGACCGCCTCGAGTCGATCCTTTCGAGCGATTATCGCCGCGAAAGCGACCTGGGCCGGTTCATCCCGGGCGGCGATCCATATCTGGTCCGCTGAAGGGTCGATCGCTTCCGCTCCGGACCGCTCGGTCGCGGACCGTACCGACGCCGGAACCCCTTCGCCGACTGCCAAACGCACTTATTCACCCCCCGCCAACGACTCCTCGTGCATCATCTCACGCTTTCGAACGCGGAGTTCGAAGGCAACAACAGCATCTATCTCCTCGGCGCCGACGGGTCGGGTCCATTGACGCTGGTGGATACGGGCGTCGCGACCGAGCCGGTCCGCACCGAACTGGAAGCCAGCCTGGCGGCCCATGGCGTGGCTCTCGAGGACCTCGAGCAGGTGCTGCTCACCCACTGGCATCACGATCACGCCGGGTTGGCCGGGGCGATCCAGGCGGCGAGCGGCGCGACAGTCTACGTCCACCCGGCAGATGCGCCCCTGGTCGCCCACGACCCCGACGCGCTCGCGGATCTGACCGAGCGCCAGACCGCCGCACTCGACGAGTGGGGAATGCCTCCCGAACCGCGGTCGGCCCTGCTTGACTTTCTTGAGCGACATGATGGGCTCCGTGGCGATGGGGCCAGAGTGACCCAGCTCGAGGACGGCGACACGCTAGCGGCAGGCCCGTTCGAGCTCACTGTCGTCCATCTTCCGGGCCACGCCGCGGGACTGGTCGGCTACGTATTCGAGCGAGAGGGGCGAGAGGAGGCATTCCTGGGGGACGCCGTCCTGCCGAAGTACACGCCCAACGTGGGCGGCGCCGATATCAGGGTCGAGCAGCCCCTTGGCTCGTACGTCGCCAGCCTCCGGCGGACCATCGATCTGGACCTGGATCGAGCCTGGCCGGGTCATCGCGGCCCCCTTATCGACCCCTCCGGGCGCGCCGAGGACATTCTGGAGCACCACGAACAACGGACCGCCCGGGTGCTGTCGGTTCTCCGGGATGGGGGGACCATGACTCCCTGGGCAGTGAGCGCGACGCTGTTCGGGACACTGGAGAACATCCACATCCTGCACGGGCCGGGGGAGGCCTACGCGCATCTCACGCATCTCGAGGCAGCGGGGATGGTCCGTCGCTCGCCCGACGGCTACCAGTTGGTGGGCGATCCGACAGTGAGCGAAGCGGTGGCGTCGCTGCACCCGTAGCGCCGCCACCCGAACGCTTTGGACGCCGGGGCCACAATCGCAGTCCATGGCAAATGAATCAGTGCAGGAGCTCCAGGTCGGGCAACCGGCCCCTGACTTCGAACTCGAGGCTGCAGACGGCGGCTCGTACGGACTCGAGGACTTCGCCGACCATGAGGCCGCCCTCGTCGTGTTCACCTGCAACCACTGTCCCTACGCGATCGCGAAGATCGACGTCCTGAACGACCTCGCGGCCACCTACGACGAGGTCGCCGTCATCGGCATCAATCCCAACGATGCCGAGGAGTATCCGGAGGACTCCTACGAACGGATGGTCGAACTCGTGGAGGACGGCACGATACAGTACGATGCCTACCTTCGCGACGACAGCCAACGCGTCGCCAGAGCCTACGGCGCGATCTGCACCCCTGATCCATTCCTCCTGAAGCGCGAGGGCGGGACGTTCACGCTCGCCTGGCACGGCCGTCTCGACGACGCCCTGAACCCGGACGCCGAACCCACCCAACACGACATGCAGGAAGCCATCGAGTCAGTTCTGGCTGGCGAGTCGGTTGACAAACCCTTCCTCCCCTCCCGCGGCTGTTCGATCAAGTGGAAGGATTGAGCTGACTGCCAGCCTCGTCGCTCGACGGGCCCGGAAGGAGCGTCCGACCAGCCGCGCGTGAGAGTGGGCAGCTCCCGATGATACGCGACGAGCGACCTCTCGTCCATGAACCACAGGGTATCTCTTCAATGAATGACGAGATATCTCCTGTCCACGAGACCGGGAAGTTCAATTAATCAATACGCGCGCGAGGGGCTAGCCGGGGTTTCCTCAGCGACCGTCGGTGGCCTCAGCGTCCGTGGGGCCGGTTCCGAGGCGATGGATCTCGACGTCCCATCCACCGGGACCGGTGCCAGGCCGGCACTCCCAGGACCGACCGGTTACCGGCACACCGTTCGCGCGGGCCCTGGCGATGAACACCGCGAGACCGGCCCGGAACTCGTCCGCATCGGTCGGATCCATCTCCATGGGCGGGTCAGTCATTATCTGCCCCCCGGTTCGGAATCCGCGCCCACCGCACCGAGGCGGTGCGGCCGAGAGGCGGGTTGGGTACCGACAGCCGACCGCGCCGAGGTGCGATCGAGCGGCAGTTCGATCCGAACCGTCGTCCCGGGCGAGGTCTCCGTCTCGAAAGCCATCGAACCGCCCGACCGGCGGACGATCCAGTACGCGAGCCAGAGGCCGAGCCCACTGCCATGGTCGATCTGCGTGATTTCCGCCTCGCCCGTGATGACCTGGTACTCGTGGGGTGGGATCCCGGGCCCGGTGTCGGTGATACCGATCCAGGCGGTCCCATCCTCGACGCCCGTACAGACCTCGATCCTGTGATCGGGCGTTTGCGCGTGTTCGATCGCGTTCTCGATCAGTTCCTCGATTGCCCGCGGGAAGACGGGGTCGGCGTGAAGGGGGACAGTGAGGCGGCCGCGCCGCTCGATAACAACATCCGGATGGTCCTCGCGGAAGTCCCCGAGCAGGCCCTCGATGGTACCATCCAGGTTCTCGAAGCAGGTCTGGTCCTGGCGCCGGAGGAGTAACCGGCTGATCTCGTAGGCCTTCTCTGAGAGCGTGCCGAGTTCCGCCGAGGCCTCCCGGAGCAGATAGAGGAGTGTGAGATGTTCGTCCCCGTCCGCTTCGAGGCTGTCGGCCACGCCGACGATGACGTTGAGCGTGTTGCGGAAGTTGTGCCGAAGGACGCGATTGAACAACTGGAGGTGACGGTTCCGTTCCATCCGGTCCGTGACGTCCCGCTGTATGGCCACGAACCGGTCGACCTCACCGTTTTCCAGGATGGGCGCGATGGTCTGGTCCGCGTAGTAAAGCTGCCCCGAGCGGCGCTCGTTCGGGACGACCTCGTGCCACCGACGCCCGTCGGTGATCGCCGCCCACATCCGGCGGTAATAGGACTCGGAGAGTCGCCCGGAATTGAGGATTCGGGGAGTACGCCCCAGTGCTTCTCGGGCGGGATAGCCAGTTATCTCCTCGAATGCCGGATTGACGTACTCGATAGTGCCGTCGACGTCCGTGATGAAGATCGCCAGGCCGGCCTCGTCGACTGCCTTCTTGAACGTCTGGAGTTCCGCCTCGCGAGCCGTGCGGTCGGTGACGTCGGTCCGGATCATCGCCACGTGGTCTGGTTCGGAGTGGAGGGGCACGCCCTCGATCTCGACGATGGCCGACTCACCGTCGGCGTCCCGGTGTTCGTGGGTGACCGTGGCGGGCCGGTCCGCGAAGGCGGCCTCCACCGGACACTCGTATCCGAGATCGCTACAAGGGACTTCGAACCCGTGGGTGACAGCATGGCAGCGCTCTCCGACGTATGCCCTTGGGTCGGTCTCGGGGTCGTCGGGGAACCGACGGTTCGCGTAGGTGATCCGGTAATCGCGATCGACGACGTACACCTGCTCGTCTACGCTGTCGAGGACCCGGTCCGCGATTCCCGCCGGAGGTCGACCCATCGGTCAGACGGCCTCGGGCGTCGACGTCGACGCGTTCACGGCGTCCGGGTCCAGCCAGATCACGAATCGTTCTGCCTGGCTCACGACGCCATTGAGCAGGCCCTCGTTGCCCACCGATTCGACGGTATCGGTGCCGATCGTGCTCACCTCGTGGACGGCATCGACCAGCCAGCCGATCGATCCGGTGACCTCGTCCTCGAAGATGACGACGCGTTCGCCGGTGGGTTCGCCCGCGACGTCGAGTACGCCTTTCGGGTTCACGATCGTCGTGGTCTCGCCGCGCAGATCCATCACCCCCACGACGTGATCGGCGGTGTTCGGGACCGGGGTCAGGGAACCTTTCTCGACGATCTCGTCGATGTCGGAGATGTCCACGCAGTACCGCTCCGCGTCCAGGCTGAACTCCAGGACCTGAACCGTCCGGTCGGGGTCGGTCTCTGCGGCTGCCACGCTCACCCACCCTGGTTGAGCCGGCCGACGGCCCGTTCGATGTCCTTTACCTTCTGGGCCTGCTCCTCGTTCGCCGCGGCGATGTTCTGGATCTCGGCCGAGACCTCTTCGGCCTTGGCGTTTGCCTCGTCGACCATCGCGGCGACCTCCTCGGTACTGGCCGCCTGGTCGTCGGCCGCCTCGGCCACCTCGTCGATACCGTTCGCGGCCTCCTGGATAGCGTCGACGATCGCATCCAGGGCGTCCATGGTCTCCTCGACCATCTCGATTCCCGCGTCGATCTCCTCGGTGGTCTCGTCCAGGCTCTCGACCGTGTCCTCGGTGTCCGACTTGATGCCGCCGATCATTGACTCGATCGTGGAGGCGTGCTCCTGGGACTCCTCGGCGAGGTTCTTGACCTCGTTGGCCACGACCGCGAAACCCTCGCCTTCCTCTCCCGCCCGCGCCGCTTCGATGTTGGCGTTGAGCGCGAGCAGGTTGGTCTGGTCGGCGATGTCGTTGATGAGTTCGACGATCTCGTCGATCTCGTCGACTCGTCCCCGCAGATCCGATACGTCCTCGGAGACCTCCGCCGCCGCGCTGTCGATGTCGCTCATCGTATCGATGGCCTCCTCGGCCGTCTCGTAACCACCCTCGGCCCGCTCGCGGGCGCGTTCGCTTGTCGTCGAGACCTGCTCCGCGCTCGAGGCCACCTCCTCGACGGTCGCGCTTACGTTCGCGACCTCCGAAGTTACCTCCTGCATCGAATCGGCCATCGTCTCCGCGGTCGAGCTGATCCCCTCCGAGCTTTCCGCGACGCTCTCGGAGGCCGACGTGACCTCGGCGATGGACTCCTCGACCTCCTCCTGGGCCTCCTTGAGGTGGCTGATGTCCTTGAACGACTCCGTGATCCCGACCACGTCGCCCTGCGGGTCGCTGATCCGCTCGGAGACCAGCAACGTGTGTCTGGTCTCGCCGTTTGCGAGTTCTTTCTCGATCTCGACCTCGACGCGATCCCGACCCTGTTCCATGAGCTGTTTGACGGTGCAGTCCTCGGTCCCACAGACCGCCCCCGACATCTGGTTCATGCACTTGAGCTCCCGGGTGTTGCCGTCGAGCCCGGTCCACTCCGTCATCACCCGGTTCTGCTTTACGACATTGAACTGCTCGTCGATGACCCGCTGGGCTGCCCCCGAGGTGTCATACAGCTGATCGGGGTCCTCCTCGAGGACGATCTCGAGAGCGCCGCGGTCATCGGTCTGTGCACTCCGCGGCTGGGCTTCGAGGTCCGACGAGGAATCGGCGAGAGCCGCCCCGCCGTCGGGTCGCTCGTGCGCTGTCTCCGTCCGCTCGTCCCGGAACTCGACCTCGCGGTCGTCCGGGCTCTGATTACCTGCCATGGGTGTCCCTCTGGACTGGGGTCCAGATATGGACGGTTGGGATAGCAGCGGGCAAAGTCTGGCGCCCGGAACTCCATGGGGTGTGTACTCGCACCCCGTAATAACTAGGGTGGCTGGTTCTCGAACAGGGTAGCATACAGGTTGGCCTGGGCCAAGCGCAACCGCTCGAAGAACGAGGACGTGGCCATGTCGAGTCGCTCGGCGACGGCCTCGCCCGCTGCTTTCCGTGGGGTTTGGAAGTACCCCATCTCGTACGCTTCGGCGAGAACCTCCCGCTGGCGAGGCGTCAGTTCGGCCAACGGATCGGCCTCGGCCGACGGCGTCGTCTCCGGCGCGCTCGTCTGCCTGGCTCGCAGGGCGACCCCCGGATTGCGGTCGAGGAACGACTGGATCACCCGCGAGGCCTCCTCGCCAGCTGGAACCCGAACGATTACCTGCCCACTCCCGTCGGGGTCCACGGACTGCTCGAGGAATATCGCCCCCGTCGCGAGCAGGGAACTGACGGTGGGTTCCTCCACGACGGAGAATTCCACACGTGTCTCGTCCGTGGCTGTACCAGTGACGACGAGGTCTTCGATCCCCACGATCTCCCTCGCCGCCGTTTCGATCTCGGCGGCCTCGGCCGGTATCCGGGCGGCGACCGCGGCGCCGGATTCGATCCGGACCAGTCGGTCGATTACGACCGTGGTCTCGAGCCCTCGTGCCAGCTGTGAGAACCGGCTGGCGGTATCCGGTAGTTCGAAGGTGAGTGTTACTGCCTCCGCCGCCGACCGGACGCGTTCGGCCCCCAGATGGGCGCGGATGCTCCCCATGGCCTCACCCAGGTCGACGAACACGCTCCGGGTCTGGCCAGCGAAGAATTCCGGGGTCGTTGCATACAGAGCGAGGACCCCGTAGACCCGCTGACCGCGTTCGACCGGGACCGCCAGCACCGACCGGAAATCTCGGGACAAGGCCGCCCCCCGCCACTCGCTGGCCTGTACGTCTGCCTCCGTCGATCCCACGTGTACGGGCTCCCTCGAGCGGGCCGCGGCCACCGCCGGTTCCGGTTCCGTCCCGTCACCGTCCGGCTCGAGCGAGACCACGTCGAGGTACCCTGCCTCTGCGCCCGTCCACTCGACGGGTTCGATCCGGCCGGGGTCACCGGCCACCGGTTCCCCGTACCACCCGAAGGCGAGGCCCTCGATGGTCCCGAGCTGTTCCATGACCGTCTCGTGGACGGCTGTCTCGGTGCTCACCCGTAGCAGCGTCCCGATCAAGCGGCGCACGGTCTCGTTGACCCTGATCAGTTCCCGGAGGTGCTCATTGGCCCGTTCGAGGGCCGTCTCGCTGGCTTCGATCCGTTCGGCCTGGGCCCGCCGATTCAGCGCGGCTTCAGCCGTCGACGCGAGCGTGGCAAGCACGTTGTGTCCGCGGCGGTCGAAGTAGTCGGCTTCTGCGCTCGAGGTGAGGAGCACCCCATGTTCGCCGACGGGTGTGAGGAAGTGTTCTGCCACGGTTCCCTGGGCCGGCCGCGCGGAGTTCGCCACTGCCTCACCGTTCAGGAGGACCCGGTCGCCCTCCACGTACGTCCGCCAGAGGGGGTGGTCACCGGGCGAGATGGGCTCCAGGCCCTCCACGGTCCACCCCGATTTCTCCGTGGGCTCCGGCACCAAGGTGTTCGAGCCGGACTGGTACCCGAAGAAGACCGCACAGACGGGCTCGAACCCGTTGTTGATCGCCCACGTGATCGGCCGGCTCACGGGACCATCGACGTCCTCGAGGAGGTCGCGGGCGGCTTGGGCGACCCGCTCGAGATTCTGTTCGTACCCCACCCTGGCGGTGACGTCCGTCATCACCTCCATCATCGCAGTCACCTCCCCGTCGTCGGTGATGGGCGTGGCAGTGATCTCGACCCACCTCGGCCGACCCTTGGCGTCGACGTGCCGGTGCATCTCCTCCGCGGCTTCGGCCGCCTCGAAGACGGTCCCAAGCGGACAGGCGCCATGTGTCCCCTCGCAGGGCTCCTCACGTCCGTGCGCGACTGAATAACACCGGTTGCCGACGATATCTGCCAGATCGAGACCGACCTGCTCGCTCAAGGCCCGGTTCGCGTAGACGACTTCGAAGGACTCATCGACCACGTAGGTCGCCTCCTCGATCGTATCGAGGGCCGCGTCGAACCGCGCCAGGTCCCGCTCGCGTTTCCTCCGGTCGGTCAAATCCCGGGCTATCGCCACCACGAAGGCGTCTCCCTCCAGCTCGACGTGACTAATCTCGACCTCGACGGGGAACCGCGAGCCGTCCTTCCGCCGGTGTTCGGCCTCGTACTTCATCGAGCCGGCCGCGCGGATCCGTTCGAAATGGTCCCGCCAGTCGTCGGCGTCCCCGATACCTGGTTGAATATCGTCGAGCGCTACCGCGAGGAGTTCGGACCGCGAGTACCCGAGTCGCCGGCAGGCAGTACGGTTGGCGTCGACGATCGCCAGGCACTCCGGGTCCGCGATCAGGATAGTATCGGTAGAATGATCGAGGACAGCTCGGTATTGGTCCAGGCGCCGGGTCGCTTCACGGTCCTTGGTGACGTCCCGGAACTGGCAGTGGGTGCGGTCGACGGCCCCAGCGTCGTCGTATTCGACCCGTCCGTCGTAGACCACCTCGAGTTCCTCGCCGGTTCCCGTGACTATCCGTAGATCGACGTCTGTCATCTCTCCGTCCGAGAGGACGGCCGGGAATCGCTCCCGGAACGCCGACGCCGACCCAGCGGCCAAGAACTCGGTAAAGTACTGCCCGAGTACGTGCTCGCGCTCGTATCCGAGGTGGTCGAGCCACGCGTCGTTGACCGCGAGGAGTCGGCCGTCCTCATCGAGGGACTGGTACGGTAGCGGCACGGTGGACCCATCCGGAATCGACCCGGGCGCGAGGTCGTCTGCCGCATCGGCGTTCTCGTCCTGGCCACCCGACATATAGTAGTATATATTATACTAATTGTGGCATAAATCTATGGTTGACCGTTCTAGAGCGTGTCGGCGCCGCTATCATTGCTTTCGAGTGACACGAAGACCTATCAGTCAAATAGTCAGTATCTCCCTGACGGCCGAACGCCTCCTGTCCCGCTCCGCGAGCCCGGGCGATATGATGGCCGGTGGTATTGGATCCGAGAGCGCTCCGGGGGCCCCACCACCGACCGTTGGCACTGTGCCAAATCACTAAGGTTTCGACCTCGAATCAGAGGCCATGAGCCAGCTGCTTTCGGGATCTGTCGAGACGTTCCTCTCGGTGGCCAGCCCCGCGGCCCATCCGGTCATCGACGAGATGACGAGATACGGGACAGAGCGGGGGTTTCCCACGGTCGGTCCGGACGTCGGCCAGTTTCTCACCGTCGCCGCGCGGATGGTCGATGCGGACCGCGTCTTCGAGTTCGGGTCGGGCTATGGCTACTCCGCGGCCTGGTTCGTCCAGGCACTCCCTGCGGACAGCGAGATCGTGTTGACCGACTACGACGAAGCTAACCTGGCCACCGCCGAGGGATTCCTCGCTGACCTTGGATACGACGGCCGGGCGCGCTTCCGGGTTGGCGACGCTGTGGAGACCTTCGAGTCGACCGAGGGGACCTTCGACGTGGTGCTCATCGACCTGGACAAGGAGCAGTACGTAGACGCCTTCACCCGCGCCAGCGACAGAGTGCGGGACGGAGGAATCATCGTCGCGGATAACATGATGGCCGGCCCGGTGGAGCCGGACTCGGTGACTGCCGCGCTGCGCGGCGAGGAACCGGTCGAACCCGCAACAGCCGGGATCGCCCGGTACATCGAACGGGTCCGATCTGCCTCCGGGTTCGAGACGGCCTTCGTCCCGCTGGGCGAGGGGATCGCTATCAGTCACAAACGCGGCGACTGAAGAACTCGATCCGACAGTGGGCTATCAGGTCAGCAAGCAATAGCTCACGCGTCGGCTGCGCCGTCGATTGGAACGCCTCGTTGCACCCAGCTTTCGATCCATCCCTCGGCCCATTCGACGGCTTCGGGGGAATCGTTCCTGACGAAACCTGTCGTTCCCGAGTCCCCGTAGACCACCAACCCTACTTCGGGCTCGTCGTGGAACGCGAGGATCGTGCTGAACGGTGGGTCCGCTTCGACCTCGTAGATAGTCAGGCGCCCCGTCTCCAATGAATCCTCGAGTGGACCGCTGTACTCTCCGACCAACGTTTCCAGCACCGGCGCCGAGACCACGAGTTCGACCTCGGTCCCCTCCTCGATTATCTGTCTGCTATACAGGTCCACATAATCAGGCAACACGGCACTCGCGACCCCGTAGATCCGCTCTGCCCCCCGGAGGAATCGCTTGAGAGCCTGGACGGGCTCGTAGGGGGCGTGCGGTTCGGCGCCCACGATGGTGGCGCCCCGGAATACCTCGAGGCCGATGTCCGTGTTCGGCGGCACCGGCTCGATGGTGGTGGCCGCACGTTGGAGCCCAGCCACCCCCGCGCGGAACTCCTCGTACTCCTCGAGGAGCAGTCGTCCGGACACGGTCAGGCCGGCCGTACCCCCGTCGCGCTCGATGAGCCCCGCCCCTTCCAGTTCCCGAACGGCTCGGTCCACCGTCGATCGGGAGACCGGGAGTACCTCGACGAGCGTGCCCTTGGCCTTCGGACCATCCCTGAGGACGCGGAGGAGGTCGACCTGTCCGGTAAGCAACTCGACGGTCGCCTCCGGGTTACCCGGTTCCATCGATTGAGGTGTCCTCCCGTGTCACGGGTATACGGCCCCACCACGTTATATAAATGGGCGATACCTTTAAGACGCCATCCCCGTTCGCGACCGAACGTTCAAGGGTTGACCCTATGACCGGTCCATCCGAACAACTCCGGTGCTGGTGCCACCGGCACCGGCTGTGCCTCTGACATCCCGGACCGCTTGCCCGGCGGTCCGGGGACTTTGTTTCCGCCAGCGACTGCTACCGGGGCGTTTCGGTCCCCCACTTCGAAAGCGCCGCGTCGAGTTCCGGATGGTTCCTCGCCCGCTCCGTGAGCGAGACCCCATCCTCGTAGGCCTCCACCGCAGCCCTGAGCGCCTTCGCTCCCGCGTGGGTCCCGTCCGGATGGCCGTGGATACCGCCCCCGGCCTGGACCATGACCTCCGTCCCGACCGCATCGAGTAACGGTTCCACGATGCCAGGATGGAGCCCCCCGGAGGCCACTGGCAGCACGTCGCGCCGGTCGTAGAGGTCGCCGGCGAGCCAGTCGTTTATGCCGACGGTGTCCTCATTCGCCAGTTTCCCCAACCCGGCGGTTCCGGTGTGGATGTGGTCGACGCCGACCAGCCGCGCAATCTGGGCCAGTACTCGCATCGAGACGCCGTGGTGGGGCAGACGGTCGAAGGCAGCGTGCATCGCCCGATGCGCGTGGATGGCCAGCCCGAGATCCTCCGTGGTCTCTCGGACGGACTGGACGGCCCCCCAGCCCGTCGTGATCACGTCGACCATCACGAACTGGCCACCCTGTTCGGCGACGAGTTCCGCCCGACGCTGCATCTCGGTGGCCTCGGCGGTGATGTTGACCAGATAATCCTTCCGTTCCCCGGTCTCCGATTCGGCCCGGTCCCGCATCTCGAAGGAGGCCTTCACCCGGTCCTCGAAGCGGTTGAACGACTGGTCGGTGAGGTTCTCGTCGTCCTTGAGCAGGTCGACGCCGCCCGTCCAGGCGTCATAGCCCACCTGGGCGTGTTGCTCGGTCGACAGCCCGACCTTGGGTTTGGGGACAGTGGCGAGGGCAGGTCTGTGCCCCGCGTCGAGGAGTTCGGACTTGACCGCCGACCCGAACTGGGGGCCGGCAAAGGAGGTGACGAGGGGTTCGGGCCACTCGCAATCCCGAAGTCGGATCGAGTCGACGGCCTTCATGCCCATGATATTGCCCGCGATACAGGACAGGACCTGGGGCATGTTGCCGGGCTCGAAGAGCTGGTCGGGATAGGCGACCCGGATCGTGCCGTCGCCGATCTCGAACGCCGTGGCGCTGAGGTCGGTCACGCGGTCCTCGACGTCGAGCGTGGCCCAGGTGCCATTGGAACTCTCGGAGGCCACTCGGCCCGCGGCGTCCACCATGTCCAGGCCGGACGCGGGCTCGATGGCGAATTCACAGACCAGATCGCTCGAATCGGGCCGGTAGTCGGTATCCACGAAGTCCTCGTAGGAGATACCCGTCATGGACCGGACCTGTTCGCTGCGCGGACCCAAGAAGGTTGTGCGCTCGTCCCGCCAGCTCGGGTCAACGGTCGACCCTTGGGACCGACTCGCAGCTCAGCGCTCGACGGCGTCCTCGAGGCGCGCGACGTACTCCTCATTCCCGACGTGGACCGGCGTGCGCTGATGGATCTCGGTCGCCTCGACGTCGAGTAAGGACTGCTCGCCGTCCGTCGACGCACCGCCTGCGGCCTCGACGACGTACGCGATCGGCGCCCCCTCGAACAGTAGCCGGAGTTTGCCGTTCGGCCGCGACTCGAGGGCCGGATAGCCGAAGATCCCACCGTACGTGAGGACCTGGCTGACGTCGGCGATCATCGCCCCGCCGTAGCGGAGTTTGAGCTCGGCCTCGACCTCGGCGACGTACGCCTCGAAATCCGTCGGCCAGTCGGGCACGCGTCCGCCGAACCCGTACACTGTCGGGTCGGCAGGAAGCTCGACCGGGCCGATATCCCGGCGATCGCCCTCCTCTATTACATATTGGGTCGCTTCGCCGTCGTGGGCCACGACCATGGTCGTAATGGGCCCGTAGAGGACGAATCCTGCCGCGACCAGGTCACGGCCTCGGGTGGGCAGTTCGCCCTCGTAGATGCCGACCACCGTTCCCATCGGGTTGTTGGACTTCAGGTTGGAGGAGCCATCGAGCGGGTCGACTGCGACGGCGTACCCGTCACCGATGTCTGTCACCGTTTCTCGTTCCTCGCTCGCGTAGTAGCCGACGCCGTCGACTGCTTCGAGGCGCTCGGCCAGCAGTTCGTCCGCCCACACGTCTGCCTCCAGTTGCAGGTCGCCGGTGACGTTCTCTTCCCCGACGCCGCTCCGTCGACCCGGCAACCCGGCCCGAATACGGGGTGCCGCCGTCGCTATCGCGTCGAAGACCGACTCGATCGCCGACATCTACATCCGGTCGAGGCCCTCGTCGACGCTCGTTTCCTCGAAGATCACGGCCTCGAGTGCGTCGAGCATGGCCTCGGGATTCTCGCGCTGCCAGACGTTCCGACCCACCGCGAGCCCGGCGCCGCCGGCGTCGATGACCGCCTTGACGGACTCGAGGAAGGCACGATCGGAGGTCTTCGAGCCGCCGGACATGATGACCTTGACCGGGCCGGCCGCGTCCACGACCCACTCCATCGCCTCCTTGCTGCCGGGGTATTTCACCTTCGCCACGTCGGCGCCGAGTTCGAGGGCCAGCCGGGAGGCGTACGCAATGATCCCGTCCTTGGTGTCGTTCTTCACGCCTTGCCCCCGTGGATACGACCACATGACGATCGGCAATTCGTGGGCCCTGGCGTCCTCCTGGACGACCGCGAACTCCTCGGCCATCTCCACCTCGTGGTTGGAGCCACCGTAGAGGGTATAGCCGATCGCGTCAGCGCCCAACTGATGGGCGTACTCGACCGACCAGTTGACGGCGCTGTCGTGTTCGCCCATCCAGAGATTGGAGGTACCGTTGAGCTTCGCGACCAGATTGACGTCGTCCTCGTAGGAGGGGTAGAAGGCCTCAGCGACTCCCTTCTGGACCGCGAACCCCGTCACCGCCTCGTGGGTGGCGATGTCGAACACCACTCCCGGGTCCATGGTTTCGGGGACCGGGTCGAAGTCGGTCGGCCCGTGTTCGAGGCCGTGGTCGTACGCCAAGATCAGTAGCTTGCCGTCGCGGGCTATCGACGAGGACTCGAGGGATAACATCACTCGGCCATGCGGCAGGCTCGTATAATAGTCTAACTGACCTGCCGGCTACTCATTCTCGGGGAACTCCGACTGTCGCTCCAACAGGATGACTGTGCCGGGTCGACTCAGACGAGCTGTTTGGCCGCGTCGCGCCACTCCGTGACCTTGGCTTCGCTCAACTCGAGGGATGCTGCGACCCGCTCCGGATCGCAGCTCGCGAGGCTGCGGACAGACTGGATCCCGGCCTCCGCGAGGCGGTCGGCGTAGGTCGATCCGATCCCGTCGATCCGGGTGACGGGTGTCGGTTTGCTCTTTTCCCGCCAGGCGGCTTCTGCGTCGATTTCCTCCCGGCCCTCGTCCCGATTCGGCCACTCGGTCTCCCGCCAGGCGGCTTCGGCCGCCTCCACGTCCTCCGTCTCGGCCCTGAGCCGTTGCTGCCGAGCGGAGAGGTCCTCGGCGTCCCAGTCCGTCGAACTCTCCGCGACCCAGGCGCGTTCCCCGTCCTGCAACCCCCGTACCTGCTCTGCGCGTCGATCCAGATCCTCGCCGCCTTCCAGTGACCAGGACAAGGAGTGTTCGCGTCGGATGCGTGCTGCCACGCCCGGATTGACGCCAAAGTTCACGAGCTGGGCGTGAGATACCCGCCGCTCGGCGATGTCCGTCGGCTCGACGCCGGCCCGCTCGAGCACCGCTTTCGTCGCCGGGCCGACGAACTTGATGTCGGTCAACTCCTCGGGCTCCATCCGGATTGGCACCGTATCGGGGATGTACCCCGGAGATGCTTGAGTGTTTCCCGTTTCGTCATCCGGTGGCATGACCCACTTGCCCGCGTCCGGCGTACGGCCCCGTGTCCCAGCCACACCGGGAGCGCAAGCGGACCATCGGCATCTTTAGGCCGTCGTCGGTCGACGTCCCGGGCATGCGAGAGCTCGATTCTATCGAGACCATCGGCGTCGTCGGCGCGGGGACGATGGGGAACGGTATCGCCCAGGTCGCAGCCAGCCAGGGCTACGACGTCATCATGCGGGACATCGAGGAGTCGTTCCTCGAGGACGGGTTCGCGGCCATCGAAGACAGCCTCTCGAGGTTCGTGGCCAAAGACGCGATGACCCAGGACGAGGCCGACCACATCGTCGCCTCCATCGCGGGAACCACTGCACTCGAGGACCTCGCCGGGGCGGATCTCGTAATCGAGGCCGCTGTCGAGGAGATGGCCGTGAAACAGGACGTCTTCGCGGACCTCGATGACATCGTGGACGAGGACGTCGTGCTCGCGACGAACACCTCCACGCTGTCGATTACCAGCATCGCGGCGGCGACGGACCGGCCACAACTGGTCGTCGGCCTCCACTTCATGAACCCGGTGCCGATCATGGACGGCGTGGAGGTCGTGGTGGGGGAGAAGACCGCCGCGGATACGGTCTCGCTGGCTCACGCCGTCGCCGAGGACCTGGGCAAGGAGACCTGGGAAAGCGAGGACAAACCGGGCTTTGTCACCAATCGAATCCTCATCCCCTGGATCAACGAGGGCATCCGGGCCTACGACGAGGGCGTCGCCACGAAGCGGGACATCGACCGCGGGATGAAACTCGGCACGAACGTCCCGATGGGGCCGCTCGAACTCGCCGACCACGTCGGGCTCGACATCTGTCTCGAGGCCTCGCGAACGCTACACGACGAGCTCGGCGATCGCTACAAACCGGCCTACTTGTTGAAGCGCAAAGTCGAGGCCGGGGACCTCGGGAAGAAGAGCGGCCAGGGCTTTTACGAGTACGACTGATCAGAGCCGAGAGGTCGGCTGAACCCGAACCTGACCGGCGGGATGGGGTCCATCGGTCGGTGAACCGGAAGCGAGCGTGCCGACCGGCGTCGCGCGCGATTTAGGTATGTCCCATCGCGGTGGAAGCGCCGTGTCTCACTCCCGGTCGAGCGAATCGAGTATCGGGTCCGGTACTGAACGGCTTCAAACGTTCAGTTGACTGGACCCACCGCTCTCTTTCGCGGCCGCGGCGTCTTTGAAACGGGTCCGGATCATGATCCAGCCCTTGGGTGTCAACTCGACGTATCCCTCCGAACCCGTGAGCAGGCCACGCTTCTGGAGGAGTTTGAGGACCTTGATCGAGGATTCGGACCGACCGCTGATGAGCGTCTGGAGTTTCGACTTCCCGTTCATCGTATAGAGGGTCGCAAGCGCCTTGGTCTCGGCCGGGGAGAGGTCGATGTTCGACAGTTCCCGCTGGACCTTGGTGTACTCGAGCCGGAGATACCGCCCGAGAATGAACCGCTTTCGGTCCGGGTTGAGCGCCGCTTCGAACAGGATGGACCGGCCGCCCTTGACGTACTCGACCTCGATGACCTCGCGTTCGTCACCCAGCAACTCCCGTTTGTCCTTCGAGAAGTCGATGATGGACTCGATGTCGACCTTGAACGGCACGTCGATCTCCGAAAAGCCCACACTCCGGTCGCCCAGATGGAGTTCGCCGATGGTGAAGGCGCTTTTTGTCCGCCGGCCGCCGATCATCGCCGGGTGTCGCACAGCGACCTCCGTGCCGTTGAGCACGGACTTGAACAACAACTGGCCGAAGTGCTCGATCGAAGACTCCTCCTCGGCCGAGAGGAAGTAGATATCGCGGCCGACCTCTCCGAAGTCCTTCTCGGCCTCGACAGCGACGGTCAGCGTCGTGCCGCTGAACCGCCCGGCGACCGACATCGGCGGCTGCCCGAGTTTCAGATCGAAGATGGTCTGGAGCTCGATTCGGCCCTCGTAGTCCCGGCCGGAGAGGCGCAACTCGTCGTCCTCGAGGGTTACCCGGCAGTCCTCGACCCGGGTGGGGTCGTCCGCGTCGTGAATCAGGTCCGCGTGGAAGTTCGCCAGGACTGGCATTGGTCTCGACTACGAACTGGGTGCCGCCTCGAAAGCCTCGAGCGTGCTCTCACTTGCCGGGGCCGTCGCAGGTAGCTGTATCCGCATTTCCGTTCCACGGGGCTCGAGGCTGTCGAACTGGAGGTCCCCGTCCATGTTCTCGACGAGCCACTTGGCGACCCAGAGTTCGACTCCGTCGAGGTGCTGCATCTGGGTCTCCGAGCCACGCTCCAGGGCCGCCAGCGCCCCCTCGGAGAGCGTGAACTGCTGGGCGGTGACCGCAATGGAGACGTCGTCTTCGTCCCCGCGTTCGACGTCCACGGCAACGGGCTCGGACTCGCTGTTCCGGACCGCGTATTCCAACAGTTCCCAGAGGGCGAGTTCGATGAAGTTGTCCGCCAGGACAAAGACTTCCTCGGGCATCGAGGTGTCGATGGACGCGTGGGGGTAATTGCGCCGGATGCCCTCGATTAGCTCCTCGACGATGGCGGTGACCTCCATCGGTTGGCGATACCGCTCGCGCTCGATGGAGTCGATGTTCCGCGCCATCTCGCTCAGGTCGACGATGGAGCCAGCCTCCTGGCGGATGTTCTGGACCATCTCGACCCTCGCACCCTCCATGTCCTCCTCGAGCAGGTCCGCATAGCCCTGGACGACTGTCATGCCGTTCCGGATGTTGTGGCGCAACACCCGCTGGAGCACCTTGTTCCGACGGTATAGCTGATTGAGACTCTGATGTTCCTCCTCGAGGGCCTTGACCGCCCCCACGAGCGTCCCGACGATTCCCCCTGCCCCGATAACCGTCACCAGGATCCCGGCCGTTGGGCCAAGCGGGAAGACCAGCACGCCCAGGACCACCGCGGCGGTCGGCAGGGCCATCCCGAGGGCGCCCCACTGTGAGACGACCAGAACCCGATCGTCTCCGAGCGGACTCTGGAACAGCCAGTACCCGACCGCGATGAGGCCGACCGCAAGGAAGAAGCCCGCGGTCAACGTGAGCAACGCCTCCAGCGAGGGCCCAGAAACGCCGAAGGCCTCACGGAAGACGATGACCGTGAAGATGAATCCGACCCCGATCAGGTAGACGACCCCGAGGTCGCGTTTCGGGGGGAGCCACCCCATGTTCATTGGAGTCTTCCACCCGGATTGCCGAACCGTATCTTGGTCATTGCACGCTCACCACCGTGTTGCCGACCCGTAACTCGGCCATACCCGCAGTCGCGTGGACCATCGGCCCGGAGGCCATCGGTCCCATCCTCCTCTTGCTCGGGCGCCGCTTTCGGTCCCGCGTCCCCCCTCCGACGGTCGGCGAACACAGATACATGTAATCACCACGAGGTTGCCGCTAGCACGTATTGTGAATCCAGGGAACGCCGTCTTAAACCTTTCTTACAGGTATCAACTGTGAAAACCGCCCGAGTCGCGGCCACTCGCCCCGGCCGGGTACCCCCTCGACGACCTCCTCCCGTCCGTCCGGCGTCAGCGACCGATTCAACCCCTCCCCCGACTCGATCGGTCCCCCGATGACGACACCGCGAGGAGCCGACGTCGAAGTGGTCGGCTGGTTCGCTGACACTCGTCTCGGAACACGAACACTCCGGGCCAAGTCCGGATGGCAATAGAAATGGTGACCCAGGGGAGGGCGATAAGTAACAAGATCCAGGACGCAGAGCCAAAAACGGCGGAATCCGGTCGACTGGGCTATAGATGTCGGGACCCAGGAGGGTAGAAGAGATGTGGCTATGCCGGTCGGCGACCTACTCCTCGGCGTCGATCGCGAATGAAGTACTTCGATCCTGCTGTGGGCGCGGACCTGGAGACCAGCGTCGACCGGATGGTCGAGGCCTGGGCTGATGTCACGAGGACCACGATGTTCGGATGTCCTTCCTATCGAGCGGCCGATTCGCTCTTCGCCCTGCTGGTGACCGACGGCGTCGTGCTGACCCGACTGCCCCAGGAGTTCCGACCGGACGTCGAGGCCGCCTTCGAGGCGGGTCCGTTCGTGGCGGGTAATCGGACCATTAACAAATGGGTGCGAATCCGCGTGGAGTCTGCCGAGGACGTCGAAGGCCTTCGACCGTTTCTGCAGGCGAGCTACGAGACAGCCCTTCTGGAGGGTTGACCGGCGTGGAAGACGGCTAGGTCCCACGACCTACCCAGTCCGAAGAGATAAGGGTCGACGGCGGGAGTGTCACCGCATGGACCTCAGCCGCTCCCCCGAGCAACGCCAGATCCGGGATATGGTCGCCGACTTCGTCGACGAAGAGGTCGTGCCCGTAGCCGACGAGATCGACGAGACGGACGAGGTGCCCTGGGAGGTCCTCGAGCAGATGGGCGAGCTGGGACTGATGGGCATGCCATTCGATGAGGAGTACGACGGGGCCGGTCTGGACTATCACGCCTATACGATGGCCCTCGCCGAGATCAGCCGCGGCAGCGGTGGGCTCGGAACCATCGTCGCGGCCCATACCTCCCTCGCGGGGAACATGTTGGCCGACTACGGAACGTCGGAACAGAAAACAACCTACCTCGCACCATTGAATCGGGGCGATGACATCGGCGCCTTCGCGCTCTCCGAGGCCGGTGCCGGCTCGGACGTCCCCGCCATGGAGACCACAGCCGAGGAAACGGAGGATGGGTGGGTCCTCGACGGCGACAAGCTCTGGATCTCGAACGGGTCGATCGCGGACTCCGTCGTGGTCTTCGCCAAGACCGACCCCGACGCGGGCCACAAAGGCATCTCTTCGTTCGTGGTCAGACCGGACGAGGACGACGGCTTCTTCGTCGAGAACACCGAGCACAAGCTTGGTGACAAGGGCTGTCCCACCGCGGAACTGCGCTTCGAGGACCTCGAACTCCCGGGCGATCGGCTTCTCGGTGACCCGGGAGACGGCTTCTATCAGGCCCTCGAGACGCTGAACGCCGGTCGGATCACGATCGCGGCCCGCTCGGTCGGCATCGCCCAGGCGGCCCTCGACGAGGCCCTGGACTACGCCCAGCAGCGCGAGCAGTTCGGTCAGTCCATCTCGGAGTTCCAGACCATCCAGCACAAGCTGGCGGACATGGACACCTCCCTGCAGGCCGCCCGCCTCCTCATGCACCAGGCAGCCGATCTCAAGGAACGTGGCGAGAACTACCGCAAGGAGGCCTCGCAGGCGAAGCTGTTCGCCTCGGAGATCAGCCGCGAGGTTGCAAACGAAGCAATCCAGATCCACGGTGGGTACGGGTACACGAAAGACTTCCCCGTCGAACGGTTCTACCGCGACGCCAAGCTCAACGAGATATACGAGGGGACGAGCGAGATCCTCCGGAACAACATCGCGCGACAGTTGCTCGAGTAGTCCGCCGCCAGGCGATCGAGCCGGTGGATGCTGATACTCGAGGCGACGACCACGCCGGTATTCACATTCCTTTTATCCACTGTGACCCTATAGCCGATGTCTCATGACACGCGTACGCGTCGCCGGCGTCGGCCTGACGCCCTTCGGGGTGCATCCCGAACGGACCACCCGGGACATGTTCGGGGAGGCAGGGCTGGCAGCTATCGACGATTCGGGGATCGACCACGAGGAGATCGAATCGGTGTTCTACGGGAACTTCATGGGGGAACTTTCGGAGCACCAGGGACACATGGGGCCCCTCGCCGCCGAAGCCCTGGGCCTCGACGTGCCCGCCACCAGATACGAGAGTGCCTGCGCCTCGAGTGGGGTCGCCGTGCGGGAGGCGGTCAAGAACATCCGGTCCGGAGAAGCTGAGGTCGTCCTCGTCGGCGGCGCCGAGCGCATGAACAACCTCCCGACCGCCGAGACGACGGAGTCCCTCGCCATCGCGGCAGACGACCTCTACGAGGTCAGAGCTGGGATGACGTTCCCGGGTGCCTACGCCCTGCTGGAGGACGCCTACTTCGACGAGTACGGCGGGAGCCGCGAGGACCTGGCCCATATCTCGGTGAAGAACCACGAGAACGCACTGGGCAACGAGTACGCCCAGTTCCAGAAGGAGATCGACGTCCAGACCGCGCTCGACGCTCCGCCGGTCGCCGAGCCCGTCCACCTCTTCGACGCGTGTCCGATCACCGACGGGGCGGCCGCGGCGGTGCTCGTGAGCGAGGACTTCGCCGAGGCCAACGACGTCGACGCGCCGGTCGCGATCACCGGGACGGGACAGGGTGGCGACAAGATGGCCCTGCAGGATCGAAACTACATGACTCGGACCCCGGCCGCTGAGAAGGCTGGTCAGGAAGCATACGCCGAGGCCGGGATCGACGCAGCGGACGTGGACCTGGCGGAAGTCCACGACTGCTTCACCATCGCTGAGGTACTCGCCATCGAGGCTCTGGGCTTCTTCGAGAACGGCGAGGGCATCGGCGCCGCGAGACGCGGGGATACCACCCGCGAAGGCCCGATGCCGATCAACCTCTCCGGCGGCCTCAAGGCCAAGGGCCACCCCGTCGGCGCGACCGGCGCGAGCCAGGTCGTCGAGATGACGAAGTTGCTCCGCGGGAGCCACCACAACTCCGCGTACGTCGAGGGTGCGACGGTCGGGGTGACCCACAATGCCGGTGGGACGGTCGCTAGCACGGCGGTCCACGTCCTGGAGGTGGTCGAATGAGCGACGACGAACCGGCTCGGGACGCCGGCTACGACGACCTCCTCGACGCCATCGAGGACGGGGAGCCGTACTATCTAGAATGTGCCGAGGGACATGGCTCGCTCCCGCCGCGACACGCCTGCCCCCATTGTGCCGACAGGGGCCTCGAAGAAACCCCGCTCCCGGAGACGGGGACCATCGAAGCACACACCACCGTCCACGTGCCGACCCCTAGATTCCTCGCGGACGCCCCCTACGTCACCGCAGTGGTCGATTTCGGCCCGGTCAAGATCACCGGCCAGATGGTGGGCGTCGACCACGACGAGGTAGCAAACGGCGATTCGGTCACCATCGACGTCGGTCGAACGCAGACCGACGACGAGCGGCTGGTCGTCTTCGAACCCGCATAGTAACTCCCCCACCTCTTCGGCCTGCGTCAGCGGTCCTGTTCCTCGACGCAGTCGGCCAACGGCTCCATGACCCGGTCGGCGACGCTGTAGGGATCGGTCTCGCGGTCGGCCACGTCCGCAACCAGCTTGTCGATGCCGCCGAGTCGACCGATTTCTGCCTCGACCAGCCCCGCCGCGTCGTCGCGCAAGAGCCGACGTATCTCCTCCGCGTACCGTCGCTTCTCGTGTTCCACCCCCGTGCCCGACTCAGCGAGCCAGGCGACGTGGTTCTCCAGCGTGTCCACTAACTCCTCGACCCCCTCCCCGCTGGTGGCCACCGTCTCGAGGATCTGGGGTTCCCAGCTCTCCCCCGTTCGGTCCCGCATCTCGAGCATGCTGCGGAGTTCCTGGACGGTCTTGTCCGCGCCCTGGAGGTCGGCTTTGTTGACGACGAAGACGTCGCCGATCTCGAGGATACCGGCTTTCAGCATCTGGATGTCGTCCCCACTCGCTGGCGGCACCAGCACCGCCACCGTATCCGCGGTCTTCACGATATCGACCTCGTTCTGGCCGGCCCCGACAGTCTCCACCAGGATCACGTCCTTGCCGAACGCGTCCAGGGCCTTGACCGCGTCCGCGGTGGCTGTCGAGAGGCCTCCGAGGTTGCCCCGGGTACTCATCGAGCGGAAGAACACGTCCATGTCGCCCGCGGTCGAGGCCATCCGGATCCGGTCCCCGAGGACCGCGCCGCCAGTGAACGGAGAGGAGGGGTCGACCGCGATGACGCCAACCTGGTCGCCCCGGTCCCGGTACCGCTTCGCCAATTTGTCCACGAGCGTGGACTTCCCAGCGCCGGGGCTCCCGGTGATGCCGATAAGGTCGGCGCTACCGGTGTGCTCGTGAAGGGCAGAGACCAGCCGTCGGTAGCCGGCCTGTCGGTTCTCGATGCGCGTGATGACCTTCGCGAGGGCGGCGTGGTCCCCGTCCAACAGCGCCGACACGAGCCGTTCGCTATCGGCCATCGTCCGTTTCGACGTGTTCGCGAACGAAGTCGATGGTGTCCTCCATCGGGGTCCCGGGCCCGAAAATGGCGTCGACGCCCGCCTCGTGGAGCTCCGCCCGGTCATCCTCGGGAACGATGCCACCGACGAGCACCAGGGTGTCCGCGAAGACTCCGTACTCCTCCAGTCCCTCGATGATCCTCGGGACAAGGGTGTTATGCGCGCCCGAGAGGATGGATATCCCCAGGACGTCGACGTCCTCCTGGACGACCGCCTGGACGATCTCGTCGGGCGATTTGTGGAGTCCGGAGTAGATGACCTCGAAGCCGGCGTCGCGGAACGCCCGCGCGATCACGTGGGCCCCGCGGTCGTGGCCGTCGAGGCCCACCTTCGCCACGAGTGTCCGGATCTTCGTCGCGGTCTCTGTGTCGGCCATACACGTGGTTTCGGGTACCAGCGTTTCATTCTAACGGACGGAGAGGCCCAGTGACCCGCTGGGCCCCGGCCGAGCGAGTTCGTCCGGCGGTGGGGCCACCACTGGCTGCTGGCCTCTCCGCCCGTTCGTCTCGTGCCGATGCCCAGTTGTTTATTTGGGGGTTCCCCTCCAATGGAGGTTCATGCACGTACGAGACGCTGTCGAGGACGACGCCGCCGACTTCCGGTGGATCGCGCGGTCCTCACTGCGGGCTGCCTACGGCGATGCAGTCTCGCCGAAAGCCATCGATGCAGGGGTGGAGGAACTCTATAGCGACGACCGGGTCGCCGAGTGCATCTCGGATCCCACCCATCGTTTCTTCGTGGCGGAGGTGGGGGATGACCCCGTCGGATTCGTCGACTGCCGCGTGGCGGCCCAGGCCGAGGAAGGAACCGTCCAGTGGGTCCACGTCGACCCGGATCGCTGGGAAGAGGGCGTCGGCGACGCGTTGCTCGAGGAGGCAGAGGCGTGTCTGTTCGACCGCGGGGTCGATCGTATCGAGGGAACCGCACTCGCGGAAAACCGGGATCTCGTGGCCTTCTACGAGGGGCACGGGTACGTCGCGGGTACGGATCGGGAGACCACCATCGGGGACGAATCGTTCACGGAACGGTCCTACCTCAAGTTCCCTCCGGGCGAGGACCCACATCTGGTGGAGACACGCGAGACCGAAGTCGGGACCCTCTACGTGGCCCTGGACGACCACAAAGTCGGCTCGAAGGCCGACTTCTACGCCGCGTATCACGACCAGGACCGCGAGTCGCGATACGGCTTCTACTGTAACAACTGCGGCTCGGTCGACACGGCGATGGACGCGATGGGTCGAGTCGAGTGCAACAACTGCTCGAACAGCGCCAAACCCACGCGCTGGGACGCTGCGTACCTCTAAGCACCCCCGGGACTGCGTACCGAAGGCCGGCGCCTAGGACCCACGTGCCGCCAGATACCGCACGAACCGCGCCTGTCCGCTCAGTGGCCGACGAACTCCGGCTCCTCCTTCTCGAAGAACGCCTCGTAGGCGCGGGAGTAGTCCTCGGTCTGCGTTGCGGCGGCCATCGACTCCGTCTCCGCAGCCATCTGGGCCTCGAGTTCCCGGCCGAAGCTCTCGGTCAACAAGCGCTTCGTGCGCGCCATGGCCCACGTCGGACCAGAGGCCAGTTCCGCGGCGGTCTCCTCGACGCGAGTCTCGAGGTCCGCCGCGGGCACGACCTCCGTCGCGAGCCCCAGTTCGACCGCGCGTTCGGGGCCGATCGGATCATCCTGCAGAACGATCTCCTTGGCGCGCCGCAGCCCCACGAGACGCGGAAGCAGGAACGTGGACCCGCCGTCTCCCGTGAGCCCAAGCCGAGGGTAGGCGTATTCCATGCGCGCGGCGTCGCTTAGCAGAACGATGTCTCCCAAGATCCCGATGCTGAATCCCGCCCCTGCGGCGACTCCGTTGACCCCCGTCACGATCGGAACCGGCGCCCGGTGGAGGTGGCTGACTGCGTCGTGCAACTGCGAGGCGAGTTGCCGCATCGTGGGAGTGTCAGATTCGTCGCCCTCGAGGCGGGTGAGGTCGGCGCCGGCGCCGAACGCGTCGCCGGCCGCCGAGATCGTGAGACAGCGGAGGTCCTCCTCGAAGGGAAGCGAGCTTGCCCAGTCGAGCAGTTCCACGCCCATCTCGGGGTTCAGGGCGTTCAGTCGACTCTCGCTGTCGATCGTGACGTGGGCGATCGAGCCGTCCCGCTCGATCCGAAAGTTGTCGTACGTGGCCATATCGCGTTCGCGACCGCGGCACTGGTTAATGTATCGCCACCCCGAATCGGCAGCCCCGGACTGCAGGCCCTCCGGCTTGCTGCCGCAGCCGAATTCGGCCACGCCGAGCCGCCCACTGTCGCGGCGATCCGCTCCAGCTCGGGTGGCAGACGGGCTCGCACGCGCGAATCAATTACAGCCCCTGGTCGGTTAGGGAGGGACGACTGCTGGTGGGTTATGGACGGACGCCAGGCTTGGTTTCCTGGTCAGATCGGTACTCGTTGATCCGCTGGCCGGAGGCCACCTGGTTGCCATGGCTACCGATGGAAAGAGTGGGAGATCAGGCGACGCCGAGGGTCTCCTGGTAGCTGCCGTGTTCGGCCTCGAAGACCTGCATGATCTCGCCCATCGTTGCGTAGGCTTTCACCGCGTCGATGATGTACGGGATGGTGTTTTCATCGGACTGTATCGCGGAGTCGAGGGCCGACAGGGCTGCCTCCACGGCTTCCTCCTCGCGGTCCTCGTGGACCGACTCGAGCCGTCCGAGTTGGCGTTCGCGTGCCGCCGCTTCGTCCACCGAAAGGATGTCCAGTTCCGAGTCATCCTCACCGTCGTACTTGTTCACACCCACCACGACCTCTTCGCCTGCGTCCACACGTTCCTGGTACTCGTAGGCCGACTCCTGGATTTCGCGCTGGAAGTACCCTTCCTCGATTCCCCGGAGGACCCCGTCGCGCACGGACCCATCGCCCATCTCTCTGATCTCCTCGATGTAGGCCATCGCCTCGGCTTCGACCTCGTCGGTCAACGCTTCGATCGCGAAGGAGCCGCCGAGAGGGTCGACGATGTCAGCTGCGCCGGACTCCTCGGCGATGATCTGCTGGGTGCGCAGCGCCACGCGAACGGCCCGCTCGGAGGGGAGGGCAAGCGCTTCGTCGAAACTGTTGGTGTGCAAGCTCTGGGTGCCGCCGAGCACGGCAGCCAGTGCCTGCAGCGTCACTCTGACCACATTATTGAGTGGCTGCTGGGCGGTCAGGGACTGCCCGGCGGTCTGGGTGTGGAACTTCAGCCGGAGGGACCCCTCGGCCTCGGCGCCATACCACTCGTCCATCACGTGGGCGTAGATGCGACGGGCGGCCCGGAACTTCGCGACCTCCTCGAAAACCGAGTTGTGCGAGTTGAAGAAAAAGGAGAGCTGGGGCGCGAACTCGTCGACATCCAGGCCTCGGTCCATGGCGTCCTCCACGTAGGCAAAGCCGTCCGCGAGGGTAAAGGCCAGTTCCTGGACGGCCGTCGACCCCGCCTCGCGGATGTGGTAGCCGGAGATAGAGATGGGATGGAACTTTGGCGTCTCCTCGGCGCAGAACTCCACGACGTCGGTGACGAGATCCAGGGAGGGCTCGGGGGGTATGACCCACTCCTTCTGCGCGATGAACTCCTTGAACATGTCGTTCTGGAGGGTCCCGCGAATCTGGTCGCGGGGCACGCCCTGCTGGTCCGCGATGGCCACGTACATCGCGTAGACGACCGGGGCGCTCGGGTTGATCGTAAACGACGTCGAGATGTCCCCGAGGTCGATGCCGTCGAAGAGAATCTCCATGTCCCGGAGCGTATCGACCGCGACACCCTCCTTCCCGACCTCGCCCAAGGACATCGGATCGTCCGAGTCGATGCCCATCAGGGTTGGCATGTCGAAGGCCGTCGACAGGCCGGTCTGGCCCTCGTCGATGAGATAGTGGAATCGCTCGTTGGTCTCCTCTGCCGTACCGAAACCCGCGAACTGGCGCATCGTCCACGGTCGACCCCGGTACATGGTGGGATAGACGCCGCGGGTGTAGGGCGGCTCCCCCGGGAACCCCAGGTCCGTTTCGTAGTCCAGATCCGCGACGTCCTCGGGCGTGTAGAGACGGTCGACTTCGAGGTTGGAGACCGTGGCGAAGCGTTCCCGTCGCTCGCCGTGGCCGTCGAGATGGGCGTCGAGTCGATCCGACTCCCACTCCTCGCGGGCCTCCCGGATCGACTCCAGGTCCGATCGGTCGAACATGCCCCGTGGTAGCTCCCGACCGGCCATTAAGGTTCTGTCGGGAGAGATCGCCGTGAGCCCCCATTCAGGGGCTGTGGCGGGTAACCGGGAGTACTGGACACCGACCGTTGGAGCCTTACTCGTGCTGGCTCAAGCGCTCGGTCGCCTCGACCAACGGGTGCCGTGCGTAATCGACGATGTCCACGTCCGCCAGGGAGGCCAAGCCCTCCTTCTTCGCCGTCTTGGCCATCCCGAGGTCGATCCGCCTGGGCAAGACGATGACGTACGCGTCCATGTCCTCGATCCCGATGCGCTGGGCGGCCATCACACGGTGGTGTCCGTCCGCGAGCAGGAGTTCGTCGGCGTTGTCGATCACGACGAGCGGTTCGGCGAGCCCGCGTTCGAGTTCGTACCGGCGTCCCTCCAGCTCGTCGGCATAGACTTTCCCCTGCGTGGGTGTGAGGTCAGCTAGATCGATCGTGCGTCGCTCCTCCTCTGCGTCGATGCCGTGGATGGTCTCGAGGGTTCGTTTGAGCTTCCCGACCTTCTCCGGCGTGGCGCGCTCGATTTGGCTCCGAATCACGTCCGCATTCGAGATGATCCCCACCAGGTTGCCGGCGTCGTCAACCACCGGAAGTTTCTGGATGCCGGAGCGCAGGATGACCCGAGCGGCATCGGTCACCTTCATTTCCGGATGGGCGACGATGAGGTCCTCGGTCATCACCTTGAATATCGGCTCGTCGGGGTCCACGAGGAGCAGGTCGCGGGCGGAGATGAACCCCTCGACGCGCCGACCCTCGGTGACCGGGAACCCGTTGTGGTCGTCGCTTTGCTCGATGCGAGTCGCGACCGACTCGACGGTCTCGTCCGGGGACACGGTGGCCACGTCGCGGGTCATGTAGTCTTTGACCTTGGCGCGGCCGGGATCGCGCAGTCCGTTCTCGGATTCGAAGGCTCGGTCCATTGGTGTAGCGGCCAGTCGTTCGGCCGGGTCGTCGTTCCGGAAAAGGGTCGCGGGCGTTATAAACCTCCCAATCCACAGCTGCGATGGCCCCGCGACCGGGGACGGATTCCTCAGGTCGGCGACTCAGTCCTCGTGGGCGGAGTTCGGCAGGTCCTCACCCGCGAGCCCCGCGAGCACGTTCTCCGCGGCCATCGTGGCCATCTTGTCCCGCGTCTGGATGCTCGCACTGGCGATGTGCGGGGTCACGACCAACTTCTCCGGGATGTGACGCGTCAGTTCGTGGTCGGCCGGGAGCGGTTCGGGCTCGGTCACGTCCAGCCCTGCGCGTTCGATCCAGTCGTTCTGGAGGGCCCTGTCCAATGCGTCGGGGTCCACGACCGGCCCCCGGCTGGTGTTGATGAGGATGGCGCCGTCCTTCATCGTGCGGAACTCCTCCTCGCCGATGAGATGGTGGGTCGAATCGAACAAGGGTACGTGGAGCGAGACGAAGTCGCTCTCGGCGAGGAGTTCGTCCTGATCCACGTAGGAGACGTCTACCCCGACCGATTCGAGTTCCGCTTCGGCGGCTTCGTTCGGTTCCACGTCGGAGTAAAGCACGTCCATGTCGAAGCCAGCCGCGCGGCGGGCCACCTCCGTCCCGATGTTCCCGAGCCCGACGACGCCGAGCGTGGCATGATGGACGTCCGGGCCGGTCAGGAGCTTCGGCCCCCAGGTCCCCCAATCGCCCTCGAGGACGTAGTCCTGCCCTTCCACGGTCCGGCGGGCCGTCGTCATGAGAAGCGACCAGGCGAAGTCGGCGGTCGTCTCGGAGAGCACGCCTGGCGTGTGGCCGACCGGCATGTCGCGTGCAGCCGCGTCCTCCATACTGACGTGGTCGTACCCGACCGAGAAGGTAGAGACGACCTCGAGGTTCGGCGAGGCGTCCATCACCTCCCCGTCGATGTCATCCGAGAGGAGACAGAGCAGTGCATCCGCTTCGAGGTCCGCAAGCGTCTCGATGATGTGGTCTTTCGAGGGCGGGAGTTTCCCGTCCCAGACGTGGACCTCGCACTCGTCTTCGAGCAGTTCGAGCCCGGCGTCGGGGATCTGGCGGGTGACGTACACGACTGGCTTTTCGGCCATGGAAGCAGTAACCGTCCACCCGTCTATGTACCTCCGGGTCGGGGGAACTTTTGCGAGGTCCCAGCGGCCCAATCCACCCGACGGGCTCCTGGCTGCCTCGGCTCGGGCGCAGGTCGGTATCGAAGCCGAAGAACGACCGGTTAGAGGAAGCCCTCGGTTTCGAGGCGGTCGACGGCTTCCCGGATCCGATCCTCCGTGTCGACGAGGGACGCGCGGACGTAGCCAGGGGTTCCGAATGCGGTCCCGGGGACGAGCCCGACGCCGGCCTCGGCGACCGCGTCCTTGCACCACTCGATGTCATCGTCAGTATCGATCTCGAACATGAGGTAGAAACTCCCCTCCGGGACCGGCACGTGGATACCTCGTTCTTCGAGGAGGTCGACCAGCAGGTCACGCCGGCGCTCGAAGATCTCGACGTGGTCGGCCGCGAGTGCATCGATGTCGGTATTCGAGAGGGCTTCGATCGCCCCACGCTGTACGAAGTTCGTCGCACACGAGACCGAATGGGAATGGACCTTGCCCGCCTGTGTGGTATGGTCCGTGGGCGCCGCGAGGAATCCGAGCCGATACCCGGTCATCGAGAAGGTCTTCGAGACGCCGTTGATGGTGATAGTCCGGTCGAACATCCCATCGTAGGTCGCGAGGCTTCGCTGCTCGTGGTCCCCATACATGAGCTCGGCGTAGATCTCGTCCGAGATCACCGGCAGATCGTACTCGACCGCGAGGTCGCGGACACCCCGGAACGCCGCCTCGGAGTACACCCGCCCACTCGGATTCACCGGCGAATTGAGCATGATCAGTGCCGTATCCTCCGAGATCGCCTCCTGGAGGTCATCGAGTGCCGGCTCGAGTCTGAGATCGTAGGGGGCGAGGTCGACGTGGACCGCCTCGCCGCCCGCAAGCTTGATCATCGGCACGTAAGACGACCAGACGGGATCGAAGACGATGACTTCGTCACCCACGTCGACGAGTGCCTGCACCGTCTCGTAGACGGCGTGTTTGCCGCCCGGCGTCGCGATGATGTTCTCGGCTTCGTACGGGAGATCGAAGCGGTCCCGGAGGTAGGTTGCCGCCGCCCGCCGAAGTTCCATGATCCCGTTCGAGGGAGTGTAGGTCGTGTGACCCGCGTCGAGGGCGTCCTTCGTCGCCTCGACGATGTGTTCGGGCGTGTCGATATCGGGCTGGCCCACGGAGAGGTCAACGATATCCTCACCGGCCTCCTCGCGTTCCGAGACCATGTTCGAGATCATGAAGGGTGCGGCCGGTTCGATGTCGGTGACCCGTTCGGCAAATTCCATCAGCGGTCACCTCCGCGACGGCACGTCGGACAGGTTCTGGCAGCGGATCGATCGGTCAGTGGGACAGGGAGTAGCATTGTACGGAGGTGTAGAGTCGGGACCGCCAAAAATAGGTTTCGCTCGAGTTACGGGCCTCAGGACGCCGTTTCAGGCAATAGTTGCGAGGTCGTTTTAGCCCATTTTAGGAATAATACCATTCCCCCAATCATCGACTGCTCCGAACACCCAGCCCCTCCTTTCCTCGAGCGCCTCCTATCACCCAGATGCTCCTTTCCTCGTTCCCCCAACAACCAGCTCCTCCTATCCTCGAGCGCCTCCTATCACCCAGGTGCTCCTAGTATCGTCCCCCCCACCCAGCTCTTAGAATTAACGAGCCCGTCCAATCACCCGGCCTCTCGTCTGGACCGATTATTCCTCGATGGTGGGCGGATCGATGACCTGGTAGAGTCGTTTCTCGATGACGTCCTCGACTATCTCCGTCATCTCGGCCTCTGAGGCGTCATCGACGGCCTCGAAGAGGCCCATCGAAATCTGGGCGCCGGCCATGTTGTTATGGCCGCCGGCACTGCCGAGGTCACCGAACGCCTCCCGCAACGCCTCCCCCAGGTCGAGGTCGACCCCTCTGGCCCGCGCCGACACGTAGATGGTTCCGTTCCGGAAACCGTACACGACCGTCACGTGGACGTCTTCCATGTTCAACAGTCGGTCGGCCGCCTGGGCCAGTGCGTCCCGATTCTGGATCTGTCCCGTACAACTCGTGAGCACGTGCATGCGGGTCTGCCGGTTCCTGATGGCTCGAGCGATGATGTCGAGGGTATCCGGACTCACTGACGGGCTCTCGACCCGCCCGAGGAGTTCGACGTCGGCTTTCGGGAGGAGGTAGGCGGCGGCTTCGAAGTCAGCAGTGGTGATCTCCTGGGCGAAGTCCCGCGTGTCGACCCTGATACCGTAGAGGAGCGCCGTCGCCACTTCGGTCTGGAGCTCCACCTCGAACGCCCGCAAGTAGTCCACCATGAGCGTACTCGTTGCCCCCGCCTCGGAGCGGACGTCGACGAACGTCGCCGAGACCGTTTCCTTGGGCGGATGGTGGTCGATGACGACGTCGATGTCGGTCCCCTCGGGCAGTTGGTCGTTGACTCCAGGCGAGGAATGATCCACGAGGGCGTAGTGGTCGTACTCCGGGTCCTTACCGGGTTCGAGATTGCGCAGTTCCAGATCGAGCAGGTTGACGAAGGCCCGGTTTTCCTGATGTGAGATGTCGCCGTAATAGCATACGTCCGCGTCGACGTCGAACCACCTCGCGACCGCCGCAAGCGCCATCGCCGCCGCGATCGCGTCCGGGTCAGGATTGTCATGGGTAAACACACCCAGTTGACCGTCCATCGACCAGAGTGTCTCCCGAAGCCGATGCACCCGCGAGAGGTTCCCGTCGGCTGCCACGTCTTCGAGGTGGTCGACGAGCAGAGCGCCCGTCGAGAGCAGATGATCGACCGCCGATTCCAGGGCGCGACGATCCGTACGGACGGTCTCTTCCCCCTCGTAGGCGACGACATACGCGTCCGGAAAGACGGATCGGACCGCCTCGGCGGCCTGCCGGTTCACCTGGGCCGAATCCCCGAGCACCAGGACCACGTCCGGCTCGATATCCAGTCGCCGGAGCGTCTCCTCATCGCTCGGGTCCCCCGTCTCGGCGGCCACCTTCTCGTTCCTGAGTTGTTCGACCCGGCTCTCGTCGGGTTCCACGACGAAGAGCTCGCCCCGCTGGTCCGTGAGCGCTTCCACGAGCGCGAGCCCGGTGGCCTCACACCCCAGGACGAGCCGACTCACCATGTGTTTCGGGGTACACCGCACGGGGTGAAAAGCAGTTCCCTACCGACCCGGTGGGTTCAGAGCAGGACCCGGGCGGCGTCGAAAGCCGCCTCGGCGACCGGGTCGAACGCGAACAGCAGCGCAACCGTCACCAGCGCGGCGCCGATGACCGCCACGTAGATGCCAGTCGGCGTCGAGCCGATGTCGAACGGCTCGGCCGGTTCCTCGATCCAGATGGCTTTCACCACGCGAGTGTAGTAGAACAGCGACAGCGCGCTGTTCACGGCCGCGATGGCCGCCAGCCACCAGAAGCCCGCCTGGACCGCGCCAGCGAAGAGGATGTACTTCGACAGGAAGCCGCCCCCGACCGGGAGGCCTGCGAGGCTGAACATGAACACCGTCATCGCGACGCTTGCGAACGGTGCGTGCTTGGCCAGGCCGTTGTAATCCTCGAAGGTCCGCCCGATGCCCCAGTACTCGCCGAGGCTCACGAACAGGAACGCGCCAGTATTCATGAACCCGTAGACGAGCAGATGCATCATCGCGGCCCCCAGGACGAGGGCATCGGTAGCGATGTCGCCTGTCCCGGCGAGCGCGGCCAGCCCGATGAGGACGTAGCCGGCGTGGCCGACCGAGGAGTACGCGAGCATCCGTTTGACGTTCTCCTGGGTCGCCGCGGCGAAGTTGCCCAGCGTCATCGTGACGACCGAGATGATGACGAGAATCCACGCCCACGGAACCGTGGTGGCGACCGCTTCGATCGGGAAGGCCTCGACCAGGACCCGGAAGGCCAGCGCGAAGCCCGCGGCCTTCGAAGCCGAGGACAGGAACCCGGAGATGGGGGCCGGAGCGCCTTCGTAGGCCTCCGGTGCCCAGAAGTGGAACGGCACGCTTGCCGTCTTGAACAGGAAGCCGCCCAGCAGGAGCAGGAGGCCCAGACCGAGCAGGCCCTGGCTGCCACTCGCGAGGCCGGCGACGGCCTCGGCGATCACGGAAAGATGGAGCGTCCCCGTGACGCCGTAGATCAGGCTGATCCCGTACACCATGATCGCCGAGGACAGGGCGCCGATCAGGAAGTACTTGAGCCCGGCCTCGACGCTACCCTTGTTCGTCTTCAGGTAGGCCACCAGGCCATAGGACGGCAGCGACGCGAGTTCGAGACTCACGAAGACCGTCGCAAGGTTGTTCGCCACGGCCATCAGGCTCATGCCGGTGGCCGCCAAGATCACCAGCGCGTAGTACTCCGCGAGGTTCGCCTGCCCCTCGAGGTAATCATAACTCGCGACAACGACAAGGGCCGCCACGCTCCCGAAGATGAACGTGAAGAACAGGCTCATCTGGTCGACGACGAGCATGCCGGCGAACACCTCGGGCACGTGGGGTTGCAGCCCCGTGCCAGCGGCGAGGAACCACGCGCTGGTCCCCGCGACGGCAAGCGAACCCAGCGTCGCGATTCCGGCCAGCAGGTCGTTACGACGGGACCACGGCACGATCGTATCGACGACCAGCAGTACCAGTGCGGTGAGCCCGAACAGGTACTGCGGCGTCAGGTAGGGGAGTTCGACCATCTACAGTCCACCTCCTATCGCGAGGATCGGACGAACCGCGTCCTGGATGTTCACGTAGAGCAGGTCCGGCACGACCCCGAACAGCACGATCACCAGAATCAATACGACGATGGAGATCTGGTCGTGGACCGCGGCCGGCACGATGTCGTAGTCCGTGTCCGCGCGGAAGGGGCCAAAGAGGACCCGCTGCATCGCGAACAGCAGGTAGCCGGCCACGATGACGATGCCGAACATCGCCACCGCGGTGAAGAGCTGGGCGTAGGGCAGGACCGTCGACTGCATGGCGCCCAGGAAGATGTACAGCTCGCCGGCGAATCCGGCCATGAGCGGCAGCCCCATGTACCCGAACGCGGCGGCGGTGAAGACCGTCGCGGTCACCGGCATCCGATCCGCGAGGCCGGAGAGGTCACCCACCATTCGCGTGTGTGCGACGTTGTAGATGACGCCGACTGACATGAACATCAGCCCGGAGATGAGGCCGTGGGCGACCATCTGGAAGGTTGCGCCACCGACCCCATACAGGTTGTACGCGATGAGTCCCAGGAGGACATAGCCCATCGACGAGATCGAGGAGTAGGCCACGATCCGCTTGAGGTCCTGCTGGGCCATCGCCAACATTGCTCCGTAGATGACGCTTATCACGGCGAGGACCGCGATCGGGATCGCGAAGTCCCGGGCCTGCCCCGGCAACATGGTGAAGTTGAAGCGGAGCATCGCGTAGGTACCCATCTTCAACAGGACCCCAGCCAGGATGACCGACACCGGGGTCGGCGCCTCGACGTGGGCGTCCGGCAGCCACGTGTGGAACGGGACCATCGGAACCTTGACCGCAAAGCCCGCGAACATCGCGATGAAGGCGATTGCCCGCAGCGTGTCCGCAGAGATGCCGCCCAGGGATCCGAGTTCGCCGGCCTGGAGTGACTGCGTGATCGTGGGCAAGTCCAGACTCTGGACCGGGAGGCCGAACACCAGCGCGATGAACCCGATGAACATCACCAGGCTCGCCACGTTGGTGTACACGAAGAACTTGATCGCGGCGTACTTCCGGCGCGGCCCGCCCCAGATGGCGATGAGGAAGTACATCGGCACCAGCACGAACTCCCATGCGACGAACCACGCGAAGAAGTCCAGTGCCGTGAACACGCCGATGAGGCTTGCCTCCATGAAGAGCATCAGCCCGTAGAACTGGGACTGGCGCTCGTCGATGGGGGTCCACGAGGACAGGATCGCGAGGGTCATCAGCAGGGTCGTCAGCACGACCAGAGCAAGGCCGATGCCGTCGACACCGACGTGGTAGCCCAGATCGTACGGACCCACCGTGATCCACTCGGCTTTCGTCTGGTAGGCGATGTCACCGCCCAGCAACGCGTTGCCCGAGCCGTCGAAGCCGCTGTACATCAATAGGCTGCCCGCAAGCGGGAGCAAGCTCAGTCCGAACGCGAGCCGACCCGCGATCTCGTCGTCGACGACCATCACCGCGATCGCACTCAGCACCGTGACCAGCAGGAGTACCTCGATCAACATTCAGAACCACCCCCCGAAGAGGCCGACCCCGAGGGCCAGCACGACCAGCCCCAGGGTCAGCAGGGCCGCGTAGTTCGTCACCACGCCCGTCTGGACGCGGCGAATGTGCGAGCCCGAGAAGAGGCTCACGCTCGATACGCCGTTGACGATCCCATCGATGATGCCCTGGTCGAACTTGTCCGCGACCTGGGCGAGGGGCATCGTGACGCCCTCCGCCAGCCAGACCTGGTACTCGTCCTGGTAGTAGTTGTTGTACCAGACGTCCTTGACGACCCCCAGTCGGTCGGTGTGGGCCTCGGGCTCCGGACCGCTGTAGAGCCGCCAGGCAAGTCCGGCACCCGCGAGTGCGAGTGCGAGTGAGACCAGTCCTGGACCGATCGAGGACAGTTCCGCGGCCTGGTAGCCGGCCTGGGCTTCGAGGATGTGGTGATACGCCTCGAGCGAGACGCCCTCCAGGCCGTGTTCGAACCAGGTGTGGAGATACGTGATGTTCGCACCGGTCAATTCCTTCACCGGCGCCATGTTGACGAAGCCGACCACGGCCGCGAGGATCCCCAGCACGACCAGCGGGAACTTCACGTTCCACCGAACGCCGTGTGGGTCCTCGGCCGTCTCGGTTCGCGGCTCACCGTGGAAGGTCAGGATGACCATCCGGAAGGTGTAAAAGCCGGTGAAGAACACCGCGATGAGCCCCAGCGCATACGCCAAGAGGATCAGCGGTTGCCCGCCGAGCCCATGGATAAGAGCTTCATAGAGGATCTCGTCCTTCGACCAGAAGCCGGCGAAGGGGAAGATGCCCGCGAGCGCCAGCGACCCCGAGAGGAACGTCCAGTAGGTCACCGGCATCTTCTCGCGGAGGCCGCCCATGTCCCACATGTTCTCATTGTGGTGCATCGCGATGATGACCGACCCGGCGCCGAGGAAGAGCAGCGCCTTGAAGATCGCGTGGGTCATCAGGTGGAAGGTCGCCGCGACGTAACCACCAGCGCCCAGTGCAAGCATCATGTACCCGTACTGGGAGATGGTGGAGTACGCGAGGACCTGCTTGATTTCTCGCTTGACCACGCCCATCGTCGCCGCCATCAGCGCAGTAAAGGCACCCACGAGCGCGATCAGGGCCAGCACGTTCGGGAGACCGGCGTAGAACCCGTACATCCGCATCACGAGGTAGACGCCGGCGGCGACCATGGTCGCGGCGTGGATGAGCGCCGAGACCGGGGTCGGGCCCTCCATGGCGTCGGGTAGCCAGGTGTGTAGCGGGAACTGGGCCGATTTGCCGATCACGCCGCCCAGCACCAGCAGCCCGATGATTGCGAACCACGTGTTGGCGTCCATCCCGACCACGCCGAGGAAGTTCGCCACGTGCTCGGGCATGTGCATCTCGGGGTTGAGCGCGTGCTCGGCCAACTGCGGGAAGCCGAGTGACTCGCCCCGGGGCGCGAAGAGCCCTGTGCCGAAGGTCGCGAAGATGGCCACGACACCGATCAGGAAGAAGTAGTCCCCGAAACGGGTGACGAGGAAGGCCTTCTTCGCCGCACTCGCCGGGCCCGGTTCCCGGAACCAGAACCCGATGAGCAGCCACGAACACAGGCCCACGAGTTCGAAGAACATGAAGGCCATCAGAATGTTCGAGGACGCGACGAAGGCGAGCATCGAGAACGAGAACAGGCCCAGGCCCGCGTAGTACCGCGGAAGGCCCGTCTCGCCTTCATCGTTCATGTACCCCATGCTGAACACGTGCACGAGGAACGTGATCAGCGAGACGATCAGGAGCATGTAGGCCGACAGCGGGTCGAGGAGGAGGCCGAAGGACAGGTCGAAGGCCTCGTCCCCGAGAGCCGTCGTCCAGCGATACAGTTCCTGGTTGAAGTACTGCTCTGTGCCACTGACGGTGACGTAGAGCCACCCGGACAGCAGCAGCGATCCGCCCGTCGCCACGATCCCCGGGATCGCCCCGCCTTTCGGCAGGAGCCGCGGGGCAAAGTGCCCCGCGACGATGGCGATCACGAAGGAGAACAGTGGCAGTAGCGGTATCGCCGCCGCGTAATCGAATGCACCTGCCATGTTACCACCTCATCGTTGTCGGCTCGGTCACGTCCACGTCCTTGAAGTTCCGGTAGAGGACCAGGATGATGCCAATGCCTACCGCGACCTCGGTGGCCGCCAGCGCGGTCGAGAACAGGCTCAACGTCTGGCCCGTGATGTTGCCCCACTGGTAGGAGAACGCCACCAGGTTGATGTTGGCGGCATTCAGCATCAGCTCTACCGACATCAGGAACAACAGCGCGTTCCGCCGCGTGAGGATGCCGAACACGCCGATGCTGAACATTGCCGCCGAAAGCAGTAGGTAATACTGGGTCTCGACCGGCATCAGGACTCACCCCCGCGGAGTTGTTCGACCACGTTGCGGCCCTCGCGGCGAGCCAGCATCACCGCCGCGACCAGCGCCGCCACCAGCACGACGGCGATGATCTCGAACGGGGCCAAAAAGCCCTCGCTCTCGACGGTCGAGGCGTCGCCGGCGAAGTTGAAGAGGGCGTAGCCGATACTCGCGGTGATATCTGCGCTTTGGCCGAAGCCTTGGGCCACGTCGTACTCCGCCGTCAAGATCGACACCGCGAGGACGACGAAGAGGGCGAGCGCTGCCAGACCCGGCAGCAGGTTGATGTCGTCCGCGAGCTCGGGTCGCGTCGTCATGCGTTGATCCCTCCTGGGTCGCGGGTCAACATCACCGCGAAGGTGATCAAGATGAGGACCCCGCCCACGTAGACGAGGACCTGTATCGCCGCCAGGAAGGCGGCCTCGAGCATCAGGAAATGCACGGCGACGCTCAGAAGCGCCGCCCCCAGGAAGAGCGCGGAGTGCCACACGTCTCGGGCCAGAACGACGCCCAAGCTGCTCGCCAGCGTGACCAGGGCGAACAGGCCGAACGCCAGGGTTTCGTATACCATCTTTGTCACCTGCCTGTGAGACTGCAAATCATTGATAATCAACTTCGCCTTCCCCTTCGTCGATCCAGGCCGTGCGATCGGGCTCGCGGGACTGGATCGGGTCGATGTCCTTGTACCAGGGAACGTTTTTCAGCTGTTCTTTGTTGTACGCCAGGTCGTGTTTGGTGTCACCCGTAAACTCGAAGTTCTGGGTGAGCAGGATTGCCTCGGTCGGGCAGACTTCCTCGCAGAGCCGGCAATAGATGCACTGGCCCACGTGGAGGTTGTACTGCTCGCCGTTGCGCTCCTCGTCCATCACGATGTGGATGGTGTCGTTCGGACACACTGACTCGCACTGGCGACACCAGATACACCGCTCCTGGCTCCACTTGTGCACGCCGCGGAACCGCGGGCTGACCTCGGGGGCCTGCTCCGGGTACTCGACGGTGAACGTCTGGCCGTCGAGGGCGTGTTTCATCGTTACTGCCAGGGACTTGAGCACGCCGATCATACGATCACCCCGATGATCACTGCGGTCAGAATCAAGTTCGCGAAGGACAGTTCGAGCATTCCTTTCCAGCCGACGTCAAGCAGTTGGTCCGGGCGGACGCGCGGAATCGCCGAGCGGAACCACTGGGTGAAGAAGAACACGCCCCAGACCTTGATGACGAACCAGACGAACCCGGGAATGAAGTTGAGCGCCGTGATCGGGGCCGTCGGGCCGCCGAGGAACAGCGCCGTGATGATGCCCGCCCCGAGGAAGATGTGGACGAACTCGCCCAAGTAGAAGAGGACGAAATAGACCGAGGAGTACTCGGTCTGATACCCGGCCACGATGTCGTTTGGCGCTTCCGGGAGGTCGAAGGGGTTCCGGCCGATCTCGGCGAGGTTCGCGGCCATGAAGAGACCGAACGCGAACGGGTTCACGAACCCGAACCAGGCCGGGATCGTGATACCGGCGATCGAGATCAGCGGTTCGGCCTGCGCGGCCACGATTTCGGACATCCGGAGCGACCCGGCGAAGATGACCACCGAGGCCCCAGTCAGCACCAGCGGAATCTCGTAGGCGAGGTTCTGTGCGACCGCCCGGAGGCCGCCGAGCATCGAGTACTTGTTATTCGACGCGTATCCGCCCGACACGAGTCCGAGCGAGGCCAGCGAAGACACCGCGAAGACGTAGACGAGCCCGATGTCGGGATCCGCGAGGTGGATCCCGCTACCCATGGGAATGACCGCAAAGCCCAGGATCGCCGACACCGCGACGATTATCGGCGCGAGGTCCCAGGCCGGTCGGTCGACGTTCTCCGGGATGACCAGTTCCTTGGTCAGGAGCCGGACCGCGTCGACGACGATCGTGAGCACGCCGTACGGCCCCACCCGGTCGACCGCGATCCGGTCGGTGAACGATGCCGTTATCTTGCGCTTCATGTAGGGACCGGCGACGGCGGCGAAAAGCAGCGCGATGGTCGCGACGAGGCCGGCACCCAGGAGTCCACCGACGATCTCGCCGAGCAAGCCTTCGAGACCGAGGAGGTTGGCGATCGTCTCCACGAGGGGCGCTTCCGACGCCATCAGCGGTCCACCTCCGCCAGCACGATGTCGAGGCTACCGATCGTCGCGATGAGGTCGGAGATGAGTTCGCCTTCCGCCATCTCGTGGAGCGGCGAGAGGTTCACGAAGCTCGGCCCCCGGATCTTGAACCGGGCCGGCCGCTCCGTGCCGTCGGTGCGGATGTAGATCCCGAGTTCGCCCTTCGGCGCCTCGACCGCGCGGTAGATTTCCTGGCCCGCGTCGGGCTTCAGACTCCGGGGGACGTTGGACTGGATCTCGCGTTCGTCCTCGGGCCAGTCCTCGAGGATGTCGATGCACTGTTCGATGATCTTCGCCGACTCCTCGACCTCCCGCATCCGGACCATCAGGCGGGCGTAGTTGTCCCCGCCCTCCGCGGTGACGACGTCCCAGTCCAGGTTCTCGTAATAGCCGTAGGGGTCGTCTCGGCGAAGGTCGTAGTCGACGCCCGAGGCCCGGGCGATCGGACCGGTGATCCCGTAGTCCTTGGCGATGTCCGGCGCCAGGTACCCGGTGTTCACCGTCCGCATCTGGAAGAGTTCGTTCTGGGAGAGGATGTTGTGGTACTCGTCGAGGCGCTCGGGCAGCCCCTCGAGGAAGTCCCGGATCTTCTCGAAGAACTCCTCCCTGGGTTCCGGGAGGTCCCAGACGACCCCGCCCAGCCGGAAGTAGTTGTACATCATCCGCTGGCCGGTCAGGTCCTCCAGGATGTCCATCACGACCTCGCGGTCCCGCATGGCGTACATGAAGACCGCCGCGAAGTCGCCCATGATGTCGAGCCCGAAGGTCGCCACCGCGAGCATGTGCGCGGAGATACGCGTCAGTTCCCCGCTCATGGTCCGGATCACCTGCGCGTACTCCGGGACCTCGATTTCGGCGAGGTCCTCGGCCGCGCGTGCGTAGGACCACTCGTTGAGGATGCCCGCCGGCGTGTAGTCCCACCGGTCCGGGTAGGGCATGATCTGGTGGCGGAACGTGCTCTTCTCGCACATTTGCTCCTGGCAGCGGTGGAGGTACCCGATGTCGGGCTCCACGTCGGCGACCTGTTCGCCGTCCAGGACCGTTTTGAGGTGGAGGACTCCGTGGGTCGCGGGGTGGTGTGGACCGATGTTGAGGAACATCGTGTCCAGGTCCTCCTCCGTCTCGTCGACTTTGAGACTGTCCTCGATGGGATTCTTGTGTTTCTCGAGGGTGACGATCTGGGGCTTGTCCTGGTCGTAATCTCGGCTCAAGGGGTGGCCCTGCCACGTCTCCGGCAACAGAATGCGCCGCAGATCGGGATGGTCCTCGTACTGGATGCCGACCAGGTCGTAGGCCTCCCGCTCGTGCCAGTTGGCCGTCGAAAACACCGACGAGCCGGTCTGGTGTGACGGGTCGTCTCTCGGGGTAGGCACGACGACGCTGACTTCGTGTTGGGCGTCGTCGTACTTCCGCAGGTGGTAGATCGACTCGTAGCGGTCCTGGTACTCCTGTGCCGTGACGCTCGAGAGGTGATCGAATCCGGCCTCCTGTTTCAGCGTCGAGAGGACGTCTTCGACTGCGTCCCCTCTGACGACGAACGCCTCGGCGTTCAGGTGGGTTTCACGGTCGATGACGTGCTCGTCGATGAGACCTTCGATATCGTCGTAATCGACGCCAGCCGGCGCCACCGCGTCTGTCTCTGACTCGTCTTCTTCCTGCGTGCTCATGGTGAATCAGCCCAGTTATAGCGCATGACGAGCGTGTCCTCGTCGATCCGGTCGGTCAGATGCTCGACGAGTTCGTCCCGCTCCAGGTCGCCGAACTCCTCGAGTTCGTACGGTTTGACCGTGACGGGCGAGGACTCCCCGTTCGCGATGCGCTCCTGGAGTTTCACGACCCCGTAGACCAGTGCCTCGGGTCGTGGTGGACAGCCCGGGACGTGGATGTCGACCGGGATGACCTCTTCGGCCCCCTTCACGACGTTGTATCCCTCCTGGAAGGGGCCACCGGAGGCCGAACAGTTGCCCATGTTCACGACGAACTTGGGCTCGGGCATCTGGTCGTACACCCGCTTCATCCGCGGGGCGAACTTCGAGACGATGGTCCCCGGGACGATCATCACGTCGGCCTGCCGGGGCGAAGCCCGCGGGACCCCGGCGTGGAAGCGGTCCAGGTCGTGTTTCACCGAGTAGGTGTGCATCATCTCGATGCTGCAGCACGCGATACCGAACTGCAGCATGAACATCGAGGACCCGCGGGCCCAGTTCATGAACTTATCGAGCTTCGTCAAGATGAACGGGGTCGATCCCAGGGCCTCGCGCAACCGGGAGTTGAACCGGTCGTCGAGTCCCTCGCCCGATCGCGCCTCCCGCGTCGCCGTCGCCGGGTCTGCCGCTTCGACGATGTTCGACCGTGGATTGTCACTGCTCATGTCTCGACATCCTCCGTTCGTACCGCGGATTCCGCACCCACTGGACCGCGCCGTTCCGCCAGGCCCACGCCAGGGGCACGATCAGGATGCCGATGAAGATCAGCATCGGACCGAGGGCCCAGGCCAGGCCTTCGGCCGCGACGGCGTCCCGATAGATGACGGTCCAGGGAAAGATCAACACGGTCTCGATGTCGAACACGACGAACAACAACGCAACCATATAATATTGGATATTGAAGCGGATGCGCGTGTTGCCCGTCGGAACCTCACCACTCTCGTAGGTCGTTCGCTTGCCTTGCTCCGGCACGCTGGGGCGTAGTAGCCACGAGATGGCTACCATCGCCACCGGTATCAGTATCCCGATAATAGCCAGCATGCCGACGGCGATCCATGGGTTCATAAGTGGGCTCCGTAACACCCGGGGCTTAGGATGCCCTCCTCATAAACGTTGATTCTTGCGATTATCCGGTCCATACCTGTATTTTCGGGTGTCTCAGCCATCTTCTCGCGACGACCGGACCGGTAATAAATGACATTTAATAGCACACCTATACGGGTGCGCAGGCGGAAATATCCAGGCGGAAGACGCCCGGAAGAGTTGGTCTTCCGTCGCTTGCGCGGCTGTGTCAGTATGTCCTCACGTCTGTCCTGACCCAGGGAGGGGCCACCGGCATCCATCCAGTCCCAGTGAGGTCGTCACGGTGTACCCTTGTTGTCATGTACCGTGATGTAGGGAGTCTCTACGACGGACCCACTATCGGCTCAAACGCCGGCCACGCCGTGTGTGACACTGCCTATCTCCAATTGGCGAAATTAGGGAAGAACCACCAACCCCTTGGTACTTGATTCGCTACTGCAAATATGGACGTGGGGATGCTGGATCGATCCGGGTACCGGAGCTTCTTCGTGTCGGCCCCCGACGTGACGTTCTTCCACCCGCCGAGTATCTACGACTTCCGGACGAGACCCGAGGTGTTGGGCCCGATTAGCGACGTGATCCCATCCTCGCCGGTCTTCGAAATGTATCCGATCGGGCTGACCAGCATTGCCGACACGCTAGAGCGGCACGGCTACAACGCCCGCATCGTGAACCTGGCCAACCAGATGCTGAGCGATCCGGACTTCGATCCCGAAGCCGAGATAGCGAACTCCTCGGCCTGGTGTTTCGGGATCGACCTCCACTGGTTGCCCCATGCACACGGGTCGATCGAGGTGGCGAAACTGGTCAAGAAACACCACCCGGAGGCCCCGGTGATCTTCGGCGGATTGAGTTCCACCTACTACCACGAGGAACTCATCGAATACCCCTGGGTCGATTACGTCCTCCGCGGGGACTCGACCGAGGAGCCGATGGCCCAGCTGGTCGAAACCCTCGAATCGGGTGGTGAGCTCTCCGAGGTACCCAACCTGACCTACCAAGTCGACGGTGAAACCGTCGTCAACCCCCTGACATACGAGCCGGAGACCCTCGACGATGCCCACCTGCCCTCCTACACCTACGCGATCAAGTCGGTCTTCAAGTACGGAAGCCTCCGGAAAGTCCTCCCCCACAAGGGCTGGCTCGACAAGCCCATTACAATGTTGCTGACGAGCCGCGGCTGCCGGCATAACTGCGGGTTCTGCGGCGGCGCCAGGTCCTACGAGGGGGTCCACGACCGCCAGCAACCGGCGTTTCGCTCGCCCGAGAAACTCATCGAGGACATCCGCTCTATCACGTCCTTCTCCGTTGGCCCCATCTTCGTCGTCCACGACCTGCGGATGGGCGGCTGGGACTACGCGAGCGAGTTCTTCGAGCGCCTCGCGGCCGAGAAGGTGCCCAACGAGTTCATCTTCGAGCTGTTCGGGCCTGCCAGCGAGGAGTACTTCGAGATGATCGACAACGCGGTGGGAAAGTACAGCCTCGAACTGAGCCCGGAGTCACATCGGCCGGAGATCCGAAAGAAGCTGGGCAAGTTCGCCGTCTCGAACGAAGCCATCGAAGATACCCTCCGCGCCGCCCTCGACAACGGTTGCCGGAACATCGACCTGTTCTTCATGATCGGACTGCCCGGACAGGACTACGAGGACGCGGTCGGCTGCGTGGACTACGCACAGTATCTCCTGGAAGAGATCGACGACGACCGTATCCTGCCGTTCGTGGCGCCCTACGCCCCCTTCCTCGACCCCGGCAGTCCGGCCTTCGAAAATCCCGAGGAGTACGGGTTCAAGCTCCGCGCCGAGACGCTGGAAGACCACCGCCAGCTCCTGCTCGAACCAAGCTGGAAGCGGATGTTGAGTTACGAGACCGAGCACCTCACCCGGGACGACATCGTCGATGCGACCTACGAGGCCGCGGAGGCCATGAACCGGTTGAAGTACGAGCACGGGCTCCTCGACGAGGAGAACTTCGAGACCATCATCGAGCGCATCGAGACCTCCCGGGACGTGGTCGACCGGGTCGACGAGATGTACGAGACCATGCCGGACCCCGATCGGGAGGTTGCCCTCCGGAAGCTCTCGGACGAACTCGACGACTTCGGGGAGCACAGCATCGCGGCGGCAGACGAACTCTGGTGGCCGAGCAAGGGCTTCCGGAACGTGATGGTTCTCGGCTACCTCGGTGCGAAGCTGCTTGGTCACGAGCTTCGGCAACGTTTCCGGTCGCGGAAGCCGATCCGCGGCTGAACCGGCCCACCAGCTCATTCTCGAACCGCGTGCGGGCGGCCCTGAGGCGCCAATCCGCCGGGAGTTACCCTATCGCCCCGCCGCCTCGAGGGCACTCGTCTTGATGAAGAAGACCGTCTCGGTGTTCGTCGAGGTGATCTCGTACGTGAGTGCCTCGTAGCCCTCGAGGCGTCCCTGGAGCTCGCCGTAGTGTTCGGCCCGCGCGATGACGACGGGGACGTCTCCCTGTACCTCCGCCAGTTCGACCGTGCTATCCACTGTCGCGTCGCTCTTTTCGAGATACCAGGACAGCGGCATCCGGTTCAACCAGTTACCCTGGGAGGGGAACTGCTCTTTTGCGGATTCGTCGGCGAGGTAGAAGTGATCGCCGTAGAAGAGGACGTCGGTGCCCTCGTTCTGGGCGGCGATGGCGTCGATATCCGCGAATCTGGGCTGTAGATCACCCGCCGGCTGGCCGTATTGGACGAGCGGGTTCCCGTCGGCTTGGGGACTGCGATACGACGTCTCGATCGCCGTGATGCCGACCTGCGCGACGACCGCGAGCACGACGATGGCCGCGAGTCCGACCCCGACCATGTCCTCGCTCCCGTGGGCCTCGATACCCCTGTCGACGATGAGCCGAACCCCGACGGCGGCAGGGATGGCGAGCGGGACCATGGCGTGGACGAGCGACCAGGGAGCCGAGATGTCGGTGATGGCGGGGTAGATGAAGAAGATCGCACCGCCGGTGTACGCAGCGAAGGCCACGAGATCGCGGGGTTCCTCGCCGGCGTAACGGTCCACGACGAATCCGAGTACCGCGAACCCGGCCAAGGGGAGACTCGCATACGCGGTCATCTCCAGGGCGTGCCGGAGGAAGGCCACGTAGCTGTGCTTGTGCCCGCCCTCGATCCAGAGGCTCTGGAGCTTCTCCCAGCTACCCAGCGTGGCTGCGTCGATAACGGCGGGGAGTCTGGTGGGGTCTGCCAGAGCCTGGAAGAGGTCCGGTCGCGGTGCATAGAAGATGACGATGATGAAGAGGAATTCGGCGACGGCGATCGCGATCGGGACCCAGTACTGCCCCAGCGCCCGGTAAAGCCGCACGAGGTACTCCCGAGCGATCGACTGCCAGCGGCGGTCCCGCACTCTCGCGACGAAGAGCCGATGATCCAGAAGCAGCGTGAGGGCCCCGAGCCAGACCCCGAGATACACGACGACCACCTCCTTCGTCGCTGCCGCGAGTCCGAAGAAGAGCACCCCGGCATAGAGGTAACGGTGCTTCCCGGTGTCGATCAACCGAACGAAGAGACCGAGGGCGACCAGGGAAAAGCCCGCCACGAGCACGTCGTTACGCATGAATCGCGAGTAGTACAGGAGGATCGGATTGAGTGCCAGGAAGCCACCCAGGAGGACAATTTCGACGTCGCGCAACCGGTCGCGGAAGAGCCATGCCGCGAGCGGCAGCAATCCGCCAACAAGTGCCACGACTACCCGGGCCAGGAAGTCGCTGGGCCCGAAGGCCGCAAAGAGGTTCTTGTTGACGTGGAAGAGGAACGGGCCGTGCATGATGGCCCGGTACTCCCAGAGGCCTGAGTCGAGATATCGAAGCGTCCAGTATCCGACGCGGGCTTCGTCCCAGTGGAAGACGCGGACGCCGAGGGCGAACAGCCGAGCGAGGAGCGCGACCAGGGTCACGCCCGCCAGGGCAGCGAGCGTTCGGTTTCGACCGAGCGGGCGCCGGTTCATGCACCTCGGGTTTCACCTCCCCCGCCAAAAATGGGGCGGATTCAGCCGTTCGGCCGAAGGGACTACGGTCGTGGACGGCCAACAGTGTGATGATGGGTACCACCATCGAACTCGACGACGCCCTCGTCGAGCGAATCGAGACCCACCTGGAGGAGGGGGAATCGATCCACGAGTTCATCGAAGAACTCGTGAACATGTACGAGACAGAGGGCGCGTTCATCCAGGAAGGCTACTCGGAGTAAGCGGGTGGCGTCGGTCGCTGCGGGGGGAGCGTGAGCTATGCGGACTCGCCGAATGTTCGGGCCACGGCGATCGAAACCGCCATGAGAACCGTACAGCAGACGTAGAGCCAGAGGACTGCGCTCGCCCAGAATATCGTCCGGCTGCCTTCGATTCCGACGAGTCCCAGGTGCTGACCCACCCCGCTCACGAGGAAGTAGATGGCGTATGAGGGGATACCAAGCGCGAACGGTTCGACGACGTTGCCGACCCACAGGCCCAGGAGTAGCAGGACCCCGAGAACGATCGGCGCCTGTCGTTCCACGGTCAGCCAGGCATCCAGCACACTCGCGATGCCATGGGGACCGGACGTTCCCATATTTATTTAGTATGCACTCGCCCGTAATATAGTTCCGCCCTCGAAGCCGTGTCCGCCGCTCTTTGGTCGTCTCGCCCAGGTGGTCCGAACCGGTCAGTTCGCTGCATCGGTCCTTCTATGCATCCAGGCCAATCGCTGTTTCCGCTCACCGAGGCATCCAGGCCAATCGCTGGGTCCGCCCACCGAGGGATCCAGAGCCACCACTGGTTCCGCCCACCGAGGGATCCAGGGCCACCACTGGTTCCGCCCAACGAGGCATCCAGGGCCCTCACTGACTCCGGCAGTTGGGGCAGCCGGGACCGAACCGCCCTGCCGATTTGCAGAAGTTGACGAGGAACGGTATCGTTTTGCCGCGGGCCGACCCAGGCCCGATATGGTCGCGCTTGGGTTGGTCGTCGCGGATTTCCACAGTCGCATCACTGAAGCCATGGAGGCCGAGGCGCGGGACGCCGCGGCCGCGGCCGACGCCACGATCGTCCAGACGCTCCACGTGCCGGGGGCTTACGATACCCCGCTGGCGGCCGACCGACTCGCCCGCCGGGACGACGTCGATGCAGTCGCCGTCCTGGGGGCAATAATCACGGGTGACACGGACCACGACCAGGTCATCGGGAACGCTGCCGCCCAGCAACTCACGCAGATAAGCGTCGACCGCGACACGCCGGTCGCGTTCGGCATTTCCGGGCCGGGCATGAGTCCCGAGGAGGCCCGGGAGCGCGTCGACAAGGGGGCAGCGGCCGTGACCAGTGCGATCCAGCTCGTCGAGGAACTATGAAATACGCAAACCGCGTCGAACGAGTCGAACCGAGCGCCACGCTCGCCGTGAGCAACCTGGCGAAGCGCCTCGAGGCCGAGGGAACGGACGTCGTCGACCTCTCGGTCGGCGAACCGGACTTCGATACCCCCGAGCACATCACGGCGGCCGGGCAGCGGGCGATGAACGAGGGGAAGACCCACTATGCACCCTCGAACGGGATACCGGAGCTGCGGGCCGCCGTCGCCGAGAAGCTCCAGGGCGACGGGCTCGAGTACGGCCCCGAGAACGTCATCGTAACACCGGGTGCCAAACAGGCCCTCTTCGAGACCTTCCAGGCCCTCGTCGACGAGGGGGACGAGGTCGTCCTTCTCGATCCAGCCTGGGTCTCTTACGAGGCGATGGCCAAGGTCGCGGGGGCGGATCTCAACCGCGTCGACCTGCGCCCGTCCGACTTCCAGCTCGAACCCGCACTGGATGCCCTCGAGGAGGCAGTCTCCGACGAGACCGAACTCATGGTCGTCAACTCGCCGAACAACCCCAGTGGGGCGGTCTACTCGAAGGCAGCCTTCGAGGGAGTCAGGGACCTGGCGGTCGACCACGACGTCACGGTCATCGCCGACGAGATCTATCAGCATATCATCTTCGGGCGCGAGCACGTCAGTCTCGGGACGCTGGACGGGATGTACGAGCGCACCGTCACCATCAACGGGTTTTCGAAGGCCTACGCGATGACCGGCTGGCGGTTGGGGTATCTCGCGGCTCCCGAGGGGCTTGTCGGACAGGCGGGGAAGATCCAGTCCCACTCCGTGTCCTCCGCGGTCAACTTCGTCCAGCACGCTGGGGTCGCCGCGCTCGAAGAGACGACCGACGAGATCGAGGTTATGCGCTCGGCATTCAGCGACCGTCGCGACCTGCTGTTGGACCTGTTCACCGACCACGGGGTCGAGGTCCCGGACCCCGACGGTGCCTTCTACATGATGCTCCCGGTCGACGAGGACGACCAGACCTGGTGCACCGAGGCCCTGGAGAATGCCCACGTCGCGACAGTGCCGGGGAGCGCGTTCGGGACGCCCGGCTACGCGAGACTCTCCTATGCAGCCAGTACCGAGCGATTGCGGGAGGGCGTGGAGCGACTCGCAGACGGCGGCTACCTCTGAGCGGGAGAAGCCGTCGTTCCACCCGCTTCCGAGCACCCACAGCAACGCCGCTCTCAGGCGGAAAAGGGATGATCGAGGACCAGGGGACGGCAGCCCGCAGCTAACCCGTCGAGGCGATTCGGCGGCTAGGGTGACCCATCGGCGACCCGCTCAGGGCCAGTTGCCGCTCTCTCCGTAGGCGCGCATGACCCGTTCGATGGCGACGACGTAGGCGGCGGTGCGCATATTGGGGACGTCGTGGGTCTCGTAGGCCTCGACGACGTCGTCGAAGGCCCGGACGACGATGTCCTCGAGTTCGTCGTTCACCCGTTCCTCGGACCAGTAGAACCGCTGGCGGTTCTGGACCCACTCCATGTAGGAAACGGTGACCCCACCCGAGTTCGCGAGGATGTCCGGAACCACGAGTACGTCCTTGTCGACGAGTACGTCGTCGGCCTCCGGGGTGAGCGGACCGTTGGCGGCTTCACTGATGATGTCGGCCTCGATGTCGGCGGCGATCTCGGCGTCGACGGCGTTCTCGAGGGCGGCCGGGATGAGCAGGTCGACGTCGAGGGTCAGCAGTTCCTCGTTTGTGAGGTCCTCGTCGTAGTCGGCCTCATCGACGACCGAGCCCTCGCGGTTCTTGGTCTCCTTGACCGCGACGGGGTCGAGGCCGCCCTCCTTGTAGATCCCGCCCGAGGAGTCGCTGACAGCGACGACGGTGGCGCCCATCTCGTCGATGAGCTTCGCGGCGATCCAGCCCGCGTTCCCGTAGCCCTGCACGGCGACGGTCGCGCCCTGGAGGTCCTTGTCGAGGTAGTCGAACGCTTCGCGGGCGGCCAGGACCGTCGACCGACCCGTGGCCTCCACGCGACCCGCGCTGCCACCGCTCTCGATGGCTTTGCCGGTGATGACGCCGGGTTCGGTGGTGTTCTCGAGGGTCTCGTACGTGTCCTTGATCCAGTTCATCTCCCGCTGGCCCGTGTTGACGTCGGGCGCGGGGATGTCGATGTCTTCGCCGATGAAGGGGCGGAGTTCCTTCGCAAAGGTCCGGGTGATCCGCTCGAGTTCGCCGTCGGAGTACCCGGCGGGATCGATCTTGATACCGCCTTTGCCACCGCCGAACGGGACCCCCACGACGGCGGTCTTGTATACCATCCATCCAGAGAGGGCTTTGACCTCGTCCCGTGTCACGCCGGGGTGATACCGGATACCGCCCTTATACGGGCCCCGGTCACCGTTGAACTGGGATCGGTATGCGCGGAACACCTCGACGGACCCGTCGTCCATCTCCACCGAGAGGTTCGTCTCGAGGATCCGCTCCGGGTTCTTGAGGCGTTCGAGGACGCCCGCCTCCACGTCGAGGAACGCCGCCGCGTCGTCGATCTGTTCCTGCAGGCTCTCGAACGGGTTAGTTTCGGACATCTACGTCTAAACCCGCTCCTGACGAGGGAATAAACGTACCGACATTGCTTTGATAATATGGGATTTAAGGACTATTATATATTTCCGGCCGCGCGCGCCCGCTCGAGGATCCGTTCGGCCTGGGTCACCAGCGGCGCGTCGATCATTTCCCCGTCGACCTCGAAGACCGCCCGATCCGTTTGCTCCCGGATCTCGAGGACCCGCTTGGCCCATTCGACGTCGGCGGGGTCGGGCGTGAACGCGTCGTTGATGACCCCCACCTGGTCCGGATGGATAGCCAGTTTTCCATCGTAGCCGAGCTCTCGTGCCTCGACCGTCTTCGCGCGCAGGCCATCGTGGTCCGTGTACTCGGTAAACACGGTGTCGATGGCCGAGACCCCGTGTGCCGCCGCCGCCAGCACCACGTGCTGTCTCGCGTAGGAGACTTCTCTCCCCTCGCGGGTCCGCGTGGCGCCGATGTCGGCCGCGAGGTCCTCGGCGCCGAAGACGACGCCGTCGACGGGTTCTGAACCGGCAATCGATTCTGCATGGAGGATCCCGTGGGCGGTTTCCAGAAGTGCCAGAATCGGGACCTTAAGGTCGTGCTCGGCGAGCAGGCCGGCGAGGATATCGACGTCCTCTGGTCCAGCCGTCTTGGGCAGCATCACGCTGTCCAGTCTGACGGAGTCGGCGCGCGCCAGCACACCCAGATCCTCGTCCATCGCGATGCCCGAGGGGTTCACGCGGACGCATACCTCCGCGGCCGGATCGAACCCGGGGTCTGCCAGCACGGACCGTACTGTATCGCGAGCAGCTACCTTGGCGTCCGGCGCCACTGCGTCCTCGAGATCGAAGACGAGGCAGTCGGCGTCCGAGTCCCCGGCCGACCGCAGCATCGATTCCCGGTCACCCGGGCTGAAGAGCACGCTCCGGCGAGCCATACTGCCCCTGCGGGCGGTTGCCCCTTGTAGGTTTGCGGCCACAGTCGGTTCCCGTGATCCCTTGGCTTCATACCGGATGGTCGGACGAACCGGTCACGTGCCCTGAGGAACCGCCGGCCGGTGTCTCGCGGTAGCGCGGCACCACACCGGTCGTCTCCGGTCGGCCGGTCACCAGCTGACCGGTCGGTGCGCGTGCCGCCTGTACGCCCCACCCGCGCGATTTAGTAGCCCGGGCCCCACCGGGGCCGTATGGCCGGTCTCTACTACGAGGACTTCGTGGTGGGTGAGACCATCGAGCACGGGAAACGGCGCACCATCAGCGAGGCCGACAACCAGCAGTTCTGCGACATGACGATGAACCAGCAGCCACTCCACCTCGACGCCGAATTCGCGGGCGAGACTGAGTTCGGCGAGCGCGTCGTGAACGGACTCTACACGATGGCCCTCGCCGTGGGGCTCACGATTCCCGACACGACGGACGGGACCATCGTGGCCAACCTCGGGTACGACGACGTCAGCCACCCGGCGCCCGTGTTCCACGGCGACACCATCAGGGCCCGAACCACCGTGACCGACAAACGCGAGACCAGCGACGGCAAACGAGGCGTGGTGACGATGCACGTCGAGGCCTTCAATCAGGACGAGGAGCTCGTCTGCGAATTCGACCGGACCGTCCTCTCGAAAAAGCGCTCCACCGAGGGGTAAGTCGGTACAGCAACGCGTCGCCCCCGTCGCCCGGCTTGCCGCTCAGACGGTGGCAAGCGTAATCGCGTTCAAGAGAACGACGAGTAGCGAGAGGACCGCGAACCCGGCGAGGACGATGGTCGCCGACCGGTCCTCCAACCCGGCCCAGGCGAATACGAGCAGGATCAGGCCCGCCAGCTTGAGACCGCCGATTCCGACCGACCCGTAAGTAGCGATGAACGCCCGCGCCACCGCGTTGCCTTCCTGCAACCCCAGCCCGAGCCCGACCATCGTCGTCAAGACGTCGAAGACCGAGGCGACGATGACGACGGTCCACAGCACACCGTCGGTCTCCGGCAGCGGCTGCTCTTCGAGGGCCCCCTCCAGGGTAACCAAGCCCTCGACGAACCAATCGGGAACCACACGCTCGGGCAGCGTCCGCAGGTCCATCGAATCAGAGGATCGTTCCGTGTTTCTTCGACGGCCGGTCCTTCTCGACGTCCTGGTAGACCTCGAACCGGTGCTCGAGTTCGGTCCTGAGATCGCTGGGCGGCACAATCTCGTCGATGACGACTTCGCTCGCCATCCGGTGGGCGTCGATGTCCTCGCGGTATTCCTCCCGGAGTTGTGCTTCCCGCTCTCGTCGCTCGTCCTCGTCATCGATGTCGGCGAGCTTGTTGGCGTACACCGCGTTGATGGCCGCCTCCGGACCCATGATCGCGATCTCGCCGCTCGGCAGCGCGAGCGTGCTCTCGGGGTCGTAGGCTGGTCCGCTCATCGCGTAGATGCCGGCACCGTACGCCTTCCGCACGACCACGCTGAGCTTCGGGACGGTGGCCTCCGAGGTCGCATAGATCATCTTCTTGCCGGCCTCGAGGATGCCCTCTTTCTCGACCTGCGAGCCGGCCATGAACCCGGGCGTGTCACAGAGGTACAATAGTGGGATGTCGTAGGCATCAGTCTTCCAGACGAACTCCGCGGCCTTCTCCGCCGAGTCCGGGAAGATGGCGCCCGCGCGTTGGGTCGGTTGATTCGCGACGATGCCGATCGACCGACCGTCGAGCCGCGCGTACCCGGTGATGATCTCGCTTCCGTAGTCCGGCTTGAGTTCGAAGAAGGAGTCCCCGTCCACGAGGCGGTCGATCACCTCGTGCATGTCGTACCCCCGGTTCGGATCCGTCGGGACGATGGAATCGATCTCCGCGGGCGCCTTCGCTGGTGGTCGGGCGGGCTCTCGCGGCGGGTCCTCGTCCGCGTTGTCGGGGAGGTAGCTAATCAGCCCCGCCACCAGTTCCCGGGCGTGCTCCTCGTCCGCGGCCACCAGATCCGCGCTCCCGGAGTGCCGCGTATGGACCTCGGGTCCCCCGAGTTCGTCCACGGAGATGTCCTCGCCCGTCACCATCCGCACCATGCGGGGACTGGCGATCGCCATCGAGGACATGCCACGCACCATCACCGTGAAGTCCGCGAAGACCGGTGTGTACGCCGCGCCGGCGAAACACGGCCCGTACAAAACGCAGATCTGTGGCACCCGGCCGGACAGCCGCGAGTGGTTGAAGTAGTACTTCCCGATCCCTTCGCGGTTGGCGAAAAAGCCCGTCTGCTGGTCGATCCGACCCCCCGAGGAGTCCATCAGGTAAAGCACCGGCTGGCCGGATTTCAACGCCCGTTCCTGCATCCGGATGAACTTCTCGACCCCGCGCTCGGCCATCGAGCCCGCCTTCACGGTGAAGTCGTTCGCCATGAAGTGGAGCGTCCGGCCCTCGAACTCCGCGGCCCCGGTTAGCAACCCGTCCGCGGGAAGCCGAGTGTCCGGGTCATACTCCTCTATTTCGGGGCTCTCAGGGTGCCAGCCGTCGAAATGGGCGAAGCGCCCGTCCTCGAATTTGAGTCCGTCCTCGCCGAACCACAGCTCCAGGCGATCCCTGACGAAGAGCTTGTTCTGCTCGGGGAGCCGCTTGCGGTACGTCTCCGGGCCACCCTCGTAAATATCCTCGATCTCCGCCCGCAAGGCCGCCTCGCGTTCCGTCGGCCCGTCGGTCGGTTCCGGCTCGGGCTCGCCCGCTGGGCTGTCTGGAGGCGCCGCGACTGCGGCGGGTTCCGAGGCCTCGCCCAGGTACACCTCGACCGTATCCGCCACGTGCTCGGCGAGGGCCGTGGCGACGACCCTGGCCTCCTCGGCCGATGCCCCGGGTCCGATCCGCACTTTCATACGGACCACAGTCGGGACCGGGTACAAACAATCTTCCCCCGGTGGAACCCCACGGCGGGACACACCGCACTGCCACCCGTAGCGCCCGCACCCCGGAGCGGTACCGATTTACCGCCCCCGGCGCCTACCACGACTCGTGCAGATCGTCGGGTACGACCGCCGGGTCGACGGCGAACCGGCCGCGCTGCGCGTGGCAAGCGACGGCCATGTGGAGCGGACGCTCCTCTCGCCGGGTGATCGCCTCGACCTGGGTCTGGGTTCGAGACACTGCGCCGGCAGCGTCGCCGGGGAAACCCACCGGGCCTGCTCACACCCCGACGCTCCCTACTGCTCCCGGCACACCAGCACCTGGCCCTGTGCCAGGTGCACGGGAAACTGCGCGATGCCGGTCGAGGACTGCCACGAGGAACACGCGATCTACCTCGCGGGGTTCGCCCCCGATATCGTGAAGGTGGGCGTGACCAAGCACTGGCGACTGGCGACCCGTCTCGAGGAACAGGGTGCCGACCGGGCGGTCCACGTCCGAACGGTGGAAAACGGCCGCAAAGCCAGGGCGATCGAAGCCGAACTGGCGACGGGCATCACCGACCGGGTCCGCGTTCCCCGGAAAGTCCCGAGCCTCTACCGGACATTCGATGACGCCGCGTGGGACGCCGCCCTCGCGGATTTCGACGTCATCGAGCGCTTCGATTTCGACTACGACCTCGCACTGGACCGTCAACCCGTCCGGGAGACGGTAGCGATCGGCGACGTCGTGGGTACCAAGGGGAGACTGTTGGTTCTCGCCCACCGAGGGACGACCTACGCGGTCGACATGCGGGATCTGGTCGGTCACGAGGTGACGGAGAACCCGGCCGGGTCGGACCTGCAGTCCAGTCTCGGTGCCTACCAGTAGCGATGCGGTCGTCTGCCACAGTCCAGGAGCGGGTGGTTTTTCCGTGGGGCCGCCAAACCCCGCCCCATGGCAGACGAGGACAAGCCCGACGAGGGCGACACCGAACCGAGCGACGACGAGCAATCCTTCCGGGAACGCGTCGAGGAGATCCGGGAGAAACGAAGCGAGGAGCGTGAAGGCGAGGAAGACCCCCGCGAGCGCATGGAGGAGATGATGGGCGGCGGTGGCGGCCCCGGTGGCATGGGCGGTGGCAACCCCTTCGCCCAGATGATGGGTGGCATGATGGGTGGCGGCCCCGGCGGAATGGGCGCCGGCCGAGAGACCGACGAAGGCAACGTCCGAGTGGCGCGCGAACTCGAAGCGCTGCGGGACGAAGTCAAGGAGACCAACCGGCAGCTGACCCGCATCGCCGACGCGCTCGAAGACGACTAATCGGCTCCCGTAAACGCCTGCAAGCGGGTGCCCGCGGTCGAGGTGGACTATTACTAGTCGGACTCGAGGACGGTATCATACGCCGCTTCGAGCCGATCGAGTGCCCGTTCGAGGCTGATGTCGTCCCGACGATCGAGACACGCGGCGCGCAGGGACTCGCGCTCGTCGAGGGTCCGCTCGATCGCCTCCCGGAAGTCCTGGGTGTCCCCGTGGTCGAAGTGGTACCCAGTCTCGCCGTCCTCGATGGTCTCGGAGAGTGCCCCACGGTCCACCCCGACCACCGGCGTGCCGCAGGCATTCGCCTCCAGAGCCACGATGCCCTGCGTTTCGACAGGGCTCGGGAAGGCGAACGCGGAAAGGGAGGCATAGAAGGCGGGCAGTTCGTCCCGGTCGAGGAATCCGAGGAAACGTGCATCGATCCCCAGGTCGTCGGCCCGTCGGCGCAGTTCCGACGTCGCGGGCCCCTCGCCGCCGAAGACCACAGTCACGTCGAGGGCTGAGACGGCGTCCAGGATCGCCCCGAGGTTCTTCTCGTAGCCGTGCCGGCCGGTGTATCCCACGAGGGGACGATCGGATGGGAGGTCGTGTCGCTCGATGAAATCGGCAGGATCGGTTGGCGCAAACCGACGCACGTCCACGCCGTTCGGGTGAGCTCGGACGGGGACTGAGTCGTCCACCGCCGCCCGCAGCTCCTCCGTCGTGGCCTCGCTGGGGGCCATCACGAGGTCCGCCCGGTCGAGGAACCACTGCTCGTAGCGCCCGCTGAGCGCTGCCACGCCCCCCGATAGCGAATCGGGGGCGACGTACTCCGCGTATTCGCTCGTCGGCGTGTGATACGAGACAACGAAGGGGACCGATTCGCGGCGGGCGAGCCGGTAGCCACCGATCCCCAGCAAGAACGGGGAGTGGGCGTGGACGAGGTCGACGTCGGTCACGCTCGCGGGCACCCGGGGTACGCCCAACCTGAACCCGTCGTAGAAGGGAAAGGGGACGCTCCAGACCGGAAACTCCCCTGCCGACGGGTCGTGACTCGACGCCGGATACACCACGTCCATCCGACCACCCCGCTCGGCGTAGCGGTCGCGCCACGACGCGATGGTGTAGGTCACGCCGTTCACCGTCGGCAGGTAGGTGTCGGTGAAGGCGGCGACCGCTGGGGGCATCGGCGATTCCTTGGAGGGCCCGGCCTAAGAGGTTGCCCCATCGCCGGCGACGGATTCGTAGAGCGCGACGAGGTCCTCGCCGACCCGGTCCAACGTGAACGCGTCGCTTTTCGCCATCGCCTTCCGCCCGATCGCCTCCCGTTCGTCTTCGTCGCGCAGGCGATCGATCTCGCTCTTGAAATCCGCGGTGGCCTTCAGACAGTGGGTCCCGTCCTCCAGCCACTCGAAGGTGGGGATGTCCCTGACCACCGGCGGTTTCCCGCACGCCATCGCCTCCAGCAGCGCCATCCCCTCGTTCTCGTTCTTCGTCGGGAAGAAGAAGATGTCCCCGGCCGCGAACGCGCCCCGGATGTCCTCGATGTACCCCGTGAAGGTCACGTTGTCCGGGGCCGATTCGACGAGCCGCTGGGTCTCGCGACTGCGGAGGATCCGGTCGATGGTCTGTCCAGTGGGGTTGAGATAGCCGAACCAGGCGAAATCGAGCTCCGGCAGCTCGCGGGCCGTCTCCACGAAGGACTCGAGGCCCTTCCGCGGGATGACGTGGCCGACGTTGAACACCACGGGCGGGGAGAGGTCGTAACGCTCGAGATACTCCTCCCGGAGGGCTTCGTACCCGGCCAGCTTGTCCGGATCGAACCCGTTCGAGATGACTGTCGTGGGCGTCTCGGTGTACTGCTCGATGACCTGACGGTTGTGTTCGGACGGGCAGATAAGGTGATCGCCCAGGTCGTAGGCGTATTCGAGATACGGTCGGAGCGGTTTCGCGAGCACGTCAGAGAACGCGAAACTCTCCTCGAAATCCTCGGCCGTCTGGTGGCTGTGGATGACGACCGGCACTCCCTCCCGCCGGGCCCGTTTCGCGTGATAGATCGACTTCGGGCCCATATTATTGAGATGGAGGATGTCGGCGTCGAGGGTGGGCTCGGTCGTGTACTCGATGCCGGCCCGGTCCATGATCTTGCGCTGGTTCCGGACCGACTGGTCGTGGCCCCCCGTGATGTAGGACTCCCACTCGAAGTAGTGGCTGATCTGCAAGTCGGCTGCCCGGGGACCACCCATGCTATCTGCCTCAAATCGTCCAGGTGGTAAATATCCCCCACTCCGCGGCCGCCACGACAGGTTCAAGACGCCCGCGGCAGGAGCGCACCGTATGACGGTGGCGGACGAGCGGATCGAGCGGTTGACGGATCTCGCACGAGCTGCCGCCAGGGACGACGAGGACGAACGTGCACGGCGGTATGTCAGGCTCGCTCGTCGGATCGCGGAACGCAACCGCGTCCGGCTCCCCGTCCGGCTGAAGCGATTTACCTGCGACGCCTGCGACAGCTACCTGATCCCCGGCCGGAACGCGCGGGTGCGAACCCAGGACGGACACGTCGTGGTCACCTGCGACTGCGGGGCGCAGGCCCGCTATCCCTATCATGACTGAACCCGCGAGCCGCCGCGAATGGCAAGAGTTGAACCCGTCGAGACGGTACCCTGGATACAATGAACGATAGCCACCGCGCCGAGGCACCGAACGTCGAGGTCACGGTCTGGGTCGGCAAAGCCGGGCTCGAAGCCGTGACTGATGAACTCGACGACCAACTGGCCGACCGCGAACTGGTGAAGGTCAAATTCCTTCGAGCGGCCCGCGGCAGCAAGGAGACCGACGAACTCGCCGTCGATCTCGCCGATCGCGTGGATGCCGAGCTCGTCGAGACCAGAGGGAATACCGCGGTCTATCACCGGTAGCGTTCACGTCAGATTCCTCATCAATAGGCCTCAGGTCACCGTCCTCATCAATAGGCCTCAGGTCACATCC
>Ga0207797_1000092_pt1 | contig 59761 bp, 52 predicted proteins | sample PRCRCaboRojoPR_6_FD_187275 | JGI IMG/M metagenome (GOLD analysis project Ga0207797, IMG submission 187275) | Marine sediment microbial community from Cabo Rojo, Puerto Rico - PR CR 10% Liquid 1 (SPAdes) | ecosystem: Environmental > Aquatic > Marine > Coastal > Sediment | place: Cabo Rojo, Puerto...
CCGGCCCCTGCGGGCCGGGCGACACCGAAAGAAACGGGGCGCCGGCGGGTCTTGCTTCTTAGAAGCCCCCTCACCGGCCCCCTGCGGGCCGGAGGAAATCGGAAGAAGCGGGGCAGCCTGAAGCTTGTTTCTTAGAAGGCCTTCCGGGGCCACGGCATGAAGCGTTGGGACGGATTCCGGTGCCAAGCCCCTGTCGGATTGGGGCGGGAGACCAGGACCCACCGCAGCATGACACATCGGGACGGGTTGAGGCGGGAGTAGCGAGCTCCGGTACCCACTGGGGCACGAGGCCGTGGAACGGATTGCCGTGGGAGTCGCCGGGTCCATCGCGGCAGGAGGCGCCAGGACGGTTTGGGCGGGACGCGCCGGGGCCGCCCCCGGGAGGAGGCGCTGGAATCGGGCCCGGAAGCAAGAGGCGAGACGGATGGCCCTGATATCCGTTGTCAGTGGGGCAGATCGATCTCCGGCTCATCCGGATCGGGCCGATAGAGAACGGCGGTGCGGCCGATGGTCTGCACCACTTCCGCATCCTCCACGCCCTCCTGAATCCTGTCCGCCGCTTCCCGGACGTCTTCCGGCGCCCCTTCCAGGACCTTCACTTTCAGAAGCTCCCGGGTGTTGAAGGCTTCCTGGACGGTGGTGAGAAGGGCCGGAGTCACGCCCTCTGTCCCCACCTGGATCACGGGCTTCAGGTGGTGGGCCAGGGAGCGTAGATGGGCCCGCTGCTTGGACGTGAGGGAAGTCATGAGTGCAGTCCTTTCGGGTCTTCGGGTCCGGTGGAGTACGGTCTTCGGGTCCGGTGGAGTCCGGTCTTCGGGTCCGGTGGAGTACGGAGAATGCACTCCGGCTCTGCCCCGTATTCCTGGAGGGCTGCTGAACAAGGTGGGTGAGCCACGTTCCGAGCGCCACGGCTCCCGATTCCTGGCGCACCTATCTTCAACGGAGCATCTTCATCATCATGGCCCAGACAACCTCCCACGAGTCGCACCCTGAGCCGGCGTTGATCGGCGCGGTCCTGGCGGACCGGTATGCCGTGCAGGAGGTCATCGGCCAGGGGGGGATGGCCACGGTCTACCAGGCTTTGGATTCCCGGCACGACCGCCGGGTGGCCCTCAAGGTGTTCCACAGCGACCTGGCCGCAACCGTGGGAGAAGATCGGTTCCTCCGGGAGATTCGCATCACCGCCGGCCTGAACCACCCCCACATCCTCCCCCTCCTCGACTCGGGTGTAAGCGAAGGCGTCCTGTACTACGTCATGCCCAGGGTCACGGGGGGCTCCCTCCGTGATCTTCTGGCTTCCGGGGCGGAAATCCCCCTGGAGGCCGCGGTTCGAATCGCCAGGGAGGTGGCCTCGGCCCTGGATTACGCTCACAGCCGCGGTGTGGTGCACAGAGACATCAAGCCGGAGAACATCCTGTTCAGCGAGGGTCTGGCCGTGGTGGGGGACTTCGGCATCGCCCGAGCCGCAGACCCGGGCCCTCGGGAGAAGATGACTCGCACGGGCAGGGCGGTGGGCACCCGGGGATACATGAGTCCGGAACAGGCCCTGGGAACCGCGGACCTGGACGCGCGCACCGATGTCTACAGCCTGGGATCCGTCATCTACGAGATGCTGGTGGGAGGGACACCGGCCTCCTGGCCCGGACCCGAAGACGTCCGATTGGGACGTCTGGACGACGTGCCCCCGGAGCACCGCCGCCGTCTGGACACCTTCCCCGGCCGGGTGGAGCAGGTCTTGGCCCGGGCCCTGGCTCTCCGGCCAGCGGACCGCTTTTCCCGACCCGGAGAGCTGGCGGAGGCTCTCGTTGCCGCCAGCGAGCGCACGACATCCTTCAGCGACGATGAGGTGAAGGAGCTTCTTCACCGGGCCGCAGAGCTCCAGGCCCGGGAGCCGGAGCAGGTGCCGGAGGGGGGTCTCACCATCGGCGCCGTGGAGCAGGTGGCGGCCCAGGTGGGTATTCCCCCGGAGCATGTCCGGGAGGCTGCACGTCAGTTGGAGCGCCGGGAGCCCGGCGCCCTTTCTCCCCAGGCAGAGAAGCTCTGGTTGAAGCCCCGGCGAGACAAATGGGACCAGGTGGTGGTGGATGGGACCCTGGAAGGAGAAGTCCCCGAGTCCGTCTATCCGGTCATGGTAGAGGAGATCCAGTCCCGTCTGGAAATCGTCGGACACGCATCGGTCCTGGCGGGCTCCATGACCTGGAGCCCGGCGACCCAGGCGGAAGGCAGCCGCCGCGTGCTCGTGTCCGTGACGGCTCGAGACGGACAGAGCCGGGTTCGCGTGGAAGAGAAATACGAGATTGCCGGATTCAAGCGGGCCTTCCTGCCTCTCGGCGCACTCCTGGGGATCGCCCTGGCCGCGATCATCGGCGGTCTCCTGGGCCTGCCCGACGGCGTCCTCATCCCTGGCGCCGCCCTGGGCCTGATCGGCGCCGTCTGGTCCGTGATCCAGTTCGAGGCCAACACCCGTCGCCCGGAGCTCGAGGAGTTGACGAATCGCCTCCTGGAAATGGCAAACGGCGCGATCCGGACCCAATCGAATGCACCGTTTCACGGAACGAGCAGCCATCCGGTTCCACGTCCGGAAGGCCCGCCGCCGGACATCGTTCAACCCGAAGACTCAGAGCATCCCTCATGACCACCGCCCGAGCCTATGCCGGCCTTGCCCGAGCCCCCTTCCTCCTCCTCCCCGTCACCCTGGTGGCGTGCGGGGCCGGGGCGGCTGCCGTGGAGGGAGCACTACGGACCGTGCCCACAGTCCTGGCCCTGGTGGGCCTGGTGGCGACCCACATTGCCGTCAACGCCCTGAACGAGTGGAGCGACATGCGCCGGGGCATCGACCTGAAGACCCGGCGCACCCCCTTCTCCGGAGGAAGTGGAACCCTCCCGTCCGGAGCGGCTTCCACGGAGGCGGCTCTGGCTCTGGGGCTGGTCTTCGCCGCTTTGGGGCTGGCCATCGGCCTCTGGTTCCTCTGGACCATCGGCCGGGTGTTTCTGCCCTTTCTGTTGGTGGGGGCCGTCTTCGTCCTGGGCTACACCGACGCCCTGGCCCGTATGGGGGTCGGAGAGGTAGCCGCCGGGCTGGGTCTCGGAGGCTTCGCGGTGGCCGGCACGGCCCTGGTTCAGGACGGAACGCTGGGCGGGGTGGCCGTGGCCGCCTCGGTGCCGGCCTTCCTCATGACCTTCAACCTCCTCCTGCTGAACGAGTTTCCGGACGAGGGCCCGGACCGGGAGGGTGGCCGCAAGAACCTGGTCATCCTCCTGGGGCGAAAGCCGGCAGCCGGGGTCTATGCCGGGGCAGCCCTCCTGGTGCCCGGGTGGATCGTCCTGGCGGTGGCCCTGGGCCTGTTGCCCTCCTGGGCCCTTCTCGGCGCCCTTCCTTCCGTCCTTCTCATCCAACCCCTCCGGTGGGCGTTCGGAGACGTCTCCGCCGACGTGCCGGTGCCGGCCCTGGGCGCCAACGTCATGTGGAACCTGGCCACGAACACGTTGCTGGGCCTGGGATTGCTCCTGGCGGCGTTCCTCTGACGCACGCCGTCCTGGACCGAACCCCTTTCCCGGCTCCGGTTTATCTAGGTCCAGATTTCGAGACGACAGTCCCTGCGACCCCTGCGACTCCCGCACCTTCGACCCGACTGCATTCACACATGACCACCTTGACTCCACCAACCATGACGTCCCTTCCAGACGGAGGACCCCCCATGCGAAACCTGAACCTCCGACGAAGCTGGAGGATGCTCCGGAACGTCTCCGGGATCTTCCTTCTCCTTCCCCTGGCCCTCCTGGTGTCGGCCTGCGAGAACCCCGAGGCCCAGGCTCCGAGCAGCACCTCCTTCGAGGAAGCTCTGCAGAGCCTGGACAGCCTGGAGCTCATCGGACACGTGCAGACCCTGGCTTCCGACGTCTACATGGGACGGGCTCCCTCCACTCCCGGAGAGCGACAGACCCTGGACTACCTGGAGGAACAGTTCCTGGCCCTGGGCTATCGCCCCGGGGGAGAGCCCGGTGTCGTGGAGGGAATGGAAGGCCGCCTGTGGACGCAGGAAGTTCCCCTGGTCTCCATCACTGCTGACCCGGCCATGGGCCTGACCATCGCCGGGAACGGGGCCAGCCGGGAATTCGCCTACGGTGATGACTTCGTGGCCAACAGCCCGAAGGCCGTGCAATCGGCGGAGCTGGACGCCTCGGAGATGGTCTTCGTGGGCTACGGGATCGTCGCTCCGGAGTATGATTGGAACGACTACGAGGGCGTGGACGTGGAAGGGAAGACGGTGGTGGCCCTGGTGAACGACCCCGGCTTCGCCACCAAGGACACGGCCCTCTTCCAGGGCAACGCCATGACCTACTACGGCCGCTGGACCTACAAGTACGAGGAGGCGGGCCGGCAGGGGGCCGCCGGCATCCTCCTGGTGCACCAGACCGAGCCCGCCGCCTACGGCTGGGCCACGGTGAGAAACAGCTGGACCGGCACCCAGTATTCCCTGGTGGAGATGGGCGATGAGGGTGTGACGGTGGACGTGGAGGGGTGGATCAGCCTCCCCACCACAGAAGCTATCTTCGCCCAGGCGGGCATGGACTTCCAGGACATGCAGGAAGCGGCCCTGCAGCGGGACTTCCAGGCCGTGCCCATGGGCCTCCAGGCCTCCGTGGCCTTCGACAACACCGTGGAGGAGTCCATCTCCCACAACTTCTTCGCCCGTCTGGACGGGACTCTCCGGGCCCGGGAGATCATCCTCTTCATGGGCCACTGGGATCACTTCGGCATGGATCCCAGCCTGGAGGGGGATTCCATCTTCAACGGGGCCCGGGACAACGCCAGCGGAATCGGCGCCATGCTGGAGCTGGCCGAGGCCTTCGGCCGCCTGGATCCGGCTCCTCAGCGATCCATCGTCTTCATGGCCACCACGGCCGAAGAGCAGGGGCTCCTGGGCTCTGAGTTCTACGCCCGGAACCCCATCTATCCCCTGGAGGAGACGGTGGCGGCCATCAACATCGACGCCCTGCCCATCTGGGGGGCCACGAACGACTACGTGGTGGTGGGCCACGGCAAGTCGGAGCTGGACGCCTACGCAGAGCGAGCCGCCGAAGCCCAGGGACGGGTGGTAGAACCGAATCCGGAGCCGGAGAAGGGATCCTTCTACCGCTCGGACCACTTCCCCCTGGCCAGGGTCGGCATCCCGGCCCACTACGGGAACGCCGGCTTCGACATCATCGGTGAGGGCGAGGAGTACGGTCGCAGGGTCTCCGACGAGTGGAACGCCCAGCACTACCACCAGCCCAGCGACGAGTACTCGGAGGACTGGGCCATGGGCGGCGCCCTCCAGGACATGGAGCTCTGGTTCCGGATGGGCGTGGACCTGGGCTATTCCAACGAGTTCCCCAACTGGCACGAAGGGACGGAGTTCAAAGCGGCCCGGGACGCCATGTTCCAGCAATAGACGGGCTCTTTCCCTCTCCATCACGGGACCGGCCCGGGGCCAAGCCTGGCCCCGGGCCGGTCTTTTTCTCTTTTCCCACCGGGTCCTGGGGTGGTAAGCTGTCCTCTGTACCGACGGCACTTCCCCACCGAGACAGAAGCCGAAGCCCCGAAAGGGCTGTTGAACCAGGGGGTGCGGCCGCCCCCCTGGTTCAACAGCCCTCCAAGTGGAAGACCTCTTCATGGAGGAGCCATGTCCATCTCCCGCATGACACCCCCTGGTCGGACGGTCCCGGGGCTGTGGATCGCCGCGACGCTCCTGGCAGCCGTAGGCCTTTCCTCGGGATGCGAATCCGCCGCCGAGGCCCCCGACAACCTGAGGCCCCCGGAGCTCCCGGTCTCCGCCGACGCAATCCAGGAAGCCCTGGAGACCGTCTCCATGGAAAACGTGGTGAGGCACGTCCGGGTCCTGGCCTCCGACGCCTACGGAGGTCGGGCTCCGGCCTCCCCCGGAGAAGAGAAGACCATCGAGTACCTGAAGGAGCAGTTCGCCGCCCTGGGGCTGGAGCCCGGGGGCACCGACGGGACCTGGGTGCAGGAGGTACCGCTGGTCTCCATGACCGCCGACCCAGCCATGACCCTCACGGTCTCCGGCGGCGGACAGAGCCGGGCCTTCGAGTACGGTCCCGACTTCATCGCCTGGACGACCCGGGTGGTGGAGGAGGTGACGGTGGCCGATGCGCCTCTGGTCTTCGTGGGCTACGGCATCGTGGCGCCGGAGTACGGCTGGAACGACTATCAGGGCGTGGACGTGGAAGGGAAAACGGTGGTGGTGCTCGTGAACGACCCGGGCTTCGCCACTCAGGAGGAAGCCCTGTTCCGGGGCAACGCCATGACGTACTACGGTCGTTGGACCTACAAGTACGAGGAGGCGGCCCGGCAGGGAGCCGCCGGGGTTCTCCTGGTCCACGAGACCGCTCCGGCATCCTACGGTTGGGCCACGGTGCAGAACTCCTGGACAGGCCCCCAGTTCGACCTTGTGGCCGACGACGACAACATGAGCCGGGCCCCCTTCGAGAGCTGGATCAGCCAGGAAACGGCCCGGGCCATCTTCGCCCAGGCGGGAATGGACTACGAAGCCATGAAGGGCACCGCCAGGACCCGGGACTTCCAGGCCGCATCCCTGGACGGGCTCACCGCATCCATCGGCATCCGGAACAGGATCCGCCGCTCCACCTCCCACAACTTCCTGGCCCGGCTGCCGGGCTCGGAACGGCCCCAGGAGGTCATCCTCTACATGGGCCACTGGGATCACCTGGGCACGAACCCGGGCCTGGAGGGGGACTCCATCTTCAACGGGGCCGTGGACAACGCCAGCGGGATCGCCGCTCTCCTGGAGTTGGCCCAGGCCTTCACCACCCTGGAGCCGGCACCGGAGCGCTCCATCGTCTTCCTGGGCACCACGGCGGAGGAGCAGGGCCTGTTGGGGTCGGACTACTACGCCCGAAACCCCGTCTATCCCCTGGAGCAAACGGTGGCGGCCATCAACATCGACGCCTTGAGCATCTTCGGCCCCATGAACGACTTCGTCCTGGTGGGCTACGGGAACTCGGAACTGGACGACTACGCCCGCTGGGCAGCCCGGGACCAGGACCGGGTCGTGAAGCCGAATCCCCACCCCGAGCGGGGGTCCTTCTACCGCTCGGACCATTTTCCCCTGGCCCGGCAGGGGGTCCCCGCCCTCTACGGCCACGCCGGGCTGGACCACGAGGAGCGGGGAGAGGAGTGGGCCCGCCAACGCTCCGAGGCCTGGACCGCCGGTCACTACCACCAGGTGACGGACGAATACGACGAGAGCTGGGACCTGAGGGGTGCCGTGGAGGACATCGCCCTCTGGTTCAGGGTGGGGCTGTACCTGGCCTACACCGACGACTTCCCCGAGTGGAACGAGGGAACGGAGTTCAAGGCGGCCCGGGACCGCATGATGGCGGAGCGAGGCCCGGCTGAGCACTGAGCCTCCCCGCGGCCATGGCCCAGGGAGTCCCCGGTCGTTCTTCCTCCCCGGGGGGGAGGAAGAACGGCAGATCAGTCCTCACCGATACCAATCGCCCACGTCCGTCCCCGCCGGAGCCGTCCGCCGGATGCGCTCGGCCATCTCCGGCAGAAACCGCTGGTAGACGGTGAGCCGCTGGATCCGCAGGGGCTGATCGTGGACCCCGGTCCAGCAGTGCTCATAGCGGTCCCCGTACTCGATATGCCCGTCGTAGTAGGGGTCCGTGGTGCTCTCCAGAAAGTCCTCCATGAGGTAGACGGCGTTGTTCAGGTGCCAGCTGTCCATGTCTCCGGTGTAGATCCGTAGCTTGCCCACCAGCTTGGGCCCCAGGGTGGCCCAGTCCCGCTCCAGGATGTGGCGGAGGTCGTAGTTCTCCCTCCAGTACTCCGCCACCTGGTGGTCCATGTCTCCGGTGAGGGGATCCCAGATGGGGGCCGGATAGCCGTCCTCCCCTACGGGGCTGTACACGGCCTGCCAGATGTGCCACTGCTCCCCGGAGCGCCCCTTGCTCCCCAGGACCATCTCCCAGTGGTTGTCCTCCTCCACGGTGACGATGGGATGCCCCAGCCAGTTCCGGCCCGAGGGCTTGGGGGTCCGTTTCCAGTCGCTTTCCATGAAGTACGCGTTGTCGTCGTCGTAGATGTCGATGATCTCGTACTGACGGAAGTCCACCGCATCGGGACAGAAGGACCAGGCCCCATTGAACTCCTCGGGGTAGAAGATCTGCTGGCCCAGCACTTCCCATCCCCCGGTGGAACCTCCGAACATGACCCGGGACCAGCCCTGGCCGATGCCCCGGAACCGCTGTTCCACGTAAGGGATGAGCTCCTCCACGATGGCATCCCCGTAGGGGCCCACGTTCGCCGAGTTCACGGCATAGGAATCGTCGTAGAAGGGGTTCGGGTGCTCGATCTTCATCACCAGCATCCGGGGAAAGTCGTCGGAGATCCAGCGCTGGTAGAGGTCATAGGCATACTCGGCCCGGGTCCGGTCGTAGCCTTCCAGGTCGTCCGTGGGAGGCGTGGTCCGGAACTCCCCGAAGCCGCTGGGGAAGTGGCCGTGGTGGATGGCCAGGGGATAGCGGGCGTCCGGGTTCTCCTGGAAGCCCTGGGGCAGGAGGACGTAGGCTCCCAGGTACATGGGCCGCCCCCAGAACTCGCTCAGCAGATCGCTCCGGATGCGGACGTGCTTGACCCAGGGCGTGTCCTCGGGCTCGGGGATGGGTGGGATCTCCTCCTCCAGGCTCAACTGAACCGTGCCGCCTCGCATGGGATCCAGCCGGACCGTCCGGGGTGTGCTGTAGAAGTTGCCCGGCTTCCTGTTCCATTGCTGCCCTTCCCAGCGGTCCGGAGGAAGCTTCACCGTGTGCCCGTCGCTCCGCTGGAAGGTCTCGTAGCGGTTCAGGAGGGCCTGGACGTAGTACTCTCCGGCGGGAAGCTCGTGGAGGCTCCGGACCGGGAAGCCGAAGGTGGAACCGTCCACCACCGCCGTCTCTCCGGGCTCCAGGCCCTCCACGTCCACGCCGAAGCCGGGCTGGGTCCCGGGGCTGTAGATCCGGTACTGGAACCGGGGCTCGGCCTCGTCGTTGTTGGCCAGGATGAGGATGATCCGGCCGTCCTGGGGCTCGGCGCTTCGCTCCCGGGGAAAGGAGATCTCGAACCGAAGTCCCCCGGACGACCCATCGGGAGCGCAGGCCACCGCCGGTCCCAGGAGAAGGAGGGCGACCAGGACAAGGAGGGGCAAGGAAAGCGGAGGGAGCACGCCGCTCCTGGGCGCCTCGGAGACGGGGGAAGGGGAAGAACGAAGGGAAGGGGAAACAGAACGGGAGGGCGATGGCCAGGGGAGCCGGCGGGAAAGGGCCATGAGTCACCTGTCTTTCGCAAAAGGAACGCAGGAGAGACCGGGACGAACCCGGCCCCTCCCGCGGAATCTGTCATTCCTGTCATTCCTGCTTTCCCTGCCGCCCATGGGGGCGCCCTGGGGCCCCCACGAGCGACCCGGGTGCCGATCAGGACCCCGTCAGGGGTTGATGTTCGGATTGTTCAGATACTCCACCTCGGGCAGAGGGAAGCAGATCTGATTGCTGAACTCACCTCCGTGGGGGAAGGGCGTCCCCGGAGCGGGGATCAGGTCCAGGTTGAACCGCTCCAGGTCCTGCATGTGCTGGCCCTCCAGGAAGAGCTCGGCGCTCCGCTCGTAGATGAGCTGCTCCCGGATCTCGGAAGCGTCCGTGCTGGAGAACTCGCCCAATCCCACCCGGTCATGAAGAGTGTTGATGATGTCCACGGCCTCTTGGAGCTGGTTGTTGTCCAGGGCCACCTCCGCCAGGATGAGCTGGGCTTCCTCCCAGGTAGCCACCGGGACGGGAGCGTCCAGGCTCGAGTACTTGGGGGTGGACCAGATCTCGATCTGGGTTCCGGGGCCCAGCAGCCCCAGGTCCATGGCCTGGACCCGGGGATCCGGCTGCCCCTGGAACGTCATGTTCCGGTACATGGGCTCCACCGTGGCCATGAGCTCCCGTTCCATGAGAGCATAGATCTTGTTCTCCGTGGACGCATCCTGGCTGGAGTAGGCGAACTCGAAGGAGAAGTCCTCCGGCACCAGGGCGGCATCCGACGCCGCGCCGTCCCCGTCGCCCATGTTCAGTCGGGCTCGGGCCCGACCCACCCGGGCCAGGTTCAACATCTCGTCGTCTCCCACGGCCGTGGCGGCCTCGATGGCACGGGTGAAGCGATCCTCGGCCTCGGCGAAGACTTCGTCGGGCATCATCTCCGGCCCCAGGTCCAGGGCGATGGAGCACATGCCCTCCCCCATGAGGGTGAGGCTGTAGCCGGACATGGCCGCCGCCGTCGCCGTGAGCTCCGTCCGGTTGGGCACCTGCTCGTCGCCCCATTCGTCCAGCCGGTCCAAGGCGTCATCGGCCATCCACCGGGCCGTGGAAAGAGGTTCGTAGACATTGGGCGCCGTGCCTGCGCAGTCCCCGGTGGCATACATGCTGGTCCAGCCCGTGGGCTCGAAGACCCGGCCATCGTACCACACGTAGGAGCCGCCGCCGGTATCCCCACCCACGCCCCACTCGTTCCCCACATAGGCGCCGGCGGAGATGAAGTGGACCAGGGCACAGCGGAAGTCGTTCACCGCGCTGTTGACCAGGAGGTCAGCGTTCGCGGGGTTGTCCAGGTCCTCCGCGGCCACCTGGGAAGGGGCCTCCACGGAGATCAGGTCGTCCAGGGTGTTGCAGGATGTGAGCGGCAAGCTGAGTCCTATGGCCAGGACCAACCACCGCGTGAGGCGAAGTGCCGAAATATGGCCTAGCATCGTAGTTACTCCTGATTGCGAGATCATGGGATGGTCAGTAGCCCAGGTTCACGGTGAAGGTGAACTGCCTCAGCGGGGGCAGGATGCTCTGGTCGTTGGGCTCCGAGACCGTGTTCGTGATGTCCACGATCTCCGGATCCAGACCCGGATAGTCCGTCCAGGTCCCCAGGTTGCGCCCACCCAGGCTGATCCGTCCGGAGGATGCACCCATCCTGGCCAACCAGGCCTCGGGGAGGGTGTACTCCACCGAGAGCTCCCGGAAGCGGGCGAAGCTCGATTCCTGGATCCACCAGTCGAACTCGTTCCAGCCCCCGTTCTGTGCAGCCACCACCGCCCGGGGATCGAAACGCTCCGGGTAGTGGTTGATCTCGCAGTTCTGCCGCCAGGCGCAGCGGTTCCAGCGATCCGTCAGGTACTTGGACTGTCCCATCTGGAAGTCCACCAGGCCCCGGACCCGGACCTGATCGAAGAGGGTGAAGGTGGTATTGAAGGACCCCTCCCATTCCGGAGTGGGCTGTCCCTGGTAGACCCAGGGAGCGTCCTCGCAGGCGATGGCACCTCCCTCTCCGTCGGCACACATCATGTTGATGGCGTTGCCCTGGGCATCCAGATCGGCGCTCAGGACGGTGGCGGCGAAGAAGGATCCCACGGGATAGCCCTCCTGGTGCCGGGTGGTCCAGCCGATGTCCAGCCAGCCGTCGATGCCCAGGTCCGTGATCTCGTTGTTGTTCGTGTTTAGGCTCAGGACCAGATCCCAGTCGAAGTCCTCGGTGTCCAGGACCAGGGCGTCCATGGCGACCTCGAAGCCCGTGTTCTTCACCTCACCCACGTTCACGAACTGACTGCCGGCGAACCCGGAGGAGGGGGCCACGTTCCGGGAGAGGATGGCGTCGGTGGTCCTCTGGTTGTAGTAGGTGAAATCCACTCCGATGCGATCGTCCAGCATCCTCAGGTCGAAGCCCACCTCGATCTCCTTGCCTCGCTCGGGACCCAGGTCCGGGTTCCCCGCGGCCTGCGGGGTTACGGCGGCTTCGCCCCTGGGATCCGGGCGGGCCTGGAAGGTCCGAATGGCGGCGAAGGCGTCGGGCTGCTGGCCCGACTCACCGTAGGCGCCCCGGAGGCGGAAGGAGTTGACCAGGTCCAGGTTCCAGAAGTCCTCCTCGCTCAGGACCCAGGACCCGCTCAGCTTGGGGTAGTAGACCAGGTCGAAGTTCTCACCGAAGGCGCTGTTGTCGTCGGCCCGGATGGCCGCGGTGAAGAAGAGCCGGTCCTTCCAGCCCACCTGCTCCTGGAGGAAGAAGCCCACGGTGTTGTTCTCCACAAAGTCGTCCCGGCCCCGCTGGTACGTGCCGGCTCCGGCGATGGTCTTCACGCCGGTGGCGGGGAATCCCTGCCCTTCGGCCTCCATGAACTCGATGGACTTCTGGTAGATCTGGAAGCCCCCGGAGGTGTTGCTGTTCAGGTCCTCGGTGACAGGAAGGGAGACGGTCCCGGTGTACTCCACCGTGGTGTAGAGGACCTCTTCCCGGTCCACCGACTTGCTCCCGGCAGCGAACTCCGGCGAGAAGAACTGTGCGTCCTGCTCACCCAACCGGGGGGTGTAGTCCGAGATCTCCTGGTCGGTGAAGTCCAGGCCTCCGGTGAGACGCTGGGTGAACCACTCCGTGGGGCTGTGCTCGAAGGTGACACCGCCGGTGACCCGGTTCACGTCCTGGTCGTAGTGGTAGGCCCGGTACAGGGTCTCCGGGGGGGCCGTCTGCCAGCCCCTCCGGGGATCGTCCAGGGTGGCGGGGCTGCCACGCTGCAGGGAGGGCAGGACACCCGCATTCCCCATCATGGGCAGCCGGTACCGGCTCACGATGATGCCCGTGTTGGCGCTGATCTTGAGATCGGGATTCGGAGAAGCCGAGAGATTCAACCGCGTGTTGAACTTGTGGCCCTCGTTGTCCGGGGTGACCCCCTTGTCGAAGGTGCCACTCCCGGAAAGGTAGTACTGGAGGTCCCCGGTGCCGCCGCTGACGCTGAGGTTGTAGAACTGGTTGTGGGCCGTGTCGAAGATGGGGGTGCCCCGGGCCTCCTCCCGCTCCACCATGTTCGCCGAGATCACCTCCCCTGAAGGGCTGGTCCAGTAGTTCGTGTCCAGGCGGCTGGCGGCATCGTTGAAGTAACCGATGCCCTGCCGCATGGTGAAGTTCCAGCGGGCCGGGCCCCCGGTCCCCTTCTTCGTGATGATCTGGATGACCCCGTTGGAGGCCTCCGTGCCGTAGAGGGTGGCCGCCGCCGGCCCCTTGATGACCTCGATGCTCTCGATGCTCGAGGGATCGATGTCGTCCAGCCGGGACACGGCGGGGTCACCGAAGCCCCCGGTGAGCCGGTTGTTCACCCGGATTCCGTCCACGTAGATCAAGGGCGCATCACTCACTTCCCGGAGGCTGGAGCGTCCACGGATGCGGATCTCCGAGGAGGTGCCGGCAACCCCGGAACCCTGCTGCACCACCACACCGGTGGCTCGTCCGTTGAGCAGAGAGGAGACGTTGTCGATGGGCATGGTCTCGGCCGCCTCCCCACTCACCTGGGACACGGCGTTCCCCAGAACCTTCTTCCGGGTATCGCCGGCCGTCCCGGTGACCACCAGCTCCTCCAGCTCCAGGGCCGCCTGACCCAGGATGATCCGGAGATCCGTGGTGCCCACCTGAGCCTGGACGGTCTCGGTGCCGTAGCCCATCATCACCACCCGCAGGGTGACCTCCGTCCCGCTCACGCCCCGGATCAGGAACCGGCCGGACTGGTTCGTGAGGCTTCCCAGCTCCGTTCCTTCCACCACCACCTGGGCTCCGGCCAGGGGCTCCATGGTGTTCCCGTCCAGGACCGTCCCTCCCACCATGCCCGTCTGGGCGGCCAGATCTTCGGCCCCGAAGGGGGCCGCTGGCCAGAGAAAGGCGAGAAGGAGGAGCAATCGTGCTGTTGAAGGGAAGCGGAGGGTGTTCGAAAACGATCGAGGTATCATGGGGACCTCCGTTCTGTGGTAGCGCGTCCCGCATTCATGGGGCCTTCGAGTACCGGTAGTACAGGGAGACCGACGCGCCTGGGCATGCGGCCGCTTGCGTCCTGACCTGGGGTTCTTTCGAGGAATGTGGTGGCGATTGAGGATTCAACATGTGACGTTCCCGGGAGAAACGTCAAATCCCTCATGGGAACGCTCCCTCGGATTCCCGGAACCAAACAGGTTTCGGTCGAGAGCGTGGCGACGACGAAGACAGAAGGAGGAGGAACACCATGGACCTGGGGGACGTAGCCAACCACAACCGGGCCGCCTGGAACCGGCAGTCCAGGGAGGGGAACGAGTGGACCAGGCCGGTGGATTCCGCCACCATCGCCCGGGCCCGGAGGGGGGAATGGGAGATCATCCTAACCCCCACCCGGCCGACCCCCCGGAGCTGGCTCGGAGACGTTCGGGGCCGGGACGTCCTCTGCCTGGCTTCCGGTGGTGGTCAGCAGGCCCCGATCCTGGCCGCCGCCGGGGCCAGGGTGGTGAGCTTCGATCTGTCCGAGGAGCAACTGGCCAAGGACCGCCGGGTAGCGGAGGGGGCAGGCCTGGAGCTGGATCTGGTCCAGGGAGACATGGCCGACCTCTCGGACGTCGCCAGGGAGAGCTTCGACCTCATCGTGAATCCCGTCTCCACGGTGTTCGTCCCGGATGTCCGTCCCGTGTGGCGGGAGTGTCACCGGGTCCTGCGGCCCGGAGGAACTCTTCTCACCGGGTTCATGAATCCCCTCTTCTACCTCTTCGACCACGACGAGGCCCGGGAGAGCGGAAGCCTGGTGGCCCGCTACCCCCTTCCCTACGCCGAGACCGAGCCGGAGAGCATCCCTCCACGGCGCCGGGAGGCCGTGAGTCGGGGAGAAGCCGCGGAGTTCAGCCACTCCCTGGAGGCCCAGATCGGGGGCCAGCTGGAGGCGGGTTTCGTTCTGGTGGGGTTGTACGAAGACAGCTGGACGGACGAGGCCACCCTCCTGAACGCCCTGACCCCCACCTTCCTGGCCACCCGGGCCCTCAGAACTCCACGCTGAACCCGAAGGTGGGAAGGAAGGCCACGCTGTCGATGGGCCGTAGCCGGTCCGGGAACGCCGGGTCCTCGGTGTAGCGGAAGCCCACGGTGTTGGCCCGGTTCAGGACGTTCTGCAGGTCCAGGAAGACCACGGCGTCCCAACTCCGGAAGAACCACTCCCGCTCGATCCGGAGATCCAGGCGGGCGTAGGCAGGGGAGCGATCCCCTCCGATCCGGCTCCAGTCCCGCACCCCCCTTCCGCTCACCGGATAGGTCTCCGCCGAGGCCTCCAGGTCCCAGGGCACGATGGCGAGCCCCGAGAGCACCCGGAGCTTGGTGCCGATCTCCCACTCCTCCCCGATGCGGTAGCCCGCCGTCAGGTCCAGGGCATGGCGACGGTCCCAGGCCGAGGGGCGCAGCAGGCCGTCGGCCCCGCTGTACTCGGACCAGGACAGGGTGTAGGCCCCCAGGAAGTAGAGGCTCTCGGTGAGCTTCTGCTGGGCGAAGAACTCGGCTCCGTAGGCCCGACCTTCCCCGTCCGGCCGGAGGGCCTGGGCCCCCACAAAGCCGTAGTCATTTCCCAGGTTCGCCAGGTTGATCCGGGGATCATCGGCCAGGACCGGCATGCGATCGTAGTCCTTGTAGAACCCCTCCAGGCGAATCCGAAGTCCCGAGTCCACCCGCCAGTCCGCTCCGGTCACCACCTGCCAGTTCCGGAGCTGTGTCAGATCGGCGTTCACCCGCCTCCCGTCCTCCCTCACGCTCAGGGCCAGGGCACTGGGGGCCTGGTGGAAGAGCCCACCGGCCACCTTCAGATCCACGGACCGGGTGGCGGCGAACTGGAGACTTCCCCGGGGACTCAGGCTCCACGCGTCGTCCAGGGCCGTGACTCCGTCGGCCCGGAGGCCTGCCGTGGCGGTGAGGCGTCCCGGCTTCCAGATAAGCTGGGCCCAGAGGCCGGGCTTCCAGAAGACCGTGTGGACGTCATAGACGACATCGTCGTCCAGGACCCCGCCGGGAAGGGCCCGCTGGAACACGTCGCTCCGGATGGAGGAGCGGACCAGCTCGCCCCCGGCTCCCAAACGGAGGGTGGGGGCCACGCCCACCTCCCCGGTGAGCCTCACCCGGCTTTCGTTCTCCAGGCTCCGGTTGGTCAGAAGGAGCCGCCCCTCGGAGTCTTCGTCACGGAAGCGGTAGTCGGTCCGGGAGTGTCCTGCCCGGAGGCGCACGATCCCCGTCTCGCCCACCAGTCGCCGCCAGCTCCCTCCCAGGGTGAAGGCCTCCTGATCGTTGTCCAGAACCCTCTGGAAGATCTCCCGGTTCTCGTAGTCCGCATCGGGCCCGGGCTCCACGATCCCGAACTCGTCGATGGCACCAATGCCCGTGAGGGTAATCCGGTCCCGACCTGTGGGCTCCCAGTTCAGGCTGAACTGTCCGTCCCAGTAGTCCGGTCGAATGGGCAGGTCCAGGGCCTGGAAGAGGAACTGGAGGTAGGAGCGCCGGACGCTGAAGAGCCAGTTCCCCTCCACACCTCCCAGGGGCCCGTCCAGGGTGAGGCCCGCCTCGCTGGCTCCCAGGGTCACGTCCCCGGCCAGCCCGTCCGGGTTTCCCGGCCGGTTCTCGATGAGGAGGACCGAGGAGAGGGCGTCGCCGTACGCCACCGGAAATCCCCCGGTGAAGAAGGTCACGTCCTGGATGAAGTCGGTGTTCACCAGGGCCAGGGCCCCACCGGCCGTGCCCTGGGTGGCGAAGTGGTTGATCTGGGGAATGCGGATGCCGTCCAGGTAGTAGGCGTTCTCCGCCGGCCCCCCGCCCCGGACCAGGATGTCGTTCCGGTTGTCCACTCCGCTGAGCACGCCGGGAAGGGACAAAAGGGACCGTGAGATGTCCCCGATGGCACCAGGGGTGCGGCGAATCTCCACTTCCGAAAGACGCTGACTGGACACCGGGGCGTCGTCCGGAGCCTGGAAGGCGTCGGCGGCCACGGTCAAGCCTTCCACTTCGATGGCCTGCGGGACCATCTCCAGGGACACGAAGGTGGGCCGGCTCGTCCGGAGGAGCACGGAGGTCTCCACCGCCGGAGCGTACCCCAGGAAGTCGGCCCGTACCCGGGCCATCCCCGGCACCAGGCTCTCGATCCGGAACCGTCCGTCGTCCCCCGTCACCGCCTGGTTCCCTTCCTCCTCCCCGGCCCGGAACACCCTGACCAACGCCCCACCCAGGGGAGCCCGGGTCTCGGCATCCAGAACCCGGCCCGTGAGAACCGCGGTCTGGGCCGTCAGGTCTCCAGCGGAGACACCCGGCAGGATCCCGGGCAAAAGACCCATTCCCAGGATCCCGGACAGGGTCGCCAGGAGGGTTCCCACAGGGGGGAAGAGATGTCGTCTCGGGCGCACGGATGCAGACATGGTTGCAGACATGGTGCCGTTCCATACCCGTTCCGGTTCCCGTCGTTCACCCGGCGGCGGCCGGCTCAGGCAGCCATCGCTCCGCCCTCTTTCCGAGGCCCTCCGGCGCCACGGCAGCCTCGGGGCGGAGCACCCGGGTCCGTAAGGGTGTATCCCCGAGTCACCGAAGACCCCCGAACCCAGTCGGAGCGACCGTGAACGTGTGGCGATGGCTCAAAACCCACAGACGCTATGTGGACGTCCTCCTCCTGGTCGCCGTCCTGGGAATGGTGACCTGGCGGTTCGGTCCCCAGGTGGGGGCGGCCCTGGGCCTGGGTGGCGAGAGGACCGAGATCGCCGGAGAGGGGGTCCGGACCCTGGACGGTACCGTCATCACCCTGGAGGACCTCCGGGGCAGGGTGGTCCTGGTGAACCTGTGGGCCACCTGGTGTCCCCCCTGCGTGCTGGAGATGCCCGGCTTCCAGAGGGTGTACGAGGACTACCGGGATCAGGGCTTCACGGTCCTGGGCATCTCCCGGGACGACCCGGGCTCCGAGACCCGGGTCCGGGCCTTCCTCCGGGAGAAGGGCATCACCTACCCCGTGGCCATGCAGGAGAACACCCGGATCCGGGGTCTGGGCGAGATCCGGAGCCTTCCCACATCTCTACTCATGGGTCGAGACGGGACGATCCGGCACCGGATCACCGGGATCTACCCCGCACCCACCTTGCGCCTGGCCGTGAAGAGGTTGCTGGACGAAGGGTAGGGCGGCGCCTCCAGGGCCCGGATGTACCGCTGAGCCGACCGCTGGACCGCGGCCCCGGCGTCCTGGAGCACATTGTGTCCCCACCAGGCACCGTGGAGGCTCTCGAAGGGCAGGCCCCGGAGCTTGTGGGCCATCCCTTCCACAATGGACGCCGGCAGGGGGATGAGGTTCGGGTAGCTGTACATGAAGCTCACCCATGCCCGGTCCTTCACCACCTGGACGATGTCGCCGGTGAAGAGGGCCCCCTTTCCTTCCTCCGCTCCGGCGTGGTGCAGGACGGTCCCTCCCGGGAAATGGCCCCCGAGGCGGTGAAGGGTCAGGCCGTCTCCCAGGTCCAGCTCCTCACCCTCCCAGAACTCCAGAGCGTCGTGGGGTCGCATAACCCACTCCCGGTCGTCGGCATGGAGGTAGACGGGCACGCCGCCCAGGGCTTCGCTCCAGTCCACCATGGCCGAGTAGTAGTGGGGATGGCTCACGGCCATGGCCCGGACGCCGCCCCGATTCCCCATCTCCGCCACGGCCCTGGGGGTCACCAGGGGAATGCAGTCCCAGAGCAGGTTCGAGGATCCGGAGGGGACCAGGAGGGCCCTCTGTCCGATGGCGAAGGAGGGGTCCGTGCCCAACCCCAGGAAGCCGCCGTCGTCCTCCATGCGTACACGATGGGACGCCCGGAGCTCGGCGGGCGTGGTCCAGGCCTGGCCCTCCCAGCGGACGAACTGTCGCTCGTCCTGACAAACGGGACAGGCGTCAGGGGGCCGGGGAGACTCGGAGAATTGGGTTCCACACTGGACACAGATGTATGGGGTCGTCTTCACGTTCATCCACTCCTTCAAAGACCTGTTGAACAAGGGGGGCGCGGCTTCGCCCGAACCGCTGGTTTCGCAGCGGTGCCCCTCATGCGGACGCCAGGGCAGAGCGACGGCGGGATCCGTGACGGGGATCAGTGGGATCCGTGACGGGGATCCGCGGGACCCGGGACGGGGATCAGTGGAATCCGTGACGGGGATCCGCGGGACCCGGGACGGGGATCAGTGGAATCCCATGACTGTGATCAGGACACCTGGTTCTCGGGGATCATCTTCGGCAGCACGTGGGCCAGGTCCCACCGCTCCTGCTCCGTGAGGCTGGCCACCGCGTCCCGGTGCACGGCCTGAATCTCGTCGTCCATGGCCTCCAGGAGCTCCATGCCCTGGCTCGTGATGCTGGAGATGGACTGGCGCCGGTCGTCGGGAGACCGACGCCGCTCCACCAGGTCGTTCCGCTCCAGGCGATCCAACAGACGGGTGACGTCCGGTGCCCGGTTGATGAGGCGACGGGCGATCTCGAACCGGGCGTACCCCTTCGGCCGGGCACCGCTGAGAATGCGGAGGACGTTGTACTGGTCGTGAGTGATTCCCCGTTCTCCACAAACCTCGTTCAGACGCTGGGTGATGTGACCGGCTACGGTGAGAATCCCCACGGACACCTCCTGCTGGAGAGTGTCGAAGGGCTCCTGGGCCAGGCGATTCGCCAACTTGTCGGTTCGGGCCATGGTCAGCTCACATGGTCAGCTCACAAGGGAAGGCGATCCTGGGAGACCCGGGGCAACCCCACCCCGAGGGAATCGCACGATCGCCGTCAATACTTCGATTGAAAAATTGTGTTGTAAACGTACATCAGGAGCTTATCAGCCACAAGGGGACGGGCCGCCCCCTTGGCCGACACACCGGCCGCACCCTTGGCCGACACACCGGCCGCACCCTTGGCGGACACACCGGCCGCACCCTTGCCGGGTGCACCGGGGCCATCTTCCCCAGTGCTCCCGGCCGCCGGCACCACCAGGCAGCCAACCGACATCCCGGCCTTGACCCTCCGGCAGCGGGCCATAGGTTTCAGGATATGCTGAACATACCAAACCGTTAGGATGTATCCTATGGACGCCGCCCAGAAAGCCGGATTCATCGAGAGTTGGGGGTCCATGGGGGCCCTCTGGGGCATCAACCGCTCCATGGCCCGCATCCACGCCCTCCTCCTGGCCACCCGGGAGCCCCTGGGGCTGGACGAGATCACCGAGGAGCTGGCCATCAGTCGGGGAAACGCCAGCATGTGTCTGAAGGAGCTTCGCCACTGGGGCGTGGTCCGCCGGGTTCACCTCACCGGGGAGCGTCGGGACTTCTACATCGCCGAGGACGACATCTGGTCCATGCTCTTCCGCATCGCCTCGGAGCGTAAGAAGCGGGAGTTCGATCCGGCCATGGCCGCCCTCCGGGAGGTGCTGGCCTCCACGGACGACGAGGACGGTCTGGTGAAGGAGCGACTGGGCGAGCTGGAGGAGATCCTCCGGGCCGTAGAGCGGGTTCTGGACCGGTTTCTGGCCAGCAAGGCTGCCAGTCGGGGGATGCTGAAGTTCCTTTCCGCGCAGATTCCGTACTCCCCGGCCGAGGAGGAGGAGAAGGAAGACTGATCCGGGGAAAGGGCGGGACCCTTTCTCCCCGTCCGGCTTATGCCGGGGTGCATGGATACCTGGCCACGGAAGCAGGGAGCACCCCGGTGACCGCCTACGCCCCCCTGAAGGAATACCTGGAGAAGCGTGATTTCTCCCGGACCCCGGAGCCTCGCGGCTCCCACCACTGGGAGCCGGAGGAGGGTCCTGTCTTCGTCATTCACGAGCACCAGGCCAGCACTCATCACTTCGACTTCCGGCTCCAGGCCGGAGACGTCTTGAAGTGCTGGGCGATACCCAAGGGCCCCTCCACGGACCCCTCGGAGAGACGACTGGCCGTTCCCACCGAAGACCATCCCCTGGAGTACGCCGAGTTCGAGGGGGTCATTCCCGAGGAGGAGTACGGTGGGGGCACGGTTCTGGTCTGGGACGCCGGCCCCTACCGGAGCTTGAAGACCGACGACGAGGGCAACGTGGTCCCCGTGAAGCCCCAGATCGATGCGGGACACCTGACCATCTGGCTCCAGGGGGAGAAGCTCACCGGAGGGTACGCCCTCACCCGGACCTCCGGGGGCGATGACGAGCGCTGGATCCTGGTGAAGATGGACGACGAAGAAGCCGACGCCCGGCGCAACCCCGTGAGCACGGAGCCCGAATCCGTCCTGTCCGGCCGGACTCTCCGGGAGGTGGCAAAGGCCGGGGAGGACGGGGAGGTCCCGGGAGAGGGGACCGGGCACGAAGAGGAGGGCTCGTGAGTGCCCGCTACTTCGGCTCCTACAGCGTGGAGCTGGACAACGAGGACAAGGTCTTCTTTCCGGAAGAGGGCATCACGAAAGGGGACGTGATCCGCTACTACCAGCGGGTGGGCAAGGACATGCTGAAGCACCTCCGGGACCGGCCCCTGACCCTCCAGCGTTTCCCCGACGGCATAGGAGAAGAGGGATTCTACCAGAAGAAGGTCCCGGAGCACTTCCCCGGCTGGATCCAACGAGTGAAGGTGGATCTGGAAAATGGAGACGTCCAGGAGCAAACCGTGGCCAACAAGAAGGCCACCCTGGTCTATCTGGCCAATCAGGGCGTCATCACCCCCCACGTCTGGTTGAGCCGGACCGACGAGCTCCGCCAACCGGACCGCCTGGTCTTCGACCTGGACCCTTCCGGGGACGACTTCCGGGTGGTGCGCCAGGCGGCCCGGATGCTCCAGCGTCTCCTCAGCAAGCTGGGTCTGGCTCCCTTCGTCATGACCACCGGCTCCTCCGGGGCCCATGTCTGGGCTCCCCTGCGCCGGGGCCCGGAGTTCCGGGAGGTTCGGGCCTTCGCCGAAGAGGTGGCGGATTGCCTGGCCCAGGCCTTCCCCGGGGAGTTCACCACCGAGACGCGGAAGGACCGGCGGGAAGGCCGACTGTTCCTGGACGTGGGACGAAACGCCTACGGTCAGACGGCCGTGGCTCCCTACGCCCTGCGCCCCCTGCCGGGGGCTCCCGCCGCCGTCCCTCTGGACTGGGAGGAGCTGGACCGCTCGGACCTGGGGCCCCGGAGCTTCACTCTGAACAACGTGCCCCGGCGTCTGAGCCAGAAGGACGACCCTTGGGCCGGCATGGGGCGGCGCCGGGCGAGTCTTGCCGGGGCGAAGAAGAAACTGGCGGAGCTCCACCCCGACGTGTGCAAGGAGGCAGTAGAAGCGTGAAGGGATTCCCGGGAGGCAACGGCGAGGACGAGAAGTCCGGCGGCGATCAGGGCCGTGACGACTCCCAGGGTCAGGGGCGTAACCCCATGCAGGCCCAGCAGCGGGGATGCGCCCGGTTCATCTTCTGGCTCTTCTTCCTCTCCCTGGCCTTCTTTGCCGCCGAGCAGTTCTTCGGGCCCGGGGCCGGAGACCGGGCCGAGTTCAGCTACACCCGGTTCCGCCAGGAGATCACAGGAGGAAACGTGGTCTCGGTGACGGTCCAGGGGGAGGAGATCCGGGGGACTCTCCAGGCACCCCTGATCCGGGTGACGGATGGGGACACGACCCAGGTCACGGAGTTCATCACCTACCTGCCCTCCTTCCCGGATGACGAGCTCCTGGACCTCCTGGAAGCGAACAACGTGGAGATCACCACCCGCCCGGAGCCGGACACCTCCTGGCTCCAGATCGTCATCTTCGGCGTGCTCCCCCTCCTCATCATCGGCGGCTTCTTCCTCATGTACTTCCGGGGCATGTCCGGACAGGCCCAGTCCCTGTTTCGCGTGGGCCAGAGCAAGGCCAAGCTCTACGAGGAGCGGGAGGAGGCCACCACCTTCGACGACGTGGCCGGGGCCAAGGGAGCGAAGCAGGAGCTGGGCGAGGTGGTCCAGTTCCTGGAGCGACCGGACGCCTTCCAGGCCCTGGGGGCCGAGATCCCCAAGGGTGTGCTCCTGGTGGGTCCCCCGGGCACGGGCAAGACCCTTCTGGCCAGGGCCGTGGCCGGAGAGGCCGACGTCCCCTTCTTCATCATCACCGGATCGGACTTCATGGAGATGTTCGTGGGGGTGGGGGCGAAGCGTGTCCGGGACCTTTTCGAGAAGGCGAAAAAGGCCGCCCCCAGCATCATCTTCATCGACGAGCTGGACTCCATCGGCCGACAACGGGGCGCCGGGCTGGGAGGGGGTCACGACGAGCGGGAGCAGACCCTGAACCAGCTCCTCAGCGAGCTGGACGGGTTCGAGCCCAACGAGAACGTCATCGTCATGGCCGCCACGAACCGGCCCGACATCCTGGACCCGGCCCTCCTCCGGCCGGGCCGCTTCGATCGGCGCATCACCGTGAACCTCCCCAGCCTGAAGGAACGGGAGGAGATCCTCAGGATCCACGCCAAGGACAAGCCCCTGCACCCGGACGTGGACCTGGAGCCCGTGGCCCAGGGGACTCCCGGGTTCAGCGGCGCGGACCTGGAGAACCTCCTGAACGAAGCGGCCCTGCGGGCCGCCCGAAACGAGCGGGAGCAGGTCACGACGAAGGACCTGGAGGAGGCCCGGGACCGGATCATGATGGGCCTGAAGCGGGAGGGCCTGGTCCTCACCGACGAGGAGACCCGCCTCCTGGCCTACCATGAAGCGGGCCACGCACTGGTAGCCTCCGTGCTGCCGAACACCGACCCCATCCACAAGGTCACCATCGTCCCCCGGGGTCGGTCCATGGGATCCACCCATCAACTTCCGGACGAGGAGCGCTACCTCTACCGCCGGGAGTACCTCCTGGACCGGCTGGCCGTGACCCTGGGGGGCCGGGCGGCGGAGAGCCTGGTCTTCGATACCGCCACCAGCGGGGCCGAGGACGACCTGAAGCAGGCCACCCAACTGGCCCGGCGCATGGTCCTCCAGTGGGGAATGAGCGAGGAGGTGGGCCCCTTCTCCCCGGCCGGTCGGGACGAAGAAGTCTTCCTGGGGGAGGAGCTCACCCGCCGGCAGGAGTTCTCGGAGGACACGGCCCGGGAGGTGGACCGGGAGGTCAAGGGTCTGTTGACCGAGGCACAGGACCGGGCCCGGTCCACCCTGGAGGAGAACCGGGAGGCCCTGGACCAGGTGGCCGACCTGCTCCTGGAGAAGGAGGAGATCGTGGGCGAAGAGGTGGCGGAGCTCCTGGAGGGATAGAGCGGAATCCATCCCAATCTCTAACCCCTACCTCTACCTGGATAAATGGCAGCGGGGGCCTGCCAGGTCCTATCGTGTTGGCATCATGGAAAAACACGAAAGGCAGCAGCGACACGACGATACCTCATCGTGGCAGGATCTTCCTCTCCTGGAGGACCTGTCCGACGAAGAGCTCACCACCGCCCACCTGGACGGCCGGCCCGGGGCCTTCAAGGAGCTCCATGGCCGCTACGAGCGGCGCCTGGCCCGCTTCATCGTCCGGAAGACGGGAAGCGCTCCGGAGCGGGTGGACGACCTCCTGCAGGAGACGTTCATCCGGGTGGCCCGGCACCTGCGCCGCTTCGACCCCAACCGGAAGTTCTCCACCTGGGTCTACACCATCGCCGGCAACCTCTGCAAAAACGAGCTCAGGAACCGGTCCCGGAACCGCCTGGTTCCCATGCAGAAGCTGGAGACCCGGGAAGACGAGGACGGCGAGCGCTCTCCCCTGGAGTGGGAGGACGTGAGCATGATGCCGGACCGGCTCTACACGAAGCGGAGGGTGAAGAAGCTGGTGGACGATGCCGTCCGGGAGCTCCCGGAGCACCACCAGGTGGTCTTCCGCCTCCGGGAGCTGGAGGGGAAGAGCTACAAGGAGGTGGCCAGTATCCTGGGTGTGAATCTGGGAACGGTGAAGAGCCGGCTGCATCGGGCCCGCACGGCCTTCGCCCGGGAGATCGAGCCCCACCTCTTCCCCCCGGCCCGCTCCTGATTCCTACCGTCCGGTGGTGAAGGACCCGGAAGAGGTCGGGAACCCGGAGGACGCCGCCACCCCCCCGGACAAGAAACCCGCTCTCACCCGCTCCCTGGGCTTCTGGGAAGCCCTCACCATCGGAACGGGAACCATGGTGGGTGCGGGCATCTTCCTCTTTCCCGGCCTGGCCGGAGGAGAGGCGGGGATGGCTGCCACCCTCTCCTTCGCCCTGGGAGCGGGGGTGGCCATCCTGGTGGCCCTGCCCGCCTCGGAGCTGGCCTCGGCCATGCCCCGGAGCGGCGGCGGGTACCAGTTCGTCTCCCGGAGTCTGGGGGCCCTGCCCGGAAGCCTGGTGGGCATCGGGCAGTGGGCCGGCCTTGTCTTCGCCTCGGCCTTCTACCTGGCGGGGTTCGGGGAGTACCTCCGGGAGCTCCTGAAGGAGCTTCGGCTCGGACCCGTACCGGACAGCCGCTGGATCGCCTTCGGAGCCACCCTCCTTCTCACCGGGGTGGCCATGGTGGGCACCCGGCATGCGGGGAAGCTCCAGGACTCCGTGGTGGGTGTTCTCCTGCTCCTGTTGGGCGCCTTCCTCACCTACGGCCTGGTAGAGCTCCTGGTTCTGGGGGGCGGGCCCGCCCTCCCGGAGGACTTCGCCCCCCGGGGCTTCGCTGCCGTCTTCCCCACGGCGGCCCTGATCTTCACCTCCTACCTGGGCTTCATCCAGATCACCACGGTGGCCGGAGACATCAGGAAGCCGGCCAGGAACATCCCCCGGGCCATGCTGGGGAGCATCGGCCTGGTGGCGGTCCTCTACCTCCTCACCATCTTCCTCACCACCAGCGTCCTGGAGCCGGATCGGCTCCGGGAGCTGGGGGGAACGGCCCTCACCGAGGTGGCCCGCTCCCTGCTCGGGGTCCTGGGGGCCCTGGTGGTCTTCGTCGCCGGTCTCCTGGCCACCCTCTCCAGCGCCAACGCCTCCATCCTGGGCTCCTCCCGGTCTCTCTTCGCCCTGGCCTCCGACAGCCTCATTCCCGACGGGATGAGTCGGGTGAACCGGGCCTTCGGTACCCCGGTCCGCTCCCTGGCTCTGGCCGGGGGCCCCGTGGCCGGGCTCGTCCTCTTCGGCCGTCTGGAGATCCTGGCGGAGGTGGCCTCCATCCTGCACCTGGTCATGTACGGCCTCATCTGCTTCGCCCTCCTCTACTTCCGTTGGAAGCTCCCCGACGGCTACCAGCCGGGGTTCCGGGCGCCGGGCCATCCCGTGCTCCCGGCTCTGGGAGGCGTGGCCAGCTTCGCACTCATCGCCTGGATGGAGTACCACGCCCTCCTCATCGGAGGGGTCGTTCTCCTGGCGGCCACCGCATGGCACTTTCTGTATGCTCCGGAGGTACGACTACGAGGGCAACTGAGGTAGAGCGCCCGCCTCTCTACCTCATTCTCTATCCCAATCCTCTACCGAGTTGAATGTCCGGAGCCGGCGCCGCGCCGCAGGTTAAGGGCAGAGGTAGAGGAGTACGCTTATTCCATGCGGAAAGGGGGCATCCATGACACCGACGAAGCACCCTCTCAACACCGATCCATGGCCCCGGAGATGGGTGCGGAGAAGACCGGACAGCGATGAGGCGGGACGTGAGCCCTCGACATCGACGGGCGCCGGGAGGAGGCAGGAGGACGACGGCAAAGCAGGAAGAAGCGAGGACCGAGCCGGAACCCAGGAACTGGAGGGTTGGGCCAGGACGCCCCGCACCCGGGAAGAGATGCTCCGGAGAGACCTGGCTCCCATCAAGAACCTGACCCGAACCCGACCCGGGGAGCTGGTGGAGGTGGACGGGGTGGTCTTTCGCTCCGTCCAGGAGCACTGCAAGGGATTGGGGATCGGCGTGGGATGTCGCCTGCTCCGGCGGGACTCCGAGATGGACGGGATGATCGGGGTGGAGGACGCGAATGGCCGGGCCATCGACCTACACCAGGACGACGCCCTGTTCATCTGGGTCAAGAGCCTGGAAGAGGACGTGCACTGAGGAGTCTGATGAGGGCGGGTATGTCGGAGAGGGCGCGCCGGCCCCTTCCCGGGCAGGGCGGTAGCCCCCACCCCATCAGTCCCCTCCGCTCTGGTGGTTCGGACAAAAGTAGGTGGAGCGCCCTGAGACGGTCTTCTTTTTGATGCGGCCTCCACAGCGGGGGCACTCCGCCCCCTCCTCCCGGTGGCGGATGAGGAAGTCCGGGGGGAACTCCTCGACCCTGCCGTCGATGCTCGTCTGCAGGACGTACCGCATGGCTTCGTGGAGGTCGTCCACCTCCTCACCGCCCAGCTTCCCGGCGACTCGCTCCGGGTGCATGCCGGTGCGGAAGAGGATCTCGTCGGTGTAGACGTTGCCCAGGCCGGCGATGATCTCCTGGTTCATGAGGGTCCCTTTCAGGGTCCCCCGTCGGCCCTCCAGGAGCCCGGCCAGCTCCTGGGCGTCCACGTCCAGGGCGTCGGGACCGAGCCCCTCCTCTTCCACCCAGGCCTCCACATCCCCCAGCCATCCCAGGGAGCCGAGCTTCCGCATGTTCACGTAGACCATACGACCTCCCCCCTGGAAATCCAGGAAGAGCCGGGTGTGGTCGGGAACCTTTTCCGGGCTTCCTTGAACAAATCTGATGAAGCCCGTCATGCCGAAATGCATACGGAGCCACCCGTCCTCGTCCACGGCCACGAAGAGATGTTTGCCGTGACGCCGGGTCCGGCGGAAGGATCCCCCCGTCAGGTGTCGACGGAGGGTGCTGGAGGAGACGCCTTCCAGCAGGTCGTCCACGTCCCGGAAGTGAACGGTCTCGATGGTCTGGTGGAGGCAGGTGGCATCCAGGTACTCCCGGAACACCTGCACGTCGGGAAGCTCAGGCATGACGGCCTCGCACGGATGGTTGGAATACGAACAGAGACTCGCGACCTGTGAGGTCCTTGATGGCCGGTGAAGCCCTACTCACCAGAGAAGACGCCCTTCTGCTCCTGGACGAGCTCAAGGAGGTCCTTCCCCGTCTCCAGGAGGGGAAGGTGGACGACGAGCTGTCGGAGCGAACCCAGCGCATGGTGAAGAGCCTGGATCGCCTTCCGGTGCCCCCGGACCTCCTGGAGGAGCGGGTGAAGGAGATGGGGGCCTGGGCCGACCTCCTCCTGAAGCACCGGACGGAAGATGAGAACAAGACCCCGGGCTCGGTGGCCAATCTCATGGAAGACGAGATCCTGGACCTGGAACGCATGGTCAGGGAAGGCCGGGAAGGCTGACGGGCCTCATTCGCCTCACCCCCCCTTCATCTCCTGGAAGAGACAGTCCACGTCCTTCTTGCGGCAGAGGTCGGTGCCCGGGGTCATGACGGCGGCGGCTCCGGCGGCCACACCATACAGGCCCGCGTCCCGGAGGCTCATGCCCCGATTCAGGCCCAGGACCATGCCGGCCACCATGCTGTCCCCGGCTCCCACCCGGCTCTTGATGGGCACGGTGGGGGTGATGAGCTTCTCGACTCCCCGCTCCGTGACCAGCAGGGCTCCTGCTGAGCCCATGGAGACGACCACGACCCGGGAGAGGCCCTTGGCCACCACGTCCTGGGCCGCCTCGGCCTTGGCGGCCTCGTAACCCGACGGGTCCTCCAGCTCCTCGGTGGTGACGTCGGTGAGAGCGGCCAGCTCCCGGAGGTTCGGCTTCACCAGGTAGGTCTCCCCGTCCCCGGATTCCAGGCCCCTCCGAAGGGCCTCACCGGAGGTGTCCAGGATGAAGCGGGCATCCAGGGAGTCCGCCACCTCCGCCACCCGACCGTAGAAGTCGTCCGGAGCTCCCGGGGGCAGGCTTCCGGAGGCCACCATGTAGTCCGGCGCCGGATCCAGATCCTCCAGCTCCTTCAGGCAGGCCTTCCACTCCTCCCGGGTCAGCTCGGCTCCGGGCATGTCGAAGCGGTACTGGCTCTTCTCGTCGTCCCTCTCCCGGACCATGACGTTCTCCCGGGTCCACTCCTGCACCGGGAAGCGACGGGCTTCCACCCCCTCCTCGGACAACAGCTCCTCCAGGATGTCGCCGGTGGGTCCGCCGGCCAGGAAGAACGCCAGAGCCTCTCCCCCCATGCGGCGGATGGCCCTGGCAACGTTCAACCCCCCACCTCCGGGTTCCCTCCGGGGCTCGTCGCAGCGGAGCTTCTTGCCCGGGGTCACCCTGTCCACCCGGGTCGAGGTGTCCACGGCGGGATTCACGGTGAGGGTGACGATCTCGCTCATCTCGGTCTCTCCTGTCTACAATCGGCCCGCAGGGAGTGGCGTTGCCCGACTCCTTCAGGGGGCTGATCCAACGGCTCTCTACACGTGGGTGGCCCGGTCCAGGGCCTGCTCGGCGGCCTCCTGGACGGTCTCGCTGAGGGTGGGATGGGGGTGGATGGTGAAGGCCAGGTCCCGGGCCACCGCCCCCATCTCCATGGCCAGGGCGCCCTCGGCGATGAGAGCCTCCGCCTGGGGACCGGTCACGCCCATGCCCAGGACCCGTTCCGTATCCGGATCCAGGATGAGCTTGGTGAACCCCTCCCCTTCCCCCATGCTCACGGCCCGACCGGAGGCCTGCCACGGAAACCGGACGACCCGGACCTCCCGTCCCTCCTCCTCCGCCTCCCTCTCCGTGAGGCCGCACCAGGCGATTTCCGGATCCGTGTAGACCACTGCAGGAACGGCCCTGGCATCGAAGGCCGCAGGCTCCCCGGCCACCACCTCCGCCGCCACCCGGCCCTCCTGGATGGCCTTGTGGGCCAGGAGGGGCTCTCCGGTCGCGTCCCCCACGGCCAGGATGGTATCCGCCGTGGTCCGACGCTCCGCATCCACCACCACGAACCCGTCTTCGTCCAGCTCCACTCCGGCGTCGTCCAGGCCCAGCTCCCGGGTGTCGGGCTTGCGCCCCACGGCCAGGAGGACCCTGCGAAACGTCCCGTCCTCGGGAGGCTCGTCCCGGCCCCCCGCCGTGGCGAAGGAGACCCGGAGGCCCTCCTCCGTCTCCTCCATTCCCTCCACCGAGGCCTCCAGGTGGACGGCCTGGAAGAGATCCTCCGTGCGTTGGGCCAGGGGCTTCACCAGGTCCGAATCGGCAGCGGGCAGGAGACGATCCTCCATCTCCGCCAGGGTCACCTGGGAGCCCAGGGAGGCGTAGACGCACCCCAGTTCCAGGCCCACGTACCCTCCTCCCACCACCAGGAGGGAGTCGGGAATCTCCGGGAGCTCCAGGGCATCCGCCGAGCTCCACACCCCCTCCCCGAACTCCATGGGAGGGAGGGGAACGGGCCGGGATCCCACGGCCAGGATGGCGTGCTCGAAGGTCACCTCCACCTCCTCCTCCCCGTGCACGTGGAGCTCCCGGGGCCCGGCGAAGCGGGCCCGGCCCCGGACCACCCGGACGGAGCGATCCTCCGCCAGTCGGTCCAGGCCGCCGGTGAGGCGGTCCACTGCCTTCCCCTTCCAGTCCCGGATCTGCTCCAGGTCCAGCTCCGGCTCCCCGAACCGGATGCCCTTGGCGGCGGCTTCCCGGGCAGAGTGGAGGAGGTCCGCCAGGGAGAGGAGGGTCTTGGAGGGGATGCAGCCCCTGAGGAGGCAAGTGCCCCCCAGCCGTTCCTCCTCGCTCACCAGGGTCACCTCCAACCCCAGGTCGGCGGCGTGAAAGGCCGCGGCGTACCCGCCGGGCCCGGCGCCCACCACCACGACTTCCGTATCCAGGGGAACATCGCCCATGACCATACAGGCCTCAGATCTTCAGGAGGAGAGAGTCGATGTCGTTCAGGGTCTCCACCACCGTGTTCATGAAGCGGGCGGCGTCGGCCCCGTCGTTCACCCGGTGGTCGAAGGCCAGGACCAGGGGCAACCGGAGGCGGGCCTCGATCTCCCACTCCACCAGGTCCCCCACCATGACGGGCTCCATGCGGGCGGCAGCCATGCCCAGGATGGCCACTTCCGGGTGCCGGACGATGGGAGTGAAGGAGGTACCCCCCAGGGGACCCGGATTCGTGAGGGTGAAGGTGCCCCCCTGCAGGTCCTCCTGGGTGGCCTCCCCCTCCCGGACCCGGCTCACCAACCGGGGGATCTCCCTGGAGAGCTCCGCCAGGGACTTGCCGTCCACATCCCGGATCACGGGGACCACCAACCCCTCCGGCGTGTCCACAGCCAGCCCGAGGTTGTAGTAGTCCTTCAGGACCAGCTCCTCGGCGTCCACGTCCAGGGAGGCGTTGAAGCGGGGGTGCTCCTTCAGGGACGCCACGGCGGCCTTCAGGACCAGGACCGTGAGGGTGAGCTGACCTCCACCCTCCTCCACGGCTCCCTCGTGCTCCTTGCGGAAGCGCTCCAGCTTCGTGATGTCCGCCACCTCCTGGTGGGTGACGTGGGGCACCTCCCACCAGGCCATGGTCATGCGACGGGCCACGCTCCGGCGGATCCGGCGGAGGGGCTCCCGCCGCACGGGTCCCCAGCGGGAGAAGTCCGGGAGGGTGGGGGGCTTCTTCACCAGGGTCCGGAAGGGGAGGGCCGGCGCCTCTTCGCCTGTCTCCTCTCGGGCCCTCGTCTCCTCCGGCGCACCCTCCCTCTCCCCCTCTTCCTCCTTCCGGACAGCAGCCTCTTCCTCGGCTTCCTCCGCCTCCGCCGGGCCCTCCTGGGCGAAATCCCGGACGTCCGCCGAGGTCACCCGGCCTTCCGGCCCGCTCCCCGGGACCTGCCGGAGGTCCACGTCCAGCTCCCGGGCCAGCCGCCGGGTGGCGGGAGAGGCAGGCACCGGAGTATCGTCCGGGACTGCGGCAGCCCGTCCGGCCTTCCGCTCCTCCTCTTCTCCCTCCTCCTCTTCTTCCTCTCGTGCCTCTTCCTCGTCCTCTCCCCTCTCCTCCTCCCCTTCTCTCTCTTCCGGCCCTTCTGCTTCTGCTCCCTCTTCTCCCCCAGTGGGTTGTTCTCCCTCTTTCCCACCGGCCTTCTCTTCGGTGTAGGTCAGCAGCACGTCCCCCACCTCCACCAGCTCGTCCTCCTCCACCCGGACCTCCTCCACCGTGCCCGTGAAGGGGGCCGGAATCTCCACGGCGGCCTTGTCCGTCTCCACCACGAAGACCACGTCCCCGTCCTCCACCTGGTCGCCGGCGGCGACGTCGATCTCCACGATCTCCGCCTCGTGCACGCCCTCGCCTGGGTCCTGTAGCCTGAACTCCTTCGCCATGGCTCCTCCACCTCCCCTTCTTCCCGTGGGGTCCGGGTTCTCTTGCGTCTACGCTTCCAGGGCTCTGCGGGCTCCCCGGACGATGTCCTCCTCCTGGGGCAGGTAGGCCTGCTCCCTGGCGAAGAAGGGCACAATGACGTCGTAGCCCGTCACCCGCTGGACGGGGGCTTCCAGGTACCAGAAGGACTTCTCGTTCAGACGAGCCAGGATCTCGGCCCCGGGCCCGAAGCTCCGGTGGGCCTCGTGCACCACCACGACCCGCCCCGTCTTCCGGACCGACTCGCTGAAGGTCTCGTCGTCCATGGGAGAGATGGTGAGGAGATCCACCACCTCCGCCTCCACTCCGTCCTCCTCTGACAGGGTCCCGGCAGCCTCCAGGGTTCGGGGCAGCATGGCCCCGTAGGTGATGAGGGTAAGGTCGTCCCCTTCCCTGGCGATCCGGGACTCCCCTATGGGCAGGGTCTCCTCATCGTCCGGGACCTCCTCCTTCACGGCCCGGTACAGCAGCTTCGACTCGAAAAACACCACCGGATCCGGATCCCGGATGGCGCTGGTCAGGAGGGCCCGGGCGTTCCGGGGCCCGGACGGGATCACCATCTTCAAGCCCGGAGTGTGACCGTAGTAGGCCTCCCGGCTCTCCGAGTGGTGCTCCAGGGCCCGGACCCCGGCCCCGTAGGGTGTCCGGAGCACCATGGGAGCCGAGTACCGGCCCCGGGACCGCCACCGGATCCGGGAGACGTGGCATTCCAGTTGATGGAACGCCAGGTAGCTGAAACCGGAGAACTGGGTCTCGGCCACGGGCCGGAGCCCGGAGATGGCCATGCCCAGGGCCGAGCCCACGATGACGGATTCGGCCAGGGGCGTGTCCATGACCCGCTCCTCGCCGAAGTCGTCCAGGAGCCCCTCGGTGACCCGGAACACCCCTCCGTCCACCCCAACGTCCTCCCCCAGGACCACGACTCGCTCGTCCTTCTCCATCTCCTGGTGCAGGGCCAGGTTCAGGGCGTCCACCATGGTTCGCTCGCTCATGACCCACCCCCCTCCCCGTCGGACAGGAAGGACTCCCGTTGCTCCTCCAGGTAGGGAGGGCGCTCCTGGTACAGGTGGTCGAACATGGCCACCCCTCCCTCCAGCTCCTCCATGGCCTCCTCCGCATCTGCCCAGGCCGCTTCCATCTCCTCTTCCAGCTCCTCCTCCAGAGTCTCCACGTTGTCCTCCTCCAGAATCCCCTGATCCAGGAGATAGCTCTGGAATCGGTCGATGGGATCCCGGGCTTCCCATTCCTCCACTTCCTCCTGGGAGCGGTAGCGGGTGGGGTCGTCGGCGGTGGTGTGAATGGAGAGGCGGTACGTCACGCACTCCACCAGCGTGGGGCCGTCGCCCTCTCGGGCCCGGTCCACGGCCTCCCTCACCCCGGCATAGACGGCGAAGATGTCGTTTCCGTCCACCTGGAGACCCGGCATCCCGTAGGCCAGGGCCTTCTGGGCCAGAGTCTCGGATCGGGTCTGCCGCTCCCGGGGCACGGAAATGGCCCACTGGTTGTTCTGGCACACGAAGACCACCGGCGCCTTCTGGAGCCGGGCCCAGTTCAGACCCTCGTGGAAGTCCCCTTCCGAGGTGGCTCCGTCGCCGAAGAAGGTGAGGACGACTCCGGCCTCCTCTCCCTTCTGGAGGCGCTCGCCGTAGGCCAGCCCCATGGCGTAGGGGATCTGAGCTCCCACGGGCACGGCCACCGGAAGGTCGTTGATCTCGTCGGGAATCCGCCCCCCCTCGTTGAAGCCGGCATCGTAGAGAAGGACGCCGGCGGGTGGGACGCCCCGCCACAGGGACGCCGTGGTCTCCCGGAAGGAGGGCACCATCCAGTCTCCCTCCTCCAGGGCGGCCGCAGCCCCCACCTGGGAGGCCTCCTGTCCCCGTCCCGGGGCGAAGGTGCCGATCCGGCCCTGGCGCTGGAGCTCCAGGCGTTTCTCGTCGAAGCGCCGGCCCCGGAGCATGGCCCGGTGCATGCGCTTCAGCATCTCGTCGGAGAGATCCGGGAGAAGCTCCTCGTCCAACGTCCCGTCCTCGTCCAGGATGGAGAGGTGCTCCACCGTCCGTGGCAACTCGACCTCTGTCCTGGGCATGCGGCCTCCTCGGGTTTCTTGCGAGCGTTGGTGTAAGCTCACCGGAAGGCGCCGGAGCCACTACGCATCAGGTTGGAGGCGGCCGATAGAGATTCGGGTAGAAATGGAGTCGCCCCACATCCCCGGCCCCATTCCATCGGAAACCCTATCCGCCGCGTCTATCCCGATGAATGGCTACTCCACGTCGGAGACGTGTACCCTAGAGGAAAGACCTGCAGACCATCGAAGAAGAATGGGAAGGAAGACGACCATGGCCGACAAAGGATCAGCCGGACCCTCGGATGAAGCCATCAAGCTCGACGTGGTGTCTCAGTTGCGGTGGAACGGGAAGATCGATTCCTCCCACGTCCTGGTGGATGTGGATGCAGGAAAGGTGGTGCTCTCGGGGAAGGTCCTGAACTGCATGGCCAAGGCCGAGGCCGAAAAGAGCGCCCGGCAGGCCTCCGGCGTCCAGGATGTGGACAACCGCCTGGAAGTGAAGATGAAGGAGGGAGCCGGGGAGATCAGCGATGACGAACTGGCCAGCCGGGTGAATCAGAGCCTCCGGTGGGACTCGGATCTGGCCGATTCGGATGTCAGGGCCGTGGCCCAGAACGGCGTAGTCGAGCTGGAAGGAACCGTGGACCACCACTGGAAGACCACCCGTGCCCGGCAGCTGGCAGAGGGGTTCCGGGGGGTGGCCGAGGTGAAGGACAATCTTGCCGTGGTACCCTCCCACGAACCCGGCGACGAGGCCCTGGCCAGTCAGATCGCCGAAGCCCTTGAGCGGAACGTCCTGGTAGACGAGGACAAGATCAGGGTGCAGGTTGATGACGGGGTAGCCACCCTGACTGGCTCGGTGGCGTCCTGGGCCGAAGCCAACGAGGTTAGAGAGACGGCCTCCGCGACGCCGGGGGTGGTGGACATTCATGAACGTCTGGAGACCAAGGGGTAGAGCACCATGACCGACCGCATCTCAGATCTTCTCGGCGCAGAGGAGGATCTCCTCACCTACCGTTGCACGGGGATCCCGAAAGAGGACCTGCACCTTCCCGGCCCGGACTTCGTGGACCGGGTCGTCATGAACTCGGACCGGCCGGTCCGGGTGCTGAGGAATCTCCAGGCCGTCTACGATCACGGCAGACTCGCCGGAACCGGATACCTCTCCATCCTGCCGGTGGACCAGGGCGTGGAGCACTCCGGCGGCGCTTCCTTCGCCCCCAATCCGGCCTACTTCGATCCGGAGAAGATCGTGGAGCTGGCCATGGAGGGAGGCTGCAACGGGGTTGCTTCCACCGCCGGCGTGTTGGGGGCCGTGGCCCGGAAGTACGCCCACCGCATCCCCTTCATCCTGAAGATCAACCACAACGAGCTCCTGACCTATCCCAAGCACTACGACCAGGTCCTGTTCTCCAGCGTGGAGCGGGCCCACGAGATGGGAGCCGCCGGTGTGGGGGCCACCATCTACTTCGGCTCCCAGGAGTCGAACCGCCAGATCGTGGAGATCTCCCAGGCCTTCGAGATGGCCCACGAGCTGGGGATGTTCACGGTCCTGTGGTGCTACCTGCGGAACAACGCCTTCAAGAAGGACAAGGACTACCACGCCGCCGCCGATCTCACGGGCCAGGCCAACCACCTGGGCGTAACCATCGAGGCGGACATCGTGAAGCAGAAGCAGCCGGAGTTGAACGGGGGCTTCGTGGACCTGGACTTCGGCCGGACCCATGACAAGGTCTACTCCGACCTGGCGCCGGATCACCCCATCGAGTGGACCCGATACCAGGTGGCCAACTGCTACATGGGCCGGGCCGGGCTCATCAACTCCGGGGGCGCCTCCAAGGGGAAGGGAGACCTGGAAGCCGTGGTCCGCTCCGCCGTGATCAACAAGCGGGCCGGCGGCATGGGCATGATCACCGGACGCAAGGCCTTCCAGAAGCCCATGGCCGAAGGCGTGAAGCTTCTCAATGCCGTCCAGGACGTGTACCTGAGCGACGACGTCACGGTGGCCTGAGAAAGGGGAGGGGCCCGGAGACGGGCCCCTCTACCTCGACGTCTACCGGCCGTACCTCCCGATGAGACGGGCCTCCTCCAGGATGTGGCCTCCCATGGCCTCGTCCAGGTCGTCCCGCTCCGCCCCCAGGCCCAACTCCAGGCGGCTGTCCAGGGCATAGAGGGTGAACCGGTAGGTGTGGGTGCCCCCGGGAGGACAGGGTCCCCGGTAACCCACGTCGTCGAAGTGGTTCTTTCCCTGCATGCAGGACAGGTCGCCGGGATTCGTGGGATCTCCCGGCACCCCTTCCGGCAGCTCCAGGGTGGAGGGGGGCAGGTCCCAGAGGATCCAGTGCACGAAGATCCCCCCGGGGGCGTCCGGGTCGTCCACGATGAGGGCCAGGCTCTCCGTGCCTTCGGGCAGCTCCCCGAAGCTCAGGGGAGGGGAGAGGTCCTGGCCGTCGCAGGTATGCTTCTTCGGTATGGCGTCTCCGTGATCGAATGCTGAGGATGTAATCTTCAAGTCGATCTCCTTCCGTTCGCGCTCTCGTTCGTGCTCTCGTTTTCGGGTTCCTTCGGGCTCTCGTTTTCGCTTCCGTTCCCGCTTTCGTTCTCGTCGTCGGCCCAGATCCGGACCCGTATGCGGGCGTCCACCACCCGGCAGCCCTCTCCGGGCTCCAGAGCGAAGACGGGGTTCAGGTCCAGCTCCTCCAGTTCCTTCACCTGGTCCGCCAGGGTGGAGAGGCGCAGGAGGGCGTCCTCCAGGGCGTCCAGGTCGGCGGCGGGGTGGCCCCGATAGCCTTCCAAGAGGCGAAATCCCCGGATCCGGTGGATCATCTCCCGGGCGTCCCGTCGGCAGAGGGGAACGACTCCGAAGGTGACGTCCTCCAGGATCTCCACGTGCACCCCCCCCAGCCCGAAGGCCAGGACCGGGCCGAAGACCGGGTCCTGGTGCATCCCCAGGAGAATCTCGGCGGCGCCGTGGAGATGGGGCTGGACCAGGACGCCTTCCATGGCATCCTCCCGATCGTCCTCCTCCAGCCTCTCCCGAATCTCCCGAAAGGCGGTGCGCACCTCGTCTGCCGTCTCCAGCCCCAGCTTCACGGCGTCCATCTCCGTCTTGTGGGTGATCTCCGTGGAGGCCAGCTTCACCGCCACGGGAAACCCCAGGTCTGCCGCCACCTCCGCCGCCTCATCCGCCGTCGGGGCCACACCACCCCGAGCCACGGGAATGCCGGCCCGTTGAAGGAGCTCTCGAGCTTCCTCCACCGTCAGCCACCCCTCGCCCCGCTCCTCCAGGGCCCTCCGACAGATGTTGCGCACCCCCTCCACGTCCTGGTCCCGGAAGGTGGGGAAGTGGTCACGTTCCCTCTCCTTCCACTCCTGGTAGGCCACCAGGCGCCCGGCCACCCGGCCGATCTCTTCGGGGAAGGGAAAGGCGGGCACGGAAAGGCCCGGCCTTCGCCGGTCCGGATCCTCTCGTTCGTGCCCGGAGGAATCGCAGAGAAGGTAGACCTCCTCCTCCCCCCCGATGACCGAGGCGTAGACGGGCTTCTGGCCCGCCGTGTCGTTCCGGAGCCGGGCCTCGGCCACGGCCCCCAGGATCGCCTCTTCCACCTTCTCCGGCTCCACCACACCCACCGGGGTGTGGATCACCACCACCCCGTCCACCTCGTCGGCGGCCAGGACGGTCTGGAGGCTCTTCCAGTACTCCTCCGGCCCCGCCGAGGCGATCATGTCCACGGGGTTGGCTGTGGACGCTTCCTCCGGGAGGAATTCCTCCAGGTTGTGCCGGGTTCCCTCTTCCAGGGCCGACACCGTCAGGCCCCCGGCTTCCAGCCCGTCGGCACAGAGGATCCCCGGTCCCCCGGCATTGGTGACCACGGCGAACCGCCGGCCCCGGGGAAGGGGCTGCTCGGCGATGGCCCGAGCCATTCCGAACATGTCCTGGAGGGTCTCGGCCCGGATGAGACCGGTCTGACGGAAGAAGGCCTCCACGGCCTTCTCCTCCCCGCCCACGGCAGCGGTGTGGGAGCCTGCGGCCCGCTCTCCGGCCTCGGTCCGTCCCCCTTTTACCACCACCACCGGTTTCCAGCCGCAGATGCGCCGGGCCAGCTCCCCGAAGCGCCGGGGGTTCTTGAAGGACTCCAGGTAGAAGAGGAGCACATCGTTCTCCCTGTCTTCCTCTCCCCAGTACTCCAGGAGGTCGTCCCCGGCCACGTCGGCCTGATTCCCCACGCTGGCGAAGCTCCTGAGGCCCAGGCAGAGCTCCCGGGCCAGGGAGAGGACGGCGATCCCCAGGGCGCCGCTCTGGGAGCAGAGAGACACGCAGCCCCGGGGGGGGAGGACAGGGGCGAAGGAGGCGTTCAGACGAACCTCCGGGTGGGTGTAGAGGGCCCCCAGGCAGTTCGGACCCAGCATGCGCATGCCCCGGTCCCGGACCATCCGCACCAGCTCGTCCTGCCGTTTCCTCCCCTCCTCTCCGGTCTCGGCGAAGCCTGCGGAGATGACCACCAGGGCCTTCACCCCCGCCTCTCCACAGTCCTCCACCACCTCCGGGATCCCATGGGCGGGAACGGCCACCACCGCCAGCTCCACGCTCTCGCCGATCTCCTTCACCGAAGGGTAGGCCTTCACCGAGGCCACCTGCCGGGCCCGGGGGTTCACCGGGTACACGGGCCCCTGGAACCCGGACCGGAGAAGCCCCACCAGGATCCGGTGGCCCACCGCGTCCGGGTCCCGGGAGGCTCCCACCACGGCCACGGACTCCGGAGAGAAGAGAGGGCGGAGACCGGCGGGGTCGCTCATCGTGCCGTGTATCCTCCGTCAGCCACGAGCTCGGCTCCGGTGATGAAGCTGGCTTCGTCCGACGCCAGGAAGAGGATGGCCGCGGCGATCTCCTCGGGTCTTCCGATGCGTCCGATGGGGTGAAGACCCTCCAGCTCCTTCTTCCCTTCCTCCACGTCTCCCTGCTCCGCCAGAAAGTCCTCCACCAGGGGAGTCCAGATGAAGCCCGGATGCACCGAGTTCACCCGAATGTCATCCTTGCCGTAGAGGAGGGCGTCGGTCTTGGACATGAGGCGGACGGCGCCCTTGGAGGCGTGATAGGGGGGAAGGTCCCGGGCGCTGATGATTCCGTAGATGGACGACAGGTTGATGATGCTCCCCCCTCCTCTCTTCTGCAGGTAGGGGATGGCGTGCTTGGTGCAAAGGAACACGCCGGTGGTGTTCACCGACATGACCTTCTCCCACTCCTCCACCGTGAGCTCGTGGGTGGGCTTGTCGGCTCCGGCGATCCCGGCGTTGTTCACCAGGATGTCCAGGCCGCCAAAGGTGTCCACCACCTCGTCGAACACCTCCTTGACCTGGTCCTCGTCGGTCACGTCCATCTCCCAGGCCCGGGCGATCCCGCCTTTCTTGTCGATCTCGTCCGCGGCCTCCCGGCACGCCTCCGTGTCCACGTCCGTGAGGGCCACACGGGCGCCCTCCCGGGCCAGAAGGGAGGCCGTGGCTTTCCCGATCCCCATGGCGGCTCCGGTGACGACAGCGACTTTCTCGTTCACTCTATCCATCTCGTATCCTCCCTGGGTTTACTGCATCCAGATGCGCGACTCGGTCTTCAGCTGGGTCCTGCCTGCTCCGCCTCCGTCCCCTTTCTCCCATCCCGGAGTCCAGGGGGAAGAACGGGCCCGGCGCCGGTGTGGGCTCGGCACTCAGTCTCCCGACACATACTCCGCCAGGTCCACCACCCGGCGTGCGTAGCCCCACTCGTTGTCGTACCAGGCCACCACCTTGGCCGTCCGGTCTCCCAGGACCATGGTGGAGGCGCCGTCCACCAGGGCCGAGTAGTTCATCCCCACGATGTCCTGGGATACGAGCTCCTCCTCCGTGTACCCGATGATGCGCTCCAGGCGTGGGCTCTCCGAAGCCTTGCGGAAGGCGTCGTTCACCGCTTCCACGGAGACCTCCTCTTCGGTCCGGACCACGAAGTCGATGATGGAGCCGTTGGGCACCGGGACCCGCATGGCCATGCCGTCCAGCTTGCCCTCCAGCTCCGGCAGGACCTTGGTGGTGGCGATGGCGGCCCCGGTGGTTGTGGGCACGATGTTCGCCGCACCCGCACGGCCCCGACGCCACTTCTTGCTGGGGGCGTCCACCACGGACTGGGAGCTGGTGTAGGCGTGGATCGTGGTGAGGAACCCGGTGACGATGCCGAAGGCGCCGTCCATGACGGCGGCCACCGGCGCCAGGCAGTTCGTAGTGCAGGAGGCGTTGGAGATGACCTGGTGCTCGTCCATCTTCACCGAGTCCTCGTTCACACCCAGACAGACCGTGATGTCGGCGCCCTTGGAGGGGGCGGTGACGATGACCCGCTCGGCTCCGGCCTCCAGGTGGAGAGCCGCGTCATCCCGGGCTGTGAACACCCCGGAGGCCTCCAGGACCAGGTCCGCTCCCAACTCCTTCCAGGGCAGATTGGTGGGGTCTTTCTCCCCCAGGAAGGGGATGGCCTCCCCGTCCCAGCGGAGCTTCCCGTCCTCCGCTTCGACCTTCGCCACCGGCGCCCCGTGGACGGAGTCGTACTTCAGGAGGTAGGCCAGGTTGTCCAGGGGGACCACGTCGTTGAGGCCCACCACCTGGAGGCCCGAGGACTCCATGAGTTGCCGGAACACGAGCCGGCCGATGCGTCCGAATCCGTTGATTCCCACTTTGGCTGCCATATCTCCTTCGCCTCCTTCGTTGTCCTTCCCAGATTCCTCGTTCCTCGCGTCGTTGCTGTCCCGCCCGGCTGCCCCGGCGTGTCCCGTGGGGCCGTCCGGCCCCTCGCAATGCTCCACGAGACCGCAGGGTCTCCCGGTGCGCTCCGGGGAGCCGTCGGGTGCCCCGGCCTCCTCAGGCCTCTTCCTCCTCCATCTCCGCCACTCGGTGGATCACGTCCACCACGCTGTCGGGATTCAGGGAGATGGAGTCGATCCCTTCCCGGACCAGAAAGGCGGCGAAGTCCGGGTGGTCGCTGGGAGCCTGACCGCAGATTCCGATCTGCCCCCCTTCCTCGTGGACCTTCTCGATGGCCTCCCGGATCATCCCCTTCACCGCCTCGTCCCGCTCGTCGAAGAGCTCCTTCAGGGCCTCGGAGTCCCGGTCCACGCCCAGGACCAGTTGGGTCAGGTCGTTGGTACCGATGGAGAACCCGTCGAAGCGTCGGGCGAAGGCTCGGCCCGACACCACGTTGGAGGGGATCTCGCACATGACGTAGACCTCCAGCCCGTCCCGCCCCCGGGCCAGACCTGCCTCTTCCATGATCTCCAGGACCCGGTCCGCCTCCTGGGGGGTGCGGCAGAAGGGGACCATGGGGATCACGTTGTCGAAGCCCATGGTCTCCCGGGCCCTGCCCAGCGCCTCGCACTCCATGAGGAAGGCCTCCCGGTAGCGGTCGCTGTAGTAGCGGGAGGCTCCCCGGAAGCCCAGCATGGGGTTCTCCTCCCGGGGCTCCAAGGACTCGCCACCCAGGAGCTCGGCGTATTCGTTCGTCTTGAAGTCACTGAAGCGCACCAGGACCGGGTGGGGATGTTGGGCCGCGGCGATGTGGGCGATGTTCCGGGCCAGGTGGTCCACGAAGTACTCCCGGCCATCGTCGTAGCCGCGGATGAGCTCCCGAACGGCCTTCCGTGCGTCGTCGTCCTCCACCCGGTCCGGCTGGAGGAGGGCCATGGGGTGGGCCTTGATGAGGTCGGCGATGATGAACTCGATGCGAGCCAGCCCCACCCCTTCCACGGGAAGACGCCACCAGCGGAAGGCGGCCATGGGGCTGGCGATGTTCATCATGATCCGGGTCCGGGTCTCCGGAAGATCCGACACCTCCAGCTCTTCTTCCCGGAAGTCCAGGGTTCCCCGGTAGACCCGGCCCTCGTCTCCCTGGCTGCAGGTCACCGTGACCTCGCTTCCGTCCTCCACCACCCGGGTGGCGTCCCCGGTCCCCACCACCGCCGGGATCCCCAGCTCCCGGCTCACGATGGCCGCATGGCTGGTCCGGCCTCCGTGGTCCGTCACCACGGCGTGGGCCTCCTCCAGGATGGGTCCCCAGTCCGGGTCCGTCCGCTCCGTCACCAGGACGGAGCCCGGCTCGAAACGGTCGATCTCCTCGGGGCTCTCCAGGCGGGCCGCCTTTCCCGATGCCACGGCCTTGCCGATGGCCGCTCCCCGGGTGAGGATCTCTCCCTCCTCCTCCAGCTCGTAGACCCGGAGGGCCGCGGCCTGCTTGCGCCGGGCCTGTACGGTCTCGGGGCGGGCCTGGAGGATGAAGAGCTCCCCCGTCTCGCCGTCCTTGCCCCACTCGATGTCCATGGGCCGCTGGTAGTGGGCCTCGATGGTCGCACCCCAGCGGGCCAACTGGAGGATCTCCCCGTCGGTCAACACCCAGCCTTCCCGCTCCTCCTGTGTGGTCTCCCGGTCCACCACCCCTCCTTCCTCCTCCTGGTAGACCACCTTCAAAGCCTTCTCGCCCCGTTGTTTCTCCAGGATGGGCACCAACTCCTCGTCCTCCAGGAAGGGCTTGAAGACCACATAGCGGTCAGGGTTCACCGTTCCCTGGACCACGGACTCCCCCAGCCCCCAGGCGGCGTTGATGAGCACCACCCGGGGAAACCCCGTGTCCGTGTCCAGGGTGAAGAGGACCCCGGCCCCGCTCCGGTCCGAACGGACCATCTTCTGCACCCCCACCGACAGGGCCACGTCCAGGTGGTCGAACTCCTGTTCCTCCCGGTAGGCGATGGCCCGGTCGGTGAACAGGGAGGCGTAGCAACGCCGACAGGCGTCCAGGAGCTCCTCTTCCCCAACCACGTTCAGGAAGCTCTCCTGCTGGCCGGCGAAGGAGGCCTCCGGGAGGTCTTCCGCCGTGGCGCTGCTCCGGACGGCCACGTCCGCGTCGTCGGTCTCGTAGCGCCGGGAAAGCTCCCGGTAGCTCTCCCGGATGGCATCGGCCACGTCGGAGGGCATCTCGGACTCCAGGATCCGGTTCCGGATGGCCTCCCCAGCCTCCGCCAACCCTTCCTCTCCCTCCTCCATCTCCTCCAGCTCCCTCTCCAGGGCCCCGGTGAGATCGTTGTGCTCCAGGAAGCGCCGGTAGGCCCCGGCCGTGGTGGCGAAGCCCCCGGGGATGCGAACCCCCTCCTCCGCCAGGTGTCCCAGCATCTCTCCCAGGGAGGCGTTCTTGCCCCCCACCTGGGGGACGTCGTCATTGGACAGGTCCTCCAGCCAGAGAACGAATTCCTGGTTGATGTCGGGAGCCATGGGTCTCCTTACCGGATTCCGGGGGATGCACGGGTGCTGCGGAGTCCCCTTCCGAACTCTCCTGTAAGGGAAACAGAAGGGGCCCGGAGGGACACGGACCGGGGTGGACGCCAGGGATAGAGATTCCGATAGAAGCTCTACAAGGCTGTTGAACAGCAGGCGGGAAAAGGGGAGGCTCAGCGCAGCACCCGCTCCATTCCGTCATGGGCTATGGCCGCCTCCACTCCCCGCTCCCGGGCCATGGCCCGGAGGTGGGCCCCCAACGTCCGCTCGTCCCCCTCCACGATCTCGGAGCCGCAGTGGGTCACCACCATTTCCGGCACGCCCTCCTTCCGGCACCACGTGAGCTGAGTTCGTACGGGAGTGTGCCCGATGAGGTTGTCTCCCTGCTTTCTGACCATGGAGCGGGTGAGAGTGGCGCCGTCGCCCACGTAGAGCCTGGCCCCGTGGAGGGCCTCCTCCCGCTGATGGAGGTAGACCACGTCCGGGGCATAGAAGACCGTGACCCTCCCCGCTCCGATCCGGTAGCCCACCGCCGGCGCCCGGGTGGAATGCTCCAGCGTGAAGGCCTCGAAGGTGATGCCTTCCACCTCCACCGGGGACCGGGGCACGACCTTCCGCCTCTCCCGGATGGGATAGGACTCCATCTCCTCCCAGGCTTCCTCCGTGGCGTAGACAGGACAGGGGGCTCCCTCCTCCAGGCCCCAGGCGTGGTCCGGATGGGCGTGGGTCACCACCACGGCCCGGGGGGCCACCTCCTCCAGGGAGTCCTTCCAGTCTTCCCCGCAGTCCACCATGACCCGACGCCCCCGGTAGGCCACCTCCAGTGCCGTGTGCCGCCGGTGCCGCCGGGTCCGGGCTTCGATGTTCCCCCGGGTCCCCAGGAAGGTGAGCTTCACGGCCCACCTCCGCTTCTGGCTTCTCCCCCGAGACCGGCCGCCTGGCCACGCTCTGCCGCTTCTTCTTCACGTTCCTCTTCCTCCTCCTCCTCGTCCTCCAGGGCCGCCGCTCCGGCCATGATGTCCAGGAGCTCCTCGGTCATCTGCTGCTTGCGCTGCTGATTCAGGCGGCCCTTCAGGTCGTCCAGTCGTTCCCGGATCCGCTTCTCTGCCGCCTCCATGGAGGCCAGGCGACTGGCGTTCTCGCTGGCGTGGGACTCGGCCATGGCCCGGAAGAGGGAGAGGAAGAGATGCTCCCGGAGGAGGCGGGAGAAGAGCTCCCCCGACGGGATGTTGAACCCGGGCAGGACCCTGCCGGGCCAGGATCTCCGACCCAGCTCCGCCACCCACCCCTGGTCCAGGGGAAGAACCTGGAGGGCGGTGGGGGCGTAGTCGGCCCCGGACCGGTACTCGTTGTAGACCAGGAGGATCCGGCTGGGGTCCTCCCGGGCCCGGAGCTCCTCCAGGGCCACCAGGAGATCCTGGACCCGGGGGGTCATCCCCTCCACCGTGTCCGGCATGCCGAAGCGGGACTCCATCTCCCACCCCCGCCCGGCCATCTCGCTGGCCACCCGCTCCCCCACGGTGAGCACCAGGGGACGTCTCCCCTCTCCGGACCCCTCCTCCTCCAGCCTCTCCTCGGCCTGGTTTGCCACCTTCCGATTGAACCGGCCCACCATGCCCAGGTCCGAGCCCAGGACCACGGCCAGGGGGGCGCCGCCCTCTCCACCGGAAGGGACCCGCTCCCGGGTGAAGAGGATCTGAAAGCCCCTCTCCACCGCCGAGGCGTAGGCTCTCAGGGAGTCCACCGCCTCCCGACTCTGGCGGATCCTCACGGCGGCCAGAGCCTTCATGGCCCGGGTGATGGAGGCCAGGTCCTGGGTGCTCTCCACCTGGCCCCGGAGATCTTCCAACGTCTGGGCCATCCCTCAGTCCTCCTCCCCCAGGAGGCCCAGGGACTCCACGGCCGTCCTGGCCTCCTCCACCAGCACCTCCAGGTCCTCCTCCTCCACCTCCTCCCCGTCTTCCATGCGACCGCAGATCTCCGGAGCCACCTCACCGATCCGGTCCTGCACCGCCCCCACCGCCTCCTCCGCCCGCTCCACCGGCACCTGGTCCAGGACTCCCCGGTTCACGGCCAGGAGAATGCCCATCTGCTGGCAGGGGGAGAGAGGGGCGTGCTCGTCCTGCTTCAGCACCTCCCGGATCCGCCGCCCCCGGCGGAGCTTCCGACGGGTCTCCTCGTCCAGCTGGCTGGCGAACCGGGAGAAGACCTCCAGCTCCTGGAACTGGGAGTAGGAGAGGCGGAGGTCCTGGACCACGGTTCGGTACGCCGGAAGCTGGGCGTCTCCTCCCACCCGGGACACGGAGCGGCCCACGTCCACGGCGGGGATGATCCCCTTCCGGAAGAGCTCCGGAGAGAGGAAGATCTGGCCGTCGGTGATGGAGATGAGGTTCGTGGGGATGTAGGCGGTGATGTTGCCCTCCTGGGTCTCCACCACTGGCAGGGCCGTGAGAGACCCGCCTCCCTCCTCGTCCTTCAGCCGGGTGGCCCGCTCCAGGAGTCGGGAATGGATGTAGAAGATGTCTCCTGGGTATCCCTCCCGGCCCGGGGGACGCCGGAGGAGGAGGGAGAGCTCCCGGTAGGCCCGGGCGTGCCGGGTGAGGTCATCGTAGACCACCAGGGCGTCCCGGCCCCGGTCCCGGAAATACTCGGCCATGGCGGTTGCGGCATAGGGAGCCAGGTACTGAAGGCCCGGGGGATCCTCTCCCCGGGCCACCACCACAGCCGTATGCTCCATGGCCCCCCCGGAGCGGAGCTCCTCCACGACCCGGGCCACCGAGGCGCTCCGCTGGGCCACGGCGCAATAGATGCAGGCCACCCCCTCCCCCTCCTGGTTCAGAATGGTGTCCAGGGCCACCGAGGTCTTGCCCGTCTGCCGGTCCCCCACGATGAGCTCCCGCTGGCCCCGACCCACGGGAACCAGGGCGTCCACTACCTTGAGCCCGGTCTGGAGGGGCACCCGGACCGGACCCCGGTTCATGATGGCCGGAGCCGGCTGCTCCACGGCCCGGCGCTCCGAGGCCCGTATCCGACCTCTGTCGTCCAGGGGATCGCCCAGGGGGTTCACCACCCGACCCAGGACCTCCTCTCCCACCGGCACGTCCACCACCCGGCCCGTGGCCCGGACCTCGTCCCCGGCCTCCACCCCCGCCTCCTCTCCCAGGAGGACCACCCCCACCTCCCGGGGATCCAGGTTGAAGGCCAGGCCCCGGACCCCACCGGCGAAGGTCACCATCTCCTCCGAGCCCAGCTCCGGGAGCCCCCGGATCCGGGCCACCCCCGTCCCCACGGAGAGGACCGTCCCCACGGACTCGGCCCGAAGGGGGGAGGGTCCACGTTCCCGGGCCCGGGCCAGGGGGTCCAGGCTGGCCCGGATAACCCGCTCCAGTCCGGCACCCGGCGTCATTCCGCCTCCCTTTCGTCATCGTCGTCATCGTCCTCATCCGCTTCACCCTCGTCATCCTCGTCACCCTCGTCACCCTCGTCATCTCCGGATTCCTCGCCCGGAGCCCCTTCTTGCGCCTCCCCGCCGGGAGTCTCCTCCTCAGCGACCTCCTCTTCCATCACCCGCTCCACTTCTTCCCGGAGGCCCTGGACGTAGGCATCCACGCTCCAGGCGATCTTCCGGTCTCCGGCCCGGAGCTCAAGCCCCCGGGGCGCCTGGTCCCCGGTGGACACGGAGAGCTCCAGCTCCGGTCCGTCCCCTTCCAGCCAGCTTCCCACCAGATCCCGGATCCGGTCCTCGTCCTCCGGCGACACCTGGAAGGCGCTCCGTAGCTCCAGGGCTCCACCCTGGCCCTCCACGGCCTGGACGAAGGCGTCCCGGTCTTCGGTGGAAATCTCCCGGGCCCGGCGGAGGAAGGTCTCCAGGAAGGCCTGCCGGGGCTCGCCCTCCAGGAGATCCTCCAGGGCGTCCCGGATGATCCGGTAGCTCTCCTCCCTCACCCGTTCGGCCAGTCTCTCCAGGAACTCGTCCCGCTCCCTCCGGACCGAGGCCTTCCACTCCTCCCGAGCCCGCTCCGCCTCCTCCCGCATCTCCTCCCGGAGCTTCTCCCTCCGTTCCTCCGCCTCGTCCCTGGCCTCCTGGAGGATCCGGCGGCGCTCCTCCTCCATGGCCTCCTCCTTCTCCCGGTACTCCTCTTCCAGGGCCTCGGCCTCTTCCCTCTCCTCCTTGGCCTCCTCCAGGCGGCGGGAGATCTCCTCCTCCCGGCGCTCCACGGCATCCCTCACCGGTCGGTAGAGGACGAGCCAGAGGAGGGCGGCCAGGAGAAGGAAGTTGAAGACCTGGGCCGCCAGGGTGAACCAGTCGATCTGCACCCTATCCTCCCGCCTGCAGGAAGTGGCTCCAGAAGGGGTTGGCGAAGATGAGAATCAGGGCCACCACCAGGCAGTAGATGGCGGTGGACTCGATCATGGCCATCCCCACGAACAGGGTCCGGGTCACCGTGTTCGAGGCGTCGGGCTGCTGGGCGATGGCGTCCATGGCCCGGGCCAGGGCCCGACCCTCACCCAGGGCCGGCCCGATGCTTCCGATGGCGATGGCCAGCCCGGCGATGAAGATGGAGACAACGGCAACCAGTTCGGTGCTTTCCATGAGCAACTCCTCAGGATGACGAATCAGGGCTCCGGTCCTCGTCGGCCTCCTCCGCTGTCCTCTCCTCCCGCTCGTCTCGAACGGTCCGGGTGCCGGAGGCGATGTAGACCAGGGCCAGGATGGCGAAGACGTAGGCCTGGATGAATCCGATGAGAAGGCCGAAGGCCTCCATGATGGCCGGGAAGACGAAGGGCACGATGGACAGGAGGATGGCCACGATGAGGCGTCCGCTCATGATGTTGCCGAAGAGGCGGATGGCCAGGGCCACGGTCCGGGAGACCTCCCCGATGACGTGAAAGGGGAGCATGAACGGGGTGGGGCTCACGTAGTGCTTCAGGTACCCCCCCAACCCCTTGGAGGCGATGCCGTAGGCCGGAACGGCCACGAACACGCACAGGGCCAGGGCCCCGGTGGTGGAGAGGGAGCCGGCGGGATTCCTCACCCCGGGGATCACGGCCAGGAAGGTGGAAAAGACGATGAAGAGGAAGAGGGTCCCCACCAGGGGGAGGTAAGCGTCGGCCTCCTCCCGGGTGGCGTCCCGGATCTGGTCCCGGATCAGGGTCACCACCATTTCCAGGAACGCCTGCCCCTTGCCCACCTCCGCCCGGACCCGGAGCCTCCGGGTCACGAGCCAGGAGCCCAGGACCAGAATGGCTCCGGAGATCCAGGTGAAGAGGAGGGTGGCGTTGATCTTCACCAGGCCCCACTGCCAGTAGACGATGGTATCGGGACTGAGCTCCACGTCAGATCTCCTTCCCGGATTCCGGATCCTCTCCTCCGGCGGCTCCCTCGGCCTCCGGCCTCACGCCCCACTGTCTCACCAGGATGAACCGGACCAGGAGGAAGCCCAGGAGGGCCACCAGGAGGCAACTGGCGCTCAGGCGAAGAAGGAGGAAGAAGCCCAGGGCCACCATGGCCAGACGCACGACGAAGCTCCCCGCCAACAGACAGCCCGGGCGGGTGGCGGAGGGGATCCGCCGGGTGGTGAGGCGGAGGCCCCAGAAGAAGAGGCCGCCCAGGGCCCCGCCGGCCAGGAAGCAAAGGATGGATCCCAGAATCATCATGGCAGCCCTCCTCCCCCGGAAACCCTCACAGGTCCCGGCTCTCTCGCCGGACCCAGAACCAGGCGTTCACACACCCCAGGATGATGCCGATGCCCAGCCCCGTGAGGGTCCAGGAGATTCGTCCGTTCGTCCGGGCATCCAGCCACAGCCCCACCCCGATTCCCAGGAGGGTGGGAATGGCCACGGCCCACCCCACCATCCCCATCATCCCCAGACCGAACCACAGACTCCGGCCCTCCTCCTCCCGGGCCCGGATCTTCCTCCGGGCCTTTCTCTCCACCTCTTCCTGGAACTCGTTGTCCGTTCCCACTCTTCACCTCCATTCCCATTCTTCACCTCCGCCGCCGGCGTTCCTGCTCCATGAACCGGCGGGCGAACCGTGCCTCCAGGCCCGTCAGGGCGGCTCGGGCCTCCTTCTCCCGCTCGTCCAGCCTCCGGTACTCCTCCTCCACCGTGGCCCGGAGGTCCGCCAGGTCCCCACCCATGACGGCCCGTCGGGCGGCCACGGTGATTCCACGGCCCTCCTTCACCAGCAGCCCCCGATCCACGGCGGCGTGCTCCTCCCGACCCCCGGAGGCCCGACCTCCGTCGGCCCCGGAGGCCACACGGAGGGTGAGGATTCCCGGCACCAGGATGGAGACGAAGTCCAGGCGGCGAGGAAGGACTCCCACCGACCCCTCCTCCCCTTCGGCGGAGAGGAAGGCCACGTCCTCCCGCTCCGCCACCACCCGGGACGGCACCACCACCTTCACACGCATGGTTCCCGGAGCCGTCACTCCACCTCCCCGATCTCGCCGATCATGTAGAGCTCTCCCTCGTCCACCCGGGAGAACTCGTCGTTCAGGATCCTCTCACATCCCTCCACCGTGTCCTCCAGGGCCACCAGCCGGCCCTCCGTGCCGGTGAAACGCTCCGTGGAGAAGAAGGGCTGGGTGAGGAAGCGTTCCAGGCGCCGGGCCCGGTTCACCACCTGCTGGTCGTCCCGGGACAGCTCCTCCTGGCCCAGCATGGCGATGATGTCCTTCAGGTCCTCGTAGCGGGCCAGGGTCTCCCTCACCCTTCGGGCCACCCGGTAGTGCTCCCTCCCCACCACCCCGGGATTCAGCATCTTGGAGGCGGATTGGAGGGGGTCGATGGCCGGGTAGAGCCCCTGGCTGGCCCGGTCCCGGCTCAGGACCACGCTGGAGGAGAGGTGGGTGAAGGTGTGGGCCACCGCCGGGTCCGTGAAGTCGTCGGCGGGCACGTACACGGCCTGGACGGAGGTGATGGCGTTGGAGCGGGTGCTGGCGATGCGCTCCTCCAGCTCCGAAAGCTCCGAGCCCAGGGTGGGCTGGTAGCCCAAGCGGGAGGGAAGACGGCCCATGAGGCCCGAGACCTCCATCCCCGCCTGGGCAAAGCGGAAGACGTTGTCGATGAGGAGGAGGACGTCCTGGCCCACCGTGTCCCGGAAGTACTCCGCCACGGTGAGGGCCGTGTGTCCCACCCGGAACCGGGCCCCCGGGGCCTCGTCCATCTGGCCGAAGACCAACACCGTCTTGTCCAGAACCTGGATGTCCCGGAGCTCGCTGTAGAGCTCCTCCGCCTCCCGGTTCCGCTCCCCGATTCCGCAGAAGAGGCTCAGGCCCTCCTGGCCCTCGATCATGTTGTGGATGAGCTCCATGATCAGGACCGTCTTGCCCACCCCGGCCCCTCCGAAGAGGCCGGCCTTTCCCCCCCGCTCCAGGGGGGAGAGGAGGTCCACCGCCTTGATCCCCGTCTCCAGGATCTCCGAGCCGGGATGGTGCTCCGAGAGGGGGATGGCGTGCTGGTGGATGGAGCGCTCTTCGCCCCGGGGCAGATCGCCCTTCCCGTCGATGGGCCGGCCCAGGACGTTCAGGACCCGGCCCTGGAGACCCTCCGAGAGGGCGACCCGGACCGGGGCCCCGGTATCCCGGACCTCCATGCCCCGGGCCAGAGCCCGCGTGGGGGTCAGGGCCATGGCCCGGACACCCCCGTGGGGGGAATGCTCCACTACCTCCAGGACCACATCCGGGACCTGGGGAACCGTCAGCCGGTGGTAGAGCTCCGGCCGCTTCCCGGGGAACCGAGCCTCCAGGACGCTTCCCCGGACCCGGACCAGGGTGCCGCTGGGAGCCGAAGCGGGTTCCTCTTCCCTCACCCTATCTCCCCACCGGGTGATCCAACTCCTCCTCCACGGACTCCACCGACCCCTGGAGCCGGTCTTCCCGGCCGCCGTGATCGTCCAGGGTCAGGGACAGGTAGACCCGGTCGTGCCTCTGCCTCAGGTCTTCGTAGGCCTCCTTGAGCACGGGCATGACCCGGTCCCAGTTCCCCTCCACCACGGTCTGCATGGCATGGGTCTCGTAGGGAAGGCCCGCCGCGGCCACCTTCTCCACCATGGCGGAGACAGGCTCGGTCTGGCTGTCGTCATCATGGAAGCAGTAGACGGAAATGCCGAATAGCATGATCGAGTTCCTCTCATTCGGCCGACACCATGCCGGCCAGCTGGGATGCGTTCCGAGGGGCGTTCCCCCGGGCATCGTTGTTGAAGTAGGCGTAGACGTCGTGTCCCTCCCGGAGCCGGGCCGTGATCCAGCCCGCTTCTCCCTGGAGCACGGCGTCCTGGTAGGAGCCCGTGTACTTCTCGGGCCCGGGGCCGTGGTAGCGGAGGTAGGTCCAGCCGGTGGTGAGCTCCCTGGGGTGGTCCTCCAGGAGGTCGTGGATGCACAGGGCCGCCCCGTGATCCCGGAGGATGTCCAGGACGTCATCCCGGAGCCAGGAGGCTTCCCGGAGCTCCACGGCCCAGCGGCACTCAGCCGGTGCGGCCTCCAGGAAGGTCGCCAGTCGCTCCGGATTCGGATTCCAGCGGGGAGGAAGCTGCACCAGGATGGGGCCCAGGCGATCCTCCAGCAGGCGGGCCTTCTCCAGGAAGGCCGGCACGGTCCGCTCCCCATCCTTCAGGTGTTTCAGGTGGCTTCCGTAGCGGCTGAACTTCAGGGCGTAGCGGAACCCCTCCGGAGCCTGGTCCCTCCAGGAACGGAAGGTGGCCTCCGAGGGGAGGCCGTAGAACGTGTTGTTGATCTCCACGGTGCCGAAGCGGCCACCGTAGAACTCGAACCACTCCTCCCGGGTCAGGTCCCGGGGGTAGAAGGGCCCCTTCCAGTGATCGTACTGGAACCCGGAGGTACCGCAGCGAAAGGTGCCGGCAGACATGGGCCCCTCTACCACCCCGGGGCCACGTGAAAGCCGAACTGGCCCGTGTCGCGCCGCTGGAAGGCGTGGGCGTAGTAGAACTCGAAGACCAGCCGGCCCAGGATGTTCAGGCGGGCCGAAGCTCCGGCGCTGAACACGGGAATCCGACCCGCCTCCTCGGTGGTGAAGGTGAGCTCCGGATCCGAGTCTTCGGTCCAGGCCACGCCCCCGTCGAAGAAGAAAGCGATCTCCGTGGGAAGGAAGGACTGGGGAATCAGGCCGAACTCCTCCGTCCCGAAGAAGGGAATCCGGAGCTCCACGTTCCCCACGGCCAGCTTGCTGCCCAGGAGGCGCTCGAACTCGGGACAAGCCTGGGGCTCTCCCGGTACCGCCGTGCACTCGCTTCCGTCGAAGGACCGGGGTGCGTAGCCCCGGACCAGGGTCTCGTAGCCCAGGAACAACTGGGAGAGACGGGAGTCTTCCGCATCCGCACCGTAGCGGGCATAGTGCATGCCCCGGAAGGCCAGGGTCACCGGATTGAAGAAGAAGTAGCGTCGGTAGTCCGCCAGGGCGCTGGTGTAGTTCAGGTCTCCCACGTTCGCCTCCACCTCGAGACGGTAGCGGCCGCCCCGGACCGGGGAGGTGAAGCCGAAGTAGGAGTAGTCTCCCACGTAGGCCACCATACCGTTGTAGGTGGTGAGGTTCGAGGGGCTGGGGAAGCCCACGGCGGAGGGGCTCACCTCCTCGCTCCCGATGAACTGTCCCCCGGGAGTGAAGTAGGAGGTGCGGACCTCCCGGTCGAAGGTCAGGAGGGTGACGCCCAGGTCCGCCTCGATCCGGTTGGTTCGGGAGAAGGGGTATTCAGCCATGACCGCTCCCCGATTCAAAATGGTCCAGGCCCGGATGAAGTCCACGGCCCGGACCTCCTCACCGTCCAGGGTGTCCGTCCTCTGTTGCGCTCCTCCCGTGCGAAAGGGGATGCGTCCGGCCATGGCCCCCCAGTTCAGGCGGTTGCCCCGGTTCATGTAGGACGCCTGACCGCCGATGTCCTGGAGCTGGCCCTGGGCCTGGAGAGCCACGGCCAGCTGGTGGTTCCCCAGCATGTCGCTGAAGAAGGCCGCCACCGAGCCCCCCAGCCCCACGCCGAACCGATTCACCGCCACCCCGGCCCGGGGTTGGGCCAGGTAGTCCAGTCCCAGGTCCGTGTCGTAGTCCCGCTGGGCGAAGGTTCCCTCGGGAACCAGCCCGATGGTGGGATCGGCCAGGTACTCCTCCACCAGGACATCGCCCCGCTGCACCCTGGGGGGCGGGAGGAGGGCTCCCAGGCGCTCCTCCGTTCCCTCCCCGGACATGCCGGCCACACGGGCCTGCTGCCCGGCCTGCTGCCCTGAGGAAACCGCCACCACGGCCTCTCCCCGGGCCTCCTCGGGAGACAGGCCGTAGCCCAGGTAGTTCGTGTCCTGGAACACCGTAAACAGGAGGCTCCCCTCCTCCCGGGCCACGGTCAGGGCCGGGGAGTGCTCCGTGATCCCCGTGACCCCGGTGGCCAGCCGGGTCACCTGGAAGGTCTCTCCGGACTCCAGGACCAGACGGTAGACGTCGGAGAAGCCGAAGCGGTCCGAGACGAAGTAGAGGCTTTCCCCCTCCGGAGACCACTGGGGATTGATGTGCTTCGAGCCCGGGAAGGGGCGATGCACGGTGATGTCTCCCCTCTCCGGGTCCATGATCCCAAGGGCCAGGCGATCGTAGCGAAGCTCCTGGAAGCTCGTCCCGGGACCCCGGTCCGTGGCAAAGGCGATCCGGCTTCCGTCCGGGGACCACTGGGGCTGCATCTCCGCATACCGGTCGTCCGTGACCTGGGTCACGTCCCCGCTCTGCACGTCCGCCAGGAAGAGGTCCGTGACTCCCTTCCGGGCTCCGGAAAAGGCCAGGGTCGATCCGTCCGGAGACCAGTCCACGTGGTAGACGGCCCCGATGTCCGAAAGCTCCAAAACCCGGGTCACCTCCTGGCTCTCCACGTCCAGGATGGCGATCTCGTTGTCCCCGTCCGAGAAGGTCACGAAGGCGAACCGGGAGCCGTCCGGAGACCAGCTTCCGGAGGAAGAGATGAAGAAGAGGTTGTCGAAGTGGGGATTTCTCTCGGAGGAAGCCAGGGTGCCCAGGACCTCTCCCGTGGCGGCGTCGGCCAGAAAGAGATCGATGGTGAAGAGGTCCTTCCGGGAGAAGAAGATGACCCGACTGCCGTCGGGGCTCAGAGACGGTGAGATGTTCATCTCTCCGGCGCCGTTGGCCGGGGAAAGGACCTCACGCCCGGCGTCCTCGGGCCGGGTTCGTCCCTCCATGAGGGGACCGTAATGGGACCGGACCGTCTCCTCCCAGAGGAGGGAAAGGGTGTCCGGGGTGGTCCCCAGCACCTGCTGGATCGCCCCCTTCACGCCCGCCTGTCCCACCCCCCGGAACATCCGGGGCACCATCTGGTCGCCGTACACTCCGGCGATGAAAGCCCACAGGGCGTGTCCGAAGCGATAGGGGAAGTACTCCCCGGGGTCGGAAAGGTCCTGGACGGTGGGAAAGCGGTCGTGGAGGAGGGCGTCCCGGAGCCACATGGCAGTGTGGGCGTCCTCCCGGCCCAGGGAGAGATATTCGGGCATCCCTTCGATGAGCCAGGTGGGAATCCGGTTGAAGGCCATGCCTCCCCCGCCTCTACGGGCGGCGGCGATGTCGTACTGGAAGCTGTGGATGAGCTCGTGTCCCAGGACGTGGTCCGTCTCGGCGTAGGTGCCCCCGATGGGCATGATCACCCGGTCCTTGAGGCTCTCCGTCACGCCTCCAGTCCCCTGGGACAGGAAACCTCGAATGGCGTTGGTCTGCTGGAAGTCCGCCTTGTTGGCGTAGACCAGGATGGGCTTCTTGTCCCGGAAGGAATGCTGGAAGGTCCGGGCGAATCGCTCGTACCAGCGCTCCGCCATCCGGCCGAAGTCCTCCACGGCCTGAAGATCTTCCTGCTCGTAATAGTGGATCTCGAAGTGCTGCGTCTCCAGGATCTCGAAGTCGAAGTCTTCGTACTGGACCTTGTTTCGGCCGAAGTACTGGCCGGAGAGGTCGGGGGCCAGGAAGGCGAGCAGGAGGCACGAGAGGAGAAGGGAAAGGAGGACGGAGGGAATGGGGCTTCCAGCCGGGAGACCCGGAAGTCTCTGGGCATTCGGCCTGGCGGTGGGATGCTGCTTCGGGCGGTTCGGCACGGGACTTCTCGTTTCCACCCCCCGGTGGAGGGGCTCGCTACAGCAGGGCTTGTTTCGGGCGGTCGTCTACCCCGGTGAGCACTGCATGTAGAAGAAGGTTCCCGAGACTCGGTGGCCGGCCGGGTGCCAGGCCCGGCGGGCGGCCCGATGCCAAGCACGCTGCAACGCCCGGTGCGAAGTCCGGTGCAACGCCCGATGCAGGCCCGGGCCCAGGCCGGGTCCTATCCCGAGTCCTGTCTGCCCAATCCCCAGCTCATGAGAACGGGGAACAGGGTGGAGGTGAGGAGGGTCACCAGGACCATGGCGCCGAAGAGGACGGGGGAGACGATTCCTCCTCCTACGGTGAGGCCCCGCTCCATGACGATCATGGAGATCTCAGCCCGGGGGACCATGCTGACTCCCAGGAGGAGAGCGGAGCTCCCGCCCATGATGCCCAGAGCCGGCAGGGACGTCCCCACCACCTTCCCCACCACGGCCACCCCCAGGAGGAGGGCCGCCGGCGCGAGAGCGCCCCCCAGGGCCATGGGGTCCACCTTGAAGCCCAGGCCCAGGAAGAAGAAGGGCACGAAGAGGTCGTGGAGGGACTCGAAGGAGGTCTCGTCCCGGATGCTCCGGGGGTCGGTGCTGAACACCAGGCCGGCGAAGAAGGCTCCGATGGCCATGGAAAAGCCCAGCATTCCTGCCAGGGCCGCGATGCCAAGGCCGATGCCCGAGACGGCCACGGTCCGGTCCGGCCCTCCCTCCCGGTCCAGAAAGCTGGTGATCCGCCCTTCAGCGTACCGGGCCAGGAGGAAGCAGATGGCCCCGAAGAAGAGGGCTTTGATGGTGAAGAGACCGGCGGTGCGGAGAGCCGTTCCTACCGGATCCCCCGGAGCGGTGCCCTGGAGGGTGGGAAGAACGGCGAAGAGGATGGCCATGAGGACCACGGCGGACACGTCGTCCAACTCCGCCACGTCCAGGAGCACCTCCCCTTCCCTGGAGGTGAGCTTCCCCCGGGAATCCCACACTCCCACGGTGACCCCGACGCTGGTGGCGGTCAGGGCCACGGCCACCATGAGACCTGTCGTCACCCCGGTCTCCAGGAGGTACCGAGCCGCCAGGTACCCCGCCCCCCCACTCACCAGGACATTCCCCACCCAGATCCAGCCGGCGGATCCCAGGACGGCTCGAAGGCCCCCCAGGTCCGTCTTCAGGCCCACGCCGAAGAGGAGGAAGACCACCCCGAAGAGTCCGAGGAAGTCCAGGATTCCCGCCGTCTCTGCCGGCAGCCCCCAGGCATGATCCAGGAGCCGCACCATGAAACCCAGGAGGATGTAGCCCACCAGGGCGGGAAGGCCGGCCCTCTCCGCCCCCATCTTCAGGACGATGCAGAGGACCAGGAGGAGGCCCAGGAGGCCCGCCAGGAGGGTCAGGTCACGAACGGCGGCCCCTTCCCGTACTCGCCCCGGAGAGAACACCGGGAGATGTTCCCACCTTTCCTGTGGAGCGAGTCGCCTCCTGGAGCTTCAGGAGGCGGGCCGCTTCGTCCCGGCTCCGGACGGAGAGCTTCCTGAGGATCTTGTGGACGTGGGACTTCACCGTGCCCACGCTCACGTAGAGGCGGTCGGCGATCTCCCGGTTCGTCAGCTCCCGGGCCACCAGCTCCAGCACCTCCCGCTCCCGCCGGGTGAGCTCCTCCAGATTCGCCGGCTGGAGGCCCCGCTCCCGGGCGGCTTCCGCCAGCTCCCCGATCCGATGCATGAGGAGGTAGGCCAACCGCGGCGAGACCACGGCTTCCTCCCGGTCCAGGAGGCGAAGCACCATGGCCAGCCCCTCCACGGAGAACTCCCCCAGGGTGTAGGCCGACACACCGTTCTCCAGGTAACGAAGGATGAGGGCCTCGTCCTTCTTCATCCCCGTGACGATGAGACGGGGAGGGGGGTCCTGTCCGTCTTCCCTCATCCACCGACTCAGGGACAGGAGGTCGTCCGCGGGCAGGTGGGCGCTGGCAACCACGAATTCCACCGGGTGCCGACGGATCTTGTCCCGGGCCTCTTCCACCGTGGTAGCGGTGTCCAGGATGCGGAAATCCGCCTCTGCCGCCAGGGCCCTGCTCATGGCCTGACAGGTGAGAAGATCCCGGTCCAGGACCAGGAGGGTCTTGTACGATGGAGCGTCAGCCATGGCTCAAGGGCTACTCCCACTCCCCGTCTCGCAGGACGAGGTCCTCCGGATCGAAGCTCTCCGCCAGGCCCGGCCACAACGTGAAGACCGAGGGCTCCCGGCCTCGCTCCACCTGTCCCAGCTCCGCCAGAAAGCGGCTCACCAGACCCACCAGGCCCCGGGCAACCTCCTCCGGATCCCGATCTTTGAGGTCGTGGGTCAGCCCCGCCAGGGGAACCGCCGGGTCGGCCAGGACCCGGGCCGTCTCCAGCACCGGGTGATCCCGGACGGAGCGGAGAAGGGAGCGCTTCAGGAGGCTCCCGAATCCCGAAGAGCCCAGGAGGGGAATGAGGTGGCCGTGGAAGGTGGCGAAGAGGCGTTCCGCAGCCTCACCGGCAAGAACCGGACGGGCCAGGTCCCCTCCCTCCTCTTCCAGGAGACGTCGGGCCAGGTGTTCCAGTGCGGTGGGAGGAGTCGTGGTCATTCGGCTCTCGGTTCGGGGGCGGACGATAGAAGCCCAAGCTAGACCGGTATTCTACCCGCCGCCACTCCGGTGGTTCGCCTTTTCGGTCCGCTTCCCTCCCCCTCCCCCCGTGGACCTTCGAATCTCCCGCCCAGGGTTTTTCTTCCCACCACTCAATCTCCATCGCCATCTCTATCCGGCCAGTCCACCCCGATGAATGGAGAAGCTCCAACTCCCCGGTATACGTTTCAAACACGTTTGACGAGACATCTCTTTTCCTTGTTGGAATGTGGGGGACGGGCACGATGGGCACCCTGAGCACCTGGCCCAGGGGGAAAACCCTGGCCACCACCCAGCCCGGACGCTGGGTGGAAATCCAGAGGTTCCTTTTCGAGAGCGTGGAGAACCGTTGCCGGGCGGCAGGCATCCGCAGGGGCGACCTCCTCCGCTGCGTGGCCAACCGGCCCCAGGGCGTGATCATGGAGGACGCGGCGGGAACCCTCCGGTCCGTGGAGCGCCCCTACGCCTGGTTCGTGGGCACAGCGGGCTCACCCCACCAGCCGGAAGATCAACGTCTCCTGGGGCGGGGCCCGGCGGACGCCCGGGGCCCGGCCGACCCCCACGGCTCCCCCTCCCACCCTGGATCCGGGAGCTGACATGATGGTCCTGCGGACGCTTCTCCTGGTGCTTCTTCCCCTGGCCGGACTCCCCCTGACTCCCGGAGCCGAAAGCGCACGGGCCCAGACCCAGAGCACCCGAGCCATCACGGACCAGGCCGTCACCGACGCCGTGGAAACCGAGCTTTTCCACGATCCCGTCCTCTCCCCGGCTCGCCTGGACCTGGACACGGAAGATGGCGTGGTCACTCTCCAGGGCCGGGCACTGAGCATCCTGGAGAAGGAGCGGTCCGAGCGCATCGCCGAGACGGTGAAGGGGGTTCGCTCGGTTATCAACCTCATCCAGGTCCGACCCGCGGAGATCGTCCCCGACGACGCCCTCCGCCGGGACGTGGAGGCCGCTCTCATAGCCGATCCGGCCATCGAGACCCGGGAGATCACGGTGTCGGTGGATGACGGCGGAGTGACTCTCTCCGGGACCGTGGACTCCTGGATGGAGAGGAGTCTCCTGATGAAGGCGGCCCGGGGCGTCCGGGGGGTCACGGGAGTCCGGGACCGTATCGAAGTCGATCCGCCCTCGGATCGGGACCCCAACGACATCCGGGCCGAAGTGGAGCAGGCCCTCCGCTGGGACGTCCTGGTGGACCACGGTCTCATGGAGGTGCAGGTGGAGGATGCCACCGTCCACCTGGGGGGCGTGGTGGGAAGCGCCGCCGAGAAGCGCCAGGCACGCTACGACGCCTGGGTGGCAGGGGTTGACTCCGTGGATGCCTCGGATCTCACCGTGGCCCGGTGGGCCCGTGATCCGGACCTGCGCAGGGGCAAGTACGATCCCGTCACGGACGCCGAGATCCAGGACGCGGTGGAGCTGGCCCTCCTCTACGACCCCCGGGTCCGGGGAACCCGGGTTTCGGTGGAGGTGGACGGGCACGTGGTGACCCTCCGGGGCCGGGTGGATCATCTCGGCGCCCGCCGGGCCGCCGGGAGCGTGGGCCGAAATACCGTGGGCGTCCACTCCGTGGTGAACCGGGTGAAGGTCCGGCCCAGCCGTCCCCCCTCCGATGCCGTGGTGGCCGATCACGTGGACGAGGCCCTCATGCGAGATCCTTATGTGGA
>Ga0207797_1000094_pt1 | contig 59430 bp, 57 predicted proteins | sample PRCRCaboRojoPR_6_FD_187275 | JGI IMG/M metagenome (GOLD analysis project Ga0207797, IMG submission 187275) | Marine sediment microbial community from Cabo Rojo, Puerto Rico - PR CR 10% Liquid 1 (SPAdes) | ecosystem: Environmental > Aquatic > Marine > Coastal > Sediment | place: Cabo Rojo, Puerto...
CAGGACTACTTTGTCGCGAACAAATCCGTGAGCGACAGCTTTCCTCAGCGGATTCGAATCCCGTCAGTCACGCACAGCGAACGGACGTGAGCGAGCGCGTCTGGCCCCGATCGAGTTCCGGTATCGCGCCGAATCCGCTACTCGCCACTCCCCGACGACAGATCGACGGCCGGCAGATCGTCTGCCGGCTCGAAGCCGAACACCTCGCCGTAGAAGGCGAGTTCCACCTCGGCCGCCCGCCGTCGGGAGTCGGCCTTGCGGAACCCGTGCTGTTCGCCCTCGAAGACGACGAGGTCGTGGGGAACGTCGTTCTCGGCGAGCGTGCCGGCCATCGCCTCGGCCTGCGAGAGCGGGACGACGGGGTCGTCCTCGCCCTGCAGGAGCAGGACGGGTGCGTCGACGTCCTCGGCGTGGTGCACGGGGGATCGAGCCTCGTAGGTTTCGGCCGCCTCGGGGTACGGGCCGATTAGCTGGTCCATGTACCGCGACTCGAACTTGTGGGTGAGTTCGGCGAGACGCTCGAGGTCGGCGACGCCGTAATAGCTCGTCCCTGCGGACAGGTCGTCGTGGAACGCGAGCGCGGAAAGGACGACGTACCCGCCGGCGCTGCCGCCCTTGACCGCGACCCGGTCGCCGTCGACCGTCCCGTCGTCCGCAAGGCGGTTCGCGACGTCGATGCAGTCCTCGACGTCGGTGACCCCCCAGTTCCCGTAGAGTGCCTCCCGGTACGCCCGGCCGTACCCGGTCGATCCGCGGTAGTTCACGTCGGCGACGGCGAAGCCCCGGGAGGTGAAAAACTGTACCCCGAGATCGAACGTCGGCTGGGTCGCCGCCGTCGGCCCGCCGTGCGCGTTCACGAGGAGTGGCGGACGGTCGTCGGCCGGCGGGTCGACGTCCGGGTTTTGCGGCGAGTAGACGTAAACGTGCGTCTCGGCGCCGTCGCGCGTGGGCACGGTCAGGTGCTCGGGGATCGAGAGGTAGGCCTCGTCGAGGTCGACGTCGCTCACGTGACGGAGGACGTCCGGGGCCCCGTCCTCGCCGGGAGTCCACCGGACGAGTCGGCTGGACCTGACGGGATCGCCGACGACGGCGTAGATCGACTCGCCGTCCGACCGAACTCGCGGATGCCCGGCGCCGAAGACCGCATACGGGAGGTCCGAATCCTGGCGCGTGCCGTCGGGCGAGACGAGTTCGAGGTTCCGGCCGCCGTCACGGGTGACGGCGGCCGCGACGCGGCCGTCGTCGAGGAAGGCGTACGTCGACAGGCCGAACTGCCACACTGGGCTCCCGTACTCCGCGGCCTCCTCCCGGTACGGGATCCAGTCGCCGTCCTCGCGCCGGTAGAGGTTCCACCACCCCGTCCGGTCCGAAACGGCGTGGAGCACGCCGTCGGATCGCCACGCCGGCTGGCACACCGACTCTTCGGGGCCACCCATGACGACGCGCTCGTTCGCGAGCGTCCCGTCGGGTGCGACGTCCGCGACGTGGAGTTCCGTGCCGTCCCACGGCATTCGCGGGTGATCCCACGTCAGCCAGGCGAGCCGATCGCCCTCGGGCGAGAGTCGTGGCGCGGCGTAGAAGTCGTGCCCCGAGGCCACGGGGTGCGGTTGCTCGCTTCCATCGGCCGCCAGGGATACGAGCGCCGTCACCGGTTCGTCGGCGACGGACGGTTCCCCGCTCCCGTCGCCCTCCATCGCGTCGTGGTCCTCCCGGACGCAGTAGAGGCGATCGCCGGCCGGGGTGACCTCGAAATCGGCGTACCGGAGCCCGCGCTCTGTTTCGGGCTCGGGAGTGATGGGCTCCGGTTCTCCATCGACCGGTTGCCGGTAGACGCGCTGGTCGTCGAACCGGGCGAAGAAGACGACCCCGTCCTGCACCGCGAAGTCGCCGCCACCGTACTCGTGAACGAGCGTCCGGACGTCGAAGTCGTCCGGGACGAGGTCCGCGGGCGCGTCACCGTCACGCCGGACGATCACGCCGCGACCGTCTTCGGTCGGACGTTGCTCTCGCCAGTAAACGGTGTCGCCGTCGAGGGTCACGTGTCCGATGGTGACGCCGGCGCTGGCGACCATCTCGGCGGTGATCGGGGACGGCCAGGTGCCGTAAGCGGCCGTCCGATCCGAGTCGTTGGGCATTGGCTTGAGACCTCGGTTCCCCAAAATATCCGCCGACTGTACAAGTATCCCTCGTCCCGACTCCCTGGGACGTCGTTCCCGGGTGGGACGAGGCCGGTGACCTGGCAGACGGGGGGGGTCACGGATCGGCCGTTCCGGTCCGGTACCTGGATCCGGTGCGGGGCCGTTCCAGTCCAGCGGTGAGCAGACCCTCGGCGCGGCCGCCGTTTGGTCGGCCCCCCGTTGACGAACCCGTGACCGATTGGGGAGCAAGTTTATGCTGTGCGACACCTTCCTGTTAGTGGAGGGGGAACAAATGGCTGAATCCGACGAACCAGACGAGCGAATCGACGAACCGACTACGTGGCCCGACCTGGCGGTCGGCCTGTACGACAGGCTGACCGGACGGGGGGCCGAGATAATCTACGAGTTCGAGGACATGGAGGTCCAGGTCCCGAGCGGGACCGGCGAGGACGTGGAACATGCGGAATGGCAAATCGACGGAACGGTCCGGATCACCACCCGCGAACGTGAGTAATCGAACGGCTGACCCGGCGCGCGCGCCGCTCTCGGTCGCGACGGATCTCACGCTCGAGATCAACGGGGGGACGGCGGACGTCGAGTCGACCGGCCAGCGGTTGTTCGTTCGGTTCCGGTCGATCCCCGACGCGATCAGGGCGGCACGCGGTCGGCCGGACCGATCGGCGATCGAGGTCGCCGAACTGTTGGCCGTAACCGATCTCACGCTGGAAGTGCGGATTCGAGATCGGACCGTTGCCGCGATCGGCGCCGGGGCTCGACCGGGCGCTGTATCTCGGTTCCTGGACGTCGACCCGTTCGAGGTCCGGATCGGCGGGGTGCTCGGCGCCGTGGGCGCGGAGGTCTCCGCCGCTGTCGAGACGGTGTCCCGGTTCCTGGACTGAGTCCCAACGACACCAGGTGCAAACCGGGTGTGAACGTCTTTTAGTTCCCGGACGCCAGGTCCGCGAACACGAACTCGCTGCTCGTGCCGAGCGGATCGTCCACCGTCGTCGTCCGGAGGCTTTCGAAACCGGCGTTGCGTAGCTGGTCCAGCGTCGCTTCCCGACCGGGCGCCGAAAAACGCATCGTCCCGCCCATCCAGCCCCGGCGAACGGTGTCGAACCGTCCGCCCGGAAGCGTCATGAGGAGCGTGCCCCCCGGGTTCAGCACCCGGGCGAACTCGCGGTAGACCGTCGGATGGTCCGTCCGGGGGACGTGAAAGACGACGTGGTAGGCGGTAATCGCGTCGACGGCCGAATCCGTGAGCGGGAGGTCGGTGACGTCGCCCTGTACCAGCCGGGCTCCGGGGATTCGGTCCGTGGCGAGGTCGAGGCCGGCGCGGGAGAAATCCAGTCCGACGGCATCGTCGGGCAGGTTCGCGAGCGTTCTGGCACCGTCGCCGCACCCGGCGTCGAGGACGAGGGGATCGGGCGGAAGCCGATCCAGCAGGTCCCCGACGAGCGCGGCGTCCGACCCCCGAGGATTCCGCCGACTCGCGTACGTCTCCGAAATCCCCTCCCAGGCGTGACGGATGTCGTGGCGGTCCATGAGCGAACGGGGGGCTCCGGCCGTATGAGTGCTGACCCGAACCGAATGGGGCCGCCTCCGATTCACCCTTCCGTCGTGTGAGAAACCCCCTGTGACGGCGTTGCGACGTTCCCCGCGGGTCGGAGGACTCTCCAGAGCACGGCCGGCCGGAGGAGGCTGGTCGCCGGTCGTTCCAGTCTGATGACGCGATAGAAGGCGTCGGTCAGGGTCCCGTCGGAGTGGGCCCGTCGTGTGAGCCGCCCGACGTACCGGTTGAACAGGTCCGTCCCGCGGGGCTTCGGCCCGGTCGTTTCCGGGAACTCGAAGTCGCCGCCGACGGCGAGGTTCCAGACCTGATCGAGGACCGGTTCGGCCCGGTCGAAGAACCGGAGCGCGAGGTCGTCGAGTCCGCCGTCGGCGATGGCGTGGTGGAGGAGCAGGGCGTCGAGGGCGCCGACCGACATGCCCTGGCCGTAGACGGGGTTGAAGCTGGCGATGGCGTCACCCGTGACCACGAGTCCGTCCGGGAACCGGTCCAGTTCCTCGTAACGTCGTCGACGACTCGCCGGGAAGGGGTAGTGGTGGATCTCGTCCGAACGCCACTCGTGCTCGTCCACGATGTGACCCGGTTCGGCGGCGGGGAGGCTCCGTGCGAAATCGACGAACCCGTCCCGATCGGTCGGCGCGTCGTCGCCGTGGATCCCCTGGAGGATCACTTCCCATTCGTTCCCCTCGATCGGCATCGTGATGCCGCCCCGCGTGCGTGGCGGGTCCGGCGGGACGAAGTAGAGGCGTCGGTCGTCCGCCGGGCGCTCGACGTTGATCGTGCTGTAGGTCACGTCCACTTCGACCTCGTCGACCGGCGGCGAGGGGTAGCCGTGGTCCTCGAGCCAGGACGGGGTCCGACTCGTCCGGCCGGTCGCATCCACGACGAGGTCGGCGTCCAGGGTTTGCTCGTTCCGAGCCCCGTCGCGGTACGCGACGCCGGTCACGTCATCTCCGTCGTCACCGGTGAGGTAGCCCGTGAACCGACAGCCGTCGCGCAGCGTGACGCGGTCGAGATCCGCCACCCCGCGTCGCACCACCTGCTCGAACAGGGGTCGGCTCGCCGTGTACATCGGCAAGCGTTCCGGCCCGTCGGCCACGAAATCGCCCTCGACGTAGTACTTCAACTCGGTCGCGGCGTCGATCAGCAACCCGCCTTCGGAAAGCAACTCCTCGCCGAACCCCGGGAAGAGGTCCTCCAGCGTGGCCCGGCCGGCCTCGAGGAGCGCGTGTGGATGACTGGTCTGCGGGGCTCCGCTCCGGGATACCGGCTCGTCCGGGAGGGCGTCCCGCTCGAGTACGACCACCGACTCGAAGGCGTCGGCCAGTACGCGGGCTGCACACAGCCCGGCCATACTACCCCCGACGACGACGGCGCGATCCCCCACGAACTCGATCCGATCCCTGTCGTATCGGTCCACGGTCGCCAGCGTCATGACGATCCCACCCGGCGGAGCCATACGTCCGGGAGCCAATAAATTTAGGGTGTTGAAACGTTAGCCGCTTGGATGAATGGTGACCGACCGATTAACCGACCGGGGATCGAACGAAACGTTATTGGAACGAACCCGATCTATTCGGCCGCTTCAGGGGGGTCCGAAGAATGACGACGCGGGGTGAAACGGAGGCTCCGCTCCCGGACGTCCCCTCGGTCGCGTCGACGTTCAGGGACGTCAACGGTATCACGTTGCACGTCGTTGCCGCGGGCGATCCCGAGGATCCGCTGGTCGTCCTGCTCCACGGGTTCCCGGAGTTCTGGTACGGCTGGCGCGAGTACGTCGAACCGCTCGTGGACGCCGGCTATCGGGTCCTCGTGCCCGACCAGCGGGGGTACAACCGGAGCGACAAACCCGACGGGGTCCGCTCCTACCGTATCACGGCACTCTCCCGGGACGTAGTCGAACTGATCGAGTCGGAGGACCGCGAGTCCGCCCACGTGGTCGGTCACGACTGGGGCGCCGCCGTCGCGTGGGATCTCGCCCTTCGCCACCCGGACGTCGTCGACCGCCTCGGAATCCTCAACGTCCCGCATCCGACGGTGTTCGAGGCGACGCTCAAATCGAACCTCACACAGCTGCGGAAGAGCTGGTACATGATCTACTTCCAGCTCCCCCGGATCCCGGAGTGGTTCTCGGCCCGGGACGACTTCCGGTTCTGGGTCCGGGCCATGCGGGACGGGTCGAACCCGGGAACGTTCGGCGATCGTGACCTCGATCGCTATCGCCGCGCGTGGTCGCGGAACGGCGCCCCGACCGCGATGATCAACTGGTACCGGGCGCTGTTCCGGCACGGGGAGGATCCCCCGACCGAACGCGTCGAAGCGCCGACGCTGGTCCTCTGGGGCGAGAACGACCAGGCGCTGGTGCCGGAGATGGCACCGAAGAGCGTCGAATATTGCGAGCAGGGTCGACTCGAGCGGTTCCCGGACGCCACCCACTGGATCAACCACGAGTTCCCGGACCGGGTCGTCGAGCGAATCCTGGAACACCTCGACGCCTGACCGGGGGCGCCTCAGTGGTTCGTCAAGCGTCGATTGATGAGTTCATCGTTCTCCGTGCCGAAGAAGCGAACCACTATTTGACAGAAACGGCCTGCGAGACTTAGAGGTTCTGTTCAGCACGGGAACGGCGTTCGTTTCACGCTCTCATACGTAGGGCACCGGCAAAAATAACAGTCAAACCGAAAATAATACGTCAGAGAGCACGTGACACGTTACCAATGAACGAACAATACAGACGCCGCGAGGTGCTCTCGATCGCCGGGAGCTCCGGCTTTGTGGTACTCGCCGGCTGCAGCGGTGGGAGTCCTGACCCGACCAGTACTCCCACTGAACCCGGAGGCGGAACCACCTCATCTCCGGCTGATGACGAAAGCACTGCTTCTCAAACAGACTCCTCCACGGCATCAAACGCAGGTTCGTTATGGGAGTTCCCCGCTCGTGCTGTCAGCCGTAACTGGTCCATGCCACGTCATGATGCCGGACACACTAACTACAACCCAGTTTCTGCCGGACCAACCAGTCCCCCGACAGTGCTGTGGGAGGCTGAACCAATACCTGAATCAAGCTTACGTTCCAGAATCGGGACAATTCTGGTTCAGGATGGCGTTGTATACGTGATGGATCAAGAGGAATGCGCTGGCGGAGTAGGGGGATGTGGAACCTCAGCTTCCGTTGCTATCTCTGCTGTGAATGAAAATAATGGGTCGAAGTTATGGGATTATCAATTAGGTCCGGACACTGGGGCAAGGGTCCTAGGTGTTGACGAAAACGCTGTGTATCTCGGTCAATTCACTGACAACGAACCGCTATATTTCGAAGCAGTTTCGTTGCAAGACGGTTCAAATATGTGGTCACGAACGCTTGACAGTGTCACTTATAGAGACTTTACCTGGTACCCGCTTCTACATAACGGGTATATTATAGCAGACGGACAAGGCCAACAATATTCAGACAAGGTAGTGGCTCTGAACGCTGAGAGCGGTGAGACCGAATGGGAGATTGATTCTGCATCTAATTCGAATCAGCGACGACTCGCAGCCGCAGGAGAGAAACTGATTGAGACTGGAGGGGCTAGTGACGTAGTCTACAGGATTATCGACATCAATTCCGGGTCGGTTATCAACACAGTCGAGTCTGCTAATTACTCTATAGCACCTGCATCTGGCGCCGAGTCATCGCCCGCGATTGGTCCAGAGAAAATATTACTACGACATTTAGGCCGTCCTTCCTCATTGTGGGGGATACGACTTGTCGGTCCGGACCAAGTCCCGAGCGAGGGTGTCCCTCTGGAGGAAGGCAAAATTGTCGGGAACTACGGTGATAACAGAAGAGCGAAGTTAGCGCTCACAGAAACAACTCTAAATATTGCAGAACGAAACCGAGCAAGTGGTAACGATAAATGTTTTTCATATGATTATAATGGCAATCTGCTTTGGCAATCCGAGGCACCGGCCAAAAGTATCGTTGTCGATCAAAATTCAATTTACGTTGAGGGCGTGGACGCGCAAACGCATACTGTGACATCACTCGATCGGGACAGTGGTGACACGCGTTGGGAATACGATATCCAAGAAGTGCCGACGGATGCTACGGACATAGTACCGGCACATAATCGCGTCTACCTGTCACACGACGAGAAACTCATCGCATTAGGGTAGGAGCAGCTATTGTAACGGGAACCGTGAAGAAGACTTAGGTATACACGTGCGCATAGCATTTGTATATGTCCGATGCGGATACTCCGTCCGACGACGGCCCGGAGATGGTCCAGATCAATCTCCGTCTGAGCAAAGCGTTCCTCGAAGACATCGACGCGACCTGGAAAGAACAGGGGTTCAACTCCCGGAGCGAGTTCCTCCGTCACGTGGCCCGTGATGCCGTGAAACACCCGGCCTTCTCGCGAGAGGGCTGGAAGCAGATCGCCGCCAGCGAACACGAGCTCCGGTCCGGCGAGGCGGAACTGGTGTCGCGTGCGGAAGTCATCGAGATGATGGATCGGAACGACGATGACGAGTGAGAACTGGACCTGGACATTCACGCCCCGGGCGGCCGAGGGATTCGACTCCCTCGACCCACACGCAAGACCGAATCGTCTCGAAAATCGACGAGGTGGTCGGGTCCGAATGGCGCGACCCGGACGAGTTTCTCGAACCGCTGACTGGCGGTCCGTTCTCGAAACTCCGGATCGGACAGTATCGACTTGCCTGCACACTCGATCGTGACGAGTCGGTGCTGGAAGTCCATCGGATCGAACATCGAAGTGGTGCTTACACTGCCGACGATGATTAGTCAGTGACCGATTCTGGAATCACTGTACGGCATCGGGATCAAACCGATTCTTTCACGCGGCGTGACTGAACCCCGGCGAGTTCACTTCCGCTAAACCGCGGTTTTCAGCGGCTCTACGGACAATTTCTCCCGGGGCATAATGGACTCGCTGAGTTTCCGTCATGGCCCATGCCGAGACGGACGGATTGCCGATCGATTCACTACGAAGCTCGGGGGATGTTCCTGCTGTCTGAGAGAACTCGGCTGATGTTTATCGAGGATGTCGTTATCAGCAACTCGATCGTGTACTACGTGGGCGCCGAAGTTTGAAGGGAATATTTATGTGAATTGTTAACGATAGACGATCATGAAACAGTCGATCTACCCGGGGTCTCGTGACGGTCGCGTCCTTCCTCTCACCCGATGGGTTGCACGCTTCATCATCCCCTTTCTTGCCGCGGCGTTTCTGGTTCTCTTCGGTGTTCCACATCGGACGACAGAGTTCTTCGCGTGGACGATTCGGCCGGAGATGACGCCGATCATAATGGGTGCTGGCTATGGGGCGGGCGTCTACTTCTTCTACCGCGTTTCAACCGCTGACCAGTGGCACACCGTGGCTCCCGTTTTCCTCGGTATCGCTACGTTCACCTGGGCGATGGCTATCGCGACTGTCCTTCACTGGGAGAACTTCAACCACAGCCACCACACGTTCTTCCTCTGGGTCTTTCTCTACGCGCTAACCCCCATTCTCATTCCCGCTCTCTGGGCACTCAATCGCCGGACAACCCCCCACGAGATAGCAGGCGACGAGGCCCGACTTCCGTGGGGAGTGCGAGCGCTTGGTGGTGCTCTCGGAGTACTTGTCACCGTCAGTGCAGTTGCCCTGTTCGTCGCTCCGGAATTGATGATCGGTGTTTGGCCGTGGACTGTCTCGCCCTTGACGGCACGCATTCTCTCGGGGTGGTTCGCGCTCTTCGGTGTAGTGAACGGGGTCGTCGTGCTCGATCCGCGCTGGAGCGGTGCTCGAATACTGGTACAGAGCCAAATTCTGGGGTTCACACTCGTTTTGATTGGTGTCCTCCGAGCCCGGGGTAACTTCGATACGGCTAACGTCTTGACTTGGGGTGTCGTCGGCGGGATGGTGGTGTATCTAAGCGCCATACTCCTCCTGTATATCGGCATGGAGACTCGGTAACACGTCCCCGCGACGAATCGTGCCCCGCTGCTCGATTTGTGTCGCGTCTCTCGAAAGAACGCTATCGACCTACCTATCCCCTCTTGGAAGCAGTAGAGCGATCTCGACAGACGAAGGCAAAACCGATGAAGAGGGATAATTTCTACTTCAAGACCCCCGGCGGCGGTGGTGGGATATCGTTCCCTTTTCCATCCAAAGGAAACGCACGTTGGCGGCCATCGGGAAGCACGATCCATAGGACCAACAGGTCTCTTTCTTCAGTTGCGGCTGCGTACAGTCCGGCTTCACCGGTCGCCTCGACCGAAATGAAGGGAAACTGCTCCCCGCCCGTCAGCGTCACGGCCCCGAGGAACTCCCCGTCAACCAACGCCAGCTTAATCTCACTATCCCCGTCAGCAGACAGCACATTGTCGGTAAACGTTGCACCGCCGACGGCGTAATCACCGGTCATGTAGATTCCGATATCGGCGAACGCGCCGATCTTACCGTTACACAGATACGCCACCGTCTCCGGGTACTCCTCGGCGGCGTCGCCAGGGAGTGACACGCCGACGAATAAATCGGCGTTCCGACGACCGCTGACTTGCCCGACGTAGCTGGTATTTCCTGACCGCCAGTCTTCGTATGATACCGCTTGCAGCGTCTCGCCCTGAACCTCTGCCTCAAGCGTGTCGAGATGAAGTTGTGGGATTCTGATGGATTCAACCGCTTCGGTCGGATCAGAATTGTCGTCCTCGTCCTCGCCGGCAGTCGCACAGCCACTGAACGCGAGGGTGCCACCCGTGACAGCGCCGACTTTCAGAAGGGTCCTGCGTGAAAGATCGGGAATCGAGGTAGGTGTGGTAGCCGTCATATCACGATTATGCACATCATGCGACAATGGTTTGCGATTCATTAATAACCCTCAATTTAGAGAGGACTCAGATAGTCATTATAAAGTTATCTGGTAAAAATGCAACCATTTATCAAACAGCACGAGATCTTCGCAGGTGTAGCTACTCACAGAGTCACTATCGGAGGTGGTGCAAGATACGCGCTTTGAGTTCATCAAAGTCGGAACGTCCTGTTAGTGGCCCATCAGAACCAGGCTGATGGATTTAGAGGTGGGTTCAGCGAGACGAGGGTGACGAATAGCAGCACAACTTAGCTAGTCGTCATTTTATTGCCGTCAGCCACGTTATGCGTCATTATGGAGTCCTCCGACAAACTCAATGAAGAAAGCGTTCGTGCCATCGTCCGTGACGAGCTTATCGGTACAAGTCGCACACTGATTGGAACGGTATTCTGGACAATCCTCTCTATATTTACTGTTCTCGTAGGTCTTCAACTGTTCCAGCTTGCATTTTCCACTTCGTCAGTTCTCGGTTTCGTCGGGTTTCTTCCCGCGGGAGTACTCATTCTCGGAGCAAGTCTCTACCTCCTCTATCTCCTCCACTGGAAGTAGCAAGAATTGTTCGAGGCGATCCCCCAATCTTCGAATTGTCATTGTTTCGAACCGACCGACTCGCGCTCTGAGTTCCTCAATATCAGACCGACCTACGGCCCGTCTGTCAAAACTGGCCTGATGGATTTAGAGGATGTAGTCAGCGAGCGGCTATTGTTCGGTCCACGTCTTGGGCTGTGGTACAGCCGATAAGCAGGTATGCGAGTTGATCGTCGCACTATCCAGAAAATATAGTTTGGAGTTCTCTAAGGAAGACAAGTACCACTCCCAAGGCGAAGAAACTTCCAACTGCGAAGAAGACCTCTCCGCCATAGTCTCTCCCAAAAACAAGCCCGCTCAGGCAACTTACTGCGAGAACCAAGAGAAACTCTATTCTGCTTAATTTGCGCTGGAGGGTCACGTCTTCCATATTTGACCGCTAGTTTGGCCTCAAAAACATTTTTTGATCCTCCGTTCTGTTCCATATCGCCAGAGAGTTCGTCTGTACTTCGCGATTCAATCTCAACCTCTTGACCGATACGCGCTTTGAGTTCCTCAGAGGCAGAACGTTCTATTTGTGTCCCGTCAAAAACTGGCTGCTGGATTTAGAGCGTGAGTGCAGCATCACGCAATCGGATATTTTGCACTCTCAGACTGAACCAGCTGCTCACTATGCCCGAGCATGTGTTGGCGGAGGAGAGACGCAGAAATCATAGTACGCGCTACGGTAGAGACAACACAGGCACAATTTTGGTATCACTGATCCGGCAGGTACCCTATGTACGTCTCAATGATCATTCGTCGTGGGGCGATTTATACCGATCAATGAGGACGGTCCCAACCCGTGCAAGGACGTAGAGGCCCGTCGTGGCACTCGCAAGTGGCGTCACGACACTCCAGGCGAACGCGTTACGTTCTGCAACCCTGTAGACGAATCGTAATGGTTCGAGTTGGAGCGTCCGAATCAGAGACGCGATAAGACCCAAGATGGCGATCAGGACGAGACCCACGACGAGCCAGAACACGAGGATACCTGCTATGACGAGTCCCTCCCGAATCGCCCAGTTCAATCGCTGTCGGACCCCTCCTGAGAGCGCCGGTGACGACATAGGTCGCTCTTTTTTCAGAAGTCAGAAAAAACTGGGGTGAACTACAAGAGTTGTTTGAGTCTCTCCGGACGAGTCAACCCCGGCCCATCCTGATGGGGGCCCTTCTGAGACGCAGAGGAGTTGCGATAACAGATACGCCCCCTGTCCAGCAGAGCCACGATGAATCGCCGAGGAGCTGTCAATAGAGCACTGCGAGATTCAGAGGAGCTATGCCTCACAAAGCTTCTGAGAGTTGCTGGAGGAATCGGGGTGGTCCTGGCTGAGAGCGCTTCAGCCACGATCCAGCCCGGTCCAGAACCAATCGACGAACCCACTCACCAGCGCAAGGCGTAACGCGCCACTGATAGCGATCCCACTGACCCCGGCACCTCCTCTGACGACGAGGTAGATCGTGATTGGGAGGACTCCGCCGACGGGAAGGAGTAATCGGATGGGGAGCTGTTGCCACCAGGAGCCGCGTGTCGTTGGAACGGCGTGTGCAAGGGAAATCCCCCCACCGATAGCGAGGAGTTCCGCCAGAAGCGTAATGATAAACATTGGGACTGGAAGGCCACCGGGAGCAGCAAGCTCCCAAGAGCCCACTGCAACGACGAACGCGCCGAGGATCAATCCCGCCCCACGAACGCCGTTTGGGCGGACACTCCCAATCAAGGAGGCGAGACCGAGGCCGGCGCCGACGACACCAACGGGGACGATGACGAGTACGATCCAGAATTGGAGCGAGCCAGTCGTTTCGAAAGGGAGGTTCCCAATCCACTCGACGACGCTGAAGTGGATGATCTCGATGACGATCAGGCCAACGACGAGGCCCACGGTCCCCGTTTCCTTATCCATGAGGTGAAAATGATACCCAACGGCAATAAATCTGGACTCCACTATCCCACCAATCCTGATCAGTGAAAGGACCGGTGATGAATACGCGCGTTGTATGCATCGGATTCCTTCTGACGAGAGGTGAGTCGATCTTTTCAGGGCTGCAAGATACAGAGAGTGGGTTCAGCATGGCAACCGCGCTTTTTCACGGCGCGGCAAGTGAACCAGCCCTATCGTAGAAATGCGCGTTTATTCCACCCACCAAAAATACTTATTCACAAGAATGTTTACACCGACTAGTGCCCCCTCGAAGGATGCTCCTCTTGGCAGTTGCTATTGGGGTCACGCTCATCAGCGGGTCGGTTGTGGTTGACGCAACGACCCCCGACATGACGTCCACCTACGAGGTATCAGAACTGCCAGCCTCTCATGAGGATGCCGCAGAGTCAGTCGTGGACGATACCAGATTCGTTCCAGAAGGGCCGTCAGCGGTGTTCATCGCCAGTAGTGGTCCCAGTGACCGGCCAGAACGAAGGGCCCTCCGCGAGGCGGCAAACGGTTCGCGAAGGAAGGCAGGGTTCCCCAAGTCGCTCATCGGCAACCAGTATGCAGTTGTCGGTACCAGTGGGACCTTTTCAGAAGTCAGTGAAGTCTACCGCCTCCACGAACACGAGGACGGTGGAACGGTGCGAGTCACTACCGAGCGGATCTCGTTGCTCACGTTCTACGACGAACTGGCAGTCACCGCCACCAGCGACCCTCGACTACGTGAGCTCGTTCGAACGGGAGAACTCACGACACACGACCGTCTTTCTGTCGTTCTCATTGCATACGACGGACAGTATTACCACGTGATTCAACCGCCTTCGTCGGCCCGATACACGGGTGTAGAAACTGACCTCCACAACGGGGGGTACTTCTTCGGGACATGGATTGTACTCCTCGCAGGAGGATGGTACATCCTCGAACGGTGGGGCCAATACATCCGGAGAGCTAGTCCCGACATTCGTCGTTGACTGTCAACGAGAAACGACATACAGAACGTTGACGTGATTACGCTCTCTATCTACAGATTCGGACGACCTACCCCCCAGCCGAGTTTCTGTGCCCAATACGCGCTATGAGTTCCTTAGGGCAGAACGTCCTGTCTGTGTCCTGTCGGAAACGGACTGATGGATGTAGACCGTGTAATCCTCAATTTCTGAATCTCCGCAGTTAACATTCCAAACATTCCTCACTACCCATCAGGAACTGGACGTTGGATCCAAATATCTGGGACATATGCCTTGGACCTTCTCTCGGCTGTAGTTGGACGAAGCCAATGACTGGAAACGTAAGAATCACCACTTCCATCCCAGCGTGTACATGATCTTGATAACGGGTCGGGAAGGGAGGTCCCCGGGAACGACAACGAACCAGGTTTTGACCGTCGGGGCCGACAATCGAGTTGCGTCGTCGTCCCACGCGAGATGGAAATAAAACCGCTCCTGATAGGTGCCGGTGGCCACGACTTCAGTTAGGCTGACCGGGACGGTGTTTTTGACCTGGTAAACGAACACGAAGGCTTCGGCGAGATCGACCGAATCCAGGAGCGCCCGGACTTGCTCACTGCGAATAGCACTACCGAGTTCGTCTCGATGAGACGGTGTATCGATGAAGATCCAGTGGTCCTCGGGATCCGGGGGAGTAAGAGTCGTGCCGATCCCACGCTGGGTCAGGAGTGGCCCCTCGCTTGGGGGCTGAGACTCAACGTAGGTACTCGTCTCGGTAGACTGATCGGCTTCTCGAAACGCTGCCTCGTCTCTCGGATCGGGAGTCGTACGGGTTTGACTCGATTCACAACCGGCGATACCTGCCAGACTGACCGCGCTAACACATCCCAGGAACGTCCGTCTGGAGGGCATACTGGTGCTTATCGATTGCGGCCGCATCAACATTAGGGGCTGGCACGCTGACTGAGGATAGGACTCCCGATACCGACGAATATGGGAGGCGGATGGCCAGGACTCTGTCAGAACCCGACTGATCGACGTAGAGCGTGGATTCATCAGGACGTGGTGGCTCTCGTGATTTGAATCGGTGTGTTCATCAGCGATTTCCCTGCGGAGATTGTTATCGGTGAGTCGTCTCATTAGCCAACGAAGGCCCTTACTCGACGAACTATCCGCCTGGCCGGCGATTTACCCCTGGTTACAGGAAACGGGTGCACTGTCCGCTCCGCAGGCAAGTGCCCTCTGTACAGTCTTCGCGTCCGACCGTTGTTCGAATGACAGCCGAAACTCACCGTCCCAGTCACCACTCGCGATTCGATCTGCAAGCGAGGACTCGATACCGAAGCGATCGATCTCCTGCTCTCGCTGTAGCACCGCAATCTCGAACTGATCAGGGTTCTCGGCGACGCCAGCCGATTGGAAGGTGGTGCTGATTCGGGACGCGGCTTCATCGGAGACCGTGAGTGGAAGACCGACTCCGTCAGCGTTTTCGGGTTCGCGTAGCTCCCCGATCGTTACCACAGCTGTTCGATCGAAGAGCGTCCGTTCCGTGTCCGGTCCGAGTAATCGAACGTTCAGGGTCGATTGGGTTGTCGTGGTCTCGTTTTCGGTAGCCAACCCACCCAGCGAGCAGCCCGAGAACAGTGGTAGTGCCGACGCACCTCCGACCGCGAGTAGTCTCCGTCTGGTGGAAGACATGGGCGACCGTTGGGAGGTGGTCGATTAGGGAACTGCGCAATCTCAGTCGCTATTTAAGTCTTTGCTGCCGACAGGAACGTCACTCGAGATCGTAGACGAGGATTCGTGGTTGACTGGTCGCCGTGTAGACCGACATCTCCCGACCACGCGATGAATATTCGATATCGATCTCCTCAATCGCGCCAGCCTCACGGAGCTTCCCTATGTGGTAATGGACGTTCTGGAGTGATGTATCGGTTCCCTCAGCAAGTTCCGACGCCGTCTGTGGCTCCTCGATAAGCTGTTGCAGCACGTTTCTGGCGGTCGAGGAAGAGAGGGCATCGAACAGTGCATCAGCCCGTTCGTCGCCCACCCCTACGACCTCCTGTTCTGCCCGTTTCGGGACTTCGCGGTCGCTAGCGAACGGGAATATCGAAGCCAGTGAGAGCCCCTCAGAGAGATAACACTGTCCTGTGCACGGTGCTTGCGAAAGCACGGGAGCATCGGTCGTGTCCATCGATGTGGACCGTGGCTGGTCGGCATGTACCCCGGCGGATGCTGGGTTCGCTGCCACGAGGGCGATGGCAGCGAGAACGAACAGTACCAAGAGACAGCGGTTCGTTCGGGGATGGTGGGGACCTGGACGATTCATCTTGGAATCTCTAGTCCCTGTCAATATCATAAATACTTTCCGACACCGATGCTGCGGAATCGCTCCTACGGTCGATCCAAGATACGGGCTCTGAGTTCCTCAGAGGTAGAACGTCCTATTTGTGTCCCGTCAGAACCTGGCTGCTGGATTTAGAGCGTGAGTGCAGCAAGTACCGTGTATTCTGTTCAGTCGAAGGTAGCTGAATCACCTGTTCACTGAGCGTGCATACGTATCACTAACCAACATGGCTTCCGGGAACATCCTGCCGGAATCACACCATGACTAGCGCTCCAGCCATCTAACCCTCCGTTTACCAAAATGGAAGTCAATGCCCATATTATCGACTCGCGCATGCCAACCGACGATGCGACCTCGGGCGAGTTTCCCACACCAACCACCGGCCAAGTACGGATACTGCTACTCGGAACGATCCACCTGGAGACTGACCGCATCGATGACGTACTTGACGATGTCCGACAACGCCAGTTTGAGGAACTCACCGACACGCTAGCCGACTGGAACCCGGACGGTGTCGCCGTAGAGCGAAGCCACCACACCAGCGAACACGTCAACCAGGTGTACGACGAGTACCGGCGGGGCGACCGCGCGTACGACGCCGAAGAACACATCGAGCCAGCGCGAAAGTTCGTCGAAGATCCGACTGCCACGTGCCGGAATGAGACCGTCCAAATCGGATTCCGGCTGGCAGACTACCTCGACCACGAGCGCGTGCACTGCGTCGACGACCTGATGCCGATGGACGCATACCTCGACGAGGAACTTGACGACGAGTCGTTCGCGTCCCTGGTTGAAGCGGGTGCTGAGACGCTCCCCGAGCCCCTTGTCCCTGAGCGCGAGAACTGGCTCCCCGAGTGGGAAGACCGGACAGTCGAGTCCTTTCTCCGGTGGTACAACAAGCCCGAACGACTCACCACGAACGATGAGCGGCATTTTCTCGCCGCATTCGGCGGTATAGAGGAACGATGCGTCGGGGCGCGTCTCCTCACGGGCTGGTACGAGCGCAACCTCCGGATAGCGGAGAACCTCTGGCGGGGAGCTAGCGACAATGACCTCGACCGCGTCCTGCTTGTGGTCGGCCAAGGGCACGTTCACCTGCTCCGTCACATGCTTGCAACTATGCCAGGGACGTGTCCCGTCAGTCCAGTATCCGTCCTCGCTGACTGAACGACGGGCGGCTCCAGCACGACTGAATCCAATAGCAGTATCGATGGTGGCGTTTTGAGTGCCACCGGGAATAATCCATACGGGGTCTGTTTCGAACGATTCTCTTCACCAGCAATTTGAGTGGACAATTGTGCAAGACTTGCGCGTTGTACCTCGTACGCACACAAACAAATGTCCGAATTATACCAGGTTATTCCTGGGGTTCCGTACTCAACGATCCACGATTGACGGCCCACTCAGTCGTCGCCCCCGACGGAACTACCCGGAACCCTGGTTTCGACCCCGTACGTGCGGAGAATCCACAGGGTGACCCCGAGGGCGATCACTGCCACGCCGGCCACGACCGAAAACGCGGCGCGGAGGCCGGCGCGTTCGATGAGGGCGCCGAACACCGGCGGCGCGATCGCGCTGCCGGCCATCGTCCCGATCGTGATGACGGCGAAGTTGCGGCCCAGGTCCGCCCGCGCTGAGAGGACGTCGGCGAGTTTCGACCGGGCGGGTCCGCCCAGCGAACGAACGCCGCCGACGATCAGTGCGACGACCACGGCGACGATCGGGGAGACGACGAACGAGGCGAGCAGGGCCACCAGGACCGCGACGGCGGCGTAGCTGGCGACGATGACCGGCCCCGCGGCGTACCGGTCGGAGAGGTCCCCGCCGACCAGGACCATGACCGCGCCGGCGACGAACATCCCCGTCAGCGTGAGGTTCGCGACGTCGAGCGCGAGCCCGTAGCCGTCCTGGAGGAGCACCACCGCGTACGTGGTGATTCCCCACCCCGCGATGGAGGAGGCCAGGGCGAGGAGGGCCAACGCGACGATGGCGGGCGAGGCGACGATCGCCCGGAGTTGAGCGCGCGCTCGATCGCCGATCGCCCGATCGTCGTGCGTTTCCGAGCCGTCGGGCGTCGTGACCTCGTCGCCGACGTACCGCCCGAAGGTCAGGAGCGTGATCGCCGCGTAGACCGCGCCGAAGCACCCGATCAGGCCGACCGCGTGCCGCCAGGTCAGGCCGGGAACCGCGATCACGCCGGTGACGACGGCCGGCGGCGCGCCGAAGCCGAGGTTGCCGAGGAACCCGCGAACGCTGAACGCGCGGGCGCGGAGGTTCTCGGGCGTCGCGGCGGCCAGCAGGGGGAAGTGGACGGGGTGGTGGCCGGCGATCCCGATCCCGAGCAGGGCCTGGCCGACGAGCAGGACCTCGAAACTCGGGGCCAGGGCGATGAGAAAGACGCTCCCCGTGCTCAGTCCCAGCGAGAGGCCGAGCGCGAGTCGGCGATCGTAGTTGTCCGAGAGGTACCCGAAGGGCAGTTGAAACGCGGCGTTGGTGAACCCCTGCAGCCCCATCGCCAGCCCGAGCAGGCCGAGGGTCACGCCGAAATCGTTCGCCAGGATGCCCAGGATCGGTGGAAACAGCACCAGATAGGTGTGGTTGACGAACTCGGCCCCGCCGATCAGGCCGACGACGAGCTTCGTCTCGGTCGAGACGTCCGGGAGCGAGAGCGAGGGACCTCTCACGGCGTGTTTCTGGTTCGATCATTCCCGCCGGGACAGTAGAACGTTCGGTTCCGGGCAACCTGCAAGGGAGATCGGTCGGCGTCGCAACCGGTCTGTCGCTCCGACGGGGCCGTCGACCGTGGTGGCCGATGGCCGACCCCGGCAGTGCCGTTTCGTGGAGGGTCAGGTCGTAGGGAGTGGCCGTCGGGTCGGTCGCAAGCCGGTCCCGGGGCGCTCCGGAGGCCGCCGGCGGTCCAGGCGTCGCGCGACGTCGAGGGGCGTCGTCGGATCGGATCGCCCGTTCCGGGCGGTTCACGGACACATCGACGTCCCGGGGGCGCGTCACATGTACATCCGGTCCTCGGGGAAGTCGCGGGCGCGGTACGGGGTTTCCTCCTCCTGCAGCGTCTGCAGTCGCTGGCCGAGTTCCTCGTAGTACCGCTTCATTTCCTCGGAGCGCTCGCGCAACTCCGTCTCGTCGACCGAGAGGTCGTACATCGACTCCAGGGCGTCGAGGAACCGGAGCGCGGCGTCGAGGTCGGGGCCGGGCGGATGCGTCGGGGTCACCAGGACGCCGACCGGCGGGGCCCCGCCGTCCAGCCCTCGAACGAGGAGTTCCGAGATGACCCCGTCGAAAAACCCGCCGGCCAGGGGCGGGACGTTCGCCCCCTCGGCCCCGAAGTGGCGCTCGCGGTACCCGTCGGTCGCGACGTGATAGACGGCGTGTTCGGTCTCGCGATGCGGGAACTGACCCCCGTTCAGGACGGTGATCTCCTCGACGCCGCGCTCGGTGGCCGCGTCGATCAGCGCGTCGGCCAGCGGTTCGGCCACCCAGACCGGGAGGAACACCTCGCTGATCAGGACGGTCACCCCGGTCCCGTCGAGGCTGTAGAGGCGCATCGGCCGTCGCGGGACCCCGTCGGAAAACGGCGTGAGGTCCGGCAGGTTTCGCGACCTGACGTGGCCGACGGGCGTGGACTCGAGGTGGGACACGCAGTGGTCGACTGCGGTCAGTCCGCCGACGCCGAGTTCGGCGATCCCCACCACGAGGACGTCGTCGAGGTCGGCGTCGAGCACGACCTCGAATGCGGGTTCTCCTGGCATGGTCCGGAGTAGGTCGGCGAACGACTAAGCGTTCGGGTCCGTCGGCCCACCGTCTCACAGCCCCCGTTCGGCCCCGCCGCGTTCCATCAGTCCCGAGAGCGAACTGGGGCACGGACAGGCGTACACTTCCCCGTGATTGTCACCGAATACACGATCGAAGTTTCGGGTCACGAATCCCCCGCACTGGTACACGGCGGCATGTGTATTCCCCCGCTCGAAATATCTGTACGCAGAACCCCGGGACATCGGATCGGCTCGATTTGCTAATCAGGGTATTGCCGGCGTGAAACAGGTTCGTTCCTGGTGATACTTGCCACGAATGCCGGGGCGGACGGCACGTCCCCGACAGGGGTTTGTGTCGGGACGGAGTACGGGGTACGACATGACCGACGGGGACGACGAGGCGTGGGCGACCGGCCCCCGCGACACCCGGGAGCGAACCTGTGGACACGCGATTCCGCCGATCTTCAGCGTCAGGCATACCTTCCGCGTCGATCGCGACCCGGCCACGCCGGACGTGACCGTTACCCGGACGCACGAGGCGACCGTCGAGTGGACCTCGGACCTCGACCTCCCCGGTTGGCTGGCGGCGGTCGCCGACGTCCTCACGCCCTACGGGGCCGACCGGTTCGGCGAAGGCGACGACGGGCGCCCGGACCCGACGGCCGACGGCCGGTTCCTCGCCGCCCCGGTCGAAGCCACGGTTCGGCCCGGCGGTGCCGACCCGATCCGGTCGGAGCCGTACCACTACTGGAACACGCCGCTCGCACGCCTCCAGGCGGACGACGGCTTTCCCGGGGCCGTGGTCGCAACGACGGTTGACCTCGTCGACGGTCCCGAGGCGACCTGGACGGGGGCGTCGACGGCGGGCGGACTCGACGGGCGGTCCCTCGAGAACGACCTCGACGCCTACAGTCGCGTCGGCGTGTCCGTCACCGGGCGCGAACGATTCCGTCGGTCGGGCGGTGAGGAGGTCGCCGTGGAACGGGGGTCGGGGACGGCCGACTGGGAACCGGCCGGTGAACGCTCGGTGCCCGACCCCTCCTGGCTCGATTCGATCGTGGACGCGACGATCGTCCCCGAGGTACGTTCGATGGCGAAGACCGGCGGGACCACTCCGGACCCCGGTCCGATCGCCGCGGCCGTCGAACGGGTCGGGAACCGGATCGACGCGGGGTGGACGTCGTTCGAACGCTCGTCGGGCGACGGCGGCGACGCGACGGGTGACTCCCTGGCCGACCCCTACTGCGTTCCGGACGCGGCGGTGCGCGCAGCCATCGACCGCGAGGACGGGTGATTCGGGGTCGCGTCCGACCCGGTTCAGCGCGGGACCCGGAGCGGGTGGCCTCGACGTTGGCCTCGAGCGGTTCGCGTCCGACCCGGTTCAGCGCCGGACGGTGAGTTCGAGCACGCTACCGCGATCCAGTTCGTGGAACACCGTCTGCTCGGCCGTCCGGACGTCGGCGGTGCTGGCCTCCCACGGGTCGACCGTCCCGGGGTGGGGATCGAACCGCGGGTGGTTGCTGCTCGCGACCTCGAGCCGCAGGCGGTCGCCGGCCGGCACCCGGTGGTGGCAGGCCCACATGTCGATCTCGACCCGCAACGGCTCGCCCGGGTCGACCGGGACGGGCCGGTCCCGCCCGTGCCGATATCGCACCCGTCGGATCCCCTCGCAGAGGTTGTACGCCGACCCGCCGTCGGTCACGTGGACGAGTTTCCCCGTAAAATCGGTGTCCGGCGCGGTCGTGGACGCCGTCAGTCGGAGGGTCACGGAACCGGCCAGCTCGAGCGGGTCCGACAGCGGCTCCGTCGTGTACGTGCACACGTCCGGCCGCTCCTCCACGGGCCGCTGGTCGACGGGCCCCGGTTCCGGCGAGGACTCGCCGCAGCACAGCGGGCCGCCGCGGGTCGGCACCGGGTCCGTCGGATCGTGCGTGTACTCGTCGACGGGTTCGAACTTCCCGGGCCGTCGCCGGTCGAGGACGCCGTCGGCGCGGTCGGTCGCCGCGTCCCCCTCGCTGTGGAGGTACCACCGCTCTGCCGCGGCGTCGCGCGGTGGCCAGTCGTCGTGGGCCGTCCACTCGCCGCCGCCCGCCCCGTCGACGACCGTCGTCCGGAACGTCTCGACGAGGCGGTCGCCGTCGGCGACGAACGGTCCCTCGCCCCGCACGTAGGCGTCGAAGAACGCCAGCTGGAGTTCGCCGTAGCCGTACCCTCCCAGCGACGCGAACTCGCCGAAGCCCAGGTCCCCGAGTTCGGCGTCGGTGAACTGGTGCGCCCAGGGGCCGACCACGAGGTGTTGGGGGGCGGACGACCGGTCCCGCAGGCCGGCGAAGTTCGCCAGCGTGCCGGACTGGCAGAGTTCCCACCACCCCGTCCCGTGGAGCCCGGGCACCTCGATCCGCCCGTAGTCGGGTTCGGGGTCGAAGGATCGCCAGAAGTCGTCGTACTCCGGGCGACTCGTCCAGGCGTCCCAGTGGGGAACGATGTCGGCGGGCCCGACGTCCGCGGGAAGGTCGACGTCGGCGAAGGCGTCGTCGACGAGGTCGACGAGCGGTCGGTGGCGCGCGAGGTCGGGCAGTCGCTCCAGGGCGTCCGAGAGCGCGTCGCGGCAATCGTCGGCGACGTCGGTCGGGAGCGTCCCGTCGTCTTCCATCCGGTCGACCGTGTGCCCGGCGACGGACTCGTCGAGCGACCAGGTGATGAAGGTCAGCGCGCTCATCGCGCCGTCCTGGAAGAAGTCGGCCCGGTGGAGGTCGCCCGGGGTGAACATCGGGGAGATGGCCCGAAGGCCCTCCGGACGCTCGGCCGCGGCGAACAGCTGTACCTGGCCGGGCGAACTCCCGCCGAAGGTGCCCACGTCGCCCGTCGTCCAGGGGCGGTCGGCCAGCCACTCGATGGTCGCGCGCCCGTCCGCGCCCTCGTGGACCCAGGGCAGGAACTCGCCGCCGCTCTCGCCGCGGCCCCGAACGTCCTCGAAGGCCAGGGCGTAGCCGGCGTCGATCGCCATCGACCGGAAGTTCCCCGTCGGTTCCTCCGGCCGGCCGTAGGGGGTTCGCTGGAGCAGGATCGGAACGGGATCGTCCGGGCCGGAGCCCTCTGGTCGAAAGACCCGGACCGCGAGGGTCGTCCCGTCGTCGGCGTCGTGAACGTACTCCTCGGATACGTACGGCGTCGTCGGTTTCGGCGCCTCCTCCTCCTCTTCTTCGGCCTCCTGCGGTTCGTCCTTCGCCTCCCCTTCTTCGACCTTCTCCGGTTCCTTCCTTGCCTCCGATTCGGGGGGTGGCGCCTCGTCCGCCGAACCGTCGTCCGTCGCGTCGGTGTCGCTCGAATCGTCGGTCATAGTGTCACGGTGGTCGGTGGCGAGGAAAAGACTGGGTTTCCGGCGAGGCGGTCGGATCCCGGTATTCGACGCTTCAACGCCTTCGTTTCGACCGGCTCACCGTTCGGTACGGGTCACCACTACCACTCGTAGGCCTCTCGCGGGTCGACGGCGTCCGCCTCGCGATCGAAGACGTGCTTTCCGTCGACGAACACGTGGCGGGACTGGGTGTCGAAGTGGTGGAACGGGCCGTCCCAGACCACCAGGTCGGCGTCGGTGCCGGGTTCGAGGGTCCCGACGCGATCCGCGATGCCGAGGATCTCGGCGGGGTTGCGCGTGACCGTCTCGAGGGCGGCCTCCTCGGGCAGTCCCTCGCGGACCGCCAACCCGACGGCGACGTCGAGGTGATGCTGGGGGACGACCGGCGCGTCGGTCTGGATGGCGACCGTGACGCCGGCCTCGTGCAACATCCCGGGCGTCTCGAAGGTGATGTTCCGGAGTTCGTACTTCGTGGCCGCGGAGATGGACGGGCCGACGACCGCCGGCACGTCCCGCTTCGCGAACTCCTCGGCGATCAGGTGCCCCTCGGTCGCGTGTTCGATCGAGAGGGTGTCGATCAGGTCGAACTCCTCGGCGATCCGGAAGACCGTCATGATGTCGTCCGCGCGGTGGGCGTGGACCCGGAGCGGGAGGTCGCCCTCGAGGACGCGGAGCATGTTCTCCATCCCGACGTCGCGCTCGAATGGCTCGCCCTCCGCCTCGGCTTGCTCCTTGCGGTCGCGGTAGTCCTCGGCGTCGATCAGCGTCTGGCGGAGCGTCGCCGCCACGCCGGGCCGCGTCGACGGCTGACGGCCCTCCTCCTCGCCGTGGAACCGCTTGGGGTTCTCGCCCATCGCGGCCTTCATGCCGTCCTCCGCGATCAGCATCTCGTCGGCCACCTTCCCGTAGGTCTTCATCGAGCAGATGACGCCGCCGATCACGTTGGCCGAGCCCATCCGGGAGGAGACCGTCGTCACGCCGTTCTGAAAGGCGTACTTCAGTTCCTCGTCCCGGGGGTGGAACCCGTCGAGGGCGTTGACGTGGGGCGTCGTCGCGTCGGTCCCCTCGTTGAAGTCGCCGTCCTCGGGTTCGCCCCACTCGGCCATCCCGGCGTGGGAATGGGCGTCGATCAGCCCGGGCGTGACGGTCGCGCCGTCGACGTCGATCACGTCGGCGCCGTCGGGGGTCTCCACGTCGCCGACGGCGGCGATGTCGCCGTCCTCGATCAGGACGTCGCCATCGACGGTGCCGCGATCGGTGACGGTGTGAACGGTAGCGTTACGAACGACGACGGGACTGTCCATGCACGACACGTGGCCGAGAACCGTCAAAGCGGTTCGGGAACGGGCAGGCTGGTGGTGGTATCGTTCGCGGAAAACGTGGGGTGTGCGGGCTTCGGTGGTTCTCAGACCGCTGGCGGTCCTCCGATCACCATCAGGGTCAGTCCGAGGAGGATGCCGGCGCCGATCAGCACCCAGACCATCGTCGTTTTCGCCTGCTCGGACATGTGTGCCCGCCCTTTGGGCCGGAGGGTCGTAATACCCGGAGTTGGGTAAAACGCGCGTTTCACCGACGCTCCCGGGCGCGTTCCGGACGCTCGACCCGGGGTCTGCCTTCACGCTCCCGGTCGACGTGAAGGCGGAAATCCCGGCGGGAAACCGTAGCCATAATCTCGCCGGACGGCGTGGGTACGAACGTGCAGGGACTTCGTCGCCGCTTCGAGGCGTGGCTCGACGGTCACGGCGTGTCGAGGGAACTGTTCGCGCTGTCGCTGGCGCAGTCGATCGCCGCCTTCGGCGGCGGCCTCGTCATCCCGATGCTCGCGCCGCTGCTCGCCGGCCTCCCCGACCCGATGTTCCCGGAGTCGGTGCTGGGCCTGCCGGTGACGACCGAGCTCCAGGTCGGCGTCCTCTTCTCCATGTTCGGCATCACCCGGTCGATCCTGCAGATCCCGATGGGGCGGCTGTCCGATCGCGTGGGCGTCCGCCGGCCGTTCCTCGAGGTCGGGATGCTCCTGAGCGCGGTGACGCTCTACCTCTACTCGGTCGCGGGGACCGTGGGGGTGCTGGTCTCGGTCCGGATGGCTCAGGGCGCGGCGATCGCGATCTCGACGCCGGCCCTGATGGCCCTCGTCGAGGGCATCACCGAGCACCGGTCCCGCGGCGGGAGCATGGGCTTTTTCTCCTCGATGCGCACGCTCGGGTGGGGACTGGGCCCGATCGTCGGGGGAGTCATCGCCGACGCGTACGGGCTGACGGCGGCGTTCGCGACGGGCGCCCTCCTGACGGTCCTCGCGGTCGGCATGATCCACCTCACCGTCCCGGAGGTCCGGGCGGGCGAGGGCACGCCGGAGGAGACGGAGGAGACGCTCGCGGACGGCGGCCACGCCGGTCACGGATCCCTCATCCTCGGGACCTTCACGTCCCGCCAGCAGGCGACGACGTTCCTCGGCCTCGGGATCGCGATGGCGACCCTGATGATGGGGTTCGCGGCGGTCGTCGCGATGGAGAACCCGATCCTCGAGCGCATCGGCGGCTCGAAGGCTGGGTTCGGGCTCGTCTTCGCGATCACGACCCTCACCCGCTTCGGCTTCCAGTTCCCGATCGGCATCGCCTCGGACGATTACGGCCGCAAACCGTTCATCGTCGGCGGGTTGCTGGTGAGCGCCCCGCTGGTGGCGCTCATGGGCTTCGCACACTCGTTCGTCGAGTTCTTCGTCCTCCGCGGCCTGCTCGGCGTGGCGCTGGCGGGCGTCATCGCCCCGGCGTACGCGGTCGCGGCCGACGTGGCCGACGACGCGCTCTCCGGCCAGCAGATGGCCGTCCTCATGACCGCGTTCAGCGTCGGGTTCGCGTTCGGCCCCATCGTGGCGGGCGCCGTGGCGTTCAAGGGGTTCGCCGTTCCGTTCCTGCTCGCCGGGGCGCTCACGGTCGTCGGGACGGTCGGGGCATGGTGGTTTGTTGACGAGCCACAAGCGGCATAGAACGCCTGTACTCTCCGAAATCGACGGATCAGGGACGTAACTACGAGTGCTTACGAAGATTCCAATAAGCCTATTCGCGCTCGGGTCTACTTTTTATACATGGGTTACTGGTACCGACGCCTCGACGTCGATCTGAGCACCGGTGAGGTTTCCACGAGCGAGATTTCGGAGGAGTTCGCTCGGAAGTACATGGGCGGCGCCGGCTTCACGACGCGGGTGCTGTACGACGAGGTGGGTCCGGACGTCGACCCGCTCGACCCGGAGAACGTCGTGGCGGTCGCGCCCGGCCTGTTCGTCGGGCCGTCGGTCCCGACGGGGTCGAAGACGTCGTTCGGCTTCAAGTCGCCGCTGACCGGCGGCTACGGGAAGTCGATCGTCGGCGCGAAGATGGGCGACCAGCTCAAGCGGGCCGGCTACGACATGCTCGTGGTTCGGGGCGAGGCCGACGAGCCGACGACGCTCGTCATCGAGGACGACGACGTCACGCTCGAGTCCGCCGAGGACCTCTGGGGCATGGAGACCTGGGAGGCCGACGACGTCCTCAAGGACGAGCACGGCGGCCAGTTCCGGACGGCCATCATCGGCCCGGCCGGCGAGAACCGCGCGCACATCGCCGGCATCGAGTGCGAGGACCGCCAGGCGGGCCGCGGCGGCGGCGGCGCCGTCATGGGCGCGAAGAACCTCAAGGCGATCGCGGTCAAGGGCTCGAAGGCCCCGCCGGTCGCCCGCGAGGAGGAACTCGAGGAACTGAACAACCACTGGCGGCTGGAGACGACCGGTCGCGGCGACATCGAGGTCGAGGGCACCGGGTCGGCCAGCGTCGACGTCCAGTACGGCACGGGCGAGGCCATGGAGGTGAAAAACACCGAGCTGGGCATCTTCCCGACCCGGAACTGGCAGTCCGGCTACTTCAAGAAGGCCTACGACCGCCTGGAGTCCGCCGACGAGCGGATCGAACTCGACCCGCGCTACTGGACCGAGGAGTACGTCGACACGAAGCGGCCCTGCCCGTACTGCACGAAGCCCTGTAGCCAGTACTTCGAGGCGGAGGACACGCCCTACGGCGACATCGCGGCCGACGGCCCCGAGTACGAGACCCAGTACGCGCTCGGTGGCAACCTCGAGATCGACGACATCGAGGCCGTCGCGAAGGCCAACGAGATGTGCGACCGGTTCGGCCTCGACACGATCGACACCGGCAACGCCATCGCGTGGGCGATGGAGGCCGCCGAGAAGGGGCTCATCGACCCGGACCTCGACCACGACCTCGAGTTCGGCAACGCCCGCGCGATGCTCGAGGCCGTCGAGGCCATCGCCTACGACGAGGGCGAGATCGGCGACCTGCTCAAGGACGGCAACCTCGCGGCCGCGCGGAAGGTCGGCGAGGGCGAGGAGTTCGCGACGCAGGTGAAGGGCATGGCGCCCGCCGGGTTCCAGGCCCGTTCGATCAAGGGCATGGCGCTGGCGTTCGGCGTCGCCCCGCGGGGTGCCGACCACCTCACCTCCTGCATGTACGCCCTCGAGATGGGCGGGGACTTCTGGGAGTTCGAGGACTACGACCGCCTCCGCATGGACGGCAAGTCGGTGGCGCTGAAGTCCCTCGAGGACCTGATGACCCTCTACGACATCACGGGCCTCTGTAAGTTCACCCGGGGACTCACGCTGGCGGAGGGCACCCTCGACCTGGCCAACGCGATGACCGGCTTCGACTACTCGATGTCAGAGTTCCTGACCGTCGGCGAGCGCGTCTACAACGTCTCGAAGGCGTACAACATCCGCGAGGGCTTCGGCCGCGAGGACGACATGATCCCGCCGCGGTTCACGGAGGAACTCCCGGACGGCCCGACCGAGGGCGAGTCGATCGACCCCGACGCCTACGAGCGCGAACTCGACCGCTACTACGCGGTCCGCGGCTGGGACGTGAACGGGACGCCGCTGCGCGAGACGCTGAACGAACTCGATCTCCCCGAGATCGGCGACGAACTCGGCGCCGCGAACGAGATGGTCCCGGCGGACGACTGATTCCCCCGGCGGTTTTGACGGCTCCGTTCCGCCGTCGTTGTTCAGGCCGTTTCGGCCGGTTCTTCGATCTCCCCGGCGTCGAGTTCGCCGTCGAGGTACTCCCGTCCCCGGCCGGTGATCTGGTAGACGCCGTTGCCGAGGTTCAGAACGAAACTCCGGCGGGCGAGTTCGGTGCAGCGGGCGTTGACGTAGGAGCGACTGAACCGGATCCGGTCGTCCTCGGCCATCCGCTTCGGGGTGCTCGTCCCTTCCTCCCGCAGGTACTCGAGGACGCGATCGTCCGCCATGGTCATCCACTCACCGGAGAGACGCATTGCTGCTCGAAGGTCCTCTCCTCTCGCACCTTAGCGTTGTGGCCGTCGAGGGAGGCCCCCGGCGACCGCAAGGCGAGGGGGTGACGACGCCGCCGGCGAACCTCCACGCGTCCGCCGGACGATCAGGCGTGGGTTTCCACGTACTCGACCGCGGCGACCGGATCCCCGACGGCCGCCACCCCGGCAACGTCGTGCGTCCGGAGCCCGGCCACGGGGAGGCCACGGGTGAGGGCGAGCGCGATCTCGGAAAGCGTGCCGGTCCCCCCGTCCACCGCGATGGCCGCGTCGCCGTTCAGCGCGACGAGGGCGTTCCGGGCGTCACCCATGCCCGTCGCCACCGCCACGTCGACGTACTCGTTGGCCGCGGTAGGGTCCTCGCCCGGCAGGATCCCGACGGTCTCGCCGCCCGCTCCGGCCGCCCCTTTGCACACCGCCTCCATCGCGCCGGTGAGGCCGCCACAGACGACCGTGTGGCCCCGCTCGGCGAGTTCCCGTCCGACCCGCTCCGCGAGGGCGTACTCCTCGTCGGTGACCGTGCTGCCGCCGATGACGCTGACGCGCATGGGCGGGTTTCGTCGGGTTGCGGGATAGGCCCCCCGATTTCGACCCCTCGATCGACGCGGCGTCGAACCGGATCGACGGCCCCCGAAACGGCTGACCCGGGTCTCGTCGTGGCACGTCGGGATCGCCGAGGGCGTCCGGCAGGGCCGGCGGCTCCCGTTCCGGCGGATACCGGACGGCGCGCTCACCGTTCCCGTCCCGTTCCCGTCACCGGTCACCTTCCGCGGACTCGTCCGACGTCGCCCAGGGAAGTCGGTCGACGCGTTCGTCACCCGGGAGGACGCTCGTTTCCTCCCGGATCGTCGCCGGTTGCGGGGCGGTCTCCACGGCGATCCCCGTCCGGACCTCGTGGGGCGAGTCGTAGCTGCCGGCGACCAGCCGGTCGAGAACGTCGACGAACCGATCGCCGGTCGCGGTCGGTTCGAACGCCAGTCGCCGACTCCCGTACTCGAGGGCGAGCGACTCGCTCGTGACCGGGTAGCCGTCGTCGAGACGGTAGTCGTCGACGGCCGGCGGGCGTCGGCGATCCTCGGGCCCCGGCATGTCACCAATTAGTATGTGGCGAATTGACAAAATACTGCTGCCGAACCGAGCGCGCCTGCTCCTCGGGAAGCAAACTGTAAACGTGTGCCGGGCGAGGGACCGGACGAATGGTCGATCGACTCTCACGACGGGGCTTCCTCGGGGCCCTCGGGGCAGGAGCGATCGGTGCGACGGCCGGCTGTGCCGTGGAGCCGCCCACCGCCCGGACGCGACCGCTGGTCGACGACGACGGGCTGCCGGTCGACGCGGTCGCGGCGGCCCAGTTCCGGGGCGGGTTGGAACGACGCGGCGTCTTCCCGGAGGCGAGGGTTCCCGACGCCCCCGACGTGGCGTGGACGGTCCGGGACGTGAACGCGGGCGACCACACGGCGGCGAAGGCCAGTCCGGTCGCCACGCCGGACGGCGACGTCGTCGTCCCCGGGGACACGGGCGAGGTCCGCCGGGTCGCGCCGGACGGGGAGGTCGTCTGGGTCGCGTCCGTCGAGGAGACGGACCGCGGCATCCACGGCACGCCCGCCATCGCCAACGGGGCGGTCTACGTCGGCGCCTACGACGGCGCGCTGTACGCGTTCGACCTCGACACCGGGGACCGGTTCTTCCGCCGGAAGCTCGGCGACGCCATCGGGTCGAGCCCGGGCTACCACGACGGGACCGTGTACATCGCCGTCGAGTACTACGACCCCAGCGGGGCGATGTTCGGCGTCGACGCCGCCACGGGAGCGGTCACCTGGCGGGACGGCCGGCCGACGAATCACCCGCACTCGACCTGCGCGATCGATCGCGACGCCGGCCGGCTGGTCGTCGGATCGAACGACGGCAACCTCTACGCCTGGTCCTATCCCGCCCTCGAGTTCGCGTGGTCGTTCCCGACCGGCCGGGAGATCAAGGGTCCCGTCGCGACGTACGACGGGAGCGCCTTCTTCGGCTCGTGGGATCGCAACGTCTACCGGGTCGACCTGGCCGACGGGAGCGAGGAGTGGGCCTTCGAGACCGGCGGGCTGGTGATGTCCGGTCCGGCCGTCGAGCCCGCGACCGACACCGTCTACGTCGGGAGCCACGACTCGCACCTCTACGCGCTGGACGTCGAAACCGGCGCGGAGCGCTGGCGGTTCGACACGGGCGGCCGGATCACGAGCTGTCCGACGGTCACGGCCGAACACGTCCTGGTCGGTTCCTACGACGGGTACTGCTACGCGGTCGAGAAGGCGACCGGGCGGGAGGCCTGGCGGGTCCGGGGCGTCGGCGAGGTGACCGGCACGCCGCTCGTCCTCGACGGCGCGGTGTACTTCACGGACCGCGCGTCGGAAGCCTATCTGGACGGCGGCGACGGGAAGACGGGCGGGCTGTACAAGGTCGGGTCGGGCCGCGGGTAAGGGACGTCGACGGTCGATCGTCCGTCGCCCGTCGGCCGGTCGCCGAGTTCCCTCAGCCGACGTGCTCCCCGATCGCCCCCTCGAGGTCCGCCATCGCCACCGTCCGCGCCTCGACGTCGGGGTCGTCCACGTCGCGTTCCGTGAATCCCGTCCCCGTGGTGATCAGGACGACGTCCTCGTCCGGTCCGATTTCTCCTCGGTCGCCCAGTTGCCGGGCCCCGGCGAGGGCCGTCGCGCTGGACGTCTCGACGAACAGGCCGGCGCGCTCCGACAGCGACCGGCGTGCGTCCAGGATCGCGTCGTCGTCGACGGCGAGGACGCCCCCGTCGGTCTCGCGGGCGGCCGCGAGGACGCGGTTCCCGCTCGGCGGGTCGGCGTTCGCGATGGAGTACGCGACCGTCTCGCCCCCCTCGACGGGCGTCACCCGCTCGTCGCCGCGCTCCCAGGCGTCGGCGATCGGCGCGCAGGCGGCGGTCTGGACGAAGTAGAGTCGCGGCGACGTCCCCACGAGGCCCGCCGCCGAAAGCTCCCGGAACGCCTTCCAGACGCCGCTGGCGTGGCCGCCGCTGGAGACCGGCATGGCGATCGCGTCCGGGACGTCGGGGGCGAACGACTCCGCGATCTCGAGCGCGGTCGTCTTCTGGCCGGCCACCCGGAGCGGGGCGTCGGAGTTGACGAAGGGGATCCCCCGTTCGCGGCTCACCCGGAGCGACTCCTCGTAGAGTCGCCCGTAGTCGCCCTCGACCCGGAGGATCGTGGGGTCGTGGCGGGCGATGAGTCCGAGCCGTTCGGTCGGAATGTCCGCCGGGACGAGGACGAGGGGGTCGAGGCCCGCACCGGCGGCGTGGGCCGCCATCGAGCGCGCCATGTTGCCGTGCGAGACGGTCCCGACCGCGTCGTCCCCCGCGGCCGCCGCGACGGCCACGCCGACCGCGCTCCCGCGGTCCTTGAACGTGCCCGTGGGGTTCGATCCCTCGTGCTTGACGTGGACGCGGGCGCCGACGTCGTCGTCGAGTCGCGGGGCGCGGATCAGCGGCGTGCCGCCCGCCCCGGCGGCCAGGCCGGTCGGGGGCGCGCCCGGCAGGAGGTCGCCGTAGCGCCAGATCGACCGTTCGTCGTCGTCCGGCCAGGCGAACCCGGACGGGTCGGTGTCGACCCAGTAGGGCTCCCCGCAGTCGCAGCGACGCCCCTCGGCGAGGGTACTCGTCGAACCGCAGGCGTAGCAGGTGAGGTCGACGTCCATGGTCGCGATTGGGCGGCGGGGGGAAAGGGCGTAGCGGAACGCCCCGGAATCGCCGGTTTCGGATCGACGCGACTGGGCGACGATCGGCGGATCACTTCTCGACCGTCAGCAGGGCCACCCGCTCGATCACGAGGTCCTCGAGGCCCGCGTCGGTCGCGGCGACCTCGGCGTCGCCGATGTCGAAGAACTCCCGCACCGTGTCGGGATCGAACTCGCCCAGTGTATCCGCCGGTTCGAGGAGCGTTCGAACCGCCTCGGCGGCGGCCGTCTCGTTGGCGTCGTCGCCGGCGCCGTCCCCCCCGTCCTCCCCCGCGACCAGCACGACGGCCGGCGTTTCGCCCTCGTCGACCCCCATCGCGAGCGCCCGGTTGATCTGGCGCCGGCCGGCCGCGTAGCAGAGCACCTCGACGGCGCGGTCGTCGGCGATGGCGTCGTCGCGCTCGATCGCCCGGTCGGCCAGTTCGAGGGCGCGTTCGAGGTGGCGCCGTCCGGCGACGTACCGGGCGTCGAACGCCTGGATCGTGCAGCCGCCCTCGTCGCCGATCTCGCCGAGGCGGGCCAGAAACGTCTCGAGGTCGTCGATCGTCGCGACCCCCTCGACCAGTTCCATCAGAAATCACCCAGGCTGGCCTGGTCGGCTTCGGTGTCCTCGGCCGATCGATCCTCGTCGCCCGTCCGATCCTCGGCACGCTCGGGGGTCGGCGTCGCGACGGTCTCGACGCCGTCCATCGACGTGTCCTGACGCCCCGCGTTCTCCAGCACGTTCTCGGCGGTCTTGCGGCGCCCCTCGAGCGCGCCGAGGACGACGCCCTTCTCGACGTCCCGGAGATCGGCGGGCGTCTCGATCCCCGCGTCGTACAGCTTCCGGGCGCGCTTGCGCCCGACGCCACGGACGTCCACGAGGGCGAGCAGTTCCTCGCCGACGCCGTGCTGGACGCGCTTCCGGGCCTCCGCGACGGCGGGGGCCCACCCGGCGTCGATCTCGGCGGCCAGGCGCTCGGCGGCCGACAGCAGCCACTCCGCGGTGTCGACCTTCCCCCGGAGGTCGCCGGGCCCCACGCCGTAGCGCTCGCAGATGCGATCCTCGTCGTGCTCGCTCGCCCAGTCCTCGAGCAGTTTCGCGGTCTTCAGCGCCGACAGCCAGTCCTCGAAGCGGGCGTCCTCGAACTCGCTGGGCGTCGACCCGAGGAGTTCGGGCTCGCGCTCGTAGCACAGTTCGGTGTACTTCCCGCGGTCGCCCGAGCGGAGGTACAGCTCGTACATGTCGGGCGTGCGTGCGACGAGGTGGTACAGCCCTAAGGGCGTCGGCCGATCCTCGGCCGCCCGGAGGCCGTCGACGATCTCGGCCGCGCTCATCGGGTCGAGGTAGAGCCGCGAGACGGTGTGGCCCAGGCTCGTCGCCTCCAGGCGCTCGTCGTCCTCGCCCGAGACGGTCCGTTCGAGGAAGCCGTTGCGCTCCAGGTAGGCCAGCACGTCGTCGGCCACGCTTTCCAGTCGGCCGGGCTCGTCGGACTGGGCGGCGTACAGCGTCCGGTCCAGGAACGAAAGGAGGCCCGACCGCGTCCGGGCGAAGCCCGAGGCGACCGTCGCCAGCACGTGCGTCCGGAGCGCGGGTTCGGCCGCCAGCTTCGACCGGATCGGCTCGGGGTCGGCGTAGACGTAGCGGTCGAACAGTTCGTCGAGTTCGTCGTAGCCCTCCGCCAGCAACAGCGCCTCGCCGTAGGGGTCGCGCCCCGGGCGGCCGGCCCGGCCCATCATCTGGTGGACCTCGAGGGTCGAGAGTGGCTGCATCCCGCCGGCGCTGGCGTCGTACCGCCGCCAGTCCCGGACGACGACCCGGCGGCTGGGCGTGTTCACGCCGGCGGCGAGCGTCGGGGTCGCACAGACGGTCTTGATCACCCGCTCGCGGAAGGCGTCCTCGATCAGCGAGCGGTGCTCCGAGGCGAGGCCGGCGTGGTGGAAGGCGGCCCCGCGTTCGACGGCGTCGGCGAGGTCCTCGCTGGTCTCGGTGTCGCTGACGCCGCGAATCTCCTCGGCGACCTCGGCCAGGGCGCGACGCTCCGCCGCGCCGAGCAGCGGCTCGACCACGTCCGCGAGGCGGTCGGCGGCCGACTCGGCGTTGCGCCGGGAGTTGACGAACACGAGCGTCGAGCCCTCGTCGGCGAGCGTGTCCCGGACGATGGCCGCCGTCTGGCGCTCGTTCCCGTGGACCGGCAGCGACTGTTGCGTTCCGTCCTCGAGGTGGAGCGCGTCCCCGTAGTGGACGCCGCGACGGAGCTCGATCGGGCGCCAGTCGCTGTGCACGAGGTCGGCGTCGAGCCACTCCGCCACGACGTCGGCGTTCGCGACGGTCGCCGAGAGCGCGACGACCTGGAGGCCGGGGTTGCGGGTCCGGAGCTTCGCGAGCGTCACCTCCAGCGTAGGGCCGCGGCTCCGGTCGTCGATCAGGTGGATCTCGTCGGCGACGACGCAGTCGAGGTCGTCGATCCAGGGCGCGTCGTTGCGCACGAGCGAGTCCACCTTCTCGCTGGTGGCGACGATCAGGTCCTTCTCCGCGAGCCACTCGCCGGTCTCCTCGTAGTCGCCGGTGGCGACGCCGACGTCGACGCCCAGCTCCTCGAAGGCGGCGAACTCCTCGTGCTTCTCGCTGGCGAGCGCTCGCAGGGGCACGATGTACAGGGCCGTCCCGCCGCGGTCGATCGCCGAGAGCATCGCCATCGTCGCGATCAGCGTCTTCCCGCTGGCGGTCGGGATGCTGGCGACGACGCTTTCGCCCTCCGTGACGCCGGCCTCGACGGCGTCGACCTGCGGGGGATAGAGCTTCTCGATGCCGTCGGCCTGGAGGCGGGCAGCGACGTCGTCCGGGAGGCCCGGCACGTCCGCCGGATTCATTGGGAAACGGTTCGCGCCTGTTCCGGTTTAAACTGTCGTCTCACGGTTCGTCGCCGGCACTCGCTCCACTACGGCGTCAGGGATATGCCCCTCCCACACAAACGTCGCCCATGCGCATCGAGTACGACCGCGACACGTGCATCGGGATGTTCCAGTGTACCGCCGAGTGGGACGCCTTCGAACGCGACGAGGACGCGGGCAAGGCGGTCCTCGCGGACGCCGAGGAACGGGACGGGGACGTCTTCGTCCGGGAGGTCCCCGAGGACGCCGAACTCGACGCGAAGTTCGCCGCCCGGGCGTGTCCGGTCGACGCAATCGCCGTCTACGACGGGGACGAACAGGTGATACCCTGACCGGTGGGACACTGCTGCGGTGACGCGTCGTTCGCCGCGCCGCGCCGGTGCGTTTAATTCCCGCCCCCGAGATAGTCCCCGACGACATGGCGTCGGGGCTCGCGCTCGTCTGGTTCGCGCTCGGACTCGCCGGAACTGCCGTCGGAGCGGTCGCCTTCCTGGGGGCGGGCTGGACCGAGCCCGACCCGTGGAAGCGACGCTTCTACGTGTACTCGACTGCTGCCGCCGGGGCGATGGCCGGCGCGTACGTCCTCGCCGTCCTCGGGGTCGGTCGACTGCCGATCGGCGGGGGCGACGGGACGAGCCCCGTGTTCTGGGCCCGGGCGATCGCCTGGACGGGGGTCGCCCCGGTGTTCCTGCTCGCGCTCGGGCGATTCGCGGGCGCGGAACCGACCACGACCCAGCGCGCCGCGGGGCTCGGCGGGGGCGCGGCCGCAGGGGGCCTGCTCGCGGCCCTGCTCCCGGCGGGGCCACTCTCGATCCTCGGCCGGGTCGCCGCGGGCGCCTGTCTCGTCGGCGTCCTGGCGCTCCTGTTCGGGCCGATGGGGTCGTCGGCCTCCCGCCGGCATCGCTCCGTCGTGGCGACCTACGGCCGGGTCCGGGCGACGCTCGCGGTCGCCCTCGTCGCGAGCGTCGGGGTGGGGGTCGCCGGCGTCGCCGGTCTCGACGTCCTCCCCCGGGGGGCCACGCTCCCGCTGTTCCTCGCCGTCGACGTCGGCGGCGTGGTCCTCCCCGGCTTTTTCCTGTGTCGGAGCCGCGCGGTCCTCCACTGGGCTCGCCCCGAGGACCGGTCGGAACCCGACGACGTCGCCGATACGACGGCGAACTGACGCCGCTCGCGGCGCCCGACGTCCCGGTCCGTCCGCCGCACCGGCGCACCCGGACTCGAACCGGTCCCGGTTTCCAGGAACAATGAACAACCATTATGGTTCGGCGCGAGAAACGTTCGTTAGGTGAGTACTATGGGGGAGCAGCGACACAGTCACCTTCGTGAGTGGGCGGAACTAGTCGGCGACGAGATACCCGAGTCGGTCCTCGAGGAGGCCGAGGAGCGGGAGCCGAACCGCTCGCGCCGGGCTAACTGATCTTCTCGTACTGCTCGGAGAGCTTCGCGGCGGCCTCGTCGAGGCCCTCGCGTTCGAAGTCGGAGAGGTCCCACTCGACGACCGACTCGACGCCGTCCCGCCCGAGTTCCAGCGGCACGCCCAGGGCGACGTCGTCGTAGCCGTACTCGCCGTCGAGGGCGATCGATCCCGGGAGCACCGCGCCCGTGTCGCGGAGGACGGCCTCGGCCATGTGCGCGACGCCCGTCGCCGGCCCCCACTCGGTCGCGCCCTTGCGCTCGATGACGTTCATCGCCGACTCCTGGAGGTCGCTCAGGATCTCCTCCTTCTCGTCCCCGGAGAACTCGGGGTCGCGGCCGTCGACCCGGACCTTCGAGAAGACCGGGACCTGCGCGTCGCCGTGCTCGCCGAGGATCGTCGCCTCGACGTTCGTCACCGGCACGTCGAAGCGCTGGCTCAGGACGTACCGGAACCGGGCGCTGTCAAGGCGGTTGCCGAACCCGATCACCCGGTGGCGATCGCGGTCGCCGGCCTCGTAGAGGTGCCGGTTGAGGACGTCCACCGGGTTCGAGGTGGTGATCGAGACGAAGTCGTCGGAGTGTTCCTCCAGCGAACTCGCGATGTCCTCCATGACCGGGGCGTTGTCCTCGGCCAGGTCGAGGCGGGTCTGGCCGGGCTGGCGCGGGATGCCGGCCGTGATGATCACCACGTCCGACCCGGCGGTGTCGGCGTAGGTGCCCTGGCGGACCACGGTGTTCGATTCGTACGCGCTCCCGTGATTGACGTCCGCGGCCTGTCCGACGGTCTGGTCCTCCATGTCGGGGAGGTCCACGAAGACCAGTTCGTCCACGACGTCCCGGAGCGCGAGGTTGTACCCCGCCGCGGCGCCGACCGTTCCGGCCGCGCCGATGACGCTTACCTTTGTCATACCGCCTGAATATGCGTCGGCCAGTTCTGTTAAACACTTCGCAGCCTGTCAAATATTGTTGACTTCGCCGCGGCGTCGGGAGATTCCTCCCCGTACATCCCCGGGCCGCCAACCGCACGTTTTTCGCCGTCGAAATCCATGTTCCGCCCATGAGCGAGGACTTCGACAAGGAAGCCGAGCGCGAGAAGTTACGCGAGCAGTTCGAGCGCGACGAGCAACGGCGCGAGGCGACCCGGAAGATGTCCGACCTGCTGTTGAAGGGCGCGACGATGACGAACCGGCACTGCGACCGGTGTGGCAACCCCATCTTCCGCTACGAGGGCCAGGAGTTCTGCCCCGAGTGCCAGACGACTGTCGGCGGGGCGGGCGAGGCGGCCGAGGGAACTGCCGAGGGCGGTGACGCCGCCGAGGCTCGTTCGACGACCGAGGCCGACGGCACGGACGCCGAGGACGCGGCTGCGGGCGACCCCGACGAAACCGGCGGAAAGGAGCCGCCGGAATCCGGGCCGTCGACCGATCCGGCGGCGACGGCCGACGTCGCCGACGGGACGCCGGACCCCGAACCGAGCGGCGGCCCGTCGGCGTCGACCGGGGCCGACCGCGGCCACCCCACGGTTCGGCCGGACCGGGACGAGCGGTCGCCACGGGGGTCCGACTCGCGCACCACCCCGCCGATCGACTCGAACGACGTCCCCGCGCGGTCGGACGCGGCCGACCTCGCGGACGCCCAGGCGACGCTCCGGCGGACGCTGACCCGGTTCGCCGCCCGGGCCGCCGAGACGGACGACCCCCGGCAGGCGCGCGAGTACCTCGCCGCGGCCAGGGAGGCCGCCGAGGCGCTGGCGGCGCTGCGTCGCTGACGGTCCGGTCCCGGGCGTCGTTTCTCACCGTTCGGACAGAATTTTGACGATGGCGACGACGCTCGCGACCACCACGGCGACCGATCCCGCCTCCGCGAGCGTCCGGAGTTCGCCGCGGCCGGCCTCGATCGAGAGCAGGACGTAGCTCACGAGGCCGAGCGTCAGGAGGAGCCCTCCGGCGTACAGCCGGAAGCGTCGCGTCCCCGGCAGGTCGTTCGGTTCAACGCTCATAGTCGCTTCCCACGACCTCGCGGATCCGGTCCGCGGTCACCTCGCCGACGCCCTCGACTTCCAGCAGGTCCTCCTCGCGCGCCGTCATGACGGCCTCGACGGTCCCGAAGTGTTCGAGGAGCGCCCGTGCCGTGACGGGGCCGATGTCGGCGATCGAGGCGACGACGTACTCCTGCTGTTCGGCCAGCGTCTTCGCCCCTTTCTCGCCGTGGACCGACACCTCGCGGTCGCCGGTCTCCTGCTCGCGGCCGGCGACGACGTGCAGGAGGTCGGCGGTGTCGGCCTCGTCGTCGGTGTGGAGCACGCTCGCGTCGAAGTCGATCGCCAGCGACGCCAGCGCGCCCCGGATCGCGTTGGGGTGGACGTTGCGCTCCTCGTAGAGCCCCCCGCCTTCGAGGACCAGGATCGGCCGGGCGTAGTGGCGGGCGAGGTCGCCCATCTGCTCGAACAGCGACCGGTCGCCGCCGGTCAGCGTGTCGAGGAAGTCCGACACGGACTTGCGCTCGACGGCGACCCGATCGGACAGCACGTAGTCGCCCACCGCCAGGGTCTCCAGGCGCACCCGGACGTCGTCGCGGGTCGAGAGCGTCCGGGCGATCGACGCGTCGGTCTCGCGCTGGTCGACGACGACCTCGACGGTCCCCTCGTCCGTGTCGGGGTCGGGGTTCGGACGGGCCACAACGGACTCGGCCGCCGTCGATCCGTCGTCGCTAGGGGTCGCTTCGTCCGTGGCGCCCCCGTCGTCGGCGTCGTGGTCGGCCGTCCCCCGGTCGCCGTCGCCGCCGTCTTCCTCGGGTCCGTCGTCGCCCTCCCCGCCGACGAAGTCCGTCAGGCCGTGCTGGAGGCCGTCGCCGTCGTCGGCGAACTCCTCCAGGCTCCGCTGGGCCTCGTCCAGTTCGGCCTCGATCTCGTCGCTGACGCCCTTGAGTTCCCGGAGTTCCTCCTCCATCCGGTCCTCGCGGCGCTTCGAGATCCAGAAGTAGGCCTCGTCGCGGGTGTCCTCGGCCATCAGCACGACGACCCGGCCCTCGGTCTGGCGGCCGGTCCGGCCCTTGCGCTGGATGGACCGGATCGCCGTCGGCACGGGTTCGTAGAACAGGACGAGGTCGACCTCCGGCACGTCGAGGCCCTCCTCCGCGACCGACGTCGAGACGAGCACCTCGAACTCGCCGGCGCGGAAGGCGTCGAGGACCGCCCCTTGCTCGTTCTGGGTCATGCCGTCCGAGCCCTCGCGGTCGCCCTGGCCGACGAACCGGCGGGCGTCGAAGTGCTCGGAGAGGAAGTCCGTGAGCGCCTCGGCGGTGTCCCGGGACTCGGTGAAGACGATGACCCGCTCGCCGTCCTCGATGCCGAGCGTCTCCGCGATCAGGGTCCGGGCCTCGGAGTACTTGGGGTGGAGGTCGTCGTAGTCCTCGGCCTTGCGCATCGCCTCCCGGACCTTCGGTTCGCTGACGAGGCGCTGGCTGGCCTTCGAGGCGCCAGACGAGCGGGCGGCGTTGCGCTGGCGCTCGAAGTACCGGCGCAGCGACTCGACGCTCTGGGTCTCGACGTACGTGACGGCGGTCTTGAGCTTCCGGACCTCGGCGTGGACGGACATGCCCTCGTAGCCCTCGGACTTGTCCGAGTCCATGAGGCGCTGGAGCTTCGCCCGCATCCGTTTGAGGTCCTTCTCCGAGAGGCTCGGGTCCGTCGAGGTCGTGACGCCCAGTTCCTTCAGCCGTTCCAGGCGATCCTCGATCACCTCGTTCAGCGCGTCGCGAATCTCGGCGACCTCGTCGGGGAGCTCGACGGTTCGCCACTCGACGTCGGTCTCGTGGGTGTACCGGGCGACGTCGGCGTCCTCCTCGGTCATCACCTCGACCTCCCGGATGCCGAGGTTCTCGCACACCGCGAGGATCTCCTCCTCGTCGCCGCCGGGCGAGGCGCTCATCCCGGTGACGAGCGGGTCCTCGGCGTCGGCGTGGTACCGCTCGGCGATGTAGTTGTACGCGTAGTCGCCGGTGGCGCGATGACACTCGTCGAACGTGCAGTGGGTCACGTCCGCCAGCGAGATCCGGTCCCCGACCAGGTCGTTCTCGATCACCTGCGGCGTCGCGACGACGACCCGGGCCTCCTCCCACAGGTCGGCGCGGTCCTCGGGGGCGACCTCGCCCGTGAAGACGACGACGTCGTCGTCGGGGATGGCGAGCGCCTCCCGGTAGAAGTCGGCGTGTTGCTGCACGAGGGGCTTCGTGGGCGCGAGCAGGAGCGCCGTCCCCCCGACCTCGTCGAGTCGTCGCGCGGTCACCAGCAGGCTCACCGTCGTCTTCCCCAGCCCGGTCGGGAGGCAGACGAGCGTGTGATCGTCGACGGCCGTGCCGGCGAGCTGGAGCTGGTAGAGCCGGCGCTCGACGACCTCGGGTTCCAGCAGCGGATGCTCGACGTAGGCGACCTCGTCGCTGGCGGCCATTCGATCCGTAGTTGGCCTCGCCGCCGGTTAAGGCTTCAGGTAGCGGGGTGGAAGTGGAACGCGGCCGGCGACAGGAGTCCCGACTACACTACGGCCAGCGCCACCCACGCCGCCCCCGACGCCACGAGCGGGATGCTGAGGTTGTCGTCGATGACGTAGGACGCGATCACTGGCTTGACGCCGTCGGCCAGCGTCGCCGCGAGCGCGGCCGCGCCGGCGGCCAGGGGCGGGAGGAACGACCAGGCCAGCGCGAGCGAGACGAGGAACATCGTCGCCAGGACGTGCGGCCGCTTGACGGTTCGGAGTTCGTCCGAGCCCAGCAACCCGCTCACGGGGTCCGCGATCGTCAGCATGAGCATGGCCGGGACGGCGATCTCCGGCTGGAAGAAGAGCCCGGCGGCGCTCTCGCCGAGGACGTACAGCGCGTACCCGGCGAGGTTGTTCTCCTCGTACTCCCGGGTCAGGAGGTCGTAGACGATCCAGTCGACCCCGATCACGATCCGGGCGAACTCGAGCGCCAGGGCGAGGATCGACCCGGCGATCAGGAGGAGCCGAACCTGCGGCCAGGTCAGGACCCCGAAGATCCACGATAGCGGAACGATCGCGCCGGACGCGTGGACCAGCCGCCGGGCAACCTCGTGGGTCATCGGCCTACGCGAGGTCCCCGAAGGTCCGGTCGCCGTCCCGGAGCGCCGTCAGGGTTCCCGGGAGATCGTCGATCGGGACGCGGACCTGCTCGGTCGAGTCCCGGTCCCGCACCGTCACCGTCCCGTCGTCCAGGGACCGGTGGTCGACCGTCACGCAGAACGGCGTCCCGACCTCGTCCTGGCGGCGGTAGCGCCGGCCGATGCTGCCCGAATCGTCGTAGGTGACGGCCAGCCCTTCCGAGCGGAGGTCCGCGACGACCTCGCGGGCGACGGTTTCCATCTCGCCGCCGGACTCGAGGGGGAACACGCCGACGGAGGTCGGCGCGACGGCCGGTTCCAGGTCGAGGTAGGTGCGCGCCTCGCCGTCGACCTCGTCCTCGCGGTAGGCGTGGTGGACGACGGTGTAGAGCAGGCGGTCGATCCCGAAGGACGGCTCGACGACGTGGGGCGTGATGTGTTCGCCGGCCTCGGTGACCTCCTCGACGGCGAACCCGGCCTTCTCGGTCGGGACGGCGTGTTCCTGCCCGCCGACCTCGACGACGACCTCGTCGCCCTCGAAGGCCGACCGATCGCGCTCGGCGAGCCGTTCCAGCGCGTCGGCCACGTCGGCGGCGTCCCCGCCGAACTCGGGGCCGAGGTAGCTCATGTCCGGGTCCACGGTCGCGCGCTCGACCGTCTTTGGCTCGTCGTACTGCTTGAACAGGGTGAACTCCTCGTCGCTGTGCTCGGTGTGTTTCGAGAGGTCGTAGTCGCCCCGGTAGGCGAAGCCGGCCAGTTCGATCCAGTCGCCGTCGACCTGGCTCTCGGCGTCCCAGCAGTCGGCCGCGTAGTGGGCGAGTTCGCCGGGGTTGTGCTGGCGGAACCGGAACCGGTCCATGTCGACGCCGACGGCCTCGTACCAGGGTTTGGTGATGCCGAGGTAGTAGGCGACCCACGGATCGCCGACGACGCCCTCGTCGTACGCCTCGCCGATCGTCATGGTCCGTGGCCCGGTTCCCTCGGCCTGCATCGCGGCGCTGTACAGCGGCGCCTCGACGTCGCGGACCGCCTCCAGCGGCGGTTCGTCCTCCTCGGGGTCGACGAACAGTTCGAGTTCGGCCTGCGTGAACTCCCGGACGCGAACGATCGACTTCCGGGGGCTGATCTCGTTGCGGTAGGCCCGGCCGATCTGGGTGATCCCGAACGGCAGCTTGCCGCGGGCGTACTCCCTGAGCTGGGGGAACTCGACGAAGATGCCCTGGGCGGTTTCCGGGCGAAGGTAGCCCGGATCGGAGGACCCCGGTCCGATGTTGGTCTCGAACATCAGGTTGAACGCCTCGACGGCCTGCCCGGCCAGGCCCGCCCCGCAGTTCGGACAGAGGAGTTCGTATTCGGCGATGACCTCCTCCACGTCCGGGATCGGGAGGCTCTCGGCCTCCTCGATGTCCGTGTCGTCCTCGACCACGTGGTCGGCCCGGTGGGACTCGCCGCACTCGGGACACTCGACGAGCATGTCGTCGAACCCGTCCAGGTGGCCCGAGGCCTCGAACACGGGCTCCGGCATCACGGTCGGCGACTCGATCTCGCGGTGCCCCTCCTGGACCGTGAACCGCTCGCGCCAGGCGTCCTCGAGGTGGCGCTTCAGGGCCGCGCCCTGGGGGCCGAACGTGTAGAAGCCGGACACGCCCCCGTATGCTCCACAGGACTGGAGGAAGAACCCGCGCCGTTTGGCGAGTTCGACGACCGTTTCCGCGTCGACGCGTTGTGGCGTTTCGTCCGTGGCCTCAGTCATATAGCGCCTCCAGCAGGTTCACGTCGAGGACGATCCCCTCGAGCTGGTCGCCGCCGACCAGGGGGAGCTGTTCGATGTCGTTGGCGATCATCAGCTGGGCGGCGTCCTTGACGCTCTTGCGGCGGGTGATCGAGACGACGTCCTCGGTCATGAACTCGCGAACCGGCCCGTTCGGTATCTTGACGTTCCGGGTGGGCATGTACCGGCTGCCGACGGCCTTGATCCCCTCCCACATCCACTCGTCGTCCTGGTTGGCGATGGAGTCGCCCGTGCTCTCCTCGCCCTCGACCACGCGCGCGACGTGGATGATGTCGACCTCGGTCACGATCCCGGTCAGTTCCGCGTCGTCGTCCAGGACGACGGCGTACGGCGCGTCGGCGTAGTAGAGCTCCCGCTCGACGACCGTGAGCGGGGTTCCCGCGTAGGTCGCGTTGACGGTGGTCGCGGCGATCCCCTCGACCGTGACCTCGGGCCCTACCTCGCCGTTGGCGATCGCCCTGACGACGTCCGTGACGGTGATGATCCCCTCGAGTTCGCCGTCGACGACCGGGAGTCGGCGGGCCCCTCGCTCGACCATGATCCGTGCGGCTTCCTCGACCGACGTCTGGCAGGTGGTCGTCGGGACGTCCTCGTCCATCAGGATGGCCAGTTGGTCCTGGTCGGGGTCCTCGATGAGCGAGTCCCGGGAGACGAGCCCCCGGAACTCCTCCTTTTCATCAGTCTCCTTGACGACGGGCACCGACGAGAAGGACTTTTCTTGCAGATATTCGAGTGCGTCGTCCCGGGTACCGGGTAGTGACACCGTAACGACCTCGGACCGGGGCGTCATCGCGTCGACGACGTTCATATCCGCGGCTTACTATCCCCGCACATTTGTATACTGCGACCCGTCCTGCCCGAGGTCAGCGCGCCGGAACGCAGCCGAACCGGTCGAACGTCGGGCACATTTCTCGACCACGTCGTGCGCGAAGCGCCCAAGACCCGTCTCGGTAGCTGGTGCCCGTGCGTGTCCGGTCGTCCCCGCCGCTCGTCCGCCTCGACGAGCGGCCGCTCGACGGTCCCGACGAACGCCCCCGCATCGCGGGATGGGTCGTCTCCGGCACGGAAGCCCGCCCGCTCGTCGCTCGGATCGGGGCCCCCGGCGCTTCTGTAGCCGGTCGCGCGCTCCCACCGACTCCCTTCAGTCACCCTGGATCCGGTCACTCGAGGGTGCTACCGGGTCCCGTGTGCAGACCCGTGGAACCCATTGCGCACCGTCAATCGTCCGTCCCGATCGGTGAGCGGACCGGCCGATCGACGGCGCCGATCCCCCGAATCGTTTCGACGTTCTTTTGTGTGTGTGAGTTCCATGCACGAGTATGTCCACCAACACCGCGGTCACGTCAGAACCCGACGACGGGACAGTGATGGCGTCGGTCGACGAGGGTGGACACGAACCCAGGCTCGTCATCGCCGACGTCTCGCGCGACGGGGCATGGGTATCGATCCCGTGCGCGGGCGCCGTCGACGTCGAGAACTGGCGATAAGGGGCTCCGTCTTCGCTTCGTATTCTCCGCATCGAACGCCCGCGAGCGACGCGTCCGTCGCTCCCGCCCCGACACGTCGCCGGGAGGAAACCGACGGACTGGGACGCTCCGAGGAAGTGGACTCCGACGGTCGGCGGTCAGGCGTCCGGGAAGAACTGTTCGTACCCCTCGTGGTGGAAGGTCCCGATGACGGTGCCGTCGAGCGTCTTGAGGTAGGAGTGCATTTCACCGTCTTCCGTCGCCGCCTCGACGAGCGATTCCGCCTCGTGGCGCCAGAAGTTGCCGGCGATGAACACCGCAGTCATGGAGTCGGGGTCCAGGAGTTCGGTCACGAGGAATACCCGCCCGTCGCTGTCCCCGCGGTAGACGTTGTACTCCGGGAAGTCGCCGGGGTCGACCGCTTCGACGAACTCGTCGGCGTCGTTCCCGGGGACCACGTATATCAGGCCGAACTGGTCCTCGGACTCCCCCTCCGGTTTCCCCTGCGGCGCCGTGTCCTGGGCGCGGACCGTGACCACCTCGTACCCCTCCTCCTCCCGCTTTTCCGCCATGGAACGCATGTCCTCGAGCGTCCGGCTCCAGGCCTTCTTGTGAACCTCCGACGTCGAGGACAACCGCTGGTATTCCTTCTCGTACTCGTCCATTTCCTCGGGGTCGTCCGGGACTCGGACCATGGTCCTACCTGGTGGATCGGCGCCCAAGTACTCTTCGTTCGAAGTGCCGGAGGGCGACTTCAGGCGACCTGAAACACGACTTCCATCGCCAGCGAGGTCCCCAGGATGGCCAGGCTCAACGCCAGGGTCTTGACGCCGACCGGGAACCGCTCGGCTTTCCGGATCGGGACGAAGCGGGCGGGCGGAAGCCGCTGGACCAGTCGCTGGAACGGCGTTTCGTCCGTGGAGGCGAACGTTTTCTCGGCCTCCTTCGACGACCGCTTGATGGGGGCGTCCTCCGCGGCCTGCCCGCCGAACGTGAGCCAGGCGGACGACTTGGGGTCCTCCCCCGGCAGCGACTGGTCCTCGTGGAGCGAGGCCGGGAACAGCCGGATCGCCGCGTAGCCGAAAACGAGCCACCCGACGTAGAACAGTCCCCACTTGATGCCGGTCACGCCGTATCCCGCGACGAAGCTTACGACACCAGTCACTACGAACGCCAGGGCGGCCCCGGCCACCGCGTAGGTCACGAGGTCGAGGACGCGACCCAGCAGATTCCGTTCGTTCACGGCCGTTACGTCGTCTCGTAGATCTCCACGGATTCCCGCGGCTCCTCGTATTCTGCGGCGTGCCGGTGGCACCGGCTCGTGCGGCCGGTGTCGCTCACCCGGTACTTCTCGGACCGTTCGCGGTCACAGATGCTGCCGAATTCGTCCTTCAGGTACTCGGCCGCGCTCTCTTCGTCGCCGTTCTTGACGTGCTCGACGGCCTCCCCGATGTGTGGCTGGACCTCGGGGGGGATCTCGACGTGGCCGAACGTATCCTCGACGATCTCGTCGACGTCCCCGTAGGGGTCCGTGCCACGGATCGCCCCCTTGACGCGGGAGGTCAGCGAGCGTTCGACCCGGGTTCGTTCCCGGACCACTTCCCGGAACACCTCGATCGCCTCCCACAGGTCGTCGTCCATGTCCCGGTACTGCTCCGGGCGGACCTTCATCGGGCACCGCGTGGTGAACGGGCACCCTTCCGGCGGATCCCTGGGGTTCGGCGGGGTCCCGCGGAGCGTGATGCGGCGCTTCTCGATCGTGGGATCGGGTTCCGGGATCGCCGACAGCAACGACAGCGTGTACGGGTTCGCGGGGTCGTCGAACAGCTCATCCGTCTTCCCGATTTCCAGGATGTGCCCCAGGTACATCACCGCGACCCGGTCGGTGATCTGCTCGACCACCGAGAGGTCGTGGGCGATGAGCAGGTACGTCAGCCCGAACCGGTCCTGGAGGTCGTCCAGGAGGTTGAGGATCTTCGCCTGGACGGACGCGTCCAGCGCCGACACCGGCTCGTCGAGGATGATGAACTCGGGTTCCAGCGCGAGCGCGCGGGCGACGCCGACGCGCTGTTTCTGCCCGCCGGAGAACTGGTGGGGGTACCGGTAGTAGTGCTCCGGATGGAGGCCGACGATGTCGAGGATTTCGCGGACCCTGGCCCGTCGGTCCCTGGGCTCCTTCCAGTCGTGGACGTCCAGCGGTTCCTTGATGATCTCCCCGACGGTCATCCGCTCGTTCAGGCTCGACTCGGGGTCCTGGAACACCATCTGGACGTTCTTCCGCCAGTCCTTGAGTTCCTTCCCCGAGAGCTCGGTGATGTCCGTTCCTTTGAAATTGACGCTGCCGCCCCTCGCGTTCTCGAGCTGGATCAGCGTCCGGCCGAGCGTCGTCTTCCCGCAGCCCGACTCGCCGACGAGCCCGAGCGTCTCGCCCTTCTTGATGTCGAACGAGACGCCGTCGACGGCCTTGACCGGCGGCCCGGCGAAGATACCTTGGCCACCGTAGTACGTCTTGAGGTTATCGACTTCGACGAGGGTCTCGCCGACCTGTGTCTCGCTTTCCTCCTGGTCTTGATACATCGAGCTTGCTTGGCTCATTCCTCAACCACCTCCTCGGTCGCGGTCGATCGGGAGCGGTGCATCTCGACCGCCTCGTCGCGCGGGACGTCCTCCGGATACAGCAGACACGACGCCGTGTGGTCGGACCCGTCCTTCGAGACCTGCACGGGCACCGGGTGGACCTCGCTGCACCCTTCGAACGCTTCGGGACACCGCGGGGCGAACCGGCAGTCGGTCGCCGGCGCGTTCGCGGTCGGTACCTCGCCCTCCATCGTGGCGAGTTTCTCGCCGCGTTCCGTTCGGCCCGGAATCGACCTCAGCAGTCCCTGCGTGTAGGGGTGCATCGGGTTCTGGTAGAGGTTCTCGACGGGCGCCTGTTCGACGATCTCGCCGGCGTACATCACGTTCACCCGGTCGGCGACCTCCGCGATGACGCCCATGTCGTGCGTGATGAACATGATCCCGATGTCGCGCTCGTCCTTGAGTTCCATCAGGAGGTCCAGGATCTGGGCCTGGATGGTCACGTCGAGCGCGGTCGTCGGCTCGTCGGCGATCAGCAGGTCGGGTTCGCACGCGAGCGCCGTCGCGATGACCGCACGCTGGCGCATCCCGCCGGAGAACTCGTGGGGGAACTCCTTGACGCGACGCGGGGCGTCGGGGATGCCGACGGCCTCGAGGAGTTCGATCGCCTCCTGGGTGGCCTCCGCACCCCGGAGACCCTGGTGGAGCCGGAGCGCCTCCTTGATCTGGTTGCCGACCGTGTACACGGGGTTCAGCGACGAGAGGGGGTCCTGGAAGATCATCGCGATCTCGCCCCCGCGGTACTGTCGCCACTGCTTCTCGGAGTTCCCGACGAGTTCGTCGCCCTTGTACTTGATCGACCCCTCGACGATCCGGCCCGGCGAATCGATCAGGCCCATGATCGAGCGCGCGGTGACGCTCTTGCCGGACCCGGACTCGCCGACGATGCCGACGGTTTCGCCGCGTTTGATGTCGAAGGAGACCCCGTCGACCGCGCGGATCGTCTCCTTGTCGGTGAAGAACACGGTCTGCAGGTTCTCCACCTGCAGGAGGGCGTCCTCGTCCGTCTCCGCCTCGGCGGCGAACGACTGACTCATTTAGGCACCACCCCCTGCGGCGCCGACTTCCTCGGCGCCGCCGCCTTCGGACTGGGGATCGTTGGCGTCGCGGATGCCGTCACTCAGCGCGTTGAAGGCGACGACCACCAGCGTGACGGCGATCCCCGGCAGGATGGAGATGTGCCAGGACTGCGTCGCGACGTAGTCCTGCCCCAGCGCGACCGCGCGGCCCCACTCGGGCGTCGGCGGGTTGATGCCGATGCCGAGGAACGACAGGCCGGCGGTGCCGATCATGACCCCGCCGATCGACATCGCCATGTAGATGAACAGGTAGGTGAACGTGTACGGGGCGATGTGGGTCTTCACGAGGTCCCACGTCGGCTGCCCGTAGGACTCGGCGGCGTCCACCCAGTCCTGCTCCGCGGCCTGGAAGGCCGGCCCACGGACGACGCGCCAGAGCCCTGGCCAGCTCCAGATGCCGAACAGGAGCGCCAGCAGCAGGCCGCCGTCGAAGATCGTGCCGATCCAGTGGTCAGCCAGCACCACCGAGAGCATGATGAGCACCAGGAGGCGCGGCATCGACTGGAACGCGTCGGCGACGACCACCGTCACCAGGTCCGCGAGCCCCTTGTAGTAGGCGGTCAGGATCGACAGCGCGAGGGCGATGGATCCGCTGATGCCGATGGCCACGATGCCGATGAACAGCGAGATCCGGGCCCCGTGGGCCATGAACGTGAACAGGTCCTTGCCGTTCGACAACGTGCCGAACGGGTGGAACCGGCCGTAGGGGTCGTACGAACCCGGACCGAAGTTCGAACCGCCACCCTGGGACTGGGAGGCGAGGTTCGCCGTGCCGACCGTCGCTTCCTGCACCTGGCCCATGTCCTCGTCCCAGTGCTGGATCGTGTTGGAGTACGGCGCCCTGATGTTGGCCTCGGCCGTCGTCGGACCGAGCGCCGGGGCGAAGATCGCCATGACGATGAACGCCGCGACGATGACCAGCCCGAACTGGCCCCAGCGGTGGGTCCGGAACCGCTCGACCATGTCGTCGCTCGGGGTCCAGTCCGCGTACCGGTAGTGCTCGCGGAACACCAGGTAGCCGCGCCACACCCAGTAGAGGACCGCGGCGGAATAGGCGTAGATGAGGGTCGCCCGGACCGCCCACGCGACCGCCGGTGACAGTCCGAGGAAGGTGCCCTGCCAGCCGTTGGTGGGATGCTCGTACCCCTGGTTGGGGATCAGGTCCCGGGTGAGCAGGGTCGGGATGTCCGCGAGCGCGTTGCCGGCGGCGGCGGGGTACGACGCGATCGTCCGCAGGCCCTCACCGAGGCCGGCGGGCAGGTTGCTCGCGACCCCGCCCACCAGCAGGTCCCAGGGCAGACTCATGATGAACGTCATGAGCGCCCCGAACTCGAGGGCGAGCAGCGCGACCATCACGGCCGCCCACCGGGTGGCGGGGCCGGGGTTGTCACTGATGCGTTCCCGGACTGGCTTGTCTTCGAACTCCTCTCTATAGGCGCTCATGGGTTACCCTCCAGACTGACGCGGGGGTCGATGATCGTGTACAAGATGTCCTGTACGAGGTTCATGCCGACGATGACCAGGATGAACATGTACATCAGCGCGGCCGCGAGCGGAATGTCCCCCTGGATCATCGACTGGAAGAACAGCCAGCCGATCCCGTTGATGCCGAACACGGTCTCCACGAGGACCGACCCCGCGATCACGAGGACGGCCTCGGCCGTGATGAGCGGGACCAGGGGCATCAGTGCGTTCCGGAAGATGTGCTTCCAGACGAGGCTCCGTCCCGAGACGCCCTTCGCGCGCGCCATCTCGACGTAGTTCGAGTTCTTGACCTCGAGGTAGGCGGTCCGGCCGACGCGCATCTCGTTGCCCAGCGACGAATTGCCGAGGACGAACGCCGCGGGCAGCACCATCTTGATCGCGACGGCGAGCTTGTGCGGGTCGGTGAGGTCGTTGAGCGGCGGCGGGCCGACCACGTTCGCGGTGACCCAGAAGTTCTGCCAGTCGAACCCGAACAGGACGGCTTCCGACCGGGAGAGGATCACCATCAGGATGACGGCCAACCAGAATCGGGGCATGGACCGCCAGACGATCCCCCCGAACGACGCGAAGTAGTCCCGGAACGTGTTCGGGTTCATCCCGGCGTAGAAGCCGAGCGGGATCCCGACGAAGATCGGCAGGGTGACCGCCCACAGCCCCATCCAGACGGTGCGGGGCAGGAAGTTCATGATGACCTCGAAGGCGGCGGTGTCCGGCTGGATCACCCACGACTGGCCGAGATCCAGGGTGAACATGTTGACCAGGAAGTCGGCGTACTGCTGCCAGAGGGGCTGGTTCAACCCGAGTTGCGCGCGGAGTTCCGCGCGTTGCGCCGCCGTCGCCCCCTGTCCGAGGATCTCCGTCGCGGGGTCGATCGGGCCCGCGAACAGGATGATGAAGGTTATCGAGGTCCCGAACACGACGACCGGAACCATGAGCAGGAGCCGCTTCAGGATGTACGTGAACCTGCTCATCCTCCCTCACCTCCCGACGCGGGAATAAACTGTGCGGTTACGAGTGTGTGGGGCATCACTTCGTGCATAGAGTTTACGTTGTATTAATTTGGTTCGGACTATCTCCGGTTAAGTTTCCCGAAGTACGGTGATACCCGTTCGCGTCCTGTCCGCCGGAGGCCGCGAACGGAACCCGCTAGCCCGTCAGTTGTCCAGGTACTGCGACCGGTCCTCGATCACGACGTTGTTGTGGGTGGAGCGCGAGTTGCCCATCGCACCGTAGCGCGGCTCCTTGTTCCACGGGTAGATGTAGTAGTGGGCGATGCCGTGGAAGGTGGGGATCATGACGGCGTCCTCCCAGTTCGCCCGCTCGATGGTGAGGTAGGCCTCGTTCCGGGCCTGCTTGTGCTCGTCCGTCGGGAGCGGGTTGTTGGAGAACTTGGTGTCCCAGGCCTCCTGGGCGCGTCGCGCGGCGTCGCTCCAACTGTCGCCCTCCTCACCTTCCTTCGCGCCCCAGTCGAACCCGGACAGCGACTGCGGGTCGGGTGACTGACTGAACTCGGGCACGAGCAGCTTCAGGAAGTTGTCCGGGGCGGGGTAGTCCGCGATCCAGCCCAGCGAGTAGCACTCGATGTTCCCCTCGTCGACCCGGGTGAGCAGCGTCGAGAACGGGGCCTGCTCGTAGCTGACGTCGATGTAGGCGGCCTGGAGCTTGTCGCGCATCAGGTTGCCGATCTGCTCCATCGTCGACGACTGGTACGTCGTCATCTGGAGTTCGGCCCGGTTGTTGGGGCCGTAGCCGGCCTCCTCCATGACGCGCTGGGCCTCGCCCATCATCGTCTCGTTGTACCCGTACGGGTATTCGTTCTTGGCGATCTCCTCGTAGTTCTCGGCGCCGCCGGGGAAGATGCTCGGCGGCGTGAAGAAGAACGCCGGCTCCAGGCGTCCCTTGTAGACCTGCTGGGTGACCTCCCGCTGGTTGTAGGCGTACGCGAAGGCCTTTCGGACCGCCTCGTCGACGTTGTCGACGTTGAACCCGAAGTAGTACGTGCTGACCTCGGGGGTCTTGACGTAGTCCACCGTCATGCCGGTTTCGAGCGGGCCGTAGGTCCCGTACGACCGGCCGCGGGCGTCCTTCCCCTCGATGGTGACCTTGTCGGGGTCGTACCGGGAGGAGGGGACCGACGCGCGGTCCGCGTTCTGGTTGAGGGTCGAGTACGTGTAGATGGCGTTGGTGTCCTCGAGGACGCGCCAGTGGATGCCCTCGATGTAGGGCCCCTCCATCGTCTTGTACTCGTCCATCGGGCGGGCGCTCAGCTTGATCTCCGTGGACTTGTTCCAGTTGTCGAGCGTGAACGGGCCGCTCCCGATCGGGTTCTCCGTCGCGAACGTCGCGTGGTCCATCTGGCCCGTGTAGCCCTCGATGTCGCCGACGATGCCTTCCGGGATACACACGAACGAGGTGTACGCGAGCAGCGAGAGGCTCGCGTGGAACGGCTCCGCGAGTTCGAATTCGAGGGTGTAATCGTCCACGGCTTCCACCGCGAGCGACCCCGGCACGTACTGCTCGACCTCCGAGCCGTCCTGGGTGACGGTCTCGGTTTCGTGCGCGATGCCCAGGTCACCGAGGATGAAGGACTTGCGCCGGGAGTTGTCCGACGCGGCCAGCCGCTCCCAGGAATACACGAAGTCCTGGGCCGTGACCTCGTCGCCGTTACTATACGTCAGCCCCTCCTGGAGCATGAAGGTGTACGTGACGTCGTCGTCGGCGACTTCGAAGTCCTTCGCCACGCGCATCTGGACGTTGGTCTGACCGTTTGGATAGTTGGTCAGGGCCTCGAAGATCTGCGAAATGACCCGGCCGGACGCCGTGTCCGTGGCCTTGATGGGGTCGAACGTCGTCGCGTTGGAGTTGACGAGCCGGAACGTCCGCTTCTGTTCCTGCGGTCGGTCGGGCTCGGTCGTGGTCTCCGGTTCCGGGGTATCCGTCTCGTCGGTCCCGTCCCCGTCCTCTTCCGGTTCGGTCTCGGTGTCGGGTTCCGTCGTGGTCCCGCCGCCGCCGTCTCCCTGACAGCCGGCGAGTGACGCCGCAGCCGCGGCACCAGCCGTTGCTTGGAGGAATCGCCGCCGTGAGGTATTGCTACTGTCTGGCATTCCAGTTTAGGGATATCTTGGCAAAGCGCTTAAAACCTCCGCATCTTCCCAAGCACCCTCACGCGATTAAACCACCGATGTATCGATCCGAATAGAAGTTTTCCGCAGACAGATTTGTACATCAATGTTCGATCTCGTGGCGCGGAACTCCGGCCGAAACCTCTCGGAATTCATTCACGTAACGCGACCACGTCCCTAACGGTTTATAATGGCACTTGTTCTGCCCGATTATCAAATAAATTTATTTTTCACTAATTACACATCTGCCGCCGTGGCCTCCGCGTCTCGCCGTGTGGTCCCTCCCGGCGTGTTCGTCACGCCGATTCGACGCCCGGGTCGATGGGCGGGGCGAGGTCGAACGCCCGCCAGGGGATCCGATAGCCACCCCGCTCCCGCCAGGGGATCCGATAGCCACCCCGCTCGGAGGTTTCCGCGCTCGCGCGCTCTCGAAGGCTCCGGTGTCCCCCCGCCGGATCGACCGGGCACCGTCGTTGCGTTCTTCGGTCGGCGCCATGACCCCACGCCGCTATCGGTCGCCCGGTCGGACGGGTTCCACGACCGATAGCGTTTTGCCCGCTTCCCCACGTGTGCACGCACATGCAACTGTGGCGTGATGTGGAGCATCGACCCGGCCGGCCAGTCGCCCTCCCCGTCCCGGGTCGATAACATGCGCGAGGCGGACGAACGCTACTTCGAGCGGCTGGAGGCCGACCTCGACGAGGCGTTCGACGTCGCCCGGGCGGCCAGGAGCCGGGGCGAGGACCCGGAGCCCGAGGTCGAGATCCCGGTCGCCAAGGACATGGCCGACCGGGTGGAGAACATCCTCGGGATCGACGGCGTCGCGGAACGCGTCCGCGAACTCGAAGGGCGGATGTCCCGCGAGGAGGCCGCCCTCGAACTGGTGACCGACTTCGTCGAGGGGACCGTCGGCGACTACGAGTCCAAGGCCGGCAAGGTCGAGGGCGCCGTCCGGACCGCCGTCGCCCTGCTCACCGAGGGCGTCGTCGCCGCGCCGATCGAGGGCATCGACGGCGTGGAGCTCCTGACGAACGACGACGGGACGGAGTTCATCAACGTCTACTACGCCGGGCCGATCCGCTCCGCCGGCGGGACCGCCCAGGCGCTCTCGGTGCTGGTCGCCGACTACGCCCGGACGCTGCTCGGGATCGACGAGTACCGGGCCCGCGACGCCGAGATCGAACGCTACGCCGAGGAGGTCGCCCTCTACGACGAGGAGACCGGCCTCCAGTACTCGCCGAAGGACGCGGAGACGAAGTTCATCGCCGAACACATGCCGATCATGCTGGACGGCGAGGCGACGGGCGACGAGGAGGTGCAGGGGTTCCGCGACCTCGACCGCGTCGACACGAACTCCCCGCGCGGCGGGATGTGTCTGGTCCTCGCCGAGGGCATCGCGCTCAAAGCCCCCAAGATCCAGCGCTACACCCGGGACCTCGACGAGGTCGAGTGGCCGTGGCTCCAGGACCTCATCGACGGGACGTACCACGAGGACGCGACGGCCGAGGAAGCGGACGGCGAGGAGGGCGGGAGCGACGGCGCCGATTCCGACGACGACACCGCGGACGCGAACGGCGAGACGGCCGAGGAGACCGGCCCGCCCCGCGTCGAGGAGTCCTGGAAGTACCTGCGGGACCTGATCGCCGGCCGTCCCGTCTTCTCGCACCCGTCCGAAACGGGCGGGTTCCGCCTCCGGTACGGCCGGGCCCGGAACCACGGGTTCGCGACCGCCGGCGTCCATCCCGCGACGATGCACGCGGTCGACGACTTCCTCGCGCCGGGGACCCAGGTCAAGACCGAACGGCCGGGCAAGGCCGCCGGCGTCGTTCCGGTGGATTCCATCGAGGGGCCGACCGTCCGGCTGGCTAACGGCGACGTCCGCCGGATCGACGACCCCGGGGAGGCGCTCGAAGTGCGGAACGGGATCGAGAAGATCATCGACCTGGGCGAATACCTCGTCAACTACGGGGAGTTCGTCGAGAACAACCACCCGCTCGCCCCCGCCTCGTACACCCCCGAGTGGTGGGTGCAGGACTTCGAGGCGACCGACGCGGACGTACAGGCGATGCGGGACGACCCGCGGATCGACCTCGAGGCGCCGTCGGCCGACGAAGCCCTGGAGTGGGCGACCGAGTACGACGCGCCGCTGCACCCCGCGTACACCTACCTCTGGCACGATCTGACGCCGGCGGCGTTCGAGACGCTGGCGGCGGCCGTCGCCGACACGGGCCGCCTGGAGGACGGCGTCCTGGTGGTCGATCGCGAACCCCCGGGGGACGACCGCGACGCGATCCCCGTCGACGACCTCCGCGATCCCGTCGAGGCACTGCTGGTCGAGCACACCCAGACCGAGGACGCGCTCCGGATCCCCGACCCGCTGCCGCTGCTGCGATCCCTCGGGCTCACGGCCGACCTGGACCGCGAGTGGGACGCCCTCTCGGACGAAGCGCGCGACTGGCCAAACGCCGTCACCGCCGTCAACGAGGTCGCCCCGTTCGAGGTCCGCGAGCGCGCCCCGACCCGGATCGGCAACCGGATGGGCCGGCCCGAGAAGTCCGAGTCCCGCGAACTCTCGCCGGCGGTCCACGCGCTCTTCCCGCTGGGCGAGGCCGGCGGCGCCCAGCGCGACGTGGCCAAGGCCGCCAAACACGCGGACGGGATGAACGACACCCCCGGCGAGGTCGAGGTCGAGGTCGGCCGCCGCACCTGTCCCGGGTGTGGCGAGGAGACCTACGAGCCCCGGTGTCCCGAATGCGGGACCCACACGGAACCCCACTTCACCTGCCCCGACTGCGGGCAGACGCTCGCCCCCGACGACGCCGGCCGGATCCACTGCGACCGGTGTGACGTCGACGGGACCGCCGTCGAAACCCGGACGATCGACGTCCACGAGACCTACCGCGACGCGCTCGAGTCGGTCGGCGAGCGCGAGAGCGCCTTCGACGTGCTGAAAGGCGTCAAGGGGCTGTCCTCGAACCTCAAGACGCCCGAGCCCATCGAGAAGGGGATCCTCCGGGCCAAACACGGCGTCTCGACCTTCAAGGACGGCACCGTCCGGTACGACATGACCGACCTCCCCGTCACGTCGGTCCGGCCCGCCGAACTGGACGTGACCGTCGAGCAGTTCCGCGAACTGGGCTACGAGACGGACGTTCACGGCGACCCGCTCCGCCACGACGACCAGCTGGTCGAACTGAAGGTGCAGGACGTGATCCTCTCCGACGGCGCGGCCGAGCACATGCTCAAGACGGCCGACTTCGTGGACGACCTCCTGGAGTCCTACTACGACCTGGAGCCGTACTACGAGGTCGAGGAACGGGACGATCTCATCGGAGAACTGGTGTTTGGGATGGCGCCACACACCTCGGCCGCAGTTGTAGGAAGAGTGATCGGTTTCACGAGCGCGGCCGTCGGCTATGCGCACCCCTTTTTCCACGCGGCGAAACGCCGTAATTGTGACGGGGATGAAGATTGCGTAATGCTTCTCCTTGACGGACTTTTGAACTTTAGTATAAGTTATTTGCCAGATCAGCGCGGGGGCAGAATGGACGCGCCCCTAGTCATGTCGTCCCGGATCGATCCCTCGGAGATCGACGACGAGGCCCACAACATGGACGTCGTCTCCTCGTATCCGCGGGAGTTCTACGAGGCGACCCGGCGGATGGCCGACCCCGGCGAGGTCGACGTCGAGATCGCCGAGGACACCCTCGGCACCGACGCCGAGTATCACGGCTTCGAGCACACCCACGACGTCGACGACATCGCGCTCGGCCCGGACCTGTCGGCGTACAAGACCCTCGGGTCGATGATGGACAAGATGGACGCCCAGCTCGAACTCTCACGGAAGCTCCGGGCCGTCGACGAGACGGACGTGGCCGAGCGGGTCATCGAGTTCCACTTCCTCCCGGACCTGATCGGCAACCTCCGGGCGTTCTCGCGCCAGGAGGTCCGGTGCCTCGACTGCGGCGAGAAGTACCGCCGGATGCCGCTCTCGGGCGAGTGCCGGGAGTGTGGCGGCGACGTGAACCTCACGGTCCACCGGGGCTCGGTCAACAAGTACATGGACACGGCCATGGAGGTGGCCGAGGAGTTCGGCGCCCGCGAATACACCAAGCAACGCCTCGAGGTGCTCGAGCGCTCGCTGGAGAGCATCTTCGAGGACGACACCAACAGACAGACCGGCATCGCCGATTTCATGTGACGGCCCACGGCGCTCGGCGGCGGCCGTCGGCGGACGCCGCTCCGCGTTACCGCTCCCGGAGGGCGGTGGCCCGTTCGACCCGGAACCCTACCGGAGGACGCGGGCCTGTCACTCGTCGAGGACGTACCCCTGATTGCGGAGGCACTGCCGCATCGCCTCCTCGGTTTCGTGCTTGTGCAGGGTCGTGGGGGTGTCGCAGTAGTATATCGTCCCGTCGTGTCGGAGCGTGACCTCGTAGGCCGATCCGAGCATCTCGGTTTCGACGATGACTCGGCGCCCCGATTCGAGGTGATCGATGATTTCGTTCTCCGGGAGTTCCCCCGCTGCGACGCGTATTGGCCCGGTCATCGTCCGCCGCTTCGACGGCGACGGTTAATACGGTTCCGCCGGAGCGTCGTTCGGGGGAACGAACGGGGGAAGTACCGCGGTCGGGCGCCCGGAACGCACGGCAGCCCCGGGTATTTTTTCGTGCCCTCCGGGGGAAGATACATGTCGACCACGACCGGGTTCGAAACTCCCTCCAGGGACAGTTCGGCGATCACTCGCGCGGCCGTCATCGGCGTCGTCGCCGGCGTCGTCTTCGGGCTGCTCATTCAGTTCCGCCTCGAGCGGATGACCGCCATCGGGGCCATGTACACGCTCGGCGACCCGCAACTCTCGGTCGGGTGGATCGCCCACCTCGCCCACAGCGCGCTGTTCGGGGCGCTCTACGGCCTCGTCGTGGACCGGCCCCTGTTCGACGGCGTGGCGAACCGCCCGACGACCGGCCTGCTGCTCGGCGGCGGGTACGGCGCCGCCCTCTGGGCCGTCAACATCGTCGTGATCTGGCCGCTCTGGCTCGGGGCGGTCGGGGTCTCGAACGCCCCCTCGGTCCCGTTTCTCGCCGTCCTGCCCCTCGTCGGGCACCTGGTGTACGGTGGTTTGACGGGACTCCTGTTCGGCGCGCTCAGTGCGTAACGCCGACTGTCGAGTCCCCGGTATTGCACCGGTCTTTTTGGTTCCGATCCCAGTACTGTCGGGCATGTTCGGAACTCGCGGCGACCTCGACGTCGAAACGCTGCTGAAGATCGTGCTCGGGCTCGTCGTCGTCGTTCTGATCCTGGAGATCCTCGAGGGGATCCTGGAGATCGGGTTCTGGCTGCTGGGGCTGCTCCCATCGCTGGTCGGACTGTTGATCGTCGTCCTGATCGTCCTCTGGCTCCTCGATCGGCTCTGAGATCGTCACGCTCATTCCCGTCGATGTCCGAGCCGACGCACGTGTACAGTCTCAACGCGCCGGTCCCCGGCCGGGTGCAGCGCCTCGTCGACGAACTCCGGCCGGCGCTGGCCGCGTTCGACCGCCGCCGGGAGCGGCCCGGGATCGTCGTCAAGCGGCTGGGCGACGGGCGGCCCGACGCGATCGCCGAGCGTCTCCGGGTGGCGATGGCGGGGACGCCGGCCGTCGAGGCCCGGATCACCGGGATCGACTACTTCGACGCCCCGACGAGCGGCCCCGGCCCGGTCGTCTTTCTGCACGTCGAGAGCCAGGGCCTCCACGGGATCCATCGGTCCCTCCGCGACGAGTTCGGCACCCTCGACGGCCTCGAGGGTCCCGATTACCGGCCGCACCTGACCCTGGCTCGCGGCGGCGACGTCGAGGACGCCCGCCGCCTCGCGGACCGGGAGGTCGAGCCGATCGCGTGGAC